>Ga0214545_1001288_pt1 | contig 46259 bp, 37 predicted proteins | sample CNSS4metaG_FD_160064 | JGI IMG/M metagenome (GOLD analysis project Ga0214545, IMG submission 160064) | Root nodule microbial communities from cowpea collected in UCLA plant growth center, Los Angeles, California, USA - CNSS4 | ecosystem: Host-associated > Plants > Roots > Nodule | place: USA... | reverse complement strand
TGTTAAGTTTATCTGACGTTTCGAGCGCATTTCATGATAGTATTTAAGTTAACATTGAAGTAAAAATGTGTCAAACAATATAAATAATTTAAATACTATCATGAAATGCGCTTGAAATGTAATATAAACTTAACAAAATTTGGTTAAAAGGACTAAATTCACGCATTTTGGAAGATGAAGGACTAAATTGGTCAAAAGTTTTGATGAGGGACTAAACCCAAATTTCGCTTAAACTTGAGGGACAAAAACATATTTAACCCTTAATAAAATTTAGTCAATAATAATAAAATATGTTTAAGAGACAATATTATAAATTATGTTGTTAACAGTTTTTGTTTGAAAGATTTAGATAAAGGATGAGATATTTTGCAATTTAATATAATAATTGTTTATTCATGGACTTTCTCTGCACATGGTTGTACCTAACCTCACTATTTGTTCCAAACCTCATTTTTTCAATTTTTCTGGATCAACACCAATAATCTTTTGTTGTGAAACACAACACAAAAGAAAATGTCTTCTTCCCCTGCATCATGGTGACATGTCAATTTCAAGCCTCAACTTCAATAATCATGAACACCACCTCACTCAGAAAATACCATTCCTTTTACCAATTTCTCACTTTTCAAATTGTTTAAGAAATATTAATTACTACATCAACTCATAAGATTAAATTAGTTAGAGTAAAAATATTTATTGTTTTCCTTTTTTAAGAACTTGCTAGTCCAATTTTACTTAATTATTAAGTTTGAAAGGTCTTTGTTTGGTAGATAAAGTTTCAAAGATTGACAAAACACTTGAATTTTATACCAAAAAGAAAACAAGAGAATGAGCGGTGAAATATGCATACCTAGTACCTTTTATACAAAACACTAACATCATTTGAGAACAAAACTCCAAACAGTTGAGTAAAAATGTCGTGTCTGTATGAGTAAACTTCCATTTCCGTGTCAAAATCAAGTTATTGTGCACACCCAAGTTTAGAATGGAAACAAAGTTGTGGAAGCACAAGGTATCATCACACACTATTGTTTTCATTGCATGTGTGTATTTTCTGTTCACCATTGTCACAACATGCAACACAATGGTATTATCCAGGACCCAAGTTTTTTTTTATTTATATTTTTGTACTATTTAAAATATTTTTCAAAACTCTTGTTCCTTTATAATAGGGTAGTGCTCTAGTGATAAAAACAATTAAGAAATAAAAATGCAAGGACATTGAAGTCATTGACATTTGTTTAATCCAACAACCCAAACAAATCCTGAATTAATTAACCAAGTTGAATTGAATCATCTTAAACAATAATCTTAATCTCACCTGACTGTACCACACAGTCCGACCACACATGTGTACACTCGTCGACTATCACAGTCCAATGGGAGTAGGTTTTCCACTTGGGATGTGTCACAAGAAATGAGGATATCATATCACAGTGAGACAAGGGAAAATTTAATATGATAAATATTTTTTTAACAGTATGTAAAAAAACAAGCACAACCTTATCATCGAGAGAGAACTAAACACAAGTGAGTTAGTGTGTACGTGTGACTATGTTTATGTTGTTTTGTTTTTCTTTTTCTCATCTCCAAAGCCAAAGAACAGTTTGCTGAATAATATTTTAATACAGAAAATTCCAAATTTGTCCTTGTAGAGAGAGAATAACTTAGGTAGAGAAGGGGTGCAGGAGAGAGAAAAATTTTGGTCTTTTTTGTGTTCCAATGGTTCAACTGGGAACCCAAAGAGAAGAGAAAAGAAATTTTATTTCTTTTTTAGACGGGTCTTTGTGAACATATGATCTTGTGAAAACCCAGGAAGCGATCTTTGATGCACTCATAGGATTGGCCGATTCAGTCGCGTGTTCGGTGACCGTTGATTTCGGGACAAATGAACGGAGGCGATGAGGTCGTGCCAGCTCCGGCGGGTCCACCGCATCCTCTGGACTGGAAATTCTCGCAGGTCTTCGGCGAACGCACGGCAGGGGAAGAGGTTCAGGAAGGTAATTGTCGTACCTCCTATTTCTGCATGAAAAGAAGGCCATGCTTTTTGTCTCTCTGTCGGATCCAATTCTTGGTTTGGGATTAGGGTTTGATTCGATCCGTTTCGGATCGTGGTTCATTACTCCTTTGTTTGTTTTGTCGAGTAATGCTTGTTTTAGCTTTTGGGACAGTGTTTTAATCTTGGTCTGATTGTGGGTTTTGTTTGGTTTGGGTGTTGTATGTGCTGTAGCCACTTCTGTTGTGGAGGATTGGTTGCTTCAGTTTATCAATCAATGTGTGAGTCTGTTCAAGTATGATGGGTTAGATCTTGGTGTTGCGTAGTTTGGCTAGTGGTGTTGAAGATTGACTGCTGGGCTGGTCTTAATACCGGCCTTTGACAATGTTAAAGAAAATTTTGTTTTGGCTGGGTTTGCTGAGTTCGGGTCTCTTGAGTTGAATGCTTAGCTCACAGTACAAAATTATGTGTTTGTGGCAATATGAGGAAACCTTATTTTCTATTCAAACAAAAAGTGATAAGTAAATGAAGATATTGGCGAGGTGTTAGTCAGATATGTAGTGTTATATGAAGGAATTATTTTGGATAAGGAATTTGGTGCTTTCAAGGGGAGGAGAGAGTGGGATTGACTGTGTGTCCTAATGGTTGCAAAAGAGGAATTTGGTTGATGTTTTTGTATAGGAATTAACTTCTGTTGCAGGGTAATGTGAAGGTTTCATGACTATTGGCCTTTTTTTCTTTCTACAGTGGACATAATTTCTGCTATTGAATTTGACAAGTCTGGTGATCACCTTGCTACTGGTGATCGGGGTGGTCGGGTGGTTCTCTTTGAGAGAACAGATACAAAAGATGTAAGACTGACTTTATCTTCTGCAAGTGTTTTTCCCTTTTACTTAAGGAGAAAAAAAGCTAAACTTTGTTTTGACAGATTCCATGTTACGCATTTAGTATTTGTAATTTGTAATATGTATGCATGCTGAAACATGCAGCATGGTGCATCAAGAAGGGATTTGGAGAGGATGGACTATTCTATTGGTAGGCATCCTGAGTTCCGTTACAAAACAGAGTTTCAGAGCCACGAACCTGAGGTAATCATCATTATCCTGCTAATGTTGCTCTAACATTCTATGGCTTAGAAGTGTCAATAATTATTATTTTGTATGATGTTCGTTGCAGTTTGACTATCTTAAGAGTTTGGAAATTGAAGAAAAGATCAACAAAATCAGATGGTGCCTAACAGCTAATGGGGCCCTCTTCCTTCTCTCTACAAATGATAAAACGATCAAATTTTGGAAGGTATGCTTAGTGCTGTCATTTATCAATTCATTGACAAAATGTGCACAAGGTTTTATGTTGGAGGTACTAACTTTTGGTCACTTGCTTCAAATGTTGACCGTTTCTTTGTTTCCGGAGATATATTAATGCTTGAGCTCATGTATCTTTCTAATTGGATTCAATTGGCAAGGCTTAGCCTTCTGAAGTTACCAATTACATTTTAAGGTGTACTTATTAATAGCATGCTGTAGTATCACAATCAGTCTGTCATGGTCAGTGCACAAATTTGTTGTGTTGTATTTTTCTCTGCAGCTCTCTCACCCACTAATGTAACAGAAATCTTGGTGATTTATGGCTGCAGCTGTGAATAAGGGCTTAAAACCTTCCATTAACCTTGTTTCAAGGGTTATTTCATGATTTCTCTCTCCTTGTTATAGGAGCAGAGGGTTTGAAAATCCTTTGCTATTTCGTGCAAATACCCTCTAGATTTCTCTGTTTTGTCACATCCCTTCGCCCTACTGCATACCGCATAATTCCAGCCTAGCCTTGTCTTGTCTCGTTGTTCTTTCCTGTATGTGATCTATGGCTCAACTCTGTTGTCACACAAGTCCTTTCATCTCTCACAGGTCTTGGCTTTGGTATGCCTCTGTCCTGTGTCAGTGTTGTTCACCTTTTTTTTGTATTGAGTTGACTTTAAGCCTTATGCTTCAACTTATATGATTTCTTGAGTTATATTGTTATTGCCTTGTGCGTTTAGCTTGTTACTATGATGAGTCATGAAAATTAATTAAGAACTTTGAAATTGGAATATGTCTTCAATTTTTCCCTGAAATTTCTAACCTTTGCTAATGTGTATTATGAATTATATGACTTATATGCAAACAATCTTCAGTATGGTGGTAACCTTATAGACACTAACTAGTATGAGAATAAGGACTGAATTTTATTCAATTGTACGGATATGGAATTACAAATTACACTGGAACTGAGTGATATTGTTTGAGTACAGAGGTTTCCTTCCGAAGAAAAAAATGTCCCTCGTCCTCCTCTTCTCTCCTATTTTTTATTCTGCCAATAAATGCTTAGAGGCATTTAAGCTTATTAATAACTGCTAAAAAAATTCAGTCCTACTAAAAAGCTTAAATCCTGTCTCTTGTATAATATTTACTTATAAGGGGCCTTACAATACTCCTACCCAAAAGAGTCACCTTGTCCTCAAGGTGAAAAGAAGGAAATTGCTTCATGATGGCTTTCACTGGTTACCAAGTGGCTTTGAATTCTGGCAGGTCAGCCACTGAAGAAGCACTTCAGCAGTATCGTGAGCAATGTTATGCACTGCTTTCACAGCAGCTGGTGTTACCTTCAATTCCATCTCTTCTGATAACATAGGTGGTAGAGTTGAGGATTTGTTGGAGAGCGCCTTCTTTAGTATAGAAACATTCAGTCCTACTGAAAAGCCTAAATCCTGACTCGTCTTATAATATTTACTTATAAGAGGCCTAACATAACCCTACTATCGTGGTTTTAGGGCTGAACAGTATTTCTATGAGACCAATAACTTTTTGTATTTGATTAAATTAACATTATAACTTTGCATGTAGAGGAATGACTTTCAAGGGAGCATGCATGTATACAAAATGAATGTTGTTGCATTCATATTTGCACATTTTTCCTATAAATATTTTGATCTATCCATCATCCTGTACTCACTCATTTGTACTTTTCCTCATCTGAGAGTCAAACAGGTTCAAGAAAAGAAGGTCAAAAAAATTTCTGAGATGAATATTGACCTTTCAAAATCAATGGGGAATGGATGTATTGCTAGTTCAAGCAATTCAAGTAGCTCTAGGCCATATCTTGCAAATGGAGGATCTCCGGATAGATCTTACAATTATATAAGCAATGACTTTTCATTTCCACCAGGAGGCATACCTTCACTGAGATTACCCATGGTAGTTGTATCCAACCCTTTCACTTGCAATTCTTTTTCTGTTTTTGTTCGTCAGGGTAAAGTTTTCTATGATATGACTTTTACTATAAACAACCAAAAAGATTATTAGATAAACATGAAAGGGTCAAAACTCTGCGTTTCTTGCTTTTCCTTCTTCAAATATGAATGCCATTATTGTTTTGAAGTTAAAACAGCCTAGAAAAAATAGGTTGAACATGCAAGACTTGGTACTTGAAACATATATTAATCATGACGCGGATTAAGGTTTGCTTAACCCATTTTAGGATATAATATAACATTGAAAAATTTCTATTTAAATAATTGAAACCATATTGGTGCATATATTTGATTCAAATTTGTTTCTTTCTTTTTATTGCTTAAAAATACTTCAAAGTTAAACTCGAAATTAGAGCTATGAAGTAAAGTAGAAGCATTTTGGGTTGTTTTCTCCTTTTTTCGCTTAAAGGAGGCAGCCTGTGAGAGAAATAAGAGAGTCGGTAGTGAGAGGAAGAGCAGGGACAGGGAGAATGAGATGAGAAGCTAGTTTTCTTTCTTTCTTTTTTTCTCTAAAAGCTCCTTCACCTAACTCTTTTTAGAAAGCTACTTATAGCATATTGACTCCGACTGCTTTAGGAAGTTTTAGCTGTCCTGCACAGTACCCTTCACAAAGAAAAGAAAGCAGTGGAAGAAGTGAAAAGAGAAATAGAGAGATTTTTTTTTTATTATTTCCCATTTTGTTTCATTTTTTTATTATGTACAGTGACCTTGATACTTTGAAAGAGAAGAAAAATTTGGAAGTGATTCAATTTCATTCTTTTTCAAACTTCGACAGTTGCTCATATGATAATTTGTAGTACTAACTCGTGTTGTAAAATATGTAGGTAAGTAGCCATGAAAGCAGCCTAGTTGCTCGATGTCGTAGAGTGTATGCACATGCTCATGATTATCATATCAATTCTATTTCAAATAACAGGTAATTTTAGTTTTCTTAACTTGTACTGTTTTTTGCTGTGGTCTAGCAAATTTTGGTTGAAATTGAAACCTCAGGATCCAAATTATAATTAGAAGCTATTCAGTGTCAATCATGCTTTCATTAGTTTTTGTTTCTATTACTGTTGCGATGTTTCTAGAAAGGATCACACATATTCTTTCTGGATATTGCTTTATGTGTGCATGATTTTGTGCTCCTTTTGTACTTTTAGTTTATGTAGTTTTCTAGATACTGATCAAATTTGGATGGTCTTATGTTGCTCATATCTTCTAGTGATGGCGAAACTTTCATATCTGCTGATGATTTGCGAATAAACCTTTGGAACCTGGAAATTAGCTCTCAAAGTTTTAATATTGTTGATGTAAAGCCTGCAAATATGGAAGATCTGACAGGTAAGATTGACAAAAAAATTATCCTTTAGTGTAAACATTATTTTAACTTGGTAATACATTAAAATTAATCAATTTATATACTTAAAGAAATAACTACAATGTATAAGTTGTAGTTGACTGATGGTAGGTGTTCATGGGTCATGGCCTACCCTGTATATTAATCCAATCTAGTCTGATGACTTATTCTTAAAAATTTGCAGTTCGGATTAGGTATTGTCTAAACTTAGGGCTGGTGTGGCTTGCACATCCCCATCTAGACTCAATCTAAAGTTGGGAAAAATAGTCAAAAATTGCCAGGTCAAACTCAAAATTATACATCCCTTGAGAACCTTTTGCTTGTGTAAATCTTTCTAGTCTCACTTTGTTTGATGTAGTGCACGGCAAGGATTAGAATTTAACATATCAGAATCCTGGTTCTGTAGTGAGTCAAGTGTAAAAGGAAGTTGTTGAAGGTTGGCTGGGTGCTTCATAGTGAGAGGAGATTCGCAAGTGATTGATGAGGTTTTAAGGTTTTTTTGGTGTCTGTTTGAATTCTGTGAAAGTAGTGATTGGTCATTCATGGGTTTTAGGGCAAACATGAAAGAAGTATAGCATGCTTCTATTTTTTATCCGACTCAAGTATTGGTTTGGTGGAGCCTTGACCCTAGATGTTAATATTGCAGAGGTTATAACATCAGCAGAATTTCACCCTACACATTGTAATATGTTGGCATATAGCAGTTCAAAGGGTTCAATCCGACTTGTTGACTTGAGACAATCAGCATTATGTGATTCTCATTCCAAACTGTAAGTACATCTTGTTTAAATTCTTTTTGTTGCTGGTTGCCGACAATATTAGGCTCAGTTTTTAACAAATATCAATACAATAGGTAAAATTTCTGGCAATGTCATCTATTTCTCCTTCTTGATCTGGACATTGATCCAGGATATTTCTGAAGCTATATGCATGAATTTATGTATTTTTACCTGGTAAATTCTCTAATAAACAATACCAATACCCTTGGCCATTCGGTGCAGATTTGAGGAACAGGAAGCCCCTGGGTCAAGATCATTTTTCACAGAGATTATTGCTTCTATATCAGACATAAAATTTGGGAAGGATGGAAGATACATACTTAGTCGTGATTACATGACTTTAAAGGTTTGAAACTTTCTAGTTTCAAAATATTCTGTTAAACCTTTCGTAAACTCTTGGAACTATACCTTTTGACTTTAATTTTGGTAGTCAAACTCCTTTAACTTTAAAACATGTCAATATCTAATTTATGCTAAAAAATATGAATATTTTGGAAACTTAATTTCTAGCTAATGATAAGTGGAGACAAATATAAAAAATATATTGCTGTTGAAATGCTTTTCAAAATCTGAAGGCGAAAATTGCCAAATTGATAATTGATGAACTTATTTGCCAAAGATTCAACATCTATTTGAGTTAAGCTAGCATCTTTTATTTAAACGATTTTGACTGGAGTTTGACCTCATATTTATGTTAAATATACACCAAATCCATGTACAAAAGTTATTAAATCATACAAATAAAATAAACTAAAGAAAAATAAATAAACATATTCACACAAATTCTTCATAAATAACCTTTTTACTTATACCGCATGCAATCCGAATTCAACTATCTACGCATATGCATACATAATCATCACCAAAACGGAAATTTGACCAAATGGAAGCACAAAAAAGCATAAAACGGACAGAAGTATCCATGTAAAGGGCAGAAAAAGCTCATTCAAATGGATGGGAAATTGAGATGGAGATAAACCTTCACTTCTAGTAAATGCAGAATATAGATTATTCATTTTGATCTCTGTTCCTTTCGAATTCAATTGTGTAGATTAAGAGACCAATATTTTCATTTCTTACTATGGAGGATTTATGCTTGTTGTTTTGTCAGTTATGGGACATTAATATGGATTCGGGGCCCGTTGCAACTTTCCAAGTGCACGAGTATTTAAGACCCAAGGTTAGATTACTCTGTTTTGAGTAATGATAAACCCGGAATTTCTTTCTGCAATTCTGCTGCGTTATTGAGTTATAACTAGCTATACTTTTGTGTGAACATGCCAGCTTTGTGATTTATATGAAAATGATTCAATTTTTGACAAGTTCGAGTGTTGTCTGAGTGGTGATGGATTGCGTGTAGCCACTGGTTCTTACAGGTCTCTTATACAAACCTAATCCATACTTCAATCGCCACTGGAATTGTTTATCGTGCTTCTTACAATTTTTTTCACTTGATGGCAGCAATCTCTTCCGTGTGTTTGGTTGTGCCGCTGGAAGTGCTGAGGCGACAACCCTAGAAGCCAGTAAAAACCCAATGAGGTAATTTTATGACACATCAACTATAATATTAGTTAGGGATTGCTGTAGCATTATATTAACTTTCACGTTCCTTCAGACGACAAGTTCCAACCCCTTCAAGGCCTTCTAGATCACTGGGAAATAGTTTAACACGTGTTGTAAGGCGAGGTCAGTTTTCTATGTCATTTGCCCTACACAGATTCTTGAGCAAAGATTCCATAAGTATTGGTTGGTTTATACTAAATAAACATAGCACATCACAAGTTCCAACATCTGATACTGTTGAACAGGTGCAGAAGCTCCTGGTGTGGATGCTAATGGGAGTTCTTTTGACTTCACAACAAAGTTGCTGCACTTAGCATGGCATCCCACTGAGAATTCAATTGCTTGTGCTGCTGCAAATAGCTTGTACATGTACTATGCGTAAAGAGAGATGATTGAAGACAAGAACATGTATCTGCATGGTCACATTGCTGTGGAGAAGGCTGCTTCTTTTCCCATCTTACCAACCAACCAACCACACTGGTTTGGAGGCTACATATACATTATTAACTCACACTACAAGTGCCCTTCAGAGAGCTTTCAGAAAAAGATCCAGAAGTGGCTGTTTCCAAATTCCTCGTCATGCAGGAGACCTTATTTTGTTAATGGATGGCCAGCATCTATCTCTCTCTCTCTCTCTTTCTCTTCTTTTTTTTTTTCCTCTTCTCTCTTCCTCCTTTCAACAACCCTACTATTCTTTCCCTCTATTTCTGTATCTTCTTCTGAAAGAGAAGGTGCAACCAATGTTTCAAATTGTGTTTGGCTTGCAAGTGAAGAAGAAAATGTGATTGTAGCTCTCCTACAACAGATACTAAAGGATGTTCAATATCTGCCACTAGGATTCAGATTAAAAATGTAGTTTTTCTTTTCCTTTTTGCCCAGATATATATCTCTGGGATGGAGCAGTTGAAACCTGCAGTGCATCATTTTTTTATTGATTAATTGTGTTGGAATTTCATTTGACATGCTTCAAAGTCTAATTTTTCTGTAGTAGCAGTAGTAGTAGCAGTATCTGTTAATCCCTTTTTCTTCTGTTGAGAGGTAATAATAACTTTAGGCTGCAATGTAGGATAAGCCCCAAATTTTGTATGAATTTCATTTTCAAAACTTCAAGTTCACGTGCATCGAATCTACAACTACAAGTATGTAATATTGTTTTTTCTCAAGCGTATAAGAAATGCTGCGTATCTAAGGTGGATATAGTTCCGTGAATGCAAGAAATGTGAGGCGTAAAAATGAAAAAGGTGAAAGCATATATACTTTAAAGTTGATCTAAAGTACATCATGAGCTTAACTTTGCAGAGTAATTGATATAGAAAGCGGAAGTGATTCTGAGAGTGCATGTTTTAACGACATTTTCATAGCTTCAACCTGTTGAATTGAACACTCTTGAATATACTTTTTCTGCGACTAAATGTAATTAATGATGGCTTCAGTTCCAATCCTTTTCTGACAATTTCTTTCAAGGAACATTTTGACATAAATACTAAAGATAATTTCGGTTCTGTTAAAATTTAAGAACAAGATGAAGAAGTTCACATTTTAAAAAAAATATTAAAATAATTTTTTTCTTTTAATAATTTTAATACAATACTTAAGTGATTAGTGCAATCTTATGTCCCTCTACATATTACTTTATTGTTTATTTTTTAAGTTATGTATCTGCGTATTGTTATTTATTAGAAAAAAAATTTATTAAAAAATATTATCTTTAATAGATAAAAAATAATTTATTTATATTTTCAATAATAAAATAAATGATTGAATAAATAATATTATTTTTACAAAATCATCATATATATGAAGTTGTATTATTTTTCTTTTTTTTAATTAATTATTAAAATATAATAAAATTATGAAATATTATATATATATATATATATATATATATAATAAAAATGTAAATTCACGCTTGGGATGTATTTTTACTGTAATATATAATGAGCGAGAGCAGTTAAAGTACAGAGGAGTAGAAGGCGACATAGTGGGTGGAAACGGTAATCGCTGAGTGGAGGCTGCATTCTCCATTTTCCTCGTATCAATTCTCAACAAACTACCCTTTTCTGGTACTAACCAAAACCAATGTTCCAATGATAATGTTCTTCTCCTCTTTATGTTCTGCTATCGCATTTTTTATTCGTAGTTCTTTACTTTTGTCTTTTGATGAAGATCCCTATATGTCTTCGTAATTCTACGTTATCACCAAACAGAGGTCATTCCGTCTTTAACCACTGATATTATGAGTCCTCCATGATTTCCAATTTCACAACCTAGAACTTCTCTAACACAAATCTACACTTTTAACCATACAACGTAGGTAGGTGCAATATGGCTGCTTTTTCCTATGATGTTTGAAAGGTGTTTGCATAATGTACCTGTAGACATTCTTGTTTAATATTGTCTTTTTAGAACTCAAGAAATCGTTCGCTTCACTATCAAGATCTAATTTAAAATCTTGATAAAATTTCAAATATCCTTGTAATCACTTCAAGAACGTATTGAAATTAATTTCTTTTATGTTCTTCATAAATGGATGTTTTAGAAGAATCTAATTATGAGATTTCAATATATGTTCCACCTTTGTCAACAACATTGATATTGATACATTGTACAGGAAATCCATGGCATCAAAGATTCCTCAGTTACAATCAAAGGTGAACGAGGCCTCACAAATAGTGGCAAGAAATGGAGCTTCCTACTACAAGTTATTGATGGAACAGAACAAACACTACATCCAGGATCCACCCACCGTTGAAAAATGCCAATCATTGGCGAAACAGTTGTTTTATACTCGCCTTGCCAGGTTCTTGCTTTTTCACTTTCTCGGTCCTGTTAACTGCTCTGTACTCACACAACAATTATGCTTCATTTTGTTGTGAACGTTGCAATTTTGTCATTGTGTGATAAACTAATTTTATGTTCTGTTTGCTCATTTTGTTAAAATGTTTCTTCTAATTTCAACTGTCCTCAATCTTCAAAACTGTCAAAATAAAATAAGAAGTTGGAAATAATAACCTTCTATTTCACAATTTCATTTCCCTTACTAATATTAAGCATGTTAATCCATTAGCAGCGTGATTTTGAAAAACAGAAGTTTTCCAAAAATGTAAAGCCAACACAACAGGACCTACCTTTCAGGATGTTGGATTGAACTACGATCACAGATGGTATGTACTTTGGTTCTTTCAGATATTGAACTTTTTGCTTATTTCTGCAGCATTCCTCTTCGTTACAATTCATTCTGGAAGGAATTGGATCATGCAAAGAACACGGTGAAGAACTGGAAGGACCTAAGCAGGGAGAGTGTTGGTTTTGCTGCTTTGTTTGGACTAGAATGTTTTGCATGGTTTTGGGGAGGTGAGATTGTTGGCCGAGGATTTACATTCACCGGGTACCATGTTTAAATAGAACTGCACTATTAGAGTACCATACAAGACAACCATTAGCTTCATTCTTGAAAACAGCATAGCATAAGGCTTCGATCCAGTTTTACACGTTATGTTTTTATTCTTGATAATTTGATGTATGAAATTAACAAAGTCATGTCAACATGGCAAGCATAATAATTTGTGAAATCCGTGGTGGAGATTTAGGTTGCTTATTTTAAATTATGAACAACTCTCTTTTACTTGTTGCTATTTGTGTGTGCACAATATTTGAAGAAGCTTCAAGGCAAATACACATTTAAAATTCAATTGGAATTGAGCATACTGAGGTGTTGCGTGTTGGCTGAATGGATTAAGAAATGTGTTTGCTGTAATATATAACGGAGAATCTCAGGAACAACAATATTCATAATTCTCTCAGTAATGTATTTTGAATGGAAGGTGGTGTTTTCATTTCTTATAGGTTTTATTTCCGAGTAGATGTGCTTTTATACGTAGTAACTTCAAATGGAAGAAACAATTTGAGACAAAACTTCATCGTACTTAATAGTATACTCACTTGCAGTCATAGTTTTCTCTAACTTAAATATCTAACTTGTTTTCATTTTTTCGGAATCACATCACTTTCAATTTTGCAATCATCTCTTCTTCCTTGTCTGTGGAAAAAAAGAAGATTTTTACTAAGAAGAAACGTGTAGATGATGGAAAGAAATGTCATGGGAGTCAGGAGTAGATGGCGACCAGTCAACTTGCGTTGACTTGATACATGATGATGTGATTTATTTGGATGCATTCATGACATGAAAATGTGAGTGGGGTTGTGATATTGGTAGAGTTTTATAATTGGAATAGGAAATGAGTGTGTAGGTGTAGGTGTAGGTAAATAGGACTGGAAAATGGGTGTTTGGTTTGGTTTGGACGATGATGTTTTGGTGGCGTGTTGCACGGGAAAGAGACACCGACATGACAGGACCATGGTACTCCAACACTAGCACCCACTCTCCTTGACCATATCCTATGTGTATGTGCAAGGACAATTTTTGAAAATCCAATTCAAATTATGAAATATTTACTAATTCCTCCTATTATTTTAATATTTTATTTATATAAATACTGTTTTTATATAATATTTTGTTAGTAAAGAAGTTTATCACAATTTTTTTATCTTTTCATCTAAATTGATCAAATTATTTTTATATTTTCTATATATGAAAAAAGTTGTGTTAATAACCACTTTTACCCTCCTTTCAACTTATTATTAAATCAATCTTATAATGATCTATAAACACGTTAATTCATTTAAAATCTTTAAAATTATTTAAGTTTACTCGTAAGAAAAACTTTAGATAAATATTAGAGAGAAGAGAATATTTGTCTAATTTTAACATTATAGTAAAAACGTTATCTTTATATATATATATATATATATATATATATATATATATATATATATATTTATTTTATAAAAGTTACACTAAAATTGATTAATAATTTTAAAAACTAAAACAATATGCAAGTTAAACATGATTTTAATATTTATTTCTAATGCAAAATTATTAGAGTCTATCTTTTACAAATTATAATATAACCTGCGTGAGTTTCTTACGTAAGCAAATAATATTTAAAACAACAAAATATTTTTACTCACAAAAAAAGATATTGATCATTGATTTTGTTCGTACAGAAAAAACATTGAAAACGATAGATTTGACGATAAAATTGAAGGAACCGATATTACTCGATCTTACTAAGTTGTATCCTACTATCTTTGTTAAAATGTTATTTTTAAAATTGACATCATTTTATAATATAATAAATTTAAAAACAAGTATAATAACGTTATATCTAAAGTCAACAACCAACATAGTTCACAAAAATTATAGTAATCCATAAATTTAGTATATAAAGTTATAAAATGATAAAAAAAATGTAAATTATAAATTATTAGCCAATGATTGAGTTTTGAAGTTTGTATAGAATAGATCGATGTCAATTAGTTAAAATTGAAAAATGTCTCGAATCACATTAGACGTCGACCGGTTGTGTTGATTAAGAGAATTTCTTTATAAATCGGTTTTGTGATGATGAGTTAAACTTGAATTTTACTTTTTATCATGATATCAAAGGGGCATATCTTAACCATATTTGATATTTGTTCGGCCTATTGCATTATCTCTTGTGAAAAAGTTTGTTAAACATGTTGTTCCACCCTATTGGGTTATTATCGAACCATTCATAAATGTCTAATTCTAAATTTGATATGTATACACCAAGACGTGAGGGGATGTGTTATAAATCGATTGTGCGATGATGAATTAAACTTAAAATTCACTCATCAACATAAAAAATATAAAATAAAAATAATTAACGCACAAATATATCCTTAAAACTCCAAAATCAAAGAAAAAATATATATAACCATCGTCTCATTATAACCATGAAATAACTTATGTGAAAATTTTTATAACACATAGATTACTCTTCATGTCATTTTATCCCAGTTATATTCATACTTTTCAAAATAAAAATTTAAACAAAATCTTACAACACTCTACTACAAAAGTATTAGTATACAAAAATATAAATTTAAAGTTTTTTGAATGAGGCCTATAAACATAATAACTTTAAGTCCAATATATAAATACTTACTTATTTTAGTGATATGAGATTTTTTAAGATATATTATTTTCATTAATCCAATAAGTTTAATTGATTTTTTTTTTTAAATATATGAGAGACAATCTTTTAATAAACATTTAATTAAAATACTCAAATATATTAAAATATTAAATAAAAAGTACTATATAATTGTAATTTTTCTTATTTAAGAAATCTAACACAGATTTTCACCGAAATATAATATAAAATTCAGAGATTAAGTTTTATATATATATATGAGAGTTAAGTATGTTTTAAGTCTCTGAACTTTGACTTAAAATTGGAATTCGTCTCTGTCTGAAACTTCGTTACACTTTGGTCCCTAAACTTTAAAAATGAATGAATATAGTCTTTTTAACCCAATTATGTTAACTGTTTTTTGACGTGTCAAACACTTTTTATATTAATATTGGAGTTTTTTACACTGTTTGACCCATTTTTGGTTCAATATCTACTGAGAAATATGTTTGACACTTCAAAAAAAGTTAACGTAATTGAGTAAAAATGATTATATTCATTCATTTTTAAAGTTTAGGAACCAAAATATATTAAAGTTTCGAACAAGAACGAATTCCAAATTTAAATTTAGGTTTTAGGACTAAAAACATACTTAACCCTATATATATTACTGTACATTACTATACTTTCTCAAGAATTCACTAGAGATTTTAATCATTATAAAAGTGTTATTAAAATTACTTAATTTGTTAATTTCTATTTAACGACAACTTATTACTCAATGATCAAAAATATCTTAAAAGAAATTGAATTTAAAATCTATTTATTTTATGAAATCAAAAGTATATTAATTATTATTATTATTTCTTTCTTAGCTTTGGTCAACCTAGACAATACATTTTTTTTTATTTCTATTATTTTGACTCTGTGTGCTTCTATTGTTTATCTATCACGATGTTGAAAACTTGTGAATTTACACCCACAACATGATTTCTCTCTTAACTTGTATTATAGAGAGTAATAGAATCTTTTAAGTTTGGTTTATTTTCCAAAATTTCTTTACTCTCGCAATCATTAAACTAATACTTGGCAAAGTAAAATGAGGTCTTCTAATAAGTTTTAAATCCATTCACCGATTTAGTTGTAAATGGGACCCGCTTAATCATTCAACTATGCGGTGTGCGCACGAGGACGGTGCCTCTCTTCAATTCTAATCCATCAACCATATCAAATCATGGCCGTCCAAATAATTCGTTACACCTGTAGGACCCACATGCCTCCTTAGCCTCACCCTCCACGTCACAGTCACCACCCCAGTCAAAACATCCAATGGGACTACAAAACCCTGGGACCCACCTTCTTCCACGTCTCACCCGCGTGTTACTTTAGCATTTCCCAACACCAAATTTACCACTATATCCTTACCACTACAGCACCTCCACTTACCTCTAGTGCGTGTGCCACTTATGGTGATCTTACACGTGTCGCGGGTGACATTGGTCGTGGCTATGTTGGGGTGCCGATAACTCAACGCAAAAACCCGTTCCCACTCCCATCTGTGTGATCCAACGGTCCAGATCCGCTGATGAAAACCACATCATGATGTGTGGGCTCTTGCTTTGTTCACGCGCAAGCCTGTCGTGGACTCACTGGGCCACAGTTGCCGGCGGCTCTAACCCACTCGCCTGGCTTGGCTCACCGAACCCAACTCATCAAGCTTCGACCTATGTCGGTCGTGTCCCTTTCTTAAAATATATATATGTTTTATTATTATTTCTAATAAAACAAAGTAAAACAAAACAGTGATGAGGTCATTTTGTATGATATTCTATTAATCTGATAATTAAGTTAACAGAGGAGTTTCCAACATCGCAAACATTCAGAAGGAAAAAAGAAGACCGTGTTGATTCGATAGTCACATGTTTATTAGTTTATAACCACAGGGAATATATGTTGTTACGGTTAATTCCCTCTCTCAATATTCTTGTTTGTCTCTTTACCAGTTTTTTTTTTTTATTATTACATCATCGTTGTACCTTTTTTTTTGATTATATGTACAGTTTTGGTACCAGATGTTGAATCAAATCAACTAAAATTTATTGTTTGTTGTCCGTTGGTTTTGAACTTATTGACCAACGACACAAGGGTAGTTATTCACAATAAGTCATTTGTGTATTTTTCTAAGTATGATTTGTCATTGATGACAGGGATCTTACACCTAAAGCACACGGTTTTTACTGATAGGATTTTCTTTTCCCTTGTGTGAAAAAGAAGAAGAAAACATGAGAGTGTAAAAAGAAAAAGTTGTTATTTAACTTGTTAGTTAAGTTTGGTTAAGTGGATTCGGGAATATATCAGAAGCTGAAGGCAATCTTTGGAGCAGTGTGCAGAAGAGAAGAGACGATGCACTTTCCCTTTCTATCTGAAGGCTGCGGAGTGAGAGGTAGTTATCATTCACGCGTCACATTCACGTTTGGTCATCTCATATCTCATAACTTATATCATCTTCATCAACCATTTCAAAACTCACCACTTAATGAAGTAAAATAAATATCCTTACTTTCCCTAATTTCTCGAATCTTGTTAGCTTTCTGCTATTTTTTCAGCCACTTTCCTCCCTCCACAAGCCAACTTCCAAGCTCAATCACCAATCAATCTCTCTGCCTTTTCCACTCATCCATCACACCCCTGTAACTTTCTGTCCCTTTGAGCTTTTCTTTTCTTTTCTTTATCTTCAAACACACAACAACTTTTCTGGATTTCATTTCGTTCGCTTCTGCATACAAAAGGTTGTTTCTTCCTTCACCTTCATTTATTCGGATTTTGGTCGGTTCTCTTGTTCCACGGAAACCAAAAATCCCACCTTTTTGTCTTCTTTCTACTTCTTTTGCGATCTTAAACAATAGGTGCTTCTTCGAAAGTGAAGTCCTTTTTGGAACAGGAGAATGCAGGATCCGGCGTTGTTCCAGCCCTTGAAACCCCACTTTCCCGAACAAGAGCAGCTTAAGTGTCCGCGTTGTGATTCCGTCAACACCAAGTTTTGTTACTACAACAACTACAACCTCTCGCAGCCTCGCCATTTTTGCAAGAATTGCAGAAGGTATTGGACCAAAGGAGGTGCTTTGAGAAACATCCCCGTCGGGGGTGGAAGCAGAAAGAACGCTAAACGATCATCCTCATCCACCAACACCAAACGCGCTTCCCCGTCACCTGCTCCAGAACCCGACCCGACTCGTGTTTGCCCTAACCCGGTTGTTGGTGGTGGTGGTGGGAATTTCGGTTCGTTTTTGGCATCAGGTGCTCATCTGGGGAATCTCTTGGAGGGTCTGAAATCAAGTGGGGCGAATCTAAAAGCTGTGCAAATGGAAGAATTTGGGGAGAATGTTAGTTCGGGTCACCTTGCGGATCCGGGTTCTGGTCGGAACCCTGTGCTGCAGATTGAAAGGAATGGGAATGCAGCAAGTTTTCTGAGTATGCAAAATGGTGATTCAAGCTGTTGGAATGGTCCTAATGGGTGGTCTAATCTCGCAATTTTCACTCCTGGGTCTACCTATGAAAATTTATGAATATTCTGATATATGATATATATATGTATGTGTATATTCAGACATGTTGTGAAAAGATTTATATATATCAGTAGCTTAAGTTTAAGCCTTTAGGATGTTGGTATATCATATATATATCGTGCAATGGAGGATCACAAACGAGTAAGCCACTGCAACAGGATCGCTTTTTTAGTTTCTTTTGTGTTGGATTTTTATGTTTGTGGATGGTGGTGTTCTTCACTTTTACCAATGATGGAAGAGAGAAAGAAAACAGGTATTTTCTTAGGGCTGAGCATGGAGGGAGATATGAATGTTGTTGTAGTGAGATTGTTTTTAGTCTCATCACGTAGAAGTGTTGCCAATGCCATGGCTTGGAGATTCTAATTTATTTACTGTATCTGTGTATTTTACATGCGCAATTTATTGTATGCTGTTTTTAATAATAGCTTCTTGGAAAACCTATGGCTGTTTGGTAATGGAGGTTGATTTCGTTGAATCTGGTTGAAGACCCAGAACTGCACAATAATATATAATTATATAACTTTTCAATGGAGGGTTGACGAGGCTGAAAGGAAAAAACCATTAATGCACATTTTTTTATTTATTTGAGTTTTCAACTTGGCCATTGGGTTTCCACTTTGCATCCACATTCTTGCAAATTTAGCTTCTGAAAATGGATCTCTACCACAAAAATGTTAGATATGTTAGTGTTGGTTCTAGATATGTATTGTGGCATGAAAGAAAGCATCACAGTGTAGCTTCTAATTGTTGTGTGGTCGTCTTAAATTGACTTCAAAGGGAACTATTGTGGACCCACTCTTGTTCAGTTTGACCAAGTCCAAACATGGATGCAGTGAAACTCGTAGAGTGTTATCAGTGTTGATCTTTTATTTTAAAGTAGATTTGTGTTTTAAGCTGACTTTAATGTAACTGAAATCCCAATTCTAGTAAGAGAATATTATTGAAAGTACTTACAAAACTGCGTATAGATTTTATATATTTTTATGCTCATCTCTCCCATGTTAAACTTGAAATGAGATTTTTTGCGGAAAGCGACTTAGACAAAAAGTATTTAAGATATGGCTATTTTTTTTTTTTGTTGATTGTGAGTGAGATGTGTACTTGTTCCTGTGGATATATATTTACCTCTTTCTAGCGTTGGTTTTTGGTCTCAATTTTTAGGTTAAAGGTTGCGTACTGGTAGAAAATTTGGAGAATTATCATAATAATTCATGCTAGTTGTTAATAGTTTGTAGGGTTGGATTAGTGTCTTATGTTTTTTGAAACATGCACAATTCTCAAGTTTCTAGGATCGAAGAAGAGAAGATGTGTTTTAGTTACGATATAGTTTTATTGAAATATAAATTAAAGAATTTTCTAAATCATGTGCATAATTTCTTCTTAAGAAAAAAATAAATAATTCTTTTATAAAACTAATATTAACTTGTATATAAAATAAAACTTTAGTTTTAAGTATCCTGAATCACCTTTTTTCAAATTAATTCATGCCTAAGTAGACTTTAACTCAAAATATAGAAGTACTAAAATAATATACGTTATTTATTTTCATCAGATTTGTTAATTAATTCAATTAATTTCCCCTTAAAAATGCGTGTGTTTTTTATTCTCAGCGATGGAATCTTTTGCGGGTGGGTGTCTATAAATTTGGGCTTTGGCCGATTTGTTTGTCTATACATTTGGGCTTTTATAGGTGGGTGTCTATACATTTGGGTTGAAGCCCATTAACAATAAGCAATCAGATTGGGTCCATTCGAAGGCGTTGAATTAGGGTTTTCTATTTTACTCGCTATAAATTGCGAAACTAAGAAAACATTTCTTTTCTTCTTCAGTTCTCCTGCACCACGAGCGAAGGTTCTCGTGATTTGAATTTCGATCTTGTGTGGTGCGTATCAGGTGAGAAAGTAGGAGTAGAACAAGAAAAATGACGACAGTTCCAGGACAATTGATTTGGGAGATCGTGAAGAAGAACAACTCTTTCTTGGTGAAAGAGTTCGGAAGGGGCACTCAGAGCTTGCAGTTCAGCAGAGAGCCCAACAATCTCTACAACCTTAACACTTTCAAATACTCTGGTAATCATCCTGTTAGTGAAGTGAATTTTATTTAAAATGTGTTGTTGATTTATAGGTTTTAGTTGTTGTCGAGTTTTTAAGCTTTGATTACGTTCTTACACGTTTTTTTTGGAGGCCAGATGAATGTGGGTAATCAATTTTTGTTTGTGAATTTATCTTAGGTTTGGCGAACAAGAAAACTGTCACTATTCAGCCTGCTGGTAAAGACCAATCTGTGCTACTGGCCACAACTAAAACAAAGAAACAAAATAAGCCTGCTTCTTTGCTTCACAAGTCCGTCATGAAAAAGGAGTTCCGAAGAATGGCGAAGGCAGTGCAAAATCAGGTAATATGGGAGCGAACTAAATCTGTCCATCTGTGTTTTTTGGGGTGTTTTCCCTATTTCTTTTCGATGGCATGGTGTAAATGGTGTATAGTTCTAGACAGGAGATATCATTCCTATTTGAAAATTTTTGTTTTATGTGGTAGCTGCATTTATATTTGATATCGATGGAGAGAAAATGTTGATATTTTTTATTGCCTTTCTCTACATATGACAACGTTGTGTACTTGTTTAGCTGTTTTTTTTTCTTACCTATGTATGACTCGCCACCAGGTGGGCATTGTGATTGGATTGTCTTTATGTTAAAGTAATTACTTTGCTTCAGTTGAATTGCAAAATAGTTTAGTGTATCGGACATTACCATGTTTGATTTAATGTTAGTGAAATATATATTGTTTACCATGATTATTAATGGTTGTTGTTGATTGCTTGTTAGACTTAAAAGGCATGTTGACACACGTAAATGGGATTTTTGTACATTTTTCTCACATTTGTGTATTGAATGAAATTATTCGATTAGAAACACAACTGAATGCAATGTTGTTTTGTTCATCAAGTTTTAAGTGTAAGCCATTTGAACGGCAAACGTAAACTAGTTTTTTTTGGCAGCAGTGATGAGCCTTTAACATATAAGAAGAAATCCCTATTTGTGGTTCTTCAATGAAATTTACTTGTTACGCTTGGCTTCTGAGCTTTTATCGTTCAGGTGTTCTTAGACACTTTAATTGTTTGATTCACCAATAGTTGTATTGATGTTTGGTCTTTTGTCAGTTGTTAAAGGCAGCTTTTCTATCATGTTTAGGGGCTGTCTGTGGTACTAACATTACATTTTTAAGGCATTTCAATGTAACACAAGTTGAATTTGTGTGACATAATATGTCTGTTTGTTTGAAATATGTCCTCCTTTATCCTTATATGAAATTACTGCGTTGGTTTGAGAAATATGTCTGTTGAAAAAATGTTTTTGGTGCGTCAAGTTTTATAATGGACATCTTTTAAATATCTGCCATGAGTGATTTTTACGCAGCGGTGATGAGCCTCTAACATGTAAGAAGTAATCCGTAGTTGGGTTCCTTCAATGAAATTTACTTGTTACGCTTGGCTTCTGAGCTTTATTATCATTTAGAAGTTATTTCATGGAAAAAGTAATGCCATTGATAATAGAGTCTTTCTTTTGGAATCATTTCTCGTTATTTCATTGGAACAACTCAGCTAATTTTATCTACTCTATGGTTTGCGTTGTAGGTAGGGGATAATTACTACAGACCTGATCTGAAAAAGGCAGCTTTGGCAAGGTTGAGCGCTGTCAATAGGAGCCTGAAAGTTGCAAAGTCTGGAGTGAAGAAGAGAAACCGACAGGCTGTGAGGGTCGTTGGCAGGAAGTGAATTTCGAAGTGTTAAATTTACATTTTACATTTCTACCATCCTTTTGTAGTTTGTGTTTTAGAACTCAGTTCTAGATTTTTGTGTTTTGTCTGGAGAGCCCGTTATTGTGTTTTTCAACATACATCCGGAAATTCTATGCTATAGCTTTTCTACATGGGTTGAAATTTTGTTGAAATTTAATTTTGAAGGATTGATGTTCATGTTATATCATTTGTACAGGAAAGCGGAACTATGTATAACTGCAAGAAGACATTGTTCTTTAAACATAAAACTGTCAACTAGATATCGGGTTGCGACACTTTTAAATATTGAACAATGATGAACATAGAGAACTGGTCAAACAAGCCATTTCTTCCATAGTTGTCCAAGAACAGCTGAATAACGAGTACGTATAAAAGGATGAAGTTAGAAAACAATTAAATGAAAGGTATTTATAATATTTTTTAAGTAGCTATTATCTATATAATGTTTAATTATATGGTCGTTCGTGACAACATTGAGGTGGGAGGCAATTGATTATGGCAACTGTTCATCAATTACTTCCTATGATTCCAGAATAATAATTGTGTGATTAATAACTATAAATGTTAATGTTATTGTTAAAAAAATATTATGTTTCAACATAACTAGTAAGCTTGAAAATAGGAAAAAAAATATTTTAAAATGTATTGTTTTATCTATAACAAAAAAAAAATATACAAATTTGATATTTAAAATATAAATTTTTTTTCTTTATCCACATTTTAAAATACTAATTTGATCTTTTAAAATATAATTATTTATAAAATTTTTAAAACTAATTGTTACTTTTGTAAGTTTTTTTAAAAAAATTGTCTATTTCTTCTCTTTTTTCTTTGTATTTATCGGTATTATTTTCTCATTTTTTTTGATATATTTCATCTTATTTTTAATAAATGTAATTTATTTTTATATATTAATTAAAAAATATTATATTATCATCACCTACATATATAATATCATGCGTATTTAAAAATACATATATAATATCACGCGTATTTAATAAATGTGTATGCTAGTTTCATGAATGAACATACTAAATTAATTTATCAAGTATTTTGTCAGGAAATTAAAATATAGTACTATAGATGATGGATTATTCATTTTACCTCAAACATTTATTATTGTTCAAAGTTTATTATTTTAGAATTTTCTCTGTAGGTATTTATTATTCGCGGGTACCGAGTAGCGGGTATTTTAATACCCGCTTATAAACGGGTCAAGTACGAATATCATACTATCCGTACTCGCAGGTATCCGTTACCTGCAAAAAAAATAAAAATAAAATTTAATTTACATTTTATTAAGTTAAATTTAATTAAAATTAAAATGAGTAGTATATTTTATTAAGTCAAATTTAATTTAATTTAATATTTTATTTTTGTAATTCTATATTAAACAATTTATAAAATGTTTTTTTTTAAATATTTGTGGGTATCAGGTATCCACAAGTACCCGCGGATTTTAAAGATAATCACGAATATTTTTGAACGGATACCTAGTAAGTAAATGGACTGGTAACGAACAGATTTTTCTTTGACGAGTCAGATTACAGGTAGGCACTATCCGTGTCTCACCCGATCCGTTGCCATTCTTAAGCCAAATAGGCCAAATTCACATTTTTTCATATTTTTCTAATCATGTGTTTCTTTTTCTGCTATTTTGTCCATATCAATCACGTTGTCAGTAACTTTATTTATTTCAACTTAAAAATTTGGTCAAGTTTATTTGTTTAATTAAGTTGAAATTTATTTTCATTATTTATTATTTAAAATCGGCAAATTTTCAGTTGCACTATCATATTTGTAAACGTGTTAAGTTAGTTCATAGCTCAGGTGCATAATGCACGAGAGTTTATAAAGTTTAATGAGAAAGAACATGGTTAGTTGTTGTCAATTAATATTATATTAATTAAAAATAATTTGTTAAAAAAAAATGAACATAGAGGTTGTTCCTGAAGAGAACAAATGAGATAAGTTAGACACAAGTGTCACTTTACTCTATAGTCTGCTATCTCTTCAGTTGGCCTCTTCCCGGTTGATACATGTCAGCTTGAACCCAGGAGGGGTTACCTGCAGAAGAGTCTCCGAAACTCAAGCAAGTCAAAGCTCTCAGAGAGTCAAATCAGTGATTAACGAATGCGTACCTTTAATTAATGGGGTCCACGCGTATTTATAGAGCATTAATGATGTCTGATCACCTCATGGGTCGGACCTTGACTTGGGCTCTAGCTTGGGCTATGAGTGGGCCTGGGCCCTAATCTAGGCCCTTAAGACCTATTGGACGCGGGGGCTTCTATTTCACTAAGTTTATTGGAGTTGCCGGCCCGGGCTTTAATCTTACCGGGTTTGCTGGAGTAGCCGGCCTAGGCCGGCTACCTTCCTTGACGATATGTATAGGTTAGAACCGATATAAGTTAGGCTGGCTTGGCCTAGGTTGAGTGCTTGGCTGCCTCTGGTACATGCATTGTTTACTTATTTGGTTGAGTCAGGCTAGGTGTGGTACACCAGTCTCCCAGCCTTGTCCGATAGAAGTTGTCGGTCAAAAATGATATGTGTTGGTATGCTAGCGGAACCGACTAGATATGGTACAGAAGTAATTATAAGTTGCATCGTGATGAGCTTTGTTGCCATGAGCACTATCTTCAAATTTCATACAAATAGCATGTTTCCAGACATAACAATTAGTATCATACATACAAAACTGACTTTATATAGAATAATATTAATTAAAACTGACTTTAAGCTATACCAGAAACTCCTGCAAGATAATAATAATTATAAAAATGAATAATTTATCATTGGTCCAAGTAACAACCAACGTCAATTAGTCTAGTTTACAATGTAATGAAGATGGGTGCAGATATCAAATTAATTATAATTATTAATAATATAATTTTGTTCATTTATTTTTTTCGTATGATCAATAATACAAACAAATTGGTTACATAAATAATTTTGATGCTTACAAGTTTTGAATATTAATAATAGCTACAGAGTTTGGGCCGTGTGAGAAGGGTAACGCGGAGAGAGTACTTTCGTGGAAGGAGCCCAACCCAATCAATTACTTCACAAATAAAAGAAAAAGCCATAAAGAGTAACGTGAGAAAGAAAGGTCTCTTCTAAATTCAACTCAAAATTCGAAATTCCATTCCTCTCCTATTTCTCTTTCTGAATTTTGGGAATCGAAAAACCCTAAGCTAAGCAAAGCGGTGACGATGGGGAACACGGAGAAGCTGATGAACCAGATCATGGAGTTGAAATTCACGTCGAAGTCGCTACAGCGTCAATCGCGCAAGTGCGAGAAGGAGGAGAAGGCAGAGAAGCTCAAGGTGAAGAAGGCGATCGAGAAAGGCAACATGGACGGCGCGCGGATCTACGCGGAAAACGCCATCCGGAAGCGCACGGAGCAGATGAATTACCTCCGCCTGGCCTCACGCCTCGACGCCGTGGTGGCGCGGCTTGACACGCAGGCGAAGATGGCGACGATCAGCAAGTCGATGGGAAACATCGTGAAATCGCTGGAGTCATCGCTGGCTACGGGGAACCTGCAGAAGATGTCGGAGACGATGGACCAGTTCGAGAAGCAGTTCGTGAACATGGAGGTCCAGGCGGAGTTCATGGAGAGCGCCATGGCCGGATCAACCTCTCTCTCCACTCCCGAAGGAGAGGTCAACAGCCTCATGCAGCAGGTCGCCGACGACTACGGTCTCGAGGTCTCTGTCGGCCTCCCTCAGCCCGCTGCTCACGCCGTTCCGACCAAGGAAGCCGACAAGGTCGACGAGGACGACTTGTCTCGCCGCCTCGCCGAACTCAAGGCTAGAGGTTAACGTAATTAATTAATCAATTAATACTGTCGTATCATCACCATCATCATCACTATCACTATCCTTTTCCATCGCCGAATATGCAATGCTATATGTTTTCTGTATATTAATCCGAATTCGGTTGTTATGTGGTATTTACTTTTGAGGGGGTATTATGACTTCTCTTTTGTTAGTCTCATCGTGTGAATACTTAATACGTTTATACAATGCTTGTATTTGTCTTTTCACTGCCTTCTGGAATAACGACTTGGGTTTGGTCTGCATACGGCGTGTGATGGAGGTGGTTCTGTATGCTTGTGCTGAAAATGTGTTAAACCTAACTCGCCCGTTATCTGCTTGAAACAAATACATTTTCTCATGCTTAATCTCGGCATGAGGTTAGGCTTGGCATTAGAGGTGGGTTACAACCAGAACATTTCTAAGCTATGTTTGTTGAACACTATAAAGGATTTTATTTTCAATTTTTTTTACTGATTAGACCTTGCCAAGTTGTGACTTAAGTAGTTTTCTTGCTCTTCTTCCCGTTGAGACTCTACAACCTTTTTGTTTTTTTCCTCAAAACAGTTTTATAGACCGGATCCTCCTTGCTCATAAAAAAACAAAGGCTTGCATGGCTTTATATCCCAATTTGGAGGCAACTTAGACAGAATAAAAACTGTGCATATAGCAGTAGAATATAACTAAGGATGGTCAAGAGAACTATGAACATAAGTGATACTCTGCAATCATGCATAAGATTTGAACATTCAAAGAGTACAAATAACATCTAGTGACACTATGCTTGTTGATATAAAATGTAGCCAGATCACCTAAAATTTTGGTTTGGAATCCAAAAATTATAAACAGGAAATAATTTTATTTACATGACCCACCTTTGCATGATTATGGATATTAGATAGCATGTCACGTTCTTCAAATCATAGGCACACATTGAAATAGATTTTTGTATATTCTAGAGATTTGGTGTCGTATGTAGACTAGACCGTTTTACATTAACAGCAACAGCGTAGCAGAACCCATGGGCATAGGTTATACACATAACTTATGTTAACCTCATCTGCATGCACAATCTTGATTGTGGAGTGGAAGCTAGTTCTTCAAAGAAAGGATTGATAGCTATAGAAGCATGCATGCACTGGCAAGTAGAGAAATGATCCAGAACCAACAAGGCATATCTAATGAATTATACTAAACAAATGATAAGCACATATCTAATCGTTCGTTTCAAATGATAAACTTTGAGATATGTTAATTAATTTCCTAGTCATCCACTGTACCCTTTTGATTCAACAATAAAAGAAGAAAGAGTGACAATCTGAATGAATTTCATAGTACAATTTCTTCCAGATTAGGTAATCCGGTTTGTTCTCCTTGATCTAGTGACTCAAACCGGAGTGTCCATTCCGAAGAACAAAAACCTTACTCTGGATTATGTAATCCGGTTCCTCTATCCACCACCATGTTTGTTGAATTAGTTCACCACCAAAGCATATATGACGACAACGGATGCTTGGTTCTTCAATTTCAAAGCAAACAGGGTTTCAATTTCAGGGGAGGAAGAAGACGAAAGTTTTATTCATTTGTTTGATATATAATGTATTAGGAGCGGGCAAAATGAAAATCAATGAAAAATTTGGGGGTGCAGCAAGAAAACCCAATGAACAGAGAACAAAACAACAGCAAACAAAGACGAAGTTGTGTCTGCTTATCTATTGGGCCTTTCATGGGCCCCATACGAAAATGGGTCGAAGATATCCAAACAGAAAGAGAATTGAAGGAATGAAGTGTGGAGAATTTCTTCCTACACCCCTACTTTTATTCTGCATTCCATAAATATGTTCGATGAAAAAAAAAATACCTTTCAAAATCTTTGATACATTTAAAAGAATTTTATTTTAAAAAACTTATAAACTATTAAATTACACATATTTTGGAATATATTTTGAAATATGATTACATGAAATGATAGTTTCGAAATACTAGTAAAATAATATTATAAATTACAAAAGAAGTATTTAAATAATTCTGGATAGGTTGATGAGAAAAAAAAATGAAATGTACAATTCAAAATAATATTTTACTACCTTAAGTATGCTAAAAAAAGAAACGCACACATGAAATTTCTAAAGAAGGACGGATACAAAAATATTTCAAATTTTTATCTTTTCATGATTTAGTTAGTTACTCGAGTTATTTTTTATTTAAATGAATATATTTACTTTATTAATTATATTAACACAAAAACTAGTTAATTATAGAGATTTTTAGAAAACATTAGAAAGATACAAACTAGTGAAATAGTTTACAGAAATTAAACTGAAAGTAATCATATGGTTCTCTGTTTTCTTTACTATAAGACTATTTAGTTCACCAAAATAAAGTGCTTAACCTAATTGATAATAATAAACTCACGTCTTTTTCTACATCTAAAAATGACAGCCAAGGTAACTTTCGAATTGTTTCTTACTTTCAGAGTTTTGTATTGTGACATTACTTAATTTCATATTCTATTTTGCTTCCAAATAAATTAACATTTGTTTGTATTAGGAGTATATAAAATTAATATATATCATAAAAAACGGGGAAAGTGTGATGTGAGACATAAATGAAAATTGTCACGTGCTGTGATGTGACCTACGCACCAGCTTTGATTGGACGTTACAAGCCGCATGTTCAAATCCACACGTTTTTTATTTTCTATATATTCCTTGTCACCGTCCACACCATACATTTTAATATATTTTTTTTATCACAAGGTAAAACATTATACTATTTTCGAAATATTTTTGTTTAAATAATTTAAAAAAGTTAATGATATTGGTGTTAGACATGAAATTTTAAATTTAATGTTTTTTTAAGTCATATTTTGTAATTAACAATAATTGTAGAGGCCAACAAAATTTATCTCAAACATTAATAATTTTAATTTTAGAGAACACCTTTTTTCTATTACAACTAGTTTATATATTTTATTAATTACTTTATCCAAGATGTGACTGAGAAGATAAATTATAAACATGACATTTATCAAACATAGATAATTGAGATTCTCAAAATAAATATAGAAAACAATTGAAGGTTAAAATTATAAATTATAAATTTTCTCAAACAACAATGGTTGAGAAAGAAAAAATATCTATGAAACAAATTAATTTAATTTTCTGTTAATTTTTTTAACCCCTATAAAAATATTTATTTTATTTCCTATAAAAAGGATTTATTTTAACTAAACTTTCAAATAAAATCAAATATTCAAGAAATAGTCCAAATCAACATTGTTTTGCTTTAAAGTATCGAAAAATGTTGTCGGGCGATGAAAAAAATTATTGTTTCTTAGAGTATTTAATCTCATTATTAGGCAAGTTTTCAATGTCAACGCCACAACTATGTGATTTCTTATCCATGTTTCAAATAAGATGCTATAAATAGAAAAATATTCTGATCAATAATAATAATAATAATAATAATTATTATTATTATTATTGACAATTTGTACAGGTAAAAAAAATTCAACGGTGCAAATAAAATAAAGTAATTTTAGAAAAAAAGTCCAAACCAAAATTCTAGAAAAATGGCAAAAATAAATGTTATATCAATCATGTGTAACACAATAAGTAAGAACAAGAACTGCATAGTTTGGTGACTGGAGTGTTTTTTTGTTGGTTGATCTTGTTCACTGTTCCTTCCCAGACCCACCTCTGAGTTCAAAGTAGCCATGGTTTTTTTCTTGAGCAGGGTCAACTTGTTCATCGCTTTTCATCTCCTTTTAGTAACACCCATCTTCGCAGAATCCTCCTTCAGCTCAAATGCAATCTCCACCACCAAGTTCCTAGATTTAGCGAAGGATCCTCAGCTTTTTGATTGGATGGTGGGTATTAGAAGGAAGATTCACGAGAACCCAGAACTGGGTTATGAGGAATTTGAGACCAGTGAACTGATAAGAGTGGAATTGGATAAATTGGGCATCTCATATAAATACCCAGTTGCAGTCACTGGTGTTATTGGCTTCATAGGGACTGGCCTTCCTCCTTTTGTAGCATTAAGAGCTGATATGGATGCTCTTCCTATGCAGGTATACATGATTTCTATATATATATATATATTTTTTTTTTCATTTGTTCTTACCATGTTCTTCTAATTGTATCAGGTTTCGAGCTTTTCAATTATTAATATACTTGTTATGGAATCTATCCATCTGAGTTTGATTTATTAATCAATTTTTTCATTGTTAATACTTATACCCTTTTCCAATTTATGGGTTGTATTTCCAGTTGCTACACTGTTTGGTGTATATTTCGTTGATTTTTTTTTTTTTTTTACTTTCCTCAACCTTAGGAATTGGTGGAGTGGGAGCACAAGAGTAAAGTACCTGGAAAGATGCATGCTTGTGGTCATGATGCTCATGTCGCCATGCTTCTCGGTGCGGCAAAGATCCTAAAAAAGCATGAAAATGAGATTCGAGTATGGTTTTTGACTTTTTCTTGAGGCGTTGATCCACTGATAGTTTATATGTTTTGTAGAAGTATTGCTCTTCAAATAGTTTTTCAGTGGGGAGACACTTGCACTGCTTCCAGTTTTACCAGCTTGTCAAGAATATGAGATGTGACTCCTCTAAATGATTAGTTATTCTTCAAGAGAAAAGCAAAACATTTCAAAGCTTTAATGAAAATTGATAGAATAAATTTTCAAAAGATGAAGAAGTAAATAATTAAATATAGGATTGGTTGGATAATAACACAAAAATGCAGTACTAACTCCCATCTCTTTTTGATTGAATAGTTATGCTTTGTTATGCACGTATTCCAAGTAACTACCTATTTGAAATACCAACAGTTGTTTTAGATTCCTTACCTTTTCACTAAAGATTGTGACTCTTCTGATTGCTATGTGCTTTTGCTGTTTAAAACTTTTCTGCCTTTTTTTGTTGTTGTAATCGTGTCAAAGTCAAACATGACATCTGTTTCTGACATTGGCAAATTGTTGGCAATTATGATTTCTCATTATGCAAACTTTCTATGTAACGAACTTTCAATACTCTTATTATCTCCTGGCATGCAACTTTTGTATTAAAGACATAACATGCCTAGAAGAATGCTGCAAAAGAAATGGAAAAGGAAAAGACTATTCCAAGACAGATACTTGAACTTACCACTTTCTGTTCTCAGTTCTGTTTTATTGTTTTAGTTCTTTTATGAATAATTGATAGCATTCCTTACTTTGTCTCCACAGGGAACTGTTGTTCTTGTTTTTCAACCAGCAGAAGAAGGAGGTGCAGGGGCTAGGAAAATTTTAGATGCTGGAGTATTGGAAAATATATCTGCCATATTTGGATTACATATTACACCTACCTTTCCTATTGGTGAAGTGGCTGCCAGGGCAGGTCCTATCTTTGCAGGAAGTGGTTTCTTTGAAGCAACAATAAATGGCAGGGGAGGTCATGCAGCTATCCCTCAGCACTCTATAGACCCAATATTAGCAGCTTCCAATGTGATTGTTAGCTTACAACATATTGTATCTCGTGAGGCCAATCCTCTGGACTCCCAGGTACCCTTATTTCATTTCAATCTGATTCCATTTATTGTTGTTCAAGAGTTTTCATTTTGTGCCATATTTTGAAGCCATGACTACAAGAATGGCCATTCTGTCTTGTATTTTCTCACATACACACTGTGTGGGCATGGGAAAGAACTAAGGGAAAGTAAAATTGCTAGCTTCCCTTGTTTTCTTTCATTCATTCTCTTTTGTTATCTACACATTATTTGGAAGTATTAGTCCCACCTTTTTGTTTCTTAATTTGAGAATTGAGACCTTATGCCTTTCATCATTATATGAAGCATTGAAAGCTTTTGTGTTTTTGAGGGTCTTTGGCAACGATATGCTATCAGAAAACAGCAATTCTGACAACTTATATATAATGAGAAACATACTACAGTATCATTTGTGTGACTGTTTATTGAATATAATGAAGGCCTTGTTTCCAGAAAGAATTCATTGTTTATGGACCAGTCTTCTGTGTCTTCTTAACATAAAGAATATCTCCACAGGTTCTGACTGTAGGAAAATTTCAAGGAGGTGGTGCTTTCAATGTTATTCCAGACTCTGTCACAATTGGTGGCACCTTCCGAGCCTTTTCAAGAGAAAGCTTCATGCAACTGAGACATCGGATTGAGCAGGTTTGTTGTGAAGAATAAATTCATTTGTACATTTGAAGTGAAACTAATGACTTGGCCTTTGTTGCAACCAAGAAAGGATTTTTTTACCCTTGTAGTTTCCACTGAAATTCTATTAGTTGCTAAACCTGAGTCATTCATTTAGGTTATCACCGGGCAAGCTGCTGTGCAGAGATGCAATGCAACGGTGAACTTTCTTGATGAAGAGAAACCCTTCTTCCCCCCAACAGTGAACAATGGTGACTTGCATGAGTTCTTTCAAAGTGTTGCTGGGAGTTTAATTGGTGCCAATAAAGTTAAGGACTTGCAACCATTGATGGGATCTGAGGACTTTGCATTCTACCAAGAGGTTTTTCCAGGTTACTTCTTCCTCCTTGGAATGGAGGATGCCTCTGTTGAGCGTCTTGAGTTACCACACTCACCATATTACAAAATCAATGAAGATGCACTTCCTTATGGAGCTGCACTTCATGCATCATTAGCTACTACCTACCTTCTTAAATTGAATCAAGAAGTACCAGTAGTGGAGGGAAAACATCACGATGAATTATAGCACAGTTCATTGCAAGCCATGATGTTGGGTTATTTATTGGTGCAATCTCGAGGTACTGGGGCATTGGTTTTACACATCCTTTGCTGTAAATGTATCCTATTCAAATTGAATAATTCCATAGAGCTTCTACATTGTAATCATTGACCCTGCTGATCAAAGGGGTAAATCAAATTGGATAGAAGAGGCAACTTTAATTTGATATTTTCTGCAATTTCAAACTCATTCAAGCATCTGCTACTGGTATGAGATGTGGTTTAGATTCAATGTCCTGGATATGGAGACAACTGGTTTTTGAAAAAAGGTGAGTTGTCAATTCCTAGAGTCTAGAGCTTTGAATTACATATAAAAGTCCTAAGAATTGAGATAGAAAATGTGTGACTTTTCCACCACTCGAGTTCGATTTCTCTGCTGAGTTTTTTATGTTGTTCTTTACTAAATATTAAAAACACACTGTTTTGGTATTTTAAAGATAATTTTAATATATTTAAAAATTTTAAAATTAATGGTCATCAATATATTTTGAAAACACAATATAAGAACAACAGAAAAAAATCAGCAGAGAATCCAAACTTCTTACTTTCCTGCATGAAAAGTTGATTAATCAAAATAAATTATAAACTCCAGCATCACGTTAAATTTTCTTAAAACTAGTTGATATTAAATGGAATTGCTCAACACATATATTAAATAATAATAGCAAATTTAAAACTAGATTTTTACTTCAGTTGAATTAACATTTCAATTAATGTATGGCGGGAACAATATTTGTAACTACCTTGTGTTCAAGTAAATTTTTGTATCCAATGAGAGAGTGCATTGGTTCCAAGACCTTGTAGGTATTGTGTAAAGGACAAGAAGTAAAATTGGTAAAAATATGAGAATGATTACCCCTTGGTGAGACGAGTGGCCATGATATGAAAGTGATTCTAACATAAAAGTTATAATTAGTGTGTAGATATTTTAATCGAAGAAGAAACTAATTTATGTTGGTTTATAATTACAAAAAACATCAAACTTTACAAGAAGCGGTTGAAAACTTTAGTTTTTTTTTTTATTATTTCAAAAACTAAAACAAATATACAGATATTTTAAGGGTTTACTTTTTTTTTTTTAAAAAACTGTTTTTTTTTTTTTATGGGAAAAAAGAACACTGTTAAGAAACAGGTGCAGGTTTATCTACAACTCCAACCTTGTTGATGAAATAGTTATAACGTGTCCGCCGCGAAACTCAACATTCCGTCGCACAGTGCTTGGTCGGTGCAGCGTGAAGGGTGGAACCAGCGGCGAAATGGCGAGCATTTCAAACTTAACCAACGCTCTGCCACTGCATATTCGAAGGTTTCGACCTTGTGGCTATGCTTCTTCTCTGTCTACTCTCTCTTGTTCTCTCGCTGAGGACGTCGACCCCAAACCACCCATTCCCAAACCTAATTCGTTCTTCCCGAAGCGTGGCCAAACCCTTGAACTCGTGTGCGAGTCCCTCGCCTTCAAAGGCAAGGGCCTCTGCAAGGTCACCGAAACCGGCTTCGTTGTCATGTGTGACCGCGCCCTTCCCGGAGAACACTTCATTGGCCGCGTCACTCGCAAAAAGGGAAATTACGCCGAGGTAGCTACCTCTTCTCTTCTCTTTGGTTTCTATTCCTTTTCCTTTTTCGATTTAATTAACACAACACAGGTAACTAAGGTGAAGACCATAACTCCTCCACGCGATATTGTGGATGCTCCTTGTGTTTACGCTCCGTATTGTGGAGGCTGCAAGACGCAGAACTTGTCCTACGAGGCTCAGCTCAGAGCCAAGGAGGAGCAGGTCCGTGACTTGTTGATTCACGTGGGAAGGTTTTCGCGCGAACTGGTTCAGTTGCACGGCGTTATGAAGCCTATTGTAGCTTGTGATATCCAGTTTCATTATAGGAATAAGGTTGGTGCTAGTTCTTTTTTAACCAGATATCGGCCTCTGGTGAGTAAATGACTTGTGTTGTGTGTTTTACATGCTTGCGTGTGCAGATGGAATTCTCCTTTGGTCCCCAAAGATGGCTGCCTAGAGAATCACTGCATGAACGACGTGTTGATGATGCTGATAATGAAAATGAGAATTTTGCGCTGGGATTGCATGCTCCGGGTTTTTTTGATAAAATTCTAAATGTTGACAAGTGCTTATTGCAATCTCATCCTGCTAATAAGGTATTCAGTGTTATGCTTTATTTACAATTGTAAGCTTGTATAGTGTGTATGTAGTTCTTTTTTTTTTTAATATATTTTGAACCGTATAGATTGCCTAAGGAGCCAATCTAATGCTGTTCTTTTATCTAGATTTGACGTCTTTAAACGTTAAAATCTCATAAGCAAACGAGGTAAAAAAATCCGAGTTCAGGGAATCCCATTTATAGTAGAAATAGAAATTTGGTTTGCTTACAAAACCCTGAGCCACTAAGATAAAACTATTTTTGATCATTATGATAATTATACCCCATGAGAAAGTTAGATGTGTATCTGTGTGTTGGAGGGTGTGCTTGATAGTTTTCAGCCATTTGAAGCTTTTGATTATCTTTGATGAGATGTGCACCTAACTGAAAGGAACTTGCGTGAAAATTGATAATGAGGAGCACTGATATTATGATGAGTTCCATTGTCTTGTTTCACTGCCTTGTGCTTCCTTTCTTGTCCTTACTTTTGCTGCTTTATCCAGTGCAGTGGTTTTGCTAGATATAATTGTTGTCTGAACAGGTACTTGCAGCCATCCAAGAATGTTGGAGAGATCCACAACTTGGTTTTTCTCCATATAATGTTCATTCACACAAGGGATTTCTTAAGCATTTGATGCTGAGAACGGGAAGGTATATAAGTTAAATGTTGTGATTCCTGACTTAATTGTTTTAGGTACTCATGGATACTGTAGTTGTTGTGACTATACTCTAGTGTGACAGGTTAACTATAACAATTTTCCTAAAAACTAGTCCATGGGTATGTATGAATGGATTTGTTGGAAATAGCAATTTGAAGGGATGGAATAGCAATTTATTTCTTTTTGCAGCACACTGAACAACTTGGTTGCAAAATTTGATGCTGTGCATAGCCAGGTGTATACTTAAGAGTTAAAGAGTGTTCATAGTCATTTTTTCACGTGAATTACACTTGTTCTTGTACCTTCAATACATTCTTATATCTTGAATTTGAAGGATACCTTTTTTTTTTATTATTATTATATGATCTTTGTTCCAGGGATATCACAACTGGTCAGCCTGAAGTTATGGTCAACTTTGTGAGCTCTTCCTACAAGCCAGACCTGTTGAAGTTCCTTGTTGATAAAGCTTCTGCATTTCCTGAAGTGGTTCGTAGTCACTTTATATATATTTTTTTTCTTATGAATGTGCTTCTCTTCCTTAACTGTCCAATCTCTTGAAATACGTAATGGAATTTTTTTTTTTCTTTCTGTTGAAGATAGTACTTCCACCTATCAACTTAAGCTTTTTGCAATAGTTGGTTTTCACATGGTAAGCCTATTTGATCGAAAGGTCTAGAGTTTGGTCTGTGCTACAGCTTGAATTTTTTATTATGGATTTTATAAACAAGGGAAAATGGGATTTGTGCATTCTCCATGCTTCTAGCATGTATAACATGAGGGGGTGTGTAAATTACATAAAGCTACCTAGTGGTTCAACCTAACAACTTAAGCTTTTGGGGAAGTTTGTGGTCCTTCCTTAGCAATTATTGTTAAGTTGATATGTCCCTACTTGCTACATTAATTTTTAGTGGTATATCCAGGGAGTAGACCCTGTAATTATCCTATTATAAAGGTGAGGGGGTGACACTTAAACTTGCTTTGAAAGAAGCAACAAAAGGGGGACGGGTTAGAAATCTCTTTAACTTAATTGTTAAAACAGTTGTATACAACTATAAAGTTGTTTTTTGCTGTATTTAGAAGGGTCATAGGCTGTACTCCTTTTTACTGATTTGTACCTTTCCTTAGTCTCAAACACATATATATTGCATCAATGGGGCACCTCACTCAATGTTTTTCTCCGGAATGAAATATATGCATTACCATTTAAGTTGTATGGGCAAACTTCTGGAATTTTTTTGACAAGCTTAATTTTCTAACATCTCTTTCATTCAAGAGTCTGTTGAGCTTGAAGCATGGATAGTAGACAGACCTGATGCACTAACTGATTGTGCAGAAATTCAATTTTTGTTAGAAGAATAGTGATGACAAAGGATTGAACTCTAGACCACTTGGTTGACGGTCATAAAGGTTTTGTTAGTGTCATGAACCAAATATCCCAAAAGGTTAAGCTGTTTCGTTGAAGACATATGAATGGTTTTTAAATTACATCTCTAGCAGTTTGCAATGCAATTTTTAGTCAATATTTTAAAGCCAACAGTCGTATAGAACTTTTTGGAAAATTGTCACATGGAGATGGCCTTGCTAACTTGATTCCAAATTGCATGTATTTATTGCTTTTAATACCATTAAAACTTCTTTACATGAATGCTAGGTTAGTGTCATGAATAATGTAAATACTTCTGTCGGTAACACATCGGTTGGAGAGGAAGAATATACTTTGTATGGGAAATCTAGCATCAGAGAGACCTTAAGAGGCCTTACATTCCAAATATCAGCAAACTCTTTCTTTCAAACAAACACTTATCAGGTTGGCAGTAATCCCAAAAAATTGGCATTCTCTTTATCTGGTCATCTGGCAAGAAAATAATCTTTTTTGTTTTCCTTTCTAGGCAGAGGTTTTATATAAGCTTATAGAAGATTGTGCTGGTGTCAAGGGTGATGGCTCAGAAATAGTCCTTGACCTGTTTTGTGGAACAGGCACCATAGGTCTGACGCTTGCAAGAAGGTAAACTTTTGTCTTGATCTTGTGTTCAGTATTTTAGGATAAAATGTGAAACAATGAGATTAATTTTTTGTCTTCCAATCTATATCAGGGTAAGGCATGTTTATGGCTATGAAGTAGTTCCTCAAGCCATCGCAGATGCTTGTCTTAATGCCAAGATAAATGGCATACAAAATGCAACATTTATCCAGGGAGATCTCAATAAAATTGATGAAAATTTTGGGAAGAATTTTCCTAAACCTGATATCGTCATTTCAGGTTTCAATGCTATTTCTAAGTTTCTTTATTCCTACTCTTTCTTTTGCCTGTTCTGCTGAAAGCTGTTTACTTGAATACAGTCTTAACCAGAAATATGTATGTCGATATCCTTCTACTTATTTGATTTGCCAGTTACTCACCGTGTTTTTCTCATTACTTTCATTTCATTAAATCTTTGTACCGATTTGTATACAATTGAGGTGAACTTGCTTCTATTGACATTTTGTATGGACGGAGATGTGCTAATTTATATTGGTATTTTTAAATGCCTGATCAAGACATCAATATACAGTCAGGAAATTTTCTTCCGATAGACTGAAAATTATAATTGACAAGATTGACTGTGTTTTTCTGTATACCAATGCATTCTCACATGTGTAAACAAAATGCAGATCCCAATCGTCCAGGAATGCACATGAAGTTGATTAAATTCCTGCTTAATCTTAAGGCACCTCGCATAGTGTATGTGTCATGTAATCCTGCCACATGTGCACGTGATCTTGATTTTCTTTGTCATGGCGTGGTATGTGTTATTTTATTTTATGTTCTTGTGCTTTGAGATTCAATTATTTGAGCTGTTGAAGTTTTTGTGTAGGCCGAACAGAATATAGAAGGATGTTACAAGCTGATAAGCCTACAGCCAGTTGACATGTTCCCACACACACCTCATATTGAGTGTGTTTGCCTTCTGGAGCTTCAGTAATCTATGATCAATTAAAACTTCCATATCAAGGTTGAGCACTATTTTATTTTCTCTGCTACATTTGGGACTATTTGGGAGTTTACATCTTGGATTTTTTTTGGAATATCTAAATCATTAATTCTTATGGTCTAGATTTTGCAAAAGGCTAACAAATAAGCCTATAGATTCTATTTGTAATTACTATAGATGCCATTTGTAATTACTATTTCTTAAAGAAAATGACTGTAAAATTTAGAATTCAATGGATGACTGGACTCTGGATTTATGCCGCTCTGCTGGATTAACTGAATTGCATCCATGGGCTCATGGCTATAAGAAACTGCTGGAAAAATTATCAATCTCATATTCTCTTCTATTTAGCGTACAGTATGGTTACCCTGTTCTCGAGAGTTTATTAAATGGCTGCATCTAACTATCAATGCGGTCAAGTTATAGGTTATCTCTGTAACATTGCCTGTTAATGAATTTTCGCAATGCATAATTGGCCACAGATGGTATGACTTAAGTTTTGAGTTATGGGCAATGCGTACCAATTCAAATTCTTTTTCTTTACAGTTGTACTGTTGTTTGTTTACTTGTTTGCTCCTTTATTTATCTGTTTCTTGCGTGACTTTCAGGAAATTACCAGCTTAATACAATATACAAATCAAGGTTTGATCTTCAAGGCGATAGATAGGAAAACTCGTACATTTATGCTGCAAGGTGTGACACTATTACATTAATGCTTTGCCGACCAAAAATTAATTTTGAATGGTTATAGCATTGGAAAACAAGCAAGGACTACACTGTTGCAACCCTACAAAAGTTTCTCATACATTAGTATTTATGCAGAGGTTCCAAAAGATTGGATTCATGCTTAGCAGCATCCAAATGTGGATTACCGTTGAGTGTTGATCCCACTTCACGTGATCCGACAAGTCCATCATGAGATTGATCATATGCTACAATTGTCAGATCCTTGCATACTTGAGGTGGAAGTGCAAGTCCATCTTGAAATATTAGATGTTTCGCTGGATGTGTGAACAGTGTTCACTTGGTGTATAAATATATCATTTTTTTTTAATTTATATTAGGAAGAAGACTAAGTGCTATTGTTGTGGCTGTATAAGGAAAAAAGGTGGTATTGATTGGCATTTGTTTTCAAGTAATTTTGGATGCTGTATTTGTACTTTACCAGTCTTAATGAAATCGGGGGTGGGGAGAATGGTATTGGAAGAAGCTATTAAGAGAGAGATCTTGGTGAATAATGTCTTTGAGGATTTAGCCTTAAACCAAAATCAATGGCATTGTGTAATTCATGTAGCTTACCTTACCCGGTGGAATAAAACTTTTGTATTTGTACTGTTACTCTAGGTCTGTTTTTCTGTAGGATCAAAGGGTACTGTTTAAACTGAAAGCAGGCAATAAATCTTGCTGGTACAAACATAATTTTGTACTTTAAACAAGACTTGCATCTTTCACAATACTCCCCTTATTATAGAAGTTTATCAGAGAAAATGGTTATAGATATTGTTCAAATGTTTCCATTTTTGTATTGATCCTTGACGTTGAGTTCCTGATTTAGAACTGAGGCAAAGATTTGATGACCTGTGGCCTATGGTCATCATTTGTGTTCTGGACTGCTGATGGCCAAAATGTTGCCACAGCAAACAAAGGAAGCACGCACCCCTTTGATAGACTAGTTGTTGTACTTGTCTGTAATTGATTGTTCTTAATGGCAATAAATTGCAATCTATCTTGACATTTACTTGATTTGTCTGGCCTGTATTTCAGATGAAACTTCGGTACAACATGGTGAAACTGAAAGCCCCACTGACTGGTATTTTCATTAAAAGACATGGGCACAGAAACAGGGACTATGGTAATTTATTCAAACTCTACTCTGTAACATTCATAAACAAAGCTAGGGCTTTAAACGGTGCGAAACACGATATTGTTTTCTCCCCGTGACACACTCATGTCAATAATTTTAAAGTACGGACAATTGACCAGCTTGGTTTAAAAGTTACGTTACAGATGCTATCTCACTACAGATATTGGCATTAATGGGGTTAGGCTTGAGCAAAAAAATTCAACTGATCGAATCCGAGGAATCTAAAAACAATATGACACTTAAAGGTGGTTTGGGTTGGATTAGTGTGTAGTATTGAAGGAATAAAATTGAATAAATGGAAAGGGATAGTCGGATACAGAAAGTGGATTACAGTTCTCGGAGTATTTGACCCGACCCGAAATTAGTTTAGTGTTTACATTATTATAGATATAAAAAGAAAAGTTTGTGAATCTTAATTGTTAGTCGCCGTTTTGCGTAGTTGCATTGTATCTTTTGTTCAATATACCTTATCCACCGTATATCCAAACAATCTGAAATCTGGATAATCCAAATCTGATAAATTCAAAAGTGTAAATAGTCAGATATGAATTTAAAAATATTATATTCAAATTGTGTTGGATCAGTTAGAATGGGTCCGAATACTTTGCAAATAAATGATGAGCGATGAGACAAGGGGGATTCTAATATGTGTGGTTTGATTGTATTCTAAGTGTTGTTTGACTCCTCTAAAGCTGCTGTAAAATTGTCTTTATTATAAAATTAAATAAAATAGTGGAGATGTACTTCAACAAATAAATAAGAGTTGTAATTGTTAATTAACAGGGATCGGGTTTTTTATTGGATAATGATACGTGGGAGTAACAGGTCCATGGAATGAAAAGAAAAAATGTTACTAAAACCGTGGATAGAATATTTTTGGGTGGATGGAATATTACAGGAGTTTGTCTAACTGGATTAATTAATCTTTCTAATATAATTAAGAAAATTTTCCCTCGTATTATTTGAATTTTGATTCACTTTTGCAGTTTTAGATTGTAATTAATGTTAATATTGAAGTTCAAATTTGTTGAAACTAAGAGTTTCTTACGTCTACTCTTGTAGACGACAGCGAGATACACAGAAGTTGAAGCAATGTAATCATTTCCTCCAATCAAGCATACTTTCTATTCTATGGTACTATAAATTTGGACGAACTTCAATTTTCAAATCGAGTTTCTTAAAATGATTCTACCATTCTTTTATTTTTAAGAAGAAGAAAAAATGGAAACAATGTAAAAAAAAAAAAAAAAAAGAGGGGAAGGAAACATTTATGAAGGTGGAGATAAAAATAGGTGCAGTAAAAGTTAGAAGAAGGATGGTAACATTTGAAGTTAAAGAAGGAAGAAGGGAAAAGGACAGGGATGATTGTGTGGGGCCTGGTGTGGTGTGCACGTGGGGGTCAACATCATCATCTTCCTCATTGTAGGGTCTTTCATTTTATTTGGTTGTTGAGCTAAAGCCATTGAATGTGACAAACCCCTTCTATGTGCATGCATGGATTAAAAAACACTCACTCGCTGCCATAAAAGAGAGGTTGAGAAGCTTTTTTACGACCACGACAACTCACCATTGATCTTAATCCTTTCCCTTTTCCCATCTCATCTTTCGCCGACATCTTTCTTTCATTTCTCTACCTTATCAATATATATACAAATAATTCTACACTCGTTCTCTTCAAATTCTGGATTCAAGATAATGTCTTTAGGTCTACTATAATTAATGTTGAATCTTCTGGGTAAATCTAGCATAAGTATACTAGAGATTGTAATATTATGATGTTTTCTTTTATTAACTTTAACATGATGAAATATAGGAGTTACGTAAAAATGAATCGGTGATAAATACATATAGAAACAAATGGCGGTTAAAAAGTACTGAAAAAGTGTTGTTATAGAACACATGGTGAGTGATGTTGCAGAGAAGGAAGGATATATGTACGATGGAGCTGGCAATGGGACACCTCAGTTAACATTATTCAGAGCTCGGTGAAGACTGCTACATGTGTCTCTTGTTTGTCTTCATATATATCAAAAAATGTACACTAAATTTTGACAATTATTTTTTATTAATTATTGATATTTTTTAAGTAATTTTTCATTTTTTTATTTTTAAAATTTTAAATTAATTAATAAATATTAATATAAATAGTAAGAAAAAATTATTAAAATTTAATTGTTGAAATATATTTTTCCATATATATATATATATATATATATATATATATATATATATATATATATATATATATATATATATATATATATATATATCCCTTATTTTTTCTATTTCTTTCCGTGTTTGTTTGCAAAGGTTAATTATTAGATGAAGTTGTGTCACTTTACAATATTTCCTAAGTTTTTACTTCCATAAAAAAATTATTTTTTGTTTACAATTATTTTACTATTATAAAATGGTAGTTATTGATATTAAATAAGTAGATACAAACTCTATTTTACAAATTATTTTTATAAATTAAATTAGATTTAAGTTTCTGTATTAAAAGAGAAGTTATATAAAAAAAAGACATTTTCTTTATATAATAAGTGTGTCAAGTACAACACAAGTGTTAAAATTCTAATATTTTGTTAAAAGAAAATAAACTGATTGAGGAGACTTTTGTATATTAAATGACCATTCTTCTGGGTTAGGTCTCTTAAATTATAATATCATTTGTGTACTTTCTAGAACTGAAGGTTTGAAAAAGTTTATTATGGAATAGTATATTAAAAGTGTGCATAGTGCATTGTATTGTATCATTCATCTATCCCATCTTTATTCAATGCTTTAATTAATTTGAATTTGACTCAACCATATATAGAACCTGCACTTTACATAAAACTCTTTCCTTTAAATCATTGCTCCATGCTTATCTCACTTTTTCTCTAAACTTTCCATCCTTATGCAATAACTTGTTTTGAAACTAATGGGAAAGGAGAGAAAGTGACAAATTAATGTTTCTTATACGAAGAGAAAGACAAGAAAAAAAAAAGTGGAAAAGAGATGGAAGATAAAATAAAGGGTTAAATATGTTTTTAGTCTTTTTTGAAATTTTATACCAATTTAGTCTTTCATTTTTAGAAATACGTGGATTTAGTCATTCTTACCAAATTTTGTTAACTTTATTTGATATTTTAAACGCATTTTATGATAATATTTGAATTAACATTAAAGCAAAAATGTGTCAAACAATGTAAACAATTCAAATACTATCATGAAATGCGTTTAAAACGTCAGATAAACTTAACAAAGTTTGGTTAAAATGACTAAATTCACGTATTTTTAAAGATAAAGAACTAAATTGATCAAAAGTTTTGAGAGAGACTAATTCTAAATTTCATTGAAACTTGAGGGAGCAAATAACTTGTCAATATATAATAAGTAGGTTAAACTTTACCTAAATGATTGACATAAATAAATTCAAGTTTTCTTATTATTAAGATTAATTTTTGTTTGGAGGATCTAATTTTTTTTTCAATTTAATGTTTAATAAATAGTTTTTTGATCTAAATATGTAATATTATAATGTTATCTTCTTCGATTTTACTATTTACTGATTTTTTATTAAATGGAATATCTGTTATATAATCTAAATTATTGAAGAATGATATATCTTTATTCTCTTTTTGTATGTATTGTAAGTATTGGCATATAATAAAATATTTACCGGTTCTTTTATTAAATTGAAACGCCTGTTATATAATGTAAATTATTGAAGAGTGATATATCTTTATTTTTTTTAATATGTATTGATATATAATAAAATGAAAAAACAAGTTGAGAAATTAATAAAAAAATGTAAGAATACGTCAAACATCAATTAACAAAATAATCTAATAATAAAGATGAAATAAAACTAAACATTTGTTGTAGAATTAGAACTTAAATTTTATAATTTATTAAATACACAGATTAAAAAAGCTTAAATGTGTGTTTCATGCGCACGGTTAATCCTTCTATTTTCATTTATTGATGAAAACATAATAATAATAATAATAATAATAATAATAATAATAATAATAATAAAATAAATAAATAAATGAATAAATATGTATATTGAAAATTGTATAAAATATGATAATAATGCTAAGTATGGATGGTCGTTGGATCAAATGGCTTGGTACCACCCATGTCATAATATGATGATACAACTCCCTTCTTGTTTTTTTTTTCGTTTCACTACACATTACTAAGTGATTTTAAAATGTTATAATTTGACAAATGACAATTAATGTTTTAAAAATATTGATTAAAGAACTAAATAGACTAATTTCATTGGAATATGTAATTAAAATTTTATCAATCAGTAGCTTTTATTTTTGTAAATTTTATTTTTTAACTTTTCTCACGTTTTATCATCAACTTTATAATTTTTATATACCTTATGGAAGTTTTAAATGTCAGATAAAAATGACGTAGTGTGATGAAAAATATTAAATATAAGATCAAAATTAGTTTTCTTAAAAATCAATAACAAAATAATATTTTTTTTTCCTCTTTAAAACGTCATTGCCTCATTAGTAATTTAGAAAAAGATGTATGGAAATATTTTTTTTTTATAAAATAAGAGAAATAAATAACATAAATAATAAAGTATGTAAATAATAATAATTGAGTTGTAAAATATATAGCTAAGTTTAGTTTCTTTAATAAATTTTGGTACTACTTCTAATACCAAAATTATCCTTTTAATCTACCAATTATTGTAAGTGACAATAAGACCTTTATCCTTTCTATAGATATATATATATATATATATATATATATATATATATATATATATATATATATATATATATATATATATTGGCAAACTATAAAATTTAAATGTATAAATATTGTGCCAGTACGTGAATAAATGGTAATAAAAAAATATTTAATGATTTGTTGTGGCTGAGCTGTGAACCAATGAAAAGTGGTCATGCTAATAAAATCGTTGGTGAATTAGATTATGATTATCATTTTTCTAATTTTTAATTTTTATTATTTATTATATAACGTGGTTTAATATAAATTATTAATTAATATATTATTATTATATATATTTTTAAATATTAATTATTCACATTACATAACGTTAAATAAAAAATAAAAAATTGAAAATCATAATATAATTTTTCAAAATAAAATTCTAAAATGAAGACGGTAAGCAGCTAGTTATTGAGCCGAGCCGATAAACTAACAGCTACCATCCTATATTCTTGGGCTGGGCACGCATATGCTCAGTGCAGGCCCACAGTGGGGCCCACTAAATTGAAAATGAACGGGCCTTTCTCCAGTCACACTTCATAGTTGAAACTCTGTTTTCCGTTTTTACTTATGGAAGAAATTACCATCAATGTATAAGCATGGAATGAAAAAAATAAAATAAAATTTCAGTGGTGTTATATAATAGGTTTCAAGCTATTAGGTGTCACGATCTATTTTTATTAAGATTGTTTTTTCTGCAAAAAAGACTCTAATCTTAATATAAGTTTTATGAACATAACAACTAGTATGAAGTTTAGTCAAGATACAAGAGATATAACTATGCTACGCTACTTTTGAGAATTTGTTTTACAATTTTTATTTCAAAAGTAAAAATTCTATAAGACTTACACTTTTATTACTTTTTTATATGACTGTTGGCAAAAATATACATTAACAAGTCAGAATTTTTTTTTATTCTTATTATCTAGTGTTTTACCTGGAATCTTGTTTTTTTTTTTTTTT
>Ga0214545_1001284_pt1 | contig 46286 bp, 18 predicted proteins | sample CNSS4metaG_FD_160064 | JGI IMG/M metagenome (GOLD analysis project Ga0214545, IMG submission 160064) | Root nodule microbial communities from cowpea collected in UCLA plant growth center, Los Angeles, California, USA - CNSS4 | ecosystem: Host-associated > Plants > Roots > Nodule | place: USA... | reverse complement strand
AAATGAAAAGAAATAAGCGAAGATTATCCACATAATGTCATACATATTTTAAAATTTATATTTTATAATGATAATAAATGATATTAAGATAATAAATACAAATTAAATTAATAATAATAAATTATTTATTTATTTATTTAATTTTATTATTTCAATCAATTTAAATAATCTCATTTTTCTTTTTTCCTTTTTTACTTCTCAAATTTCCATCTTTCAAGCCAAACAGAGATAAAGGAAATCTATCCAAGGAGATTAAGTTTTATTGAAGTAGGTTTAAGGCATTTACCAAGTTTAAGAAAAATGATTTAACCATTATGTTAACCAAGTTTAATCTCTCATTATATTATATTAGGTTATATACGACAAGTGCAAAGTAGAATAATAATTTAGTGAATAATGATTATTATTAGTATCATACAAATTAAACAATAATACTTTATTTTAGAGTTTAAAATTTTTATAGAAAGTTATTAATGTGGTTAATAATCGCTTATACTCATATCAGTCTTCGTGAAATGTTTAATTATACAGTCGAAAGAAATAATTTGGAAGAATCTCTTACCATGTCATAACATTTTTAGTTTTAGGTTGATCAAATTAACCGTTGAAAGTCACACAACTTTATAATTAATTATATATTTTTTGTCTAATTAATACTTAAAAAAACATTAATTAAGTTAATGAAATGAATAGTAAAATTTAGGTGCTATACTTTTGCAATTAAAATTTACTTCAAAGATCTCCATGAAATCATATACGGTCCAAGACATACTAAAAATGAATCTTATCCAATTTATCATTTCACCTATTTTAGGTATATAAATCCTAAATTGTAAAATAAATATTTTTCTCATAAAAACAAATAATTTTATAAATTATTACAGTAAGCACGTCTAGTCAAAGAATTTGTAAGAAAAAAAAACAACACTCCTGTTTAAGAGAAGAACACGTAGAAAAGACTTTGTGTTTTGTTTACTTTAAAATATTAAAACTAATTATATATGAAACCTCTTTTTACACATATAATTTTTTTATTGCATAAATAATTTACTCATTATCATTGTTGGATGTACAATTTTATAAATTTTAAGATGAATTTACCAAACAAGCTAGATGCTCATGAACAAAAAACTTTTAATCATTTTTCATCAATTATTTTTGAGTTTTATATGATTAGCAATTATAATAAATAAAGAGATAGGATACAAATGAAAACATATAAAATTCAGAAAATAAAAAAATAAGATAAACATTTAAAACAGACACAGAAAGAGTCTATATTTTTTATTGGTTTTTTTTCTTCCTTGGACATTAAAAATACATTATATTAATATTTTAAATATTTTTTTAATATAATACATTATATTAATATTTTAAATATTTTTTTAATATATTTTAAAATATTAAAAGTAATGGTAATCGATGTATTAAAAAAACACAATAAACAAATAACACACATAAAATCAACAAAAAAGAAATCCAAATTCAAAAATATGATAGTCATCATAGTGGATAAGTTTTAAAAAGAAAAAAAAAAAAACTCAAAAAGAGTTAATGTTTGGTCTGCCACTACCTCTTCAGGGGCTTTATTCTGACAACAAAATTCTCTATATTTGTACATATAAATCTTTATCATCTCCGAAAACAAGTACCAACATTAGATATTACTCTTCTTGTCTCATTTTACATGTCTATTTAAAGTGTTTCAATATATATATATATATATATATATATATAAATTTTTTTTACGGTTTAAAATCACGAAAACTGAAACGATTAAAAATGAATAAACTGAGATTAAATGGCAAATTATAGAGACCAAAATAAATAATTTAATCTTTAACGGACAAAAAATATTAATCATTTTAAATGATATCCTACTACAACTAATTAGGTTCACATCCATATCTGAACTCTTTGAATAACGATAAATTTATAAAAAGATATGCATGATTGAGATGCTATGTAGATCAATCTTTTTGAAAAAATGAAGTAGCGTAGAATAAAATCAAAGCATGTATGTGGATAACGCAAAGGTTGTTTCAAAATTGGTTATTCATATGATTTCTATCTCTTATAACTACCATGATTTGATTGATCCATTAAATCTCATGAAGACGTTACTTGCAATATTCTCAAACTCTTAAGTACCAATTTTCTATCTAGAAGGACCCACAATGCATTATTCCATCGCGATCGATATTATAGTAAAATAAAAAAAGCAATAATTAATATATTATTAGGTAAGTACAACTTTTGAAAAGTCAACTCAAGAGTTTGGGTTGATAACTCAAAGCATGTAACAATGAATAAAGTATTGTTCCTTAGAATGTTAACATGAGTTAACTTCATCTTGCAAGAAAAGTTTGAATCGGATGAAAAAACAATGTGTTCACGTCTCCTTGTACAGATTTAAGGATAAGAAGGTATACCAGATTGTTGAGCAACCATGTTTGTTGTTTGTAGAATGTTCATTGAGAGCATTGGTGAATAAATTTTGTGATGACGTGGTTCTCGTCGGAGTCCAAATTTTTTACTGATTTTTTTGATATTATGTTTTATTAAAAAAAAATACTATGTTAATATTTTAAATGTTTTTTTAATATATTTTAAAACATTAAAATTATAGTAATCAATATGTATTATGAAGACAGGGTAGAAAAATTAAATCAAAAAATTAAAAGAACCCGACAGAGAATCCATATTTTCTCATCGGTAACAGATATGAACCATCCAACTAGGTTTATGTTGTGTCTAAGGATTGTGGATTTGGCTTCAATGTGCACACTCATAGCTTGCTAATCTTTGTTCTAATCCAGAAAAAAATTGTCAAAATCCACACAGTTGATGGATAGGATTTGTGGGCCCATTTTATTTATGATCCAATTGGGTCTGGTTAGGCCCATTTCCTTTTCCACCTCAACAATTTATCCGTTTTCTTCTTTCGCTTTCATTCTCTTTGTATTGCATGAAAGATGTACGCAAGTCTCCATGATAGCATTGATACATGATGTTGTTAGCCACCACAAGAACTTTTATATATCCATCTCATATGTAATTTTTTCTAAAATTACAATTCATTGAATTTTTTTCTCATAATATGAAATTAGAAGTGATTTTTTAGCATTTATTCTAATAACTTTTTGTTTTCTTCCATAGATGTCATGGATGAAAATTCTAACTTATGCTAGTAAATTTTGAAATGGTTCGACCTTTTCTACTATTTTTACTATTTTTTTTTTGTTTAAAATGATCGTTAATTTAGGAAGTACTCGTGTTATTCGTTATTTTTCATGTTTGTAGTTGTTTTTTGATATTTTTTTCTCATATAAATATGAAGCTTCTAATATTTTTATTCAAAACAGTTCAAACTCAACTTAGAACCAAAGCTAAGTATTTAAAATCTAACAATGCAAAAGAATTTGCTTTTACCAATTTTCTAGAAGGACGAGAAACCCTCTTAAATTTTCTTGTATCGAGAGACTTGAACAAAATTCTATAAATGTGAGAAAACATTATCATCTATTGAATAGATGTGACCCAAACTTTATCCAAATTGTCATTTCAATTATGGGGGAATGTATGTCCATTTTTGTTTTTCTAATTAATAGGATTTCTTTTGCCATAGAAATTAACTTATAGCGTTATATATGGATTCAAACTATCAATCACCGAAAACTAAATAATATTATTATGGACAATTATACTATCATTTTTATTTTTTTATTTTTTTACTTTCACCCTTTATTTTTTACGTGATTTAGTATAAATTATTGATTAATATACTATTATCTTTTTATTATCTATTTTTTTAAAAGAATCAACGACACACATTAAATAATGTCAGAGAATAAAGGATAAGAATCAAAGAGTGAGAATTAAAGTATAGTTTTTCTATTATTATCTATAATATTTAATTATATTTTATTTTAGTAGTAAGATACAATCAAAAAATTGTATATTAATAAATATAAATTTTATTTTATAAATCAATTTTATAAAATTGAGTTAAATTTAAAATTTATATTAAAATTTTATCCTACTAAAATTTATTAAATCTATTATTATTGAACTATCTATAAATACCTACTTTTATACTTTGAATATTCATAAATGAACATAAAAAATCTATATTAATTATGAATATGTTTAAATTATAGCATGCACAAAAATATTTATATTAATCAATTTTATTAGATTAAATTGAACTTTAAATTCAATTTTTAATATTAGAGAATCTACTCTAATTATGTAATTATGTAGTGGTCCTATATTGTACACACATGCATGCCACCACACCACATAAATATTTGACAATGAATTGAATTATGTCACTATGTATTAGAAAGTAGAGAAGAAAAGCTTGCTTTCATTTAATTGATAACCCATTCTTAGCGTATCTTCCCTGGAAATAGGGTTCATGTATATTCAAATAGAAACAAAAGTGAGCCACATAATATAGATACACATTTTAATTTTTTATTTCTTATTTATTTGTTTATGTTTGAACTCGATTTCTTATTAAGTTTGTTGAAAATTTGATATTAATTAGAAATAAGATAATTTTATAATATATAAGTGAAATGCAAAACTCACTTTATAAATTAATTTTGTAGGATTGAATTAGATATAAAGTCCACATCAATTTCCTTCATCAAGCTTTCTTCTGCCATACTGATTAAATACTTGAATTTTATCCCAGATTTCTTCCTAAAAATACATAAAAACCAGAGAGATTTTAACAAAGAAAACATCAAAGAAAATCACGACAACAATTTGATTAAGATGATAAACAACAAAAGTCTAAATTAACTTAAAAAAAAATGTTTGGAACCTGGAACCCATATTATGTTTTTGTTATCTATTTTTTTAGAATCTAGATTGGAATTTATTATTCTATTTGTAGGGACAGTAGAACACCTTGTCATTAATGCATAATTATCTGTAAACAATATTTCTGATTACATGTTTACGTGGTTAGATGTATTTTTCACATCTATTAAATATTATGCATATATCAATAACATCTCACTAAATAAATTCTATTAAAATACAATAATTTAGAAATATGCAATTTCAAATTATATACTATTTATTTACTGCATATTTATCATATTATTATAGCTTGTTATTTAATTTAAGTGTACATGTTTCTTTTTAGTCCTAGAAATGACATCCGAGGTATTAGTACAAGTATATCATTAACAATTAATATAATACTCATTAATAAAAATATTTTAGATGGTTAGATGTATTTTCACATCTATTAAATGCGAATATATTATTACATTAGTCCTAATTATAATATATTAACCTAATTTATCGTGACATTACATTCTATAGCTATCTATTACGGTTTGAACATATCTTAAAATCTTATATACACTTTTGCAACATTATTGGACAATTTCTTGCATGTTCAAATATGTGAGAAGTGAAAGACACAAAAATGACTTAATATAAAAAAAGAAAAAATAAAAATTGGTTGCCATGACTTGCTACTTTAAGTTTTCAAATGAAAGCATAGTTTTTTTTTTTAAAAAAAAAGAAAAAAAATGAGTCAAAAATGCATGTCCCCTAGTGCCATCTAATCAAATGGTTGCATAGTCTCTGTAAATTCTGTTAAACAATATGGTCCCACCCTACATAACGTAACTTCAGGTGACTATGAGTTTTTTAGTTTCTTGAGTAATTAAGAAGGAAACAAACAGAGACAATGTACATTTATTTGTCTTTTTTTTGTTTATTTTGAAAATTCATTATTTCTATGAATAAGCTTATCACCAAATTCTTAAGTTAAAGTTGTATCGAATTTTATTATTTGTTGAAAATCAAATCTCAAAGTAGAGATTGATAGACTACATATGTTTATAATTTTTTTAATAAAAATTTTATAATATTAATGGAGGAAAACTCAACAGATTAAATAAATTAGTAGAAAATAACTCTTCTCATGTATATGTTTAATTTACAAAATTTTGTAAAACTATTATGACTAAGGTAGTAAGGTACTATTCAATCTCTTTTTCTTTTCGTATTTCGCTTTATAATGCCCTCTTTTCGAAGTGAAAGTTTTGAAATGGTACTCACAAAAATTTTGCATATAAAAGAAACAAAACCTGAGTTATTTTTACTTGCACATAATTACTATTTCCACTTATAAATATAGTAATTTCTATCAGTATTCTATAGATCTGACACAATATGCATATTATATTAGTATTAGAAAGTAGACAATATATTAAAATAGCAAACCATTATACTATAATTTTGCCATCATCTAGCTCACATTTATGGCTTTTAATAATGCTGTGTCGTACCCTTTTTTGGTTGATTATAGCTCTAACTAAAAACTATAGCCATGAAAAATGTTCAACTACAAAAAGAGTTTACCATAATTGCTTCTTTTTTTTTTCTATGCTTCAAAATTAAGCTTTCCCTTTTAAACTTATGGTGATTCATTCATCATTTGTTGAACTTTACCCACTCATGAATACAATACTTTCTTCATACTTAAGTGTTTCATAGTGTAATCACTTTTCAAAATTCTTTTTGCGAAAGAGAATATTACCTAATGCAAACATTGGAGCAAAACTAATATTGCTCATACCAGAAAAAGGCACAAAACAATGACTTATATTCAAATATTTTTGTTCACATAACAACCTCGAAAATTCTAGTTCACAGATGTCGTGTTCGTGGTCTTCCCAACACCAAATTATTCAAACATTTGTGTTTTTCTTTCTAAAAAACAGATCATATGTGTGTTCTTAATTCAGAATTATGGAAAAAGATGAGACGAAAAATTTGTTCATGATTTTTTAAAGAATAAAAGTTGGATTGGAGTGGCACCTATTTCTAATTAATGGACTATCTTTTCTGTCATTGTAATAATAATAATAATAATAATATCTATTTATATTATTTTAATTAGGTTGGTTTGGCATCAGTTGTTGCATGAAGAGTTTGGTAGTTACGTTCTATATTTTTCACTAATAAAGAAATTTAACATTACCAAACGTTTTTGTTAGAAAGATATTTTTTATATTAGAATCATGTTTATAATTAATTATAAAAAATCACGGCACCCATTTCGTAGAGGATGAGAATTTCACCCTATTACTCTTTGTTTTTTGCACTCTTTTAATTAAGTCATTCTTTACATTTTTCTCTTTGTTATGTGAGTGGAATTAGTTTTTTTAAGATTTTATATTTTTCAACTTTAAACTATTATTGTATTGAATATACTATATATTATCTTGGATATCAACTTTATATATTAAGCAATATTTTGTTACGAATACCTTTGTTTTAGTAAAAATAATACATTTTGTTGTTAATTAGTAAAAAAGTGTTCATTTTTTTTTTTAACTTTAAACAAACAAACAAACAAACTGATTTTCTTATAATTTTACTAGACGTCAAGCAAGAAAAAAAACTATATATATTATATCGTGTATGGCTATTCGTTTGGACATAAAAGGGTTTACCCTAATTCACTGAACAAAAGAAGACCAAACCATTACGTACACTCCTTGTTTTTTTCCTGATTTTTTTCTCGCTTGAAATGATTATTTTTTCCACATTCAAGCACGAATTAATGATTCTGTAATTAATGCACCAGATTTTCGATCCAATCTGATAAATACAATATTATGTTTGCACAAATTAAAATGTTGAACTAGGATGATCATAATCTTTTTCAAAAATCAAATTTTAACCACACGAATTTGCATTCCAGTGGTGGCATGTGGAGTTTGGAATCTTGCTTAAGAACCTCACATGCTTGAGTTGGTTGGCTATCACATAATTCACAGAAAATGAAACCAAATGGGACGTGGTGTTCGCAGATAATTTCAAATTATTTCTTTGGTCAATGCTTTCAATTTTTATATTCGGAACGGCTCTTAATTAATGAAATTCATAGAACCCTACGATTTATTCTCTATTATTATACTATTGCACTTTATAAAAGATATTATATACACTAATTATAGATAGATATATATATAGCATTACCTTATCCAATCACAAACACAAAATGTCTACAAACCTATCTATGTATGCACTTCTCAAAAGCACGTGGGACCCTTACAACTTGGCATAGAGTTTGATTTACATGCATGCATATATTTATATTTAACAAGAAATCAATAATCATATTTTATTATTACAATTTTCTGGGGTAAGTAAAGACTCACCCACCTCTGTAGAATAATCAGAGCTGTTAAAAAACACAACAATTTTGGACCAAAATGCCATGCATAGGTGGAAACAGAAGTAAAAACACGACAAAACACACATATTTTCTTCAAATGTTGTCACGGGCTTTTGATATTATTTTTCTGATGCTTTAGTCAATTGCAGAAACATCACGGGGATGAAAGTGAAAGTGTTTATTCGTGAATCATAGGTAAACTCCCAAGTATTTTCAACGTTCTGAAACTGGTGTGCAGATTTATTTTCTGATGTATTTGAGATCCTAAGGGTTGGATTATAATAGCGAATGAAAGAACCAAAAAAATAGTGTTCCAAACATTATCGGTGAATAACAAAAAATGAATGGATATTTTGAGCTAACGATAAAGTAAGAAAGTGAGAGATTCTTTCGTCCGTGAGTGTCCATAACTCGATTCTAAAACGATTAATAGCTCTCTCTGTTTTTTTCTTTAAATTATTTTATCTTCTACGTTTGTAAGTTATGGCGTGTAATATATTTTAATGAATGTATTTTAGCATCTACAACCACACTAGTAAATGGGACCAACCCAGCCACCACCCACTGAGCCTAACTACGTGTTACACTCACTCACTCTCTCTTCTCACGAACCTTGTTATGGTTATATAATTAACCGACGTGGAAACGCAATCATCAAAATTTTATTTTTCTCTCTGCGCCCCCACACCGAAATCAAACTCTGCAAAAGACGCAACGTTCCATCTATATATATCCCACACCACTCACTATCACTCTTCACTCCCTCCTTCTTCCTTTTCATTTTTTTTCAATCCATGGCTTCTCAGAACCACAAAAAATTACTACCCATTTTGCTAGTGCTGCTCTGCGTCGCACTGTCCTTCCCAAGGCCAACCCAGGGGAGGGTGCCCTTTGCATGCGACCCTAGCAACGGACTCACCAGGGGGTTCAAGTTCTGCAACACGCACGTCCCCATCCACGTGAGGGTTCAGGACCTCATAGCCAGACTCACATTGCCGGAAAAGATCAGGCTCGTCGTCAACAACGCCATCGCCGTGCCCCGGCTCGGTATCCAGGGCTACGAGTGGTGGTCGGAGGCGCTTCACGGCGTCTCCAATGTGGGCCCCGGCACCAAGTTCGGTGGGGCCTTCCCCGGCGCCACCATGTTCCCCCAGGTCATCACAACCGCTGCTTCCTTCAATCAATCTCTCTGGCGCCAAATCGGACGGGTCAGATATCTTTTTATCCTTTCATTCATTCTGCTCCTCTTTATTCTATCATATCCCTCGCACGAAACTCATAACCTCAACTTTTTCAATATTCATTTCGGTTGGCTAATAAATAACTAAAAGTAGATTCCTTTATTCTCCTTTTCGGCCATTCATCATAATTTTACTCATTTATCCATCACCTTTTATATCCTTAATTAATACATTACATACATTTGCATGCATGCCTTTAATACAATTCCAATATAACACCACACACACACGACCCACTTAGGTAAAAGTGCCTTCTGCATATCATCATCATCGTCATCGTCATTACATGTTTCTATTTATAGTGCTCTTTCACTTTAATTCAATGATATGACAAATAGATAAATTCCCACATCTTGAATAATTACTGTGTAATAATAAAAACTTTTCTTCTTTTGTATAAAAATTCACTATATATATATTACTTTGGTTAATTACTTACTTTCATAAGTTTTGACTCGGTAATAAAATAATCGAATCGGGACTTTTTATACATTTTTCTACTGTTTAGTAACAAAACATCTGAAGAACGACAGAAAAAGTTTTTGTTGGACATGTAGATAAAAAAGGGAGTGGATATATATATTTTTTATGTTTTCATCCAAAAAAATTTTATGTTATTTTTCTGAATGCGTGTGTATATATATGATTAAGAATGTGGTGGTACTGTTTTAGCACTCGTTATACACTCACCTGATTTAGCTAATTTACATGGTAGCTGACGAATTGTGTCCCAACCACCATGTGGCTTGCATGCATTTTAATATGAATATATGAACAATCTGACAATAATGTCATTTTAAAGGTAAAGAAAATGATGATAACGTTGAAAATTCATGAACCTAAATTGTCAGCAACTAGAGGGTAAAAGAAGTCCATTACGCCATTGATTCATTCATTAACTACGAAAGCAACAATAGATGGTGGTTTCGCTTGTCCTTGTCTTCAGTCTCTCTTTACGTCATTAGTTAAATATTCATCGGTTAATAAGATTGGAATAATAATTAGTTTCACTTTGGTGGTGATTAGTGGATCCTTTTCATACTTACATCTAAGTTAAATATATGTTGAGGAGTCGTAATTTCTTTTACGTGTATTCACTTAAAAAGTTTTCCCTTCAAAATTAATTAAGGTTAGTGAAGATACAAATCAATTATCTTAATTTGCATGCTTGAAGTTGTTGACTGAAGCATGAAATTTGATCTCATCTTTATTAATTATTTGTTTGGTGAATAATTGAAGAACAAAGTAGGTCTTCGATGTTGCCCACCACACCACACCAACCCCTTGCCAAAACTTGCGTTGATCTTTCCACAAACGTCTTTTTGCTTTTCATCCTCGTTTTGGTCCAGGGCTATACATGGCTAATGATTTTAATGATCATGAAAAAAAGTTGCGATTATTGTTGTAACAACGAGAGTAAGTAATAGCCAATTACATTAGCCAAAGTTGTTATATTAATATATTATTGGTGAAGTGAAGTTCTTCTCTTTAGATGAAGTGATGATGAAAAGAAAAACCATTGGATGCTGATTTGAATATTTACTTTGTGATATTTAGATTCCAGAAAATGTCAAAAATGGGGTGTTTTGTTTGTCTCTTAGTGTCAAAAGCAACTTTTTATTATTCCGGTTGGTAGTTTTAGCTAAGAGACAGAGAATAAACCGAGAGATAAAGATTTTTCTTTTCAGAAAAAAAGAAAAGAAGAGTGTCTATTGAAGCAACTAGGCAGAATCACAGTGGTAGAGCCAGATTTAGGAGACAATGGTAAAACAAAAATATCTCTATATTTTTTTTAAAATTTTGAATGAACTAATTAAATCTCTCTCTAAAAATAATTAGGATTTAATATGATAACATTCTAAATAACTATTATTGTTATTTTAATGTTTTAATTAATCACATGTGTACAAAATATATCCAGAGGGTCTAACATTTTTAATATTTCAATAAGTTTTAATGAATAAAAAAAAAAGGATAAACATCTAAAATGGTCCTTCAGAATCGAAAGCGATGATTGGTGGATATTTGTTTGATTAAGATATTCATATAAACAAGTACTTGATATTTAAAATACATGTATAAATTTGTATTTATATTGAATACGAAATGCCACATACCTAAATAGATACGTTTTCCAAGAATTCATGATACTTAAATGAAAACTTTAATGAAGAATTGATATGTCGCATATTGAATTCATAGGTAGTAATTTAAGTATATATTTACTAAAATAGATGTACCTAATGTATGGACCTACAGCTAGAATCGAAAAAAAAAATGTAGGTAATTAATGATGCATGAATAATATGCAGGTGGTGTCTGATGAAGCAAGGGCAATGTACAACGGTGGACAGGCTGGTTTGACGTATTGGAGTCCCAATGTCAACATTTTTCGCGACCCACGGTGGGGCCGCGGCCAAGAGACTCCCGGCGAAGACCCAACCCTCGCCGCAAAATACGCCGCCAGCTATGTCCAAGGTCTCCAAGGCGACGGCGCCGGCAACCGCCTCAAGGTCGCTGCTTGTTGTAAACACTACACTGCCTATGACCTTGACAACTGGAACGGTGTCGACAGGTTTCATTTCAATGCCAAGGTATTATTATTATTATTTCTTTCATTATTTGTCAAATTATTTTTACACACGAAATTGTTGGCATTGTGGAGTGCCTCCAATGATCACATGTTATGGCTATGTTATGTCTATCTTTCTATGTTGCCGAGGAAGCAAGGCTAAATGTGTGTATATTAATAAAGTGGATCTACCTGTCCATGTTGTCCTTTCGATTTAAATTAGTTGTTTTTGTATGATTCAAGAGAAAAATGGAACTCATGCAAGTTGTTGTGACAACGACTTCCCCCCACTTGCAAATTAGTTGGATAAGTCACACCACACAATTGCCATAAACCCCTTCTATTTTCCCCACATTCATTATGGTGTGACGTGACCTTAATCAAAAGGTGCCAATAATAATAAAGCAAAAACAAGCCTTATCTTAACCTAAATAAACTACTCAAAGTAAATAAAAAGGGCGGGCTTTAAAGCCCAAATAAAACCATGGGCCCAAATTGAAATTGTGTTGTGGGATATTTTTTCACGTGCAGGTAAGCAAACAGGATCTGGAGGACACTTACGACGTGCCATTTAAAGCGTGTGTTTTGGAAGGACACGTGGCGAGTGTGATGTGTTCTTACAATCAGGTGAATGGCAAGCCCACGTGTGCCGACCCTGATCTCCTTCGCAACACCATACGCGGCCAATGGGGCCTCAATGGGTTAGTCCAATATACTCAATTGGGCTTTTGGGTTTCCATTTTACCGATTTTCTGACGATATTTTTTTTATTATTCACTAAAAATAGGTACATAGTCTCGGACTGTGACTCGGTTGGGGTTTTCTATGACAACCAACACTACACTAGAACACCCGAGGAGGCCGCAGCGGAGGCCATAAAAGCGGGCCTGGACTTGGACTGTGGCCCATTCTTGGCCATCCACACCGATGCTGCCATCAGGAAGGGACTCATTTCCGAAAAAGATCTTAACCTTGCGTTGGCCAACCTTATCACGGTCCAAATGAGATTGGGCATGTTCGACGGCGAACCCTCGGCCCAACCATACGGAAACCTGGGCCCCAGAGACGTGTGCACCCCGGCCCATCAAAACCTGGCCCTTCAAGCAGCCAGAGAGAGCATTGTTTTGTTACAAAACAAAAGAAACTCCTTACCACTATCCCCTGCGCGAATCCCCACCGTAGGTGTCATTGGACCCAATTCGGACGCCACCGTTACAATGATAGGGAATTATGCGGGTTAGTTAACCACTTAACAAGCTAATAATCAATAATTAATATCCTATTTGTTATGAAAAAAATGTTAATATGGAATTAATTAATTGTGGTATAGGTGTGGCGTGTGGTTATACGAGTCCTTTGCAAGGGATTGCGAGGTATGTGAAGACTTCACATCAAGTTGGATGCAGGAATGTGGCTTGTAGGGGAAACGAACTATTCGGGGCAGCAGAGACCGTGGCTAAGCAAGTTGACGCCACTGTCTTGGTAATGGGCCTTGACCAGTCCATAGAAGCCGAAACGAGAGATAGACTTGGGCTTCTCTTACCGGGCCTTCAGCAAGAGCTCGTTGCCAGGGTGGCTAGGGCCGCCAGAGGCCCAGTCATCTTGGTGATCATGTCCGGTGGCCCGGTTGATGTCAAGTTTGCGGTAAACGACCCAAAGATCAGTGCCATTTTGTGGGTTGGTTATCCTGGTCAAGCCGGAGGAACTGCCATAGCTGACGTCATCTTTGGTCAAACAAACCCAGGTAAATTTAGTCCCACATCGGCTTTTTCATCGGTTTGTTTTACATAACGTGTGAATATAAACGTAGAATATTCTGATTGAGTTTTTGTGACGCAGGAGGAAGATTACCCATGACATGGTACCCTGAAGGGTATCTGTCTAAGGTACCCATGACAATCATGGACATGCGTCCGAACCCAGCAACAGGGTACCCAGGAAGAACCTACAGATTCTACAAAGGGCCTGTGGTGTTCCCATTCGGACATGGATTAGGTTACTCAAGGTTCAGCCACAGCTTAGCCATGGCTCCAAAAGAGGTGTCGGTGCCCTTAGCTACTCTCCGAGCGTTGACAAACTCAAGCCTTTCGAGCGAAGCAGTGAGGGTGAGCCACGCCATTTGTGATGAAACATCGGAGATGGAATTCCACGTGGACGTGAAAAACGAAGGCTCCATGGATGGCACCCACACCCTTCTCGTATTCTCGAAACCACCACCTGGGAAATGGTCTCAGATCAAACAACTGGTGAACTTTGAGAAGACCCATGTTCCTGCCGGGTCGAAACAGCGTGTGAAGGTTGGTGTTCATGTCTGCAAACACTTGTCCGTCGTGGACCAGTTCGGGATTCGAAGAATCCCATCTGGTCAACATGAACTCCACATTGGTGATCTCAAGCATTCTATTTCTGTCCAAACTGTGCAACAGATTAAGAACTGAAGCATTCGTTGTGCCATTGATTAATCCTCTGTCAAGCAAATTTGACAGCTCTAGCCAAGTTTTGCAAATAGCAAAAAAACATCATATGAAGAATAAACAGAAAGAAAGATGTTACTATAATCTGTAAAATGCAAATGTAAAATAAGGATATATAGGTCACAACTGTAATTTGTAAACCATGTATCATTATTATTCATACTTCATATGTGAAAAAGGGATTTAAACAAACTTCAAGTTCTCTTTTTTCTCTTTCTTTCTTTTTTTTTCTCATTCAATCTTGTTTGAAACGTATCATACATATTTTTATTAGACAATTGAACCAATTTGGTCAACTTCAAAATGCATGACTGGTTAGAAATTTGAATCAACATGTGTTCGTTGTTTAGGCAGATGAATTTGACTAATAAATGTATTTGACAACTCATAGTAAATCAAATTTAAAGTTTAAACCAATTTCTGCTCAGAAATATAAAGTAAAATAACAAAAATATGAATTTTTAGGTCAATTCTTTTGTCTGTTTGTGAAGAGAGAGAGGTTGCTTGAAGCTACCAGAGTTGCACTTTGAGTAAACTTCGTTTTCTATATTAAAAGTTAAATATAGGTAAGAGAATCTACACTAACTCTTAGTTAACAAAATGAACTAAACCCATAATAAAACTGATACATTAAAGAACGGTAACTTAAAATAAGTTATTCCTTGTAAAAAAACACAGTAATTTGGTAAAAAATCAGAGTCACAGGCATGGTTGGTACCACGATGGATATCTATAAATGGTGAGAGGTATTCATTTGCAATTAATTAAGAACAGGAGATAAGGATAGGACTACAGTAGGACAATAATTTTGTACGGATTAAATCCACCGTCCAATAATTTTACACTTTTATGATATATATATATATATATATATATATATATATATATATATATATATATATTTTTCTCTATTGTACATTTACAATTCTCAATAGAAAAGAGAGAAAAAAGAATATTTACATGTTTTTTTATCATAAAAAAATACAATAGTAAGAAAAGAAAAGGACAGAAATATGATAAGATGATTGAAATGATGAAAAGAGACAGTGGAGGTGATAGTTTAAAAATAAATAATATAGTTTTTTGAAGATATATTATTAATGTGTTAGGGTGAAATTAATAATTGTAATAAAAGGTTAGAGTAGATGAATGAAATATTAATTGGGGTGACTGTTATTGAACACGAAAAATAATTGTTAGGTGGTGATAGTGTATCTTAGGCTTAGCTGGTGGATCTTGTGGTTAAAGTATCTCTACAAAATAGAGTGTTAGCTTGATAGAAGTTGCTGGGGCCTTTGACAAGTGGCAATTGTACAACATTTCCTAATTTCCACATTTTTTTATTTTTTTAATAAAACTTTAGAAGTTTAACATGTCATTAGATTAACTAAATTTAACATATTACATGTTAAATATGTTTTTTTCTCTTAATTTTCAATAAATTTTAAATTAGTCTATTTTAAAATTTTGGACCAATTTAGTCTTTTATTTTTCGAAATACGTGAATTTAGTACTTTTAATTAAATTTTGTTAAGTTTATTTAACATTTCGAACGTGTTTCATAATAATATTTGACTTAACATTAAAGTGAAAATGTGTCAAACAATATAAATAACTGAAATATAATTTTGAAATGCACTTGAAATGTCAAATAAACTTAATAAAATTTGATTAAAAGATTAAAAGAACTAAATCTACGTATTTCGAAAGATGAAGAACTAAATTAGTCCAAACTTTTAAAATGAACTAATTCTATAATTCACTAAAAGTTAAGAGACAAAAACATATTTAACTCTAAAATAAATATTGACTACATGATTATGAATTAGAAATGTATTTTTTTTATCTGAAATTTTTTGTTGCATAATTGTATTGCTAATCCAATATTGAAAGGTTTAATTTATCTGACAGTATTTAATACATACATATATAAATTATTTAAACAAGTACATATTCTTAAAAGAATTTAACGTCTTCTTAACACTAAAAACCATGAGATAAATATTGATTGATACAAGTAGAGTATTTTTTACATATTTTAATCAAATGGCCCATTCAAGACCGATTGAGGGTAACCCTTGAATTGAAAGGACAAAAGAAAGTAATAAAACATATTTCTTTTAAATCTTTATTATATTAAAATGAAAATCTGTATACATAGATACCCTTATTTAAAAAAAAATAGTTTCAATATATTTTTAAAAAATTACAAGTAAAAAAAGTATGTATATATATATATATATGTATGTATATATATTTATATTATATAATATTCTCATTGTTTATTATTTTGCTTTATAAAATGTGAAAATTGACAACATATTGTGATATAACTTTATTTGTTGAACTGACTATGTTGACCAAAATAAAAATAAAAATAGTATTTCATTGCAATAAATTATACTAATTTCAATAATTCTGGCAACATTAAATTTTGTATTGAGCCGGTATCATAATTGATTGTAACAATCTTTATCACATTAATAGCATACGTAATTTAAAATTAGTATTGTTGTATTCATTATAATTAATAATTGGACCTTAAGTATTAATTATTTAAATTATACTACAATTATTATATATTTATACTTTTTAAATAATGAGTAATATAAAAGCTAATTTTTGAAAAAAAATCATACTTTTATTTTTAATTAAAAAAATAAGCATAACGAGCGAACGGATTTACGAATTAAGATCCATTTTATTAGATTTAGACAAATGCAAATTATAAAATAAAAAACTCATATATATATAATTAAACTTTCAAATTTTAAATTTTATTATTAAGAGAATAACGACTAATACAACATGATCACTCATAAACTTAACTAAGATATATGTTAATATAATAATGAAGAGTAATTAAAGCTTGTAAAAATAAGTTAGGTAAGACTTGTTTTAGAGATAAATTTTTAGTTAATACATTGTATTACGTTTGCGCAATTTGCTGTGTTTTTAAGTGAGAATATGACACTTGTGTAAGGTAATAGTAGAAAGGAAAAGACAAATAAAATTAGGAAGACATTTTTTACTACTACGTAATTATAGAATTGGGTGTTACCAGTTGTACATGTTTACTAATATAACTAATGAAATTTAATATATTTATTTAAAAAATTAATTAACATTCCAAAACTATACATAAAAATATATTTAATAGCATTATTTTTAGCTTATACTTATATTAATGATTTAATATTTTTTTATATTTATTTTTGACTTAATAATAAAAAACATTCAAGAGAAGGTACTCTATTACGATCAATAGTAAATTACAATGACAAGATAATATTATTCGGATTTGATGGACTCTCCACTCACAATATTTTATTTGATTGTCTTGATGGTGCTTATTAGTTTTTCTCCAATATCTTGAAAAACTAAAAAACAATCAACCGTTTTTGACTTTTTTGTAGAGACTGATTATAGTTCCATGACAGCGACTATGTAAATTAAAATGACTCAAATAGTTAGTTTGTGATTTAGGGGCTATTGATTCTAAAGGGGTATAATTATATTCTGATAATTATATTCTGATAGTAAATCAACATTACATATAACTCAAAATCTGATTTTTCATGAAAGAACAAACTACATTGAAATTAATTGTCATTTTTTTTTTCATAATGGAGTTGATATCATTTGTCTTTCAATATCTTCACCAAAGAACAAATAATGCATTTTTCATGAAAAAACAAACCATGTAAGTAGTAATATTTTACAAAAGTTTGAGAAAAACACAATTTGAGTTTGTTCTTCATAAGTTAGACATTCAAGATTTGTATGCTACAATTTGAGGGGATATTGAAATACTATTATTATGACTATTTATTTTATCATATTATTGATTAAGAGATATATTCTTAACTTATATATGAGCATTACGGTGACATTTATGAACATTATTTGATGGGTATGTTTAGTAATTGTAATTTTGTCATACTTTGTAGTCTTTGAAATTTTATGCAAAACTATAATTTGTTCTTGTTTTAAATTTTGATAAATATTTTTATCCATAAACTTTAATAATGAATTGATGTAATCCTCTTAATCCAATAATATTGATTTTTTAGGTATTAAATGATGTTTCAAGGTGATTTTTGAATTGAACGTGTTAAACGATGTAAATAAATCAAATAACAACTAAAAACACCGTTTGATACGTCAAAAAATATAATGTAATTGAGATGGAATGACAATATCTATTTATGTGTAAAGTTTGAAAACCAAACTATATCAAAACTCGGGACAAGAACAAATTTCAATTTTCTATCTTTCACACTATATCCATATATATAATAAAGGTAAAGGTAGAGTAAGAATTTGATAATAATAACGTCTCTTTAAATTTAGTTGTAATTATAATCGGAAAAAAACAATACTAAAGTTTCGATACACCTCTAATTTACTCATCACAACTTTTATTAAACATTAATTATAACCATCTCAGTTACACTTCTAATTTGTCAACCACAAACATAATAAAAAAATAGTAATAATTACCTTAAATATACTTCTAATTTGAATGTTATTAAAAATCAATATTAAATTAAAATTAAAGTATCCAAAGATTAACAAATTTTAACATACAAGTATTTCCTATAAAAAGAATTACGTATTTATGATATTTTTATTACACTTAAAGATATCAAATGCCATGCGAAGAACATTTCCTAGATTAAAATAGTATTATTTAAAGTTGAACTTTATCAAAAATGAATATATTAAATAAATCATAAATTTTTATTCTAATTAGTCTTACTAATTTTAAGGGGTAATATAAATAATTTTTAAAATTACTTAACTTTTTGGTATTTGATTACAGGTAACGTTTTCGAAATTACGCAAGGGGGCTCATATACCTTAGAATCGACTTTGAGATTTAAAATTTGGTATTATTGTTAATTTTCCTTTTAAAGTTTTTTTTTTTTTAATTTTCATTAAATAAATTTTAATAACGATTACATTAGTTTAAACTTTTTTTTCCTCTGGCTTTGGCCTTAGCTCTTTAAGTGATTCTTAACATATTATATTATATATATATATATATATATATATATATATATATATATATATATATTAATCATAACAATCAAAATGTTTTATACCATTATATGAATACATGTAAGGTAATAATGTCAAGTAACAAATACCTAAAAATAAAAACTATTAAAGATTAAATACAAAATTACTAAATTTATTAAAAAAAATACATTTAAATAATTTTATTTTCATTAGTTACTTAAACTATGATTAATCGAACCAGCTTAAATAGTTAGTTTTTTTTAATAGTTAAATATGTCCACTACATTTATGAACCAATATTAACAATTTTTCAAACTTCCACCAATTTACATATTCTAAATACCTTTAAGTTAATTTTATCAATTTAACAGTTAAAATTAATAAAATTATATCTTATATAGATATTAACTAATTAATTAATTAATATAATTGGGTTATCAATGTGTGAGAGTCAACTCTAAAACCTAACTGTGGAACTGATTCATCAAAATCTCCTCTACTATTTATAAGTCAAATTAACGTTCAATTTTGAAATCATTATTGCTTAAGATCTCACACTACATAGTAGTTCTAAACAAACATTGGAATATTAGGGTTTTTGAGTGAAAAAAAGAAACGATTTAAAGATATAATAATAAGATGACATGAAATCGTAAGTGAGAAAGTGTCGGTAATGAAGATTAGCAGCACATGAGAAAATTGTACGTTTGGGGTATCAGATGGACCAAACGATGCTGATATTCTAACGTCTCAAACTACATCACTTTCTCTTCTTCTTCTTCTTCTTCTTTTTTTCTTCACCATTTTTCATTTTCAAAACCATTTCTTAAACCAAGTCACACCAACAATAATTTCCTTGGATCTGGTCTCACTTTACAAAAATTATAAATGTTCAACAAAATAAAACACGTGCCATCTAGCCACTGCAAAACGCCCACGTAAACACTTTTATACGAATGGATATTAGACATAAAGGATCCAAATTTAAGTAATTATTATTATTATTAATATTTTTTGGTGCCTTATTTCTTAGCCTCTCTTCGTATAAATGGACGCATATTCTTATCTAACCCTCTCACTCATACCCCTTATACCTCATTCTCTATACTTTCTTCTCTTTAACACTTTCTCTCACTTTTTTCTCCTTCTTGCATCTCTACCTTCCTCTTACCACAAGGTAATTATCAACATCATCACCCTTTTATCTATTTTCATTTCTTTTCTTTTTTTTCTGTCTTTTTATATAATTGAGTATTCCCTTAAACCATTTGCTTGCAACTACTTCCTCCTTGCTCGATTGGGAGACTACTCTGTTTCTATTTCTATTCTCTGTTTTCTCTTCCTCTGTTTTTCTTCTTCGCTTTTCACACAAATCAAAGGTTGCATTTTTGCAGATGAATAATAGTCTAACTTTGAATATTAGTTTCTCTGGCTTTTTTTTACTCACCAATTGGGTTTGTTGAATAGGTAAACAAAAAATGTCAGGGTGTGACAAGGAAGACTATTTCACCGCCCAAGATGCTGAGGTACGTAACACAACCAAACTCCAATTCCCATTTTTTTTTTTTACATTTTTCTGCAAAAGGGTCTTCATTATTTTCTTCAGAATAATATTTCGATATAGGAGTTAGAAATAGGATAAAAGTTGCGTGGTTTCATGGTTGTTGTGAATAATGTGAATGAATGCTATGTGTGTGAAATGAATGACATTGCAATTTGAAAAACTGGAACAGGGCTACCACACGTAATGCAAATAACACCAAAAACTAGAGAAGAGAATCAGACGGAAAATCTAAGTGTCTATTTCTGATTCAGTGACAGAACTGAACTGCACGTGTCTGTTTTCCTTCGTGTACATTACATTGTACCCATGTACTCCTTCATCATGTACTTTTGTGCCGTGTATCATATGGGTACCTCTGTTTTTTTTTTTTTTTTTTCGATTAGGTTACAGAAATATCAAACAAATCATCACGCGTGATAGAGAATATTGTGTAAATTCAAAGTGAGATTCGAAATGAAGAAAAGAGAATTTAGGGTGAAGATATTTTTGGTGGTGCTCCAAAATTGTCGGTTACTCTGTTCTAGGTTTTAAGGTGTCCCTACCAAAATTGATGCTTACAAAACTCACTGTGCAAAACAAAACAAACCTAACCAGCTTTTGGGCTGTCAAGCAAATCATGTGAACTTCGTTTTCCCCCAAACATCACCTTCTCATGGCCATCATTGGAACATAAAAACAGAACATTATTAAGGTATTATGGAATATTCTCTTTCCCCACCCACGTGAAAGGGTTTTCTTTCTGAGCTGCGTTTAGCTCAAGAGACTCTTTCAAATTCAATTTAGGCTGTAATTAGGTTAGTGATAGAATTGGTCAAATGTTTGTGTTTTTTTTTTTTTTTTTTTTGGTTGACAAATAGGTAATTTTAGCTTGTTGGACATCTTTGTTATGCTTTCAAGATTCAAATTAAAGAAGGGTCCAATTGCACAAAATAATTTTCCACTAGGAAAACATTGACTGGTGTACAACGAATACCTTTTCTGATATCATGGTTTTTCTTGTTGAAGACAATTCTATTTGGTGGTTGGTGAGATATGGTCCCAGGATTCAAAATATAACATCTGTTACCTTTACATTGTTTCGTTTTGGTCATCAACTATCAATTTTTTAACATTACATTCTCTTCCTTTTCTTTTCTTTTCCTTTCTTTTGGTTTGATTTTACAATTTCTGATATCAGACAACATCTGGGGGGAAGTATGGTACACTTGTCCCAAAGAAGAAGCCTTTGATATCGAAAGTAAGCCAATGCTGGAAAAATTAACTACATTTTCTTTTTCATTCTTTTTCACATAACACATTCATTGTTTTGATTTCTTTCTTACTCAGTTGTATCTAATTAAACTCTATGCTTCTTTTTGGGTTTAAAAGGATAATGAAAGAGCCTTCTTTGATTCAGCAGACTGGGCATTGTGCAAGGTATATTTGAATTTCACTTCTTAAAACTGAGAAATTACTTTGATAATGTTCCAAAACCTTTTCTTTTCCACAAATATAACTCTTTGTTGTATCTAATCTCAACAGCAAGGTGCTGGAGTGAATCAGCAATCTACAGCAGCAGTGGAGACACTGCGACCAAAACTACAAGTATGTTTTGGAATTTTAGTACTAAGCATATTAAGTTTTGGAGTTTCAGGACTAATCATTAAGTTTTGGAGTTTTAATTAACTAATTTTGTTTTGTTTTTTGTTTTTTTTCTTACAGAGAACTCCACACCAGCAACTCCCTCCAAGACGACCTGCATGCACATCTGGTTGAGATAATTTCGTGAATAACTCTAATATGTAATGCTACAACTGCAGTAATTTTTTGCAGCATTTGCATCATGAATGTGTAATAAATAATTTAAAGTCCATTGAAATGCAGGGAGAATAGATTTAATAAGTGGAACAAGGATTGCTCAGTCAATTTCAGTGTTGCAAAAACTAATGATGTTCCTGATCTCTATGTATATTACAATTTACTTCATGTTTTCTATTAACTAGCAGTTCAATAATAGTTTCATTTCGATTCCCTTTTGTTTCTTCCTTTCGATCTGTTGAGTGCAGTAGGAATTGCAGATAGAACAGGATCAAATCTCAACATAACATGAAATTGGGAGAAAATTCTTCACTTAATTATCCATCAGTAATACTAAGTTTAGATAAATCCTTAAACATGATTACTCTCAAAGTCATTTTAGTCCTTAAATCATATTTTGATTACAATCTTAACCTTTCATTGTAAGCTAATTCCTTTGTAATAGAATGGTTAAATATGTTTTTTTTCTATCAACTATAATACAAAATCGAAATTGATTCCTCCTTTAAATTTTAATTCTGTTTGGTCTCCAAATTTTAGAAATGATTGAATATAATTCCTTTACCTCAACGAGATTGATGTGTTAAACGGTGCTCCAATGTTGTATACGACGTTTTTCTTCCATTTGAAATCCTCATTTTCCATCTACTTCATCTTCATTCTACCCCTAATTTTTTACAACAACATTTATATGCATCTTTGCCATTCGTTTTGACCTCCGCAGTTAATCATACGACTATCGAAGTTTCAAGTATGGACTAATTTTAATTTTGTAAAAAAAAAAATTAATCCATTTTACAATGTTTGAAACAAAAGACTAAGTCCTTCTAATTTAACGTAAAACTAAGAATCCAACACAAGAATAGAAACTAGAAGATCAAACAGTAATCTCAAGCAAATTTCATTTTGACATGTTCATCCTTTTAGGCAATCTATGAATCAAAATTTTCCACGAAAAGGCTAACAACTTAATCAACAGTAAATTTGGAGAGAAGAAAAGCATATCAATTTTTGTAAGAATCTGGCATCTAACTTTTCTGAAAAGTTTGGTACATTGCTTTTAATTTATGAAAGAAGTTTGATTGTGAGCATGTGAGATTGTCTAATTTCCGTACTGATCAGTCGTCTGAGCTTTCATTGCAAATAGAGAGTGAAGCCAATAAGTTTCTGAGATAAACCAATAACTCACCTTCATACACAAGGAATCTCTTCCTCAATCTCTGTTTCATGCTTAAACATTATGTGACAGCAATCACCTATGTGGCCTACACCAACATGTTTATCTCCCAATAATTGATGATACAACCTTTGGACCCATCACAAATATATATCATCATTTCATAGTTTCCTAGCCACTCCTTTTTGAAACCATTTTGGATTTACATTTCTCACATGTTTGATACTGCATAGGTCCCTCCACCATGTTAGAGCAAGTTTAAGGATTCCACCTGTGATTGTCCATCACAAACCCAAACACTCCCTGTAACATATAATACAAAGCTTCTCCTTTTTCAACAAGAAACATCATCCACTTTGGATCCATTTGCCTAAGCATCTAGCTTTTCAACAAGACTCTTCCACTTCCCTTTGGATAACATACTTTATATATTTACTAACTCCACCTTTCTTTTTCTCATCTTCCTACAACCTCCACAAAGAAATCATCATCATGCAAGCTTAGCGATGTATCTATAGAGCATCAAATGAAGTTCAACAAGAAATTCAAATATAGGAAAGACAAAATACAAAAATAGGAAAGAAACATAAAGCATAAACCCTCAGTCATAAAATGATTGATAAGTTAACAAGGACATATATTACTTTCAATTAATAACCGGAAGAGATCCCTTGTTGATTAGAAAAAGCGAGTTTATAGTATATAAATTGGTTCAAACAACATTTTACAAGTTTTTTGTAGGGTTGAGCTAGACTTAAAATTCACTTTTCAACATGGTATCAAAGCATGAGTTAGATCTATCCTAATGAGATTTTTTGTTTGTTGGGTCTATTGTGTCACCTATTATCATGAGGGAGATTTGTTTTTTGTCAGACTTATCAAAGTCATGAGTTAAGCTTAAAGTCCACTTTTTGTGTTAGAGTCATATAAAGTCTATCCTAGCGAGATTTGTTGTCTGTTGAGTCTATTGTGCCACCCATTACCGAGGGATTTGTTGTTTGTTGGACCTATCAAAGTCATGAGTTATACTTAAAGTCCACATTTTAACATGGTGTTAAAGTCATGAGTTAGAGCCAATTCTAGCGAGATTTGTTGTCAATTAAGTCTATTGTTCCACCTACTATCGAGAGATTTGTTATTTGTTAGATAAACTTATCAGAGATAAGATTAAAGTCTACTTTTAACATGGTATAAGAGACACGAGATAGAGTCTATTCTAGTAAGATTTGTTGTATATTGTGCCTATTGTATCATCCACTATCTTAAAATTTGTTGTGTTAGACCTATCGTGCCACATATTATTGTGTCGCTATCAAATATGAAAATCAAAGTGAGGAAGAATTTCACTATAATTAAAACTATTTACACAAGTTAATAAACTACTACTTATATTGAGGATCTAGTTAAAGTTACTCTAATAATCTAATTAATTAAATTCATGGTCTAAATAAACTTTTCTAACTAATGTTTACACAAACATAGAAATAATTATAAAACATTACACAAAAGTCTAATACAATATTAGCTATTTAACTTCATATGTAGGCAGGCTGAAGTCTCTTTATTTATTTATTTATTTTTTTGTTAACTTTGTTAATTCTTTAGACTTTTTACTTTTGAAGAGAAATAGAAATACAATGACGAGTTTGTCAACACAGAATTCAATATTACAAATTGAAATGCCAACCTTTCTACGTAGCTAACCTTTCTATAGAATCTATAATTAGTTACTAAGTAGCTTTTGGCTTCTTAGATTAGCTTTCGACCTTACACTTAAACAATTAAATGGACTACTCCTAATTTTATATCTTTACACATGGTAGCCTTATGTCATTACTTCTATAATGTATTTTTTAATGAATGTCCCATAAGTGTCTTTCTAAAAACATAATTTTTTAATGGTGAGATATCAAATCCATTCATGAAAATAATCTTAACTATTTTAAAAATTAAAATTATATTTAAAAGAAATAAGAATTAAATTTTGTAGACTAAATTAAAAAAAAAACATTTCCAAATTTTTTTGAGAAAGTAAATTTAAAAAAATTAAGAAAGTATATTAAAAGAAAATAGTAATGATAAATTAGTTGGATGACTTTTAATTCATTAAGCATTGATACTATCGGTAAAGAAGATTTATTGAATAAATCGTTAATCATTTATAAAATTAATTTCATCTCTTCTATATTTTGTAATGGATGAATTTACATGTGTATAAACTAAATAAATTCTTTCGTCATCTTTAATTTAAAATATATATGATTCACAAATGATCTATCAATTTTTCTAAAGATATACAATTTAAAACCCCCTTAATTTTTTTTCTCATATCTTACAACAATCACTTCAAAATATCATGCATTCCTTTTTTCACGTGGGAAGATATTTGAGAATCTGCTCTATACATAGTGAGTCGGTGACATATAAATTAAAACTCACCAATACACTGTTTTCGAACAAAAAAGAAATTAGCAAAAGTAAAAGAGAAAAGAAAAACTTGTGGTTAATAAATAAGCAGGTGCATTTGTGTTTTGACGGCAACAAATGTTACTTAAGGCTGTAAGAAAAGTATTACAACACAAGTAAAACAAATTTTAGGTTTGATTTATGGAACAGAAGAAGAGAAAAGTTGGTGGCTTGCAATACAACTGCTACCCTGTCCTCATATTTTTAGTCATGTCTTCCATTAATTTTAATGGCGACTGCCATCAAACCCTTTGACTATAGTTTTCCTCTATCATCAAAAATTTCTTCTCATTTATATCACTTAATATCTCCCTCATGATGTCAAATATCATTAAATTAAGTATAGAGTTAAATATGTTTTTGGTCCTTTAAGTTTCAGTGAATTTTAGAATTAGTCCATTTCTAAATTTTGGACCAATTTAGTCATTTATCTCTGAAAATACGTGGATTTAGTCATTCTAATCAAATTTTGTTAGATTTATTCTTTAATATTTCGTATGCATTTCAGGATTGTATTTGAGTTGTTTATACTGTTTGATACATTTTTGTTTTAATGGTAAGTTAAATACAGTTATGAAATCCGCTTGAAATGTCAAATAAACTTAACAAAATTTTGATTAAAAGAATTAAATTCACGTATTTCGAAAAACGAAGATTAAATTGGTCCAAAGTTTCAAAATGGACTAATTCCAAAATTCACTTAAAGTTAAGGGATAAAAACATATTTAATCCTTATATTTATATATATATATATATATATATATATATATATATATATATTGAAATCTTTCCATACCAATTAATGTTAGTTTTAAGATTTATTTTCTAAAAAGTTTATTCTTTATTGAATTAGTCGATTTAAAAATATATAAATTTCCACTATGTGTGACATGTACAACAATGTCTAAGGTCAATGTTTATTTGTTATCTTCTTAATTACGTTGAGCCGTTTATCCAGTTGGAGGTTAACTGTGATTAGAAAAACACATGCAAAACAAAGAATGAATATGTTCATGCGCAACTTCGCTTTATTAATAAAGTTTGATTAAGAAAAAAGTGAATTTAAGTGGTTGGTAATGCTGTCAACTAATTAACTGTTTCTTGTAGTTATGTGCAACCGTGGTAACTTTGCATTGCTATATAGTGTGCTCAAATTCAATTATTTTCCAACGTGAAATTTTGGATATTGTACGTATAATAAGCGTGGACGATGGCATTCGGAATCAGTTTCAAGCGTTGGATTTTAGCTTTTGTTCTTCTTTACGTTTGTGTGTTTGGGAAAAACTTTGGTACGCCATTAACAACATTAGATGAAACTTTGTTTTATTTGATTTCATTATTTTTTTTTTCGTTTCACGTATTAAGCCGTATTTTGACAGGATATGCTGATGAGGACGGGTCGGAGGGAGAGGATGGTGGTGATGGTGAGATCGGTGGCGGGTTCGACGGTAATGGTGGTGGAATCGGTGGGATCGGTGGGGCTGGTGGGGCTGATGGTGGGTTCGGTGGTGGGGCTGGTGGTGGGCTCGGTGGTGGGTTCGGTGGTGGTGGTGGGCTCGGTGCTGGGGGCGGAGTTGGTGGTGGGCTTGGAGGCGGTGGTGATCCTACTCAAATTTTCTCTAGAGCTTTGCAATGTTTCAATGATAGATATGTGAGTGCCTAATTTATACTACTTTTTTTTTATAATTTTTTTCCTCTTTTCTTATTTTACATATTACTTTTAGTCCTTCATTTCAAAGAGTTGAGCTAATCATTTTCATTAGAGTATTGACTATAAAATTTGATGAAAAAAAAATCTTTATAATTAATTAAAAATTCACTAAAAAAAATCGTGTATTATCGAAGAGGCTCTTATCCAATTACTTCTGGTCATTCCGAATTTTATTATTTTTAATCAATTTTAAATGATCACGAAGAGATGGCCAGTCAAAACATCTCAAATAATATATTAGTAAATTTCTCATAAAAAAGTTATTAATTAGTTGTCTGAAATAATTTATTTGAGCCATATATTGGGTATATATTACTAATTTTTTTCTAGTAAAGTAAAAAAACAATGAAAAAACTTGAATATCTATTATATAAAGATTGATTGAAATCTAAACAAATGACAATACGAAATTATGTATAATTTTTCCTTTTCATGTTTATATAAATTTACAAAATTGTATTGCTAAACCCCCTTAAATTTTGGTCAAACTATACAAAATGCTATTCTAATCTCAATTATAGTTTCAGTTTAACCTCAAACTTGGGGGATTGTTTAGTAATACAGAAAAAATAAAAAAGAAAAATTTAAAACTCTACAGTTAAAACTTGAAGGATATATATATATAACACTGTAAAATATTTACGAGTGCATGCATGTACTGAACTTGGTCTTTTTTTCAAATAAGGGTTAATTGTTGTGATAGAGTTTGATATTTTGGTGAGGGGTATCAGATATATAGCAGGTGTGAAGAATCATGCAGATTAAACGAGAAAGGAACCCTGAACGTGCCTAAAGAGAAAACTGATATGTTCTGTCAAGGACCATGTCTGTCAGAGACTAACTTGGTCCTCAATTGTCTGAACAACGTTTTCAGCAACTTCATGTTCTACAACAAAGCAACCATACACGACATCAGAAACACAATCGAAGCTGCATGTGGCTATGGCTCTCAAAGAGGTACATCTTTTGCTTTAATATTGCAGATCGAAACAACTTCGTCATGTTGATGTTAGAAATTTAAGTATGAGTTTAAGTCTCGACGGTGAATAAAAATGAGAAAGTAGATCGATATATAAGGATAAAAATCTAAAATCCATTGTCTTAACATTTTTTGTTAAAAGTGATGTCAATACTTTATATGGTTGGATTTAAGTCTCATCAGTGTTGTATCTTTCGAGTAAAACTCTTTCTATAAACCTAACAATCGGTGCTAATGTTTTGGTAATGCAGGAAACTTCAATGTGGCAGAGCACATTCAGAATGAAGGAAACAATGCTGCTCCAAAGGCTACTACTAAGCATGCTGTAATGGGACTTGCTGTTATCGTAATGGGACGAGCTCTGTTACCTCCAAATTTCACATAATATTATGCTCATAACACTTATCTATGCTTCGGATTTTCAGTTTTATGTGTAATTAATCACTCATATGATATGTAGTATAATAACCTATATACATGGGAAAACAATAGGTATTATGTGTGTATTATGTGTGGAACTGATTAATGATATATTAACTATTTCGTATTGGAGCATTTTAAAACCTCTATATCCATTTTATTGATGTTTACTATATTCTTTTTCCATAGTCTTCTGTTATATAAAAATGATTTCTTCATTAAGAGAACAATTATTTTAATAGTTTATACGATCCTATATCTATCTCATTTGGTGATGTTAAACATAACAGAAAAAACCCAAAAAGAAAAAACAAAAGATTATTATGATGGGTTGGGGCATTCCGAGAATCGAACTCGGGACCTCTCGCACCCAAAGCGAGAATCATACCACTAGACCAAATGCCCACCTTGAAATTGTAAATATCCTTTAATTAAACATTATTATTATTTTATATTGTTATTATACTGTTATAATTATCAAATATATCTACTATATTATCAGTTCTGAAGTACTGTTTCCCACTTTTCACATTAAAAAATATCTTTTCCATGAAAAATTGATTTTGCAGTGCAAATTCAAAAACCAAAAATTTGGAAACATTTTGTCCCCTAGAAATTGAGATATGCTTGTACAACCAAGGTAAAAGGTTTGGGTAATTTTGGTATCATTTTTTGGTAGCTAGCTTAGGAGAGGTTTTGTTATGCAATCAGAAATCCAGACTTAAAAACTAATGGAGGGTGAACAAATGAGAAAGTTGTGCAAATTGCATTAATTATTTTTGAAGTTTTGTATGCTTTTCAACAAATTATTTTACTAACAAGCTTAGATTAGATTCACTTTTACATTGTTAAAGCTTCCTTTTTCTCTTTTCACCATTAAATGCTATAATTTTGTAGAAGTAAACTAAAACCAAGCTAGGGTGTGGTGTAAGGATTAGAGTTTTTCTTACATTGTATAAACCCACTTTGGCTAGCCCCAACCAATTGCAGACAAGTCATAAGCCATATACATTAGATTATACTTCATTCAGTTTTAGTAGCTCAAATATATCAAACTATGTGCAATGTGTCAGTGAAAAAAGCAGCAGTTTCATCATCCAAACAAATATTAATAAAGACTTGATAATGCATTCTACTTCTATAAATGAATCAATATGAAGACAACATTTCATAATCAAACAGCCTCAAAATCAATCATTAAGATGTTTACAATTGCAAGATTTCAGTGACAACACCATCAACCAAAGAATTAAATATTTGGTCCACAACCTCTGATCCGAGTTCAGAAGCATCAACCTCATAATCTAGCCATCTTCCAAACTGGCTGCTCATGTCCTTGCCCACAAGCTCATCCACCATTGAGTCTCCCATTCCTCTCCAACATGAGATATCCTTGTACACATCTTCTGCTAACCATTCTTTTCTTTTAACCATTTCAAGCCCTTTGGTCCACATTTTGAATCCTCCACCCACATAACGCCTGCATCTCAAGTCCAAACATTCACTTACACAATCAAATGTAACTTTCCTTCTCATCCTAGCCTCCTCATCATGCTTAAACCCTCCCTTCCGACCTTCCAACTGTTTGAATAGATGAGGGTTTATAACCTCACTAGCTTGGCCAAGGGAAAAATCTATATACATCAACTCAACAGTACTCAATATATCTTTCACATAATCCAACTCCCACGTGCTTGAGCTGCTACCAAACCTTGTGACGGTACTTGTGTGCTTCATCATGTTCCCAGCTGAGGTTGAAGAAGCTGAATCGGATAACTCAGCATCAGTTTCACAAGCATAGAACTTCCTTGAAAAATTCAAGCCTTGAACTTCCTGAGCTTGAAAAGATGACCACAACTTGCTTCCTGAAAGTGGATAGTATTAGCATTCTTGAGTCATGAAATAATTAATTTCAAAATAGGTAATTGAATGCCATATTTAGCATAAAACTACCTTCTGTACTAGTAACATCTGTGCTCAATGAAGATTCACAGCTTTCAATTGAAAAAGAAGGCTCGAGAACAGAGATTGGACTTGGGTGTCTGCAATTGAGTAACTGTGGCTCCATCTCATCAATCTGTAAACAACTTGAGTTAATCACCTAGTCAATGTGCAGAAATCATAAGGAATATTCTAACATTAGTATAAGGGTGTGGGTGATTAATACTGATTATTCAATACAATTGGACTTGTAATTTTTACCATTTTATTTTATCATTACAAAATCGGTATTGAATCAATTGCCTCGTAAAAGTTAGCTTTTTGTGCATTATAAAAATCAGTTGTTTATCATAAGATTTAATCACGCGTCTAAGTTGGCTAAAAGTACTGATAATATCATAGAACCAGCTGCAACATAAAACCAAAAGAGTGACGATTATTTCAAGCAAGCAACCAAACACCAAAGGACACCAAAGGATCATTAAGCCATGAAATAGCCAAAGAAATTGAATGTCGTTTCACTTTATTCGCACATAACTACATTTCTCAGCTACAATGTACTTTAATTTTTTAAAGTATACTGACTTCGAAGTGAAATGCCCATTTGTATATAAAAGTAACATGCAGCATCAAAACTATGTTTACCTGTAACTATATATTTCTTGGCAAACAGGCAATGAATCTATATCTTTTGTTTTCTTTTATAAGGATATTTACAACATGAAACAAACAAGCCTAACTTATTATTTCTATCTGGCCATTTAACAAGTGATCGTATACTGTTCTAACTAACATGCTTGAACGAGAAACACAACAAAAGAAAAGTAATAAGAATTAGAAAGAAATTTGTCACTTGCCCATGAGTTCTGCTTCAATGATAATTCAGGAAGACCCCTGAAGGAGATGTCTGAATCATAGTTGTTTCTTAATTTGTCTGTAAATAACACATCTTGGTCTTTTTTCTGTTGCAACCTTGGATTGAGGTTAACTACATTCAAGCCGGTTACTTGATCATCTGATACAGTAGGAGTAATGGCAGGTTGTCTCATTTTAGAAGAATCATGACAAGTTGTTTCCATACATGTTAATTCTCTCAATTTCTGTTCCAAAAGGACACCCAAGGCATCACCACCACCAATCAAATTGTATCCTATTGGGGACCTTGTATTGTCTGGGTCAAGCAACACCCTTTTTATGCGTTGATCCAGGGAAAGACCATTATTAGTAGTTTGGGCAGCTTGTCCAGATGTCTCAAAACCGGGATTGCTCCTTGTTAATGGTGTGGTGAATGTGAATGAAACTACATCCATGTCTTTCTTTTTTACATCTTCAGCCCAACTATTTTGTTTATTACTCACTAGGTTAGACTTAGCAGGCTTTTGAGTTTTTTCAATGAACAAATTGTCCACAACCCTATCATTCCAGTCCTTGTCTGTAGACCTTTTCTTTCTAGGAAAATTGTTTGTGCTGGTGTATAAAACTTCCTTTTCACTATCAGTCACCTCCATAGCTGACTTTCTGGATCCAACTTTAGATTTTGCAATGGATTTATTACTGGAGCTTCTATGACGTCCGTAAGGGGAATCCCCAGTCAGAACTTTTCTACTGTGGGAATTGGTAGTCAATGGCTTTGATGGTAATTTGTCTTTGTCAGTAGAATAATTCTGTTTCAGATTATTCTGTCTGAGAGCACCAGATGAATTCTGAGTAGAAGATTTCTTGTGCAAATTTTTCTGCACGTTTGTCTTCATTGGTTGGTTGGATTTCAAGTCAGGATTCTCCTTTTGGGTCGTCATACTCCTTCCACCAGTCATACTCAAACCTTCCCTTCTTTGAACATTCACTTTTGCTTGGATTGCAAGCGAAATGGACTTCCCCTTATTATTCTTCAAAGAAGAAACTTCTTCCTCATGTGTAGGAGATTTGATGGATATATCCTCAGATCCATTCCAGCTTCTGTTCAAAGATTGCCCTTTGAGATACTTGGCAGCATTTGACTCGACCGATCTTTGACAAGATACGGAAAGCCTGGCCGTTCTTTGAGAAAGTTCTCTTTTCTCTTTTAGATCTCGAGCTCTAGAGGTCATGGAGGATGGCCCAATTAGAGGTCCCTTTTGTGAAGCCTCCACCTTATCTTTTAGTTCTCTCACTCTCAGTGGTGCTGATGATGCTACCAGAGGTGTCTTAGCCCTGGTACTAGCTTGGGAACCAGGCTCAATAATTCTTGCCGCAGCCTCCATTATATATGCAGCATTATTGGTGGGAACAAAGCTGGGACTCTTAATGGGGGACAAAAGTTTATGGTGTGTAACAGGAATTGATTTAGCTGATTTTGGAGGCAACACTTCTGTTTGGAACTTTTCAATTGGCCTGGTAATGGCCTTTTGTGGCTTTGGCTCAATGAAGCTCCTAGATGAGCCCTCAACCTTTTCAACCAGCTTGCCAGAATATGGGGTCTGATGGTCATGCTGGTGACCAAAGTTTTTCTTGAAGTACTGGGCATCTTGAAGGGACCGGGTATCAAAATATGGGGTAGCATAAGGATCAGAAAAACTTGAAGAAGGCAAAGAATCTAATCCCATAAGCCTGGCAACAACACTAGGAGCCCTTGTACCAAATGCTTCATCATCTGTAACAGATGAAGCATAACTATGATCACAACTTCCTCTTAGACTCGCCCCAACTCCATTTTCATCTTCATCAACCTGTGAGAATTAAACAAAGTAACCACAAATTTCATAAAATAAATATATACACAGAAACAACAGATGAATTTGCAAGACATATAATACCAGACAGGAGGACTGTGTCATTGGCATTGCCACATTGTAACCGACTCTTCTTCCCTGTTTTAAAGTCTCTGCAGATGATTTAGAAAAAGAAAAAAAATCACCAACAGTAAAATACAAAAAAAAATGACTAGACCCATAAAATTTTGGTGTAACCGATTCCAACAAATTTACAAGAGAAATAAAAACGCCAGTATGTTCTATGAATACAGTAAATTTACCTGGCAAATCTGACTTGGCCGCAAATAATTTCTTACGGGACTTCGACGTCCAGTCAAACAACTGGAAAAAACCACCAACATAACCTCCACTTTTCGTCCCTTCTCTTTCAAATCCCATTTTCAAAGCAGAATGCAGTAGTACACCTTCAACACACAACAACAAAGCCTCACCCCACTAGATGAGACCAGCTACATGGATCACACGTCATTTGTCTCACTTAAAGACAGTAAACCTTCATGACACATCAGGAAAGCATTGGCATGAAAGATTAACATCATTAGTCAAATGATAAGAATATTAAAGATTTACTGAAGCTAACATAATGATAAGAATATTAACAGGGAACATCATAACAAAAACTTCAAACAAACACAATCATGGAGATTTGAACAGTATGTTTCTCTGTATCTCTAGATCTCCTTTGGAGGAAAGCAATTCACATAATATTGCACCAAACCTAAAATCCACTGCATAGTTCATATTTAGCTTATGTAAATCTCCTTTTTGATAACCAACCAGACAATCAATAGTCAAATTTATCTAGACAAAATAGTATCATAACTTAGTTGGTGTTGCTAAACTTGAAAGTAATCATATTAAGTCCAAATCAATGCAAATAGACATCGATAGCCTGGTTCAACTAACTAATTAAGAAGAAAATTCTAAAGATCCAGAGCAAAAATTTGAGTCAACCCAAATGTGGAAATAGCAATCCTAATAATTTTTTATCATTGTTAGAAAAAAGAAAAGGTTGTTTGGATCTTAAGTATTTTACAAAAGTCCAATCCTATACAGCCCTATCGACGGATTCAAAAGTTTGAACAGAGACATACAGAGGCTGTAATTACACACAAGCATTTCTTCTCACCCAAATGAATCATATATAAACGTGTTTCCCATCAAACAACGAATGGAAACCCAAAAACAGGAAATTCAGGCATTTCAAAACATAAAAACTTGAACTGAATCCAAACACTAAAAATAACACACATGATGACAATACAGTACCAGCAAGGAGAAAAGAAAGTGGCCAAATTCAAACGCAAATCAGAAAGGAAGAAGCCAACGACAAGAACCCATTAAGAGAAATGAAGAAAAGCTGCAATCTTTGGAGACTTACGTTGAAACAACGAGTTTGGTCAGCTAAGTATTTGAGTGGAGTGAAAGGGAAGAAGCACGCACCCACCGCAAGAGCACTGTATTGTTTCACTGTGAAAGACAGGGAGAGCACTTAATTGAAGCAATGAAATGGATAATCACAGTCACAGAGGAGAAGTTCAAGCAAACGGAAAAATTTTGGGGAATTGAGAGAGAGAGAGAGAATAGAGAGAGACAGACACAGTTTGAAGTGTTAATAAATGGAGACAGAGAAGAGAATTTTATTGCATGAAGGAGTAAATTTAAAACTTTGCATCAAAATTTTAAAAAATGTATATTTTGAAATACGTTTGGATTATATAAATAAATAAATATAAAATAGGAGAGTTTATAACGTCTCTCTAGAGAGGGATGGGATTTCAAATTCCAAACGGAGAAAAGGGTGGTCCAAGGGAGCTTGATAACGTCACCGAATCTCTGGATTTCGAGGTTTGATTCACCTATTGAAAAATGACACGTGTACCACTCCCCGTATTGGAATGTGTCCTTCAAATATAAGGCAGGTAGAATAGTAGTTCGCTCTCAAAGTCGTGTGTTGTCTGTATATTGCTTTTTATAAAAAAAAATAAAAATTAAAATTTTAAATATTACTTAAAGAATACAAATAGATAATAAAATTATAATTTAAATCATTAGTATCTACAAATAAATTAAATTGCTATTGTTGATTACAATAAAATATTTTAATATACATAAAATTAATAATTCTCTCAATTTTATTTTTAAGTAGATGGATTAATACTTCATCTAGAATAGAACAATTCAAATCGTCTCAACCTATTTTTGATGAATTAACAATGAAATCAACCAAAATAATCAAGTTTGTCCATTCTAACACTTAAATAAATATATTCTCAAATGCAACTAATAATATGCATCAAATTAAAAAGAAAAAAATTGATTACAATTTACAATTTATAAATAACCTTTTCTATTTGTCTTATTAATTACGAATAGGTTCATAGATATTAATTTATCCAAAGATTTTATTAAAAAAATGATTTTATTTTATTAACATGTGACGTTAATATAAGGCAGACATTAAGATAATTTATTTGTTCACATGTTATTTTATTTATATATTGATGAGAAAGTGATACTTTGTATTTTCATTTTTTTAATAAAAATAATAATGATGATTATTTAAGAATAACATTGAGTGATTTATGATGATGAATTTGGAAAAAAGTGTGTGAATAAATTTTGATGAATTTAAAGATGAAGTTTTTGTTATTTCTTTTAAGTGATTTGAAGGTGAATATATGAGAGGAATTAAAGCTGGAATTTGTAAAAATTTTATAATTTGAGTGATATGATAAATTAAAAAAATATAATAGATAGAAAAGAAAGGTTACCATTGTTAGTTTTATTTATTATTATATTATTATCATTAATTATTATTATTGTTATTATCATTAATTATTATTATTGTTATTATTAATTCTATTAATATTATTATTGTTATTATTAATTATAACACGAATAAAAGGGCACAACACCACCTCACGTAGTTTGTATGTAAAAAAATAAGTTTGCAAGTGAAGGTCAATAAAGTGAATTCATTGAAAACACTCACAAATTCCTCTCTAATTATAATATATCCACCAAAGTAAACATATCATAAGTATAGAAAAATTAGTAAAAATATATGGTAAAAATGAATTCAAATGACCATGATAGTAATCAAAGTGAACTCAGCTTATTTACCTAATAATCGAAACGAAATTGGAAATTTCAATTTGACTTTAATTAATTATGATTGTAACAACATGGAGAAAGCAATGTGACTTTGAGTTTATCCTTTCTAAGTGGGAATTTTTAGTCACTCATCATATACTTTTAGGAATTTAAAATGAGTTTAAGTTTGATATAAGTAAATTTCAAAAAGTTGAAGTTCGTCAAAAAAATTCACAAACTTCAAATTTTCAGTTGAAAGTGATATTAATATTTTACCTGTGAGTTGAACTCATATTTGATTAATATTGTGCATTCCAACTAATTTTTTATCAAAAGACTCATCAAATAAAAATATATAATAGCATATTTGATTATTGTAATTTTCAATTTATTTTTTATTGTTACGTGTAATATGTTAGACTGGTGAGAAGAGATGAATGGATCCACTACTCTATTTTTCAAATTAAAGTTTAAATACAATTTTGTTTTGTATTATATTATTTAAAAATACAAATAAGTTGTGATGATAATATTATAACTTAAATTATTAAAATATTTACAAATTGAGTTATTATTAATTATAATAAAATATTTTAATAGGTTAAAGTTTTGAAAAATAGGTTAAAGTTTTGAATTCAGTTATTATAAAAAACCAATTTATCATGTTCTATTTTTGACGCATCGTCAAATGGGACTAACCCACATTCTTATACATAGTCTTATGGAATTGATTTAAGTTAAAAAAACAAATTTTCTATTTTCCTAATTTTTATAAATAAAAAAATTATTATATTAATCAACAAAAAAAAAAAAAAAATGCTCCAATTTTTAAGTTCCCATTCTCAGTTTTCTTGGATACCTCTCCCGGTGGCATTCTCTCTTAAATGAATATTGACATTACAGTGGATACCTATGTGACATTTATTAACAATTCAATAGTTTCAACGTCTATTTTGACTTCTTTATTTTTGTTTTCAACTAGCTTCTTCTTTATTTATAAAAAAAGAAAATACAACAAAAAATGAAATGTTATTGTTGATTATAATTTATAGATAATAACTAAAATTTGTTGATATACACGATTTACTAATAAACTAACGAGGTAGAAATTTGTCGATGAAATGTTCGTTGATAAAATTTATTAATGAATACAGTAATCTATTAGTAATTATCGACCTTTATAAATTTGTCAATAAATATTTATTTGTAAATTTATCAGTAAAATGTACGATTGAACGGAGATAACATATATGTAAACATTAAACAACAATGAAGATGAGTCACTGAAAATTTAAAATTTGTCCATGAATATGAATTCTAAAACTAAGATTCATAATAAAGATAAAAGGTGAAACTATAAAATCTAAACAACAATGAATGCGAAGATCTAAATAGAACTATTATTATCTTATACAAAATATTTCTTTTATAACAAAAAAATATATATAAAATTAAATGGTGTACTTAATCAATTGAAAGGTGTAAATAGGAAAACCATAAAAGTTTTGGGTACAATTTGTCAGAATGGTCCAATAAAACATTGAGATATGTAATATCCAATCCAAAACAGATTAGAAAAAAAATCAATTATTTTGACAGACACCCAAATTAATACAATCACATTGATCACACTGGAAAGGATATCATGAAGTATATTAACCAAAAAAATTGAATTTCTGAGAAAATATTATTTTACAAAAAAATATCAAATGAGTGATAATTAATTTTGAAATAAATTAAACTAACCACACATTATAATTAAATTAAACAAGGTTTAAAAATATATAAGACATTATGCTAAATAATCTTTAGCTTATGGGAGGAGAGTGAATGAATCCGTAATAATATCTGATTCAATCCGTCTTGGGAGATTGGGTTGGGTAGTTATGACTAGGTATGAATGATTAATTTATGAATAAATAATACACGAGATGAAAACACCATTTTTTCTCAAAATATTGCCTTAGATTTGGATAACATACTCTATGAGTAAATTTTTTTTTTAAATTTGAAATATTTTATGATTAAATATGTTGTTTATGTAAAATTTGTTGAAAGAAATTAAAATTCAAGAATTTTATTAGAGAAATTGGATTAATTAAAATTAAAGAATTTCAAATTCCATTTGAAAGACAAGAATTTAAAATGTTCATATTTTTTAAATTCTTATTTTAGTCTTCGTAGTTTAAGTTAACTTGATTACTTATTGATTTAACTTAATTGAAGTTCATGTAGACTCGATTCAATTTGAGATTGACTTAAAACAAGCCTTACTCAACTTGGCCAAACTTGACCCGAATTTCCTTGGTCCCACTTGGACCCAACCTTACCTAGCCTGAGTTGGACTCAGCATGGGCCTAACATTGATTTGAACTCGAGTCATCTTAGTCAAACTTTGGCACAGTAGACTCAGTTTGACCTGACATGACTTAACCTTGATCATGCTAGACTTAACCTAGTCTTGACTAGACTAGGAATGACATGGGCCTTGCCTAACATGGTTGAACATGAATTCACCCTAATTTGATGTGGGTTGTCCCGACATAGCTTAATGTGAACCTAAACCAATTTTGCTTGACTTTGGTTTGAGCCAAGTTAATTCGATCAAGGACCTAAGCGAACTCATCTCAAACTAGGGTTGTACCTAAGCCTACTTGACTCGACTATAGCACATGCCTACCTAGCTCAAGTTGGGTTTGAATCGACTTAACTTGACATATGCTTTGATCGATTTGTCTTAGCCTTGACCTTCGCTAAGTTAGCCCGACTATTGAGTCCAAATTACTGCTATCTTGTTTGGATTTGACACAATATAACATTTCATAATGTGAAAATAATATATTTAAACATAAGTTGAGAAAAAAGTTTTGCAAAAGTAAAATGAAAAGAATATTAAAGATTTTTAACAAAAAATAAAATCAATCAAGATAAAAAATATATATCAACATTGATTTTTAATTTTTTTTATCAAATATTTGATATTTAAATAGTTGGTTTTGAATTTGGTGATAATTGAAATACTTTATAAAAAAAGTTTAAAATTCACTATATTTGAATTGTCTTATCCAAATAAAACATTTGAAAAATGAAATAATTTAAACTAAGATTAATTTAAATTTAATGTATTTCTAAACATGGTCAATGTAGGCAATATTGTCTTTACATGAAAATTTTATTAAAAAAGAACAAAAAGAACATAAAAACATACGATATTATATCAAACTCGTAATAAAATTACATTGCACACGTAGAAGAAAATGCTTAGTATGAAAAAATTAAGTAAATAATATTCATGAAAAAACAACTCAATAATCAAATTCATTAATATATCACCACATTTATTATCATCAAACTCTCTCACATTTTTAAATTAATTATTATTTTTTATAAGTCCTTACTTTGATAGATTTAATATTAACTTTCTCTAGCCTACTTCTACCAAGTTTTGTCGTAGTTTGAATCAATTCATCATTCTATTTGATATTAGAATGAGCTCTCTCATCAAGTATATTATACCATCTATAAGATAATTTTAATTCTTCCACAAAAGACTAAAAATTGTCTCATAATTACTATGAAGTTAATCGATTAATTTCAAATTTAATGTATTTGAATGTCTTAAAATTTATAAAATCCAGTGAGGTATTTCAAAGGTTATTATTTAGGAATTAATTATTTGTGGATTAGGAATAAATTATGTGAAGAGGTAGAATTATTCGTTCATGAAAAAAAAACGGTAAACACTCTTCATTGATTTATGATTTTAATATTAAATATTAAGAAACAAAATTATGCATAAGTATGTTAAATGTTTATCAGTATTTATGTAAACAAAAAAAAAGAATATTAACCAACTAAATCAATACTATTGTATGTATAATATAAACGTGTTATATTTATATTCTGACTTCTTATTAATAAACTATATTGTTTCCAACAAATTAATATATAAAATCTTTATTAATATTTATATTTAAATATTAACAACTATAATATCAAATTAAATAACTAAACAATGTATTGTACATGTAAATGTTCTAAGTATTTGACAGAATTAATGAGATGAATTTCCACTGTACACACTCATATATATAACATAAACCAAATTTTATTGAGAAAAAGGACCAAATTACAGAACGAAGTATGCATTATTTCATGAATACACTATAAGTGAAAAGCAGAAAAGAGAAAGACGAGGCAAAATCACGAAGACACAAAACTGATATGATAGACTTTGAAGTTGAATCACGAAAGCAAAAACACAAAAAAATTAAGTTTTCACTTCCAACTTGATTCTGGTGTAGGAATATTGTGATGAACCAAAAAATTGTTTTATGATAGATTCTTGTGATCTATCTACATAAAAAACAAGGCAAAATTGGTGATTTTGTTGCTGTCTTTGAGGATCAGCAATTATGGGTCACTGTCCCATACTTTTTCTTCGTCAACCATGGTATCTTTCTCAGTGATCCATTCATCTCCGTCTCATAAGAGTTGTCCTTTCCCACGCGCCACTGCCTCTTCATTTCTGACTCTGTCCTGTTCATATAATTTGTGTACCCAGAAACCACCGTGGACGGCGGTGCATTGCTTGTACCACGACGGCGACGCATATTTTCGCACTGCATGCCCCAATTGCTCACATACCCATGACCAACATAATGACCACATTCCATCTCTTCCATCTATCTCGTGTATATCTTTAACCGTATATGAATGACAACTACGTATATACGGCGGTGATATACACCGAAAGATAGAAAGAGAGATGAGAATGTCTGGTGAGAATCATAATAGGTGCATCTTAAAATTTATACGGATGAAACAAAATTCTAAAAATAACAATAAAAAGTAAAGACAATTATAGCTTACCTATTTGAGTTTAGAATGATTTAGTCACAAACGTGGAATCATAAAGCTCATGTTCTACGAATTTGGTGGAAAAATTTTCTAAGGCGACACATTATATATATTTAGAACGAGGAATAAGAGGCCTTGGCAACTAGGGCAAATATAAGGGAAGGGTCTACCTTGAATCTCTCTGGGTTCATTCATTTATAGTTTCATAGATTTTTTTTTTCTAAAATGAAACATTAGTTTATATTTTTTTTTGAATCTTAAACTAATAAACCATTTTGAATATTAAATTCAACAAGTTAGAACCTCAAAAATAGGACTTTTAACTGTTAGTTAAATTATAAAAATCTTGTCAAAGTACAAAAGAATAGAGAAGAAAAATCAAAAGAGAATTCAAGGTAGCTCTTGTTCTAGAGAATTCCAGACCATAAATATGTTGTTCCATCACCAGAATACATACATGCATAGATTTTTCTCTTTCCCTAACAAATAAAAAGAAAACTTTATAAACTATATAGCTATTTATTTACAAAAACAAAGAGAGAGATATATAATATACGACACATAACATAACCTAACCCTGATGATACAAGTATAGGGTTGAGATGAAATACCCTTAACAAAGGGTGTGTACCTACAGAGAGAAGAGAGGAAAAAAGGTACTATATATAAATCATGGTGTTGGAAGCAAAGCCAAAACATCCCTATCGTGTAATTTGGGCAGCGAAAGTGATAAGCACAAAAAGTAGTACTGGGAAGGTTTTTGGGTCCATATTCAGCTTCTCTTACACCTGCCAAATTCCTTGTCCCTAAAATTGAAAGCTTTGTTAGCCAAACTCAAGTTAAGATCAACACCACCATTACCATCATCACCATCATTAATAATATTGTGTACTTCCCTCACTGTGTCAATGCTAACTGCACCTGCACCCATTGGCCTCACTAACCCAACCCTACGATCATCATCATCATGATCAGTGTCCCACGAGAGCCATGGTCGCTGAGCCCTGTCACGTGGACCAACCAACGGTCTTGATCCACCGTGCGGAACCACGATCGGAGAGTGAGCCGGCGGTGCCGTGAGGCGTTGATGGTAGCGAAAGTAACCGAAGGGTGAGAGAGCAGCTTTCTGGCGTTCTCTCTTGTGAGCGTTCTGGTGGCCACCGAGAGCTTGTGAATTGGCGAATTCACGGTAGCAGAAGTGGCACTTGAATCTCTTGTAAGGGCAATGAGGAGGAGGAGGAGGAGGAGAAACGGCGGTTCTCGCTGCCGCCGCCGCCACCACGTGAATCTCTTTGTTGATGGGGTTTTCCGATGAAGTTAACGGAAAACCAAAGAGTTTCAACGTTGTTGATGAAGAAGAAGAAGCCTTACCTTGAGTACTGTCATGAATAGGGTTTTCTGATGCACCACTCATGCTGCTTTCTTATGCTTCAGTGGATTGCTTCACTCACTCTTCTGCCTGCATATATAGCAATAATAACCCTATTTATCATAATTAAACCAGATAAACATTGTACCAGGTTAATTAATTTTGTCTGCTACTGTTACTTAACCAGAAAACTCGTTATTAGTAACTTTTCATGATCAAGTTAAAACCCTTAAAACCAAATTCATTTCATTGCAGAAGAATATATATATAATAAAACGAAATTTATAAATTTTACCAATATAACGTACAAAAAACTTGTCGATAAATATTTAGGATCGATGATGGGACAGAACTAACTCTCACTGAGTTCTGTAAATTTCAACATTGGTATAAGTCTTGCGCATAAAGTTTTGACGTGACACTGCAAAAAGAGAAAACCCACCTCTGCACAAACCCTATATTTCCAAAAACCTAATTCACCATGGGTAATATTTTGTATTTTCTAAATAAACTGTATCAACTATTGATACTCAATTATTCTAATTGAAGTCTTTTATATATAAACTATGTTAAACATTCGAAGATTTGTATTAAATGAAATTAATCGGGCTAATTTGTAATCTTAAACCATAAACATTGAACAAATTAGAGAGAGTGATGAAAAATTTCTTTCTCAGCTACATTTTCTGATCTACCATCTTCAACAACGGATCATGTTGTCTTTGGCCTATCTCAACCTTATAGTAGGTAAAGAGATTTAAAAGGTAATTTTGGATGTAAAAAAAAGTAAGGGAAAAAGGCTATGAAAATTTAGGTGTTGGATATGGAATCTGAAAAAATCAGGAGAAATCTTCATATATTCAAAGTTTGTTTCCCATCACATGTTAGACAAATGGAGTCTTAAGTCTCTAATTAATTATGAAATTATGATGCCTGTAGTGCCACTGATCAAATCAATGGCGAAAGCTATAGCTATATATGTCACGATATTAGGTTTTTTAATTATCAAGTAATCACATTTAATTTTTATAACCATGTATGTTCCTATAAACGATGCAAAAGGTAATAAGACTTAAATAAAACAAAAGAGTCACTTTCGAAACTCTCACCTTCACATTAAATAAAATCCACCGAGTATACACTTTTGTAAAGTTCAGACTTTTAATCATCGAGTTAAGTTTATGTTGCTTAATTTCAGTTATATGTTGTGTTATTCATTAAAAAGACCAGTTAATTAATAGCCATTGTTAAATGAGTTAGACGTGTCAAATGTTTTTTATGTTGCAATTATTTTTTTTAAAAAGGTTAATATGTTTTTGGTCCTTTTTTTTTTAATGAAAATTGGAAGTTCTTCTTGGAAACTTAAACCAATTAGTTTTTCAACTGTGTAAATGTATAGATTTAATTTTTTTTTTTATCAAATTTTATTAAGTTGATTAGATGTTTCAAACACATTTTATTATAGTATTTTATTTTTTTTACACCGTTTGACACATTTTGCTTCAATGTTAAATGAGAAACACGTTTAAAATGTCAAATAAACTTTAAAAAAATTATTTAAAGAATTAAATTCACGCATTTCTAAAAATGAACGACTAAATTGGTTTAAAATTTCCAAAAAAAATTAATTATAATTTTTACTAAAAGTTGAAAGACCAAAAACATATTTAACCCTAAAAAGGAATTCATCTCATCTTATTGCAATACTAAGCATGTACCTTAATCAGACATTAGATGAATTTTGACTAAATCCTGTTTTTCAAAAATTTAATTTGATTAGGATTCAAGTACGATAAAATGTTGTATCAAATTTACGAGTTAAATATCTATTTGGCTTAAAGATACCATACTCTTTTGAACTTTAAACAATTAATAAATTTACATTGAAACTTGAAAAAATAGTGTGCATAGCCTATGATCACAGTCATGTTTTTATGTATACATTTAATTAGAGTCTAATTTGATTCATGTACTAATTATATATTTCACCAATTTAAGATACACAGAATTTCTTACAAAATCCATATATAAGATATATACAGCAGAAAGCCTCAATGAAAAAAAAAGAAGGTCGCATTAACATAAAATTTGAATGTCATGTACATTGCTACACAATGTGTCACTTGGCTATATAAATGAAGAGTTTATATATTTAGATTTTTTTTATAAATACTTATAAAATAAAAATAAATAAAGATGGTAAATTATTTTTTTAGAATTAAAATTAGCTTATAAAAATTATACAAAAAAGGTCTAACAATTAATATAGGTATAATTTAGTTTTAGTTTGTGAAAGAAAAAAAAATTGTAAGTGCGATAAAGTTTTTGGAGATGGAGGCAAATGGAATAAACTTTAATAAATTTTGTCACGAAGAAAATAGACTAAGATTTAATAAATTTGAATTTTCCTTTAGTTTGGAGTCTATTCTTGTACCCGTCAAAGACCCCTTTTTTAAAGGTTTAACCTACCACTTTTAAAAGTATGATCTTTTTTGTAAGTTTCTTTAATAAAATCTTACATATTTAGTTGGAAGCATTATACTAAAAAGAAAAGAAAAATACAAAATTCAGAATAAACTTATAAAAACTAAAAAAAAAAAAAAAAAAAAGAAAAGGAAATAAAAAA
>Ga0214545_1001283_pt1 | contig 46329 bp, 51 predicted proteins | sample CNSS4metaG_FD_160064 | JGI IMG/M metagenome (GOLD analysis project Ga0214545, IMG submission 160064) | Root nodule microbial communities from cowpea collected in UCLA plant growth center, Los Angeles, California, USA - CNSS4 | ecosystem: Host-associated > Plants > Roots > Nodule | place: USA... | reverse complement strand
AAAAACTTATAAAAATAACCGTTAATTTTTAAAAATTTAATAAATAATTAAATTATAAAGGGTAAAGTTGGAATTATGAAATGTGGACACAAAAGAGGGAATCCCCTTTATATATAGTTATAGATATACTTATCTTATATAAGGTAAAAACTTTATTTTTAATCTTTTATAAGTAAAATATTGACCATTGTACAAATGCATTTACTAATATTATTATTTAAATAAATTTTATTTTATATAATTTATTTTGTCTATCTATACATAATACGGGTACAAAATGCAAGTTTTTTCATCAAACACAAAAAGTAGAATACACAAAATTAACCAAAAGTGAAAAGTTTAAACACTCTTAACAGGTGGCAAAGTGTGGTTTTTACACGCGTGATCTCCTTATTATGCTTTAAATTCAACAAGAAACATTCATCTCCTTTGCTAAAACCCTAAATTTTTCACTCCCAGCTTTTCTCTCATCCTCTGCCGTCTCAAATCCTAATTTTTTCACTCTCAACTTTTCTCTTATCCTCTGCCGCCTCAAACCCTAATGTACTACACCTAGCCGGCCTAACAAAACACACCAACATTTCTCCTCCTTTGTCGTTATAGATACACTGGCAAAGGCTGGGGAACTGGTGTACTACACCTACGCGGCTTAGCCTGACTATAGCCATAAAATCTGTCCACATAACCTCCAAGGACGTAAATAATCACCATATATGCTAAGCGAATAAGAGTAACTGGCCTAAGCCGCTAAAGAGTAACCGGCTCAAGTCGCTAACTTAAGAAAATTAAGCGAGAACTTGACAGACTCATAGCATTACTAGCAAAGCCCCTAGGGCCTACGATAATCGAGCTAAGGGGCCTGGGCTAGCCCAGGCCCACCTACGGCCCAAACAAGGGCCCAACCCATGACGTGGCTAGACATAATTAATAATCTATAAATATGCATGGACCCCAGCAGTTAAAGGTACGCATTCATTAATCCCTTAATCACGAGATTTGACTTTCTGAGAGTTCTTTGCTGACTTGAGCATCGAAGTCTTCTCCGCAGGTAACCCCTCTCGGGTCCAAACTGGTCCAAGCCGAGACACCAACAGATAGATATGCCAGCCGGAAGTAAGCCTACTGAGGAGATTGTGGATTGAGGTAAGGTAACGTTTGTGTTTGACATCTCTTATTTGTTCTCCGTAGGAACACCTATTTTTTTCACTCCCAACTTTTCTCTCATCTTTTGCCCCTAATTTTTTTACTCCTAACTTTTCTATCATCCTCTGTCACCTTACTCTTCCTCTATGAGCAAAACCCTATTTTTTCTTTCTTCATTATCAATGTCTCAATATCTTCTTTGTCTCTCTTTGGTACAAGTTTTGGTTCTGGCTTTGTCATTTTATTGGGTCTCGAAGGTTTGATCATCCTCTTCCCACCACATTATTGGATCTTGAAGGTTTAATAATCTTCTCTCAACCACTGATTGTTTTAATTTTTTACATGTGTCACTCCATAGTTGTGTCACGTGTCAAAATGATTCAATTTGGTCCCTATATTTGTTTTTAGTTTCAATTTAGTCCTATTTTTTGTAAATATAAAACAATATTGTCCCTCCTTAAATTTACACTTAATTTAGTTTTTTGTATAAATCTTATGATGATATTCTTACTAAAATTGACATTTTTATTAAATATTTTTAAACAAACTTTTTTTAGTTTTATTATTAAACAAAGTTAAACCCCAAACTTAATTTCAACAATTAATAATTTTGTCATCATATATAAAGACATCAACTGTATCATATTATACAAATTTAGTGAAGATTAAAAATCAAATAACTTGTCACACATAAGTTTAGGAATTAAATTTCAAGTTTAAAACAAAACCAAAGTTTAATGTTTTGTATAGAATTTAAAGTTAATTTAATAAAAACATTAATTTTAGTAAGAATATCACCATAAGATTTATAAAAAAAGTAAATTGGGTGTTAATTTAAGGAGGGACAATATTGTTTAATTTTTACAAAAAGTGGGACTAAATTGAAATTAAAAACAAATATAGGGACCAAATTCAATCATTTTTAGACACGTGTAAGAAAAAAAGAAAAAAAATTCAAAAAGTTCAAAAAAACCAAAAATTGACATGTGACGTTGACTTTAACATCGTCTGGTCAAACTAACAGTAATGACTAAATTGAATAATTTTTAAGAAAATGAGAACCAAATTGAGACAAATAAAACTTGAGGACCAAACTAATATTACTTGACAAATAGAATGACCAAAAGAGTAATTTAACTTATATATATATTTTCTATTTTTTATTTTTTCTGATTATTTGGTTTGTCATGAAACTCATTCGTATCTCCAATGTATTTTTCAATTTATCATAACCTTTATGTAATTATGTTAAAATGATGTATGTAAATTAATTTTTGTTATGTCTCACATTTGAATATTTCTATTATTTTTTAATATTTTTATGATTTAATTACTCCGATGGTACTCACTTTGGTACAAGTGTGTCAATTTGGTATCCGATTTTAAAAAAGTGTCAATTGCATCCTAACTTTTTAAAAGTACTTCAATTAGGTCCATTTCAGATAGAGTTGTAGGGACCTGACACGTGGCATTTATTATTATTTTTTAAAAATTTAAAAAAAATTAAAAAAATTTAAAAAAACACATACTGACACGTGGCACGTTGTTAACGACGTTAATCAACTTCGTCTGAAAGAAACCTAATTGAGCAATCTCTCTAGTAGGCTTCCTCTCGACTTGGACCGGCTTGGACCCAAGAGGGGTTACCTGCGGAGAAGACTCTGACGCTCAAGTCAGCAAAGGATTCTCAAAAAGTCAAATCTCGTGATTAAGGGATTAATGAATGCGAATTTGGATTCTCTACTATTTTTTTATTTTGTTGTGTCTCTACTGTGCCTTCATAATACACATGATTACCACTAATTTTGACGTTTTAAAATATATTAAAAAGATATTTAAAATACTAACACAGTGTATTTTTAATGCTCAGCAGAGGACAACACCAAAAAACCAGTAGAGAATCTAGACTCAATGAATGCGTACCTTTAATTGTTGGGGTCCATGCGTATTTATAGATCATTAATTATGTTTGACCACGTCATGGACTTGGCCATCGTTTGGGGTTGCAGGTGGACATGGGCTTGGGCCAGGCCCATTGGTTCGATCACTATTGGCTCTAAGGGACTTGCTTGTAGTACCTTAAGTCTGTAATAGTTCTCGTTTTATCTTCTGATGTAGGCGGCTTGGACCGCTTACGCCTACTTGATTGATTCATCTGATATCTGTATGGATATTCTGCGGGAATTCATATGGACAAATTTTATCAATGGGACGGCCTAGGTGCGGTACAATAACTTTTATTAGTGTATAAAAAAAAGATTCATTAGAATTTAAAAAATTGAAGTAAACAAACATTTAAAATATATTTTAATTTGAATATTTGTTTTCCTTTTATATTTTTAAAAAAATATTTTTGCAAATTTAATAAATGTTTTTGTTCTCATGATTTTTTTTTTGTATTCTAATCTAAAATTAAACAATTATGATTTATTTCGAAGTATTTGATATCAAAGAAATAATCATCCTCCTAATATTGAATATTTGATAATATTATGTTTATTTTACCGTAATTTTTTATTATTTTATGAGAATTAATTAAAATTAATATTGAAGTAGTAAGAAAACGAGTACGGACATCGGTGCGAGATTATACCCGTTACCCGATAGAGATGTGATGAGACAAAAGTTTGATACCCGTTAGGTTTGAGTATGGGGATGAAGATGAATTTTTTTACAAAGATGAGTATCGGATAACAAACCCGTCCCCGCTCCGCCATCCCTACCCTTGAGGGGAGATTGTTGGGAATAATTTAAGTGTGAGTCAAAAAGTCTCACATTGGATAAATAGACAAAGTTAAACACTATATACGAATAAAAATCCATAACACGATTGTCTTAAGGTCTTGGAGTGAAAGTGGTGTCAAATGTCTTATATGTATAAGACCAATGTCATATATATATATATATATATATCACAATTTGTCAGGACTATAACCAAATCATATGAAAAAAATAACTCAACATATCTTAACTTAACTTGGTAAGAACAAAAATAAAATTAAAAATGTTTAAAATTTTGACAAAATTAAAAAGGAAAAACATGATAATGAAAAAAAAAAGAGTATCTATCTTAGTTTACGTAGTAAAATATGATAAAAGTATGTTATATCTCAACAATCTCTATATCTCTTTTGCAGTAGTAAAGTAAGCAGGACAACATGTTCACATCGTGTTTCTGGACATGATAAAAATAAAATTCGGTCTATCTGAGTACTGATAAATTATAATAATGAAAAATTATATTAACTAAAACTAAAAAAACATAAATCAATAACCCTATCCTATTTTTTTAATTTGTGTCGGTTACAATAAAATATCACAAACACATGAAAAAAGTAATAGAAATAAACTATGCATCTGAATGGTGAATTATTGAAAACCCAATTGTATTTAAATTGGTGAGGTTGTTAGCATTTGAAGATTCAAAATTTCATTTATGAAAGAGTGGGTTTTCTCATCATAGGATTCCCTGCAACATGTGGAGGATAGAAGAATAAGATATTATTAAAAGGACGATTGCATATATTTTATAAATTAATCATATTCCAGCTGTTTCTTCAAATACTTTTTATTACAACTTGTAAATACAGACAAAAAGCACCAATTATGTGTATTATACACAAAAAGTATTATTATTTTAATGTACCAGATATTTGGACTAATAAGTCACTAGTCCTTCTGAATTATATTTTTTAAATTTTATAACATATGTATATCTTATTATAAAGATACTTATGTTAGTTAAGAGGATTTGTGTTTCATTTTGACCCTTTTATTTTTAATGAAATATTTTCTAATTTTTCTTTGGACTGTTTTAAATAACATTTTTTATTTCAATTTGTTTTCTTATTCATTTTCCTTTTACCTATGCAAACAAAAAATACAATATTGATAAGATTTAAAAACCGCTGTAAATAACTATTTTAAAAACATTTTTGTGTTACCAATGAAGTTATTGAAAAAGGAAATGAATAAGGAGAGAGAAAGATTGCAATCTATCATTCCATTGTTCAAAGCAATGCCATGATTCGGTCAATATCAAAGTGTCAAGTCTGCTCACAATTTCTTTCACATTCTCACTTTTTGGTTGCAAAATTCCCTGTGTCTTACTTTTTTTTTTTTAATCTTTTACTTTACTTATTCATCTCCATTTTAATTTAACTTATATTTATTGAGTAATTATATATTATGTTTTAATTTTAATTGATTATTTTAAAAAATAAAATATAATGTGCACATTAAATAATAAAGAATTCATTTATGAATTTCTAAACTATTTTTTATAAATACTAGATTTTCATGACATATTTAAAACATCTATCCACTTCTTGTTCTAATAATAAATTTACTACAAGCTTAATATTTATATACAAAAAAAAATAAATTTTTTTTTTTTTTTACTTCTTAAAAAGAAAACACTTCTTGTGTAACATAAAACTCTACCAACAAACACGATTAAAAACATCTCAGTACACACTGAAATTAGAATGTCAGATGAAGGCGTTTTTACGTCTTATCATCTTAGCCTCAATTTTTGAAATTTAAAATTTGATTTGATTTGTTTAAAAGTACATTTCATAAAAATATAAATATAATATATAAATAGTTGAAACTTATCAAAATGAAATAACAAAGAAACAAGAATTTTTAAATTTTAAAACAATTTTATTTTATTTTGTGTCTATCCAATTATTCAATATATAATCCAACCCACTCCTAATTGTATTGGAAAATGGGTTTGATGAACCCAAAGCCAACCCCACCATGAACTTCCTACCATTTTCCAAAAGAAATGGCTTACTTATGAATGATTACATTTCCTCATTAGGCACCAAAACCAGACAAACCAGTTTTTGTGTCTGCACTCTCACTTTACTACAATACATACACACCCTTCACTTCTGTCAGAGCCAAGACAATGTGTGAGTTTCAGGCACAACCATTGTTCCATTCTCTCCCCCTTTCTCTTTTTCTGTCTCAGACAACCAATGGCTCTTTCAAACTTTCAACTTGAACCACTCTTTCACTTCACCCTCTCTTCTTTCAGCTACCCTTTGCTGCACAAAAGGTTTGTTTCTGCCTCTCTTCTTTCCATGTTTCCTGCATTGCTCCACTTTCTTCACTCACTCCTTCCTTCTTTAAAGCTGAATTCTTTTATTTTTCCCTTTTGTTTTTGTGGAAGATCAGCTACTTCATACCTCATACCCTTGTCTATTTTTTCTTTTTGTTCTTTTTACTTGGTTTTGGAATCTGATCTGAGGCCTGCTGTTTTTCTTCTCCCTTAAATTTTGCTAAATTTTTCTCCCACCACTTTCATGTAACTGAAGTTGACCTCATATGCCAGTTAGATCTTCAGTTATGTTATTATTATTCAAAGATGTAAACTTTACTCATCATTTTGCTCCTATTTTTTCTGCATGAAAGTTGGAACTTTAACATGTTATGATTTATGAATCCATCATTTGGCTTCATTTAAAAGGAAAAAATGGTTATTGGCATTTCTTTTTGTGGAATCTGGGATGGCTTAACGAGGTTGTTTATCTGTATTTGTTACATTACTGTTAGTTGTCTGATTGGAGCTGATTTCAAAATTACTTTTTGTTTTCCATGTAGTATTTGCTCCAAAATCACTTTATATCCTATGAAAACGCTCAAATTGAACCATTGACTTGTTTGTATTCTATAATGTCAAGATTCTAGATGCTACATACATAAGTTTTGTTGTTGTTCCAAAAGCTCTTAGATAAGTTCAAATGTTATGGTCTTAGTTGAGGCAAGGAAAAGCCTGGAGAACCTATAGCTTCAGTTTAAAACATGGTATGTTGCCTCGAGTTTAGTTGCTTAAGGTGTTTGGATTCGATCTCTAGCAACACGCTCTCCCCGTTTTTCATTTTCTTATCCCTCTGCAATCTTCCCTTGTAAAGTGGAGTTTGTTGTTGTTACTGATGGACAAGTAGTGAAGCTTGTTGTTAAGATTAAACAGGGTTCATAGTCGTTAGTAGCTAAACCTATTGTATCGTGGGCAATGCATAATCTCTGGATTATGATGGTCTTCCCATTAAGAATATTTCTCAAACTTAATGCACTGGTGTTTTTCTAATACTATTATTATGATTTTTAAAGAGAGTCTTGTGGAGGCTTTCAGAGATGAGTGGAAGTTGTTATGGTGTTTCAGTATGGAAGATCTCTCTTGCTGATAACTCTTCCGAATTGGTTATGTTGCTGCATTTTATGCTGTTCTTAGTAGAAGTACATTAAATGTCCATGTAATGTTCATAAAACGCACAAGACAAGACAAGCCAGATCTATACAATAGGCCTTGCAGATTCAGACACACTTGTTACTGTTAACCCGTAGATTTCCATTTATTCTATTTTAAATTGGTTAGAATGAGTTGTGGTTTATGTATTCCTCAACTTCATTTTAGTTTATTGACCAGTATGTTGAAATTGATCACTTTGAGTGTCTTGTCCTTCAATGTTGGTCAGATTCACCACACTCATACTTGTTCCTTTACATTTATCTATACCTCACAGATCCTCTTTTCTTCCATTCCAACTAAACTTTATTGTTCGTGTTATTAACTCATCAATATCATTTGTTTAACGCGTGTGAATTTGACGACTTTCTAAATGAAAGTAGGAAGAAGATTCACCACCTAGTAAAGCCCCGTATTAACAAGCTAGAAGACATCTCCAATTTTTCCTTTAAGCCAGAAATATACCTTTTAGGCATTAACATTCTCATAAAGGGAGCCAACAATAGAATAAGCTCAATGTGGCAGAAGAGAATATTGTGTTGGATGAGTGAACATATTAGACAAGATAGGATTGAGAATCAATGCATTGGAGAAAAAGTTGGGCAGTACCTGTTATAGAGAAAATGAGAGAATCTCCTCTTAGGTGGGTTGGGCATGTGTGGAGATGACTTATAAAACGTTTGTTTGGGCATACTTCTCCATAAACACTTTTAGTAGAGAAATTTAAGAAAAATAGGATGAGTTTCTTGGTGAGCTAAGATTAGTTTATGTATTAGCCATTGTGGTGCATGTCTCAATGTTTGAATGTGATATTTTCTCTCTTTAACTGCCATCTCCTCCTTGCTGCATAGCTTAAAAGTGACTTATGCAGAACAGGAGAACAAACCTTAAACTAGATAATGTGATGAAAATGATTATTTTCTTGTTTCATGTCTAATGCAAACACCATAAATGAACTAAAATAAAGAAAACGTTGTACCTTCTTTTATGTTGAGTAAGTAGAAGGTAGTACTCTAATGTTTACTGATGTCAGTTTGATTAAAAGATGTTAAACATGGAAAAAGGGCAATTGATTACTAATGCATTTTTTCAAAGCTATATGGTTGAAGAGATCCATTTTCTTTCAGTTAATGTGTTCAAGAAAAAACAAGTGTCATCCATTTTTTTACTGTAACACATAATCATCAGTTGAATACCTTGTTCAATGGTAAAAACATTTTGTCTAGAGTATAATGATGTGCTTTCAGTTTTGATGTTTTTTCAATAACATGTTCTTTGTGAAAATGAATTTTTGTTGGTATTTATGTTTATGCAGGTAGGATATAGACATTGACTGCTTTCTGGGTTCTCTCATACAATGAAATCAGGTTTTAAAAATGGTTGGCCTTCTGTTGTGCGTCTTCGTCTTAGAGACAAATCGGTGACCCCCTTCTGCATATTCTCTAAAGTGAAATCAGCCGGCAACATACCTGGGAATACACCTGTCTATCTCAATGTCTATGACTTGACAACAGTAAATGGCTATATGTATTGGGCTGGCCTTGGTATTTTCCACTCTGGTGTTGAAGGTTAGCTGACAGTTAAAACCTTTTCAAATGAATCCAAAACTGTTTCTTTATTTTAGAAAAGAATAAGTGCCTAGAGTTTTGCTAGATGATAATAAATTGATACTTCTTCATATTTTGGAGAAGAGGATTATGTATAATGTATGTGTTAGCTTTTTCATGAGGGAAGACACCAGGAAATTCAGTACCAATAAGTTGTGAAAAAGCCTGTATAAGAAACTAGGACACCACTTTCAACCCAAAACTTTAAGACGATAGGTTTATGGGTCCTTGTATTTATATATTAGTCATCTTACTCATTTTTATCCAATGTGAGACTTCCAACTCATCTTGAACTCTTAATAGTATCCGTGCATGTACATATCACTTTAATCTGTGAATATTTGTGGCTTAAGCTGTATTTGGAGAAAGAAAGAATATACTCATGGATTCCCTGAATGTTTTCTAAAATGGAGTTATTATGCTGACAGTTTATGGAGTAGAATATGCATTTGGAGCACATGACTATCCAACAAGTGGTGTCTTTGAGGTTGAACCTCGGCAGTGTCCTGGTTTTAAGTTTAGGAAGTCCATATTCATGGGAACTACTAGCTTAGATCCTTTCCAGATTAGAGAGTTCATGGAACGTCAGTCTGCAAATTACAATGGTGATACTTATCATTTGATTGTCAAGAATTGCAACCATTTCTGTGAGGATATTTGTTACAAACTAACTGGCAATTCTATACCAAAATGGGTCAATCGTCTCGCAAGAATAGGTATGTGGCATATTTTTATACTGCAGATTGTATCAGTTTTTGTTCTGCAAAGCATATGCATTAGATCCGAGTTTTTGTCCTCCTTGCAGGTTCCTTCTGCAACTGCATACTCCCTGATGCTCTTAAAACTTCAACTGTTCAGCATGATCCAAACTTTCAAGGGTGTGATAGTGAGAAAAGAAGACTGAGAACTGCTTTCAGTTGCTTGTCATCAATCTCAATGCCTCAGAAGGAAGTTTCAATGTCTTCATTATTTATGCACTCTCACTATAAAGGGTGTCTGCCACCATGGGAGTTAAAGAAGTCTAAAAAGGGAAGACTAAAGCAAAAGTTAGAAGACAAGTTCACTTCTCAGTAACTCATCTCTGTGCTGTAGAGTATCCGTAGTCTTTCTGGTAACTGAATCACTGGAAAGAAATTATTGTTACTGCTTTCAGTTATCTGTGCAAGTGCACTTCCTCAAGTGCAAAATTTCTGTCCATATTCATTTTGAATGTTCAAGTTCATGCCTCCTTGTTGCTTCTTCTTTCTTTATGTGTCTAGTTTTTGCTTGTAATCTTTGTTTGATTCGGAATCTAATCTGTGTCAGATATATTGCTGTGTCAGCTCAATTTATCATCACTGGAGAAAATCCTGTTATGTCTAATAAACACCAATGACAAGATATTAAGGGTAAGTTTTTATTTAAACTTTAAATAAGTACTTTTGGAATATGCAATTTTTAAAATAATATTAACTTAAGAAGGACATAGGAATTATTTATTGGAATAAACTGATTACTTAATTTTGAAATATGTAGGTTGAGCAAGCAGTTAAACAAAAATAAAAATTTAACTTATTTTATTAGAAAAATAATTTCAAAAAGAACAACAAATTGGCTCTAAATTTTGAGATAATGTGTCTTAGACAAATAACACAAGAACAACAATGTATGGTCCTTATCATCAATCTGAATGTCAATGCTCTTCAAATCAAGATTCAACTTATTCAATTCATCCAGTTGATCACTAATTGCTTTTTCACAATTCTTCTTGTGTGAGCACAATACTTGCTTCAAATACATTCGGTTCACTGAAGACTTAGTCATGTATAAGCTTTCAATCTTTTTTCATTGTTCCATTCTGATATTTTCCTTTGATACTTGTCTTAACACCTTGTCACAAGGACTCAGAATAATTGTATGATGAGTCTTCGCCAACAACACTTTCCTATCATCCTCAATCATGGTCTTGGATTCATCTTCCCAAGCTTTAAGAGGCCTTGTTGAACCAGAAAAACATGCATCTTCAACGAAAACAATCCAAAATCATTCAAACTAATGAATTTGTCAACCTCATACATACTTTTAAGAGGTTCTTGTTGCATATGACATCAATTGTCCCATAACAGAGGTGAAGTGGGTTGTGTCTCAAGTGGCGTTTGGACTATTGCACTCTTAAGTAAAGAGTTGCGTCCTGACTATAGGCTATAACTTTTAGTCTAATAATAAGCGCTCGACTATAACAATTAGTATCAAATAGTCTATGAATTTGACTCTCTCATCTCTATTTTTAAAGTCAAAATTTATTTCTTTTCTCATTCTTACAATTAATAGATATAAAATTTTATCTCATCTCATTTCATTTTCATGAAGAATTTCCCATATTTTGTAAATATAAATGTCTTCTTCTACTGTTTTAAATATTAATTAAATAATTTTATTAAAAAAATAAAAATAAAGTAAAGAAATATAATGTTGTCACATATTCAATGTCTATATAATTAATATTTTCTTCTGTGATGTTAAATATTACGAAATAAAAATTATAATTTTATAAATATTAAATAAAAATAATAATTATATAAAGATCAAATAGTTATAAAAAATTAGTAAAAATAGCCAAATATATACATTTAAGTTACAATGTAAAAGATGATAAAGATTATCCTATATCTAACTTAAAGAAATGAATATTACCTAACCAGACTAAGTAAATTTAAGATTTTTCTATTAATAGAGACGATTTCATTTAAGATTTTTAGTGTCTTTCGTTCATATAAGAAATTGATATTTTTAATACATAAATATATACATTTAAAATAATAATAATAAATTTAATTAAATATTTTTCTAATGAGATTATTTAAAGCCAAATCTATCCATTAGGTACAAGAATAAGGATGCCAATAATTTGTACCTACAACTATCCACAAATAAAATTCGTAACAGGTAGAAAATTAATATTTTAAATGAATATCCGCATATAACGAGTACAAATATTTTTTATATTCGCTTGTTAACATAGTGGATACGGTATTACAATATTGTATACTCGTGGATACATGTACCCGCTATACTTTACTTTGCATTACGAAAACTAAAAATAAATGATTAAAATATTAACACAATGATTTTGAATAGGTTATTTTTTATCACTTAGTTTTAAAAAATCTCCATTTTTTTTAAACTGTCATTCAATATTATTTAAATTATATCTGGACTTCGCTTAAAATTTTAAAATTTATGAATGTTATGTATTTATTTTATTTGAATTTATGGTTAAAAAAAGTTGTTAAATATTTTAAATTTTTTTATAAATACCTGCGGGTACCCGTTAATATTTGTGGATATAAAAAAAAACGCAGGTATCCGCTTAACAGATACCTACGTAGATACAAAAACAGGTACGGGTTGATCAAAACGGGTTGATCACTTAGTGAGTTAACCCAACTCGGCGGACTAATTAGTGAGCCAAAAAAATTTCAACCCGACCCGGCCCACCGCGGGTTGGTGGGTTAAACAGATTGGCTCACGGGCTCACTTAATTAAAAGAAAACTACAATTTTTTTAATATTTTTTAGTCAAAACTATATTATAATTCTAATTAAAATCTAAATAAACTTTAATACAATCCAAAATTACAAAATACAAATTATCTATGTGTTGCCTAAAAAAAACCTAACATGACCCAAATACAAAGTCCAACTTAATAAAAAATACTTGTGTGACCCTTTATTTGCAGATTGGTGAGCTAATCCGGCTCACCACGAGTTCAATCTGTGTGAGCCGGGTTCTAGGTGAGTCGAGTCAAAAATCAACTCGTAATGAAATTTTAAATAAAATTTCAACCTAACTCGGCATGAACCTGTGGTGAGCCAGGTTGGTCGCGGATTTCAACCCATTTTAACAGCTCTAATTTATACAACAGATGGAATATAAAGAAGCTTATTACCCGAACTTTATCCATTAATATTCATACATATATTCATACATATATACATTGAACTCTGAATATTATAGGTCATACTTTAATATTTATTCTTTTATTTTACTTCTAATTTTAGTGTTCAGTGCAATTTGAAATATATCTTGGCTATCAAGTAACTAAATTGAGATGCTTTCAAAGTTCAACTTCCAGGTGTCTTAGCTTTATGAACCACCAATTTGGAATGTTTTCTTTTCCACCTTTTTATCTTGTAACTTTTTTTCTAATATCATCTTAATATAACAGATTTTGATGTATAACTTAGAATGTTCCATTTGTTTAATATGATCCTGAATTAAATGAACAATTTAATTATTTTGTTTGTTTCCACACAATGGAGATGAATTATTATTTAGATAAAGCTAACATTATACCTTTTTCATGAAATAATACATAACAATCTCATCAAACTTTAAACTTTATTGACAAACATGATGTCTTTTTCTTGACATTTGATATAAAGGAAATAAATTTAATCATATATGTTGATAATATAAATATTTTGTTATTATCTAATTAAATTATTATTATATATGTGTCTAAAGTTCCTTACATTTATAATAATTTGTTTATAATTATTTCACTAGTATAGTATAAAATATCTATCATAATAAAGTATTTTAGTCTGGTTGAGTTTTGAGGGGTCTTTTAATGTAAAAACTTGTCTCAACAGATAATCTAAGAATATAAGATTCCATGTGTAGTTTCACTTCCTATGATGTTCAAGAAGTCCTATGTTCAGACTTGTGCCACTCACTTTGTTTCTTGAACCCTTGTCACTGTTTTTCTTCTACGCTTTTTGCGCGTTAAAAGGAAAATCTTAGGTGCATTCCTTTGGTTTGCTTCACGCGTTTTTGCAGAAATCTTCTTATGCGTGCAAGTTATTGTTTCGCTCACATCTCAAAGCTCCCAAATTTGTGGTAAATAAGTAACAGGTGTTCAGCTGTCTTCAAGGTCTTAAATTCCTCACATTGAGCCTCTCAATTTTTTTCCCTTTTTAGAAATAGATCAACAGGGTGACGCCATAATCTATCATTGGATCAAAAGTAATCACTCTCTGCAAATTCTTATCTTCTTCAATTGCTCTCAAAGGTTTGTACTTTGCAAAATTCGCCATCTGGGTCTGCTTGTTTTGTTCTAATTGTTCACTATTCTTCATAATATGGAGTACTGTGTTTTGTGTGTTAAAGGTTCTTTTTTCGTATGCAAATGAATGAGAAAGAAATATCCTTTTTAATCGGGGGTTTGTTTGATGCTGATGATAATGTTGTGAAGTTTGTAATGTGTGAAAAGAATTCTACGAGTATTTGTTTGTTTGAAGTTGATTGTGATGTGGTAATGTTTCTAATGGGTGCAAATATCTGAAATAGCATTTGTATCCACTGGTTGGTTAGTTTGAAATTGATTGTGATATGATAGGGTTTCTCATGTGTAGAAATCTATGTAGCAATGGTCTCTATTAGCCTGTTTGAAATATATTATATTTGCCCTCAAATTGTTTGTGATTAGGCCAAGATTATTTGTGCACCCTTAATCACAAACTGGACACCTTTGAATTTTACCTAATCAGTTAAGGAATTTCTTGGTGGGGCTAATTTCTTCTTCTTCTGATGATAATCAGGTACTGAGTTTGAAATTGGTTATTCCTTGTTCTTTATTAGATCATTTCAGTTGAAAGAATGGGGTCACACATGAGCAAGAAGACCCATGCAACATCATCCGGAATTAACTTCAATACTGATATGGCAACTGAACTGAGGTCATATGAGGCTGCATGGAAACTTGACTCTGATTTGCAGTCCTTTGATACCACAGTTCAAGCTCGAGCGAATCAAGTTATGAATACTTTGGCAGTTGGAGTCGAGGTTCGGTCCCTTTCTTTTGAGTCTCTGAAACAAGTCACAGAGTGCCTTCTGGAAATGAATCAGGAAGTTGTGAAGGTGATCTTAGACTGCAAGAAAGATATATGGAAGAATCAAGAACTGTTTGAGCTTGTTGAGGAGTACTTTGATAACAGCTTGCAGACTCTAGATTTCTGCACTGCATTGGAGAAGTGCCTGAAACGAGCCAGGGATAGCCAATTGCTTATTCTTGTGGCCCTTCAACAGTTTGAAGAGGAAACCGGGTTGGGAGAGAAGCGCTACACCAGAACATTACAGGAACTGAAGAATTTCAAGGCAGCTGGTGACCCTTTCACTGAAGAATTCTTCCAAATGTATCAGTCTATTTACAATCAGCAGATACTCATGCTTGAGAAGTTGCAAGTGAGACAAAGCAAACTTGATAAGAAAGTGAAACAAATCCACACCTGGAGGAAGGTATCAAGCATGATATTTGTGGCTACAGTTGCTGCTGTGTTGATATGTTCAGTTGTGGCTGCAGCAATTGCTACGCCACATGTTGCAGCTGTTCTAGCTGCTGTTACTGCAATCCCAATTGGTTCAATGGGAAAGTGGATTGACTCATTGTTGAAGAACTATGAAACTGTCATGAGAGGACAGAAGGAAGTAACTGTCGCGATGCAAGTTGGAACCTATGTTGCTATAAAGGACTTGGACAACATTCGGGTCCTCATTGATCGGTTGGAAATTGAGATTGAATCTCTTTTGCAGAATGTGGAATTTGCCATTGAAGAGGATGCCGTGAAGGTTGCAATAGAGGAGATCAAGAAGAAGTTAGAAGTTTTTATGAAGAATGTTGAAGATTTAGGAGGGCAAGCTGATACTTGTAGCAGAGACATTATAAGAGCTAGAACTTTGGTTCTACAAAAAATCATAAAGCTTCCCCACACTTGACGTAATTGTTGCTTTAGGACAGTTCATTTATTCTATTTCTGGTGAAATTTCATGATTTCCGGTTATCATTGATTCATGAAAAGTTGGATTTATGTTGTAAATATTGGGAAAATGCTGACATTTAGTACTTTGATTTGTGTAGGAAGCTAAAAGTTATTCTTTTGAGACAATATTACACCAATTCATGTATTTATTATTATTATTTTGTGAGATAGATACATTTGTATTTGTGTTTAGAACATCGTTTGATCAAGTTTTGTTATAAGACCCAATGTATGTGTTTTACTTCTTAATCGGTAAGAGAAAAAAAATAAAAAAAATAAAAAATAGAATAGCACGGCTAATTGTTTACTTCTCAATTGGTTATTTTTACACACTCAACATGATATAAAATAAGATGATGATAATCATATGTATTTCTTATGTTTTATGAAAAAAAATATAAAATAACATATTGAATTAGGATGATTCAAAATGTATCTAAAATTTATTTTCAAAATTTAATTGATAGATGTACAAAAATTTTATGATATTAAATGAAATTTGACCTAATTACAATTAATATAGTTTTATTTTGTTTAAAAAATAAGAATATTCATAAATATTGTATACTTGTTATAATATTTTATTTAATATTTATCGATAAAAGTTAAAAAATAATTAATTGTTATAATATTTTATTTAATATTTATCGCTAAAAGTTAAAAAATAATTAAATAATAAAATAATTATATTTTAATGTTATTAAAAATTTAAATATAATTAAACATTAAAAATTTAAATTAAAAAAAAATCAACAAAAAATAGTATTAAATATATAAAAAATTTACAAAAAAAATAATTAAAGTATTCATTTGAGATTTAATTAAATTTTCAAAAGGCTTATTTTTATTGTTTACAGATTTTAAAGGATACTTTTGTCTTTATAAAATTAGTTATATACATTTATATTATTTTAATTAATAGAATTAATTATTCCAGCTTTTAATGTAAAAATGATAAATCCAACGTACATTAGTTATTTCTTAATCAATTTTCTAAGGACACTAGTTAGTATTCTCCATATCTTTCACTTTCTTTTTCCAATAAAGAAGCCAAAAATATTTACATTAAAGGGTGAAAATGATATGTTTTAGTCATACAATAATGTATCATTTAAACATTTTTTCTTTTAAATATTTAAAAAAATTAATTGATATTTATGTTATTGTTTATGATTTTACTAGACTGAAGAAACAATTTGTATGTCCAAATGAAAGGTGTGACATCCCATTTAAATAGATTAAATATACTAAATTTAAACATCGCATAATTATAGAAATCAACGAGTAATCAGAGCAACTGGACGCATAAAGATTCACTATTACAGTCATCCCAAGAAGAGTACTGGAAATTACTAGGGCATACAAAACATCATGCCATGAGCTAAATATAAAACCGAAAGGTACTGTTTTGCAAAAGAAGCTGTTCATACAACAGGGGATTACAATGACTTTAGAGCCTTAAAACTGCTATTGCAAGTCACACACACGAACTTACTAAACTGCACCGCTGCTACCATCAGACCTATTCCCAGGAATTCCCCCATCTGCTCCCACTAGAGGTGATCATCGCAAAAGAGAAAACAAAACAGGACATACACCAAAAAGAAGGGTAAGCTAGTGTAAATTATATTTAACATGTTACAACACACAAGTAATTGAAACAATCCCAGCATGCAACGTAGTATGTGCAAAGAATCATGTTATAGCAATCAAGCAAGACACTACGACTCAATTATCCGGATACATATAGTAAGATCGAATTCACTGGACGGTTGCACTTGTGGTGGCCTCTACTGCTCTACAAAGCCATTGCCAATGGGTTTCACCCTACCACACACAAGGTTAGCCTTTAAGCGTCTAAGGCCATTATCCTGCCAGAGACTAGGGCCTCCCGCCACTCTCACCACTTGGGTCAATTTGCTCCACTTGAGACTCAGTGACCTTATAGAGTTTCGGGATATGATCCTTACTTGAATCCTTATCTTAATATATATACTACACACCACCATGAGATCTCCCCACAAGACTCATGGAATTACGCCTATTTCACATCAATTTCATGTTTCGTATATCATAACCACCACTTTCATCTCATACATCCAATTCTCATTTCACCAACCATCATTCAACAATTTCATGCCATAACTCAAACCAAAAGCACCCATCCCAAAGCATATAGATAAAAAAACCATGCGTTTTCAAGACATACAGCCAAGCCATGGATAAATTCAAGAAAACAAAATCAATTATGCCGTATTCTCGCTCAGGATAAACGCCTTCGCTTAAGCTGCCGCTACTGTCTCGCTTAAGCTAGGCGTTGTCGCTTGGGTGAGTCCTGCAATCGTAGCCCTCTACGAGCTCTTGCTTAGGCAAGACCAGCTCACCTGAGCGAGACCACCACTCACGCAAAACTAAAGTTCCTCGCCTGGACGAGGACGCGAGCAGAGAGCACATCTGGATTCCTCGAGTACTCGCTTGGGTGAGCCATTCCCGCTTGAGCGAGATAATGCGTCGCTCAAAACCAGAATTGGTTGCCTGAGCGAGATGCTCGAGCAGATCCAGGGTGAGCTTCTGCTATTCTCGCCTAGGCGAGACGAGCTCGCTCGGGCGAGAATACAAGCTCTCACCACTGTTCCACGCATGCAGCACCAAAAGCAGCCAACACAAACCACACAATTCATTCATATACGAGCACACGCATTCTTTAAATCATTTCAAGCATGAAACAGAACAGAAACACACCACATACTTCTAAAATACGAAAAAGAACCTAGCTTCCCTTACCTTTTTAAGCACAAGAGAAGGGAGCAACAACTTAGAGAAGGCAACCCAGGCACCACAACTCCACGAACTAAGAAAGTGAGTTGAAACAGAAACCCCTTGCCCAAAACGAAGTTAAGAGTTAGAACCCTAACCTGACCAACATGCTCAACCAGAGGAAAGGAGAAGAAACAGACCAGAAATCTCTAAGATTCAACTTACTTGGGTGTAGGAAGAGGTGTCGTTGCCTTGGAGACGGACGAACTTTGTGTCCTAGCAGAGCTCTTACTAGAGAAAAGATGAGAGAAGGGAAAGTTGGTTTCTCTGAAAATGGAACAGAATGAAGGGGTTAGGGGCTGGAAAGGGGTATTGGGTCTCCTTACTGGGCCGACCTTAGGCCCACGAATGGCTAGGCCCAAACACTTATAAAGCTGAAAGGAAATGGGGCTTACAATATTTCCTCAACAACAAAAATTTTTCGTCCTCGAAAAATTAAGACTTACCAGAAAAGATGTGGATATGAACTCCTCATGTCCTCCTCTAGCTCCCAGGTAGAGTCACCTGTCCTTCAGTCCCAGATGACCTTTACAAGACTGGTGGCTCTTCCCTTCCGCTCCTTAACTTGGCGATCCTCTATAGCCACTGGTTGTACCACTACCCGGAGATCCTCCCTGACTTGCACATCCTCCGCATCCAACACATGTGACGGGTCAAACACGTACTTCCATAGCTGAGACATGGAATACTGGGTAGAGATTAGCCAACTGGGGTGGTAATGCAATCTCATAAGCTACAGGTCCTATCCTCCTCAAGATCTAATATGGACCCAAGAACTTAGGGGACAACTTCCTTGAGCAGATAGCCCTCCCCACACACCAGTGGTTCGGGTCACCCTCAAGAACACATGTTCACCAGTCTCAAACTCTAGGGGTCTTCTCCTCCAGTTTGTATATGCTTTCTGCCGACTTTGAGATGCTTGCAACCTATCTCTCACTAACTCAACATTCTCTATGGTCTGTTACAACAACTCAGGTCCTACCAAAACCGACTCGCCATCTTAATACCAGCATAAGGGAGTCCTACACCTCCTCCCATACAAACCCTCATAAGACGCCATCCCTATACTCTCCTGGTAACTGTTGTTATAGGTGAACTCCAACAGTTGTAACACCTCATCCCAACTGCCAAGGTGGTCCAAGATACAAGTCCTCAACAAGTCCTCTAAGGACTGAATCACCCTCTCCGACTGGCCATCCGTCTGAGGATGATAGGCATAACTCATCCTCAGCCTGCTACCTATAGCCTCCTGCAGCGTCTGCCAGAACCTTGAAGTGAATCGGGCGTCTCTATCAGACACTATGCTACTAGGCAACCCATGAAGTCTTACTATCTCCCGGATGTAGAGCTAGGCCAACTTGGCCATAGACATTCTAAGATTCACTGCCAAGAAGTGAGCACTCTTTGTTAACCGATCTACCACCACCCATATAGCATCATGTCCTCTCACGGTGCGAGGCAAGTGGGTAACAAAATTCATAGCTATGCTATCCTACTTCCACACCGGAATATCCAAGGGCTGGAGCATTCCACCAGGTTTCTGATGCTCCACCTTCGCCTTTTGACAAGTCAAATAGGCAGATACGAACTGTGCAACCTCCTTCTTCATGCCTTCCCACTAAAAGTTATCCTTGAGGTCTTGGTACATCTTAGTCATGCCAAGATGCAGACTAAAACGACTCTTGTGTCCCTCCTCAAGAACCAGTCTCCTCAACTCAGCATCATCTGGCACACAGACCCTATCTCTGAACCTCAACACACCATCACCACCCAAGGCAAACTCCTTGGTCTGATCCGATCCCAGTAGCTCTTTCACCTTCTGTAGACTAGCATCCGTTGCTTGCCTTTCCTTAATCAAGCTCAGGAAGTCACTAGATATAACCAAGGTGCTACACCTAATGAATTCTGGTTCTAACTCAACCTGTATCTTCATATCTCTGAAGCTCTCAAGCAACTCCATCTCTTTTATCATCAAGTGTGCCACATGCACCGCCTTCCTACTCAGTGCATCCGACCACGTTCCCCTTCCCCGGGTGATAAAGGAGTTCAAAGTCGTAGTCCTTCAAAAACTCTATCCACTACCTCTGCCTCATATTCAACTCTTTTTGATCAAAGAGGTACTTCAAGCACTTGTGGTCACTAAACACACGGAACTGCGCACCATACAAGTAGTGCCTCCAGATTTTCAAAGCAAAGACCACTGCTGCTAACTTGAGATCATGAGTGGGGTAGTTCTTCTCATGAACCTTCAGTTGCCTTGAGGCATAGGCCACCACCTTCCTCTCTTGCATCAAGACACAACCAAGGCCCTGATGAGAGGCATCACAGTAAACCTCAAAGGGTTTACTCACATCTGAAATGATCAAAACTGGAGCACTCGTCAACCTTTGCTTAAGCTCCCTGAAGCTCTCCTCACACCTATCAGTCCATGCATAAGGTTGATCCTTCCTGGTTAGCTGTGTCAGGGGTGCTACTATCTTGGAGAACCCCTCTATGAACCTCCTATAGTAGCCCGCTAGACCCACGAAACTCCGAATCTCCGTCATGGACTTGGGACATTCCCACTCTATCACAACCTCCAGCTTAGTTGGATCCACAGCTATACCTTGGGCCGATATCACGTGCCCTAAACTGCACCTCCCTCATCCAGAAGTCACACTTTGACAACTTAGCGAATAGTTGCTTCTCCCTCAGGATACCAAGCACTATCCTCAGATGCTCGGCATGCTCCTCATGTGTCCTGGAGTAGATGAGAATGGCGTCTATGAAGACCACAATAAACTTATCTAAAAATGGTCGGAAGATCCGGTTCATGTAGTCCATGAACAAGGCTGGAGCATTGGTCACACCAAACGACATAACCACATACTCGTAGTGCCCATATTTGGATCTAAAAGCAGTCTTCTCCACATCCTCTACTTTCACCAGAATCTGATGATAACCCGATCGTAGATCAATCTTAGAGAACACCGACGCCCCATGTAGCTGATCCATCAAATCATCTATTCTTGGCAAGGGGTACTTGTTTTTGATAGTCAGCTTGTTCAGTTGCCTGTAGTTCACACACAATCTTGAGCTACCATCTTTCTTCTTTAATAGCAAAACAAGCACTCCCCATGGTGAAGCACTCGACCGTATAAACTGCTTCTCAAGCAATTCCTCTATCTGCTTCTTTAACTCCACCAACTCCGCTGGGGCCATGCGGTAAGGAGCTATTGACACAGGACCAGCTCCTGGTACCAAGTATATGGAGAACTCGACTTCTCTCCTCGGGGGAAAACCTGGTACCTCTTCAGGGAACACATCCTTAAATTCCCTGACCACATGTATCACTGCTATTCTTTCCTCCTTCTCAACCTCCATCCTGGCAAAGATCATATAGCACTGTGCGCCGTCCTGGATTTCCTTCATAACCCCATGGGAAGACAACAACTCAGGCTCCTCTGAGTTAGAGAACATCGGCTTCTTCTCCTGGCAGTCGATGAGAATGCGATTGGCGGAGAGCCAATCCATTCCCAAGATCATATCTAGCCCTTGCAGAGGGAGGCATATGAGATTGACTTTATACATGCGTCCCTCCACCTTCACTGGACACCTAACACACACCTTAGATGTCCTAACCAACCCAGATGCCGAAGTAGATACCACGAGATCAAACTGTAGTTCACACATCGGCAGCCCCAACTCCCACACACAAGACTCTGACACAAAAGAGTGTGTCGCTCCATAATCAAAAAGCACACAACAGGTCTTGCTAGAAATCACACAACAACTAATCACAAGGTTACCTGAACCTGCTGCCTCTGACCCGGTCATCGCATACGTTCTGCCTGCAGCTTGAGGCCTGCTGCCTCCCTTCCTCTACTGAGTCTGACTCTGCCTCCCTACCAAAGTGGCCCTCCCTACCACAATGGTTGCACCTGCGAAAACCGGATAGTTGCGGGCAAAAACTCTTCACATCGGTCCTCCGTAATGATGGCACTGGATCCTGCTAGGTGGGGAAGAAAAGCCTCTAGACCCCTGAGGATGTGGATGAGGCCTAGCATACAACTTCTTCTTCTCTTCAACTTTCAGCTTGGACCCAGATGGTCCGCTAATCCTCTGTTGTCGCTGCTGCTGGGCTTCCACCTCTACTTTCATTCTCTCCATAACTCGGGCCTTTTCAACCAAGGCTACGAATTCCTTGATGGAAAGCGGGGCTACCATCAAGCGAATGTCTCCTCTGAGACCATGCTCAAACTTCCTGCAACGCCACTCCTCATCTAGAGGCATGGTATAGAAACGCCCCAGATGCCTTAACCTCTCTGTGTACTCGGCCACTGACTTGTCTCCCTGTGTCAGCTGGAGTAACTCCACCTACTTTGCGTATCTCACATTGTCTGGGAAGTATTCTGAAAGAAACCTCCTCTTGAAGGCTTCCCATGTGTTCTCCTCATGCTTTTTTTTCCGTAACCAGCCTCATGTTGGCACACCAATGCTCAGCCTCTCTTGTGAGCATGTAGACTATGAAAGCAAGCCTGCTTTCATCGGGGCATCTCTTGGCATCAAAGATGCGCTCCATATCTTTCATCCACTGGTCCGCCTGGTCAGGACTCGTCTTGCCATCAAACTTGGCAGGTTGGTGCTTCAAGAAATCTTCCAAACTCCATTCAGGGGGTGAAGGTTTGGGATGAGGACTATACACAGGAGCACCAACCGCATTCTCCCCTAACTAGCGGAGAGCGTCCAAATGCTACCTGTGGGCAGCCTTAGAAGCCTGCCTCGCAGCCTCCTTCTGCTGCATCACAAGGTGCTGTTGCTCAAGAGAGGCCTTCTGGCGTTGCATAGCCGCCTCGTGCTGTTGCAACATGGCATTGCTTTGTTGCGTCAAGGCTGCAGCGATAGCCTCGATCGCCCTAGCCAGATCTTGCCCATCGCCCTGAGGGGGTGGAGGAAGAGCTATACGCGGGGGTGCCATATCATTGGACACACAGAAAGAACCATTAGAAACTTGGATAAGCCGAAAACTCATCTAAACATGACAAGAAGGCACTACGAAAGCTAAGCAAACTCATAGCCTACAGAAGCTAAGGAACGACGGCTCTGATACCATAAAAATGTGACATCCCATTTAAATAGATTAAATCTACTAAATTTAAACATCACATAATTATAGAAATCAACGAGTAATCAGAGGAACCAGACGCATAAAGATTCACTATTACAGTCATCCCAAGAAGAGTACTGGAAATTACTAGGGCATACAAAACATCATGCCATGAGCTAAACGTAAAACCGAAAGGTACTGTTTTGCAAAAGAAGTTGTTCATACAACAGGGTATTACAATGGCTTTAAAGCCTTAAAACCGCTCCTGCAAGTCACACACATGAACCAACTAAGTTGCACCGCTGCTACCATCAGGCCTATTCGCAGGAATTCCCCCATCTGCTCCCACCAGAGGTGATCATCGCAAAAGAGAAAACAAAATAGGACATACACCAAAAAGAAGGGTAAGTTAGTGTAAATTATATTTAACATGTTACATCAAACAAGTAATTGAAATAGTCCTAGCATGCAACGCAGTATGCGCAAGGAATCATGTTATAGCAACCAAGCAAGACACTACGACTCAATTATCCGGATACATATACTAAGATCGAATTCACTGGACGCTTGCAATTGTGATGGCCTCTACTGCTCTGCAGAGCCATTGCTAATGAGTTTCACCCTACCACACACAAGGTTAGCCTTTAAGCGTCTAAGGCCATTATCCTGCCAGAGACTAGGGCCTCCCGCCACTCTCACCACTTGGGTCAGTTGGCTCTACTTAAGACTCACTGACCCTTTAGAGTTTCGGGATGTGATCCTTACTTGAATCCTTATCTTAATATATACACTACACACCATCATGAGATCTCCCCACAAGACTCATGGAATTACGCCTATCTCACATCAATTTCATGTTTCATATATCATAACCACCACTTTCATCTCATACATCCAATTCTCATTTCACCAACCATCATTCAACAATTCCATGCCATAACTCATACCAAAAGCACCCATCCCAAAGCATATAGATCAAACAACCATGCGTTTTCAAGACATACAGCCAAGCCATGGATAAATTCAAGAAAACAAAATCAATTATGCCGTATTCTCGCTCAGGATAAACGCCTTCCCTTAAGCTGCCACTACTGTCTCGCTTAAGCTAGGCGTTGTCGCTTGGGTGAGTCCTTCAATAGTAGCCCTCTACGAGCTCTCGCTTGGGCGAGACCAGCTCGCCTGAGCGAGACCACCACTCGCCCAAAACTAAAGTTCCTCGCCAGGACGAGGACGCGAGTAGAGAGCACATCTGGTTTGCTCGAGTACTCGCTTGGGCGAGCCATTCTCGGTTGAGCGAGACAATGCGTCGCTCAAAACCAGAATTGGTCGCCTGAGCAAGATGCTCGAGCAGAACCAGGGTGAGCTTCTGCTATTCTCGCTTAGGCGAGATGAGCTCGCTCGGGCGAGAATACAAGCTCTCACCACTGTTCCACGCATGCAGCACCAAAAGCAGCCAACACAAACCACACAATTCATTCATATACGAGCACAAGCATTCTTTTAATCATTTCAAGCATGAAACAGAACAAAAACACACCACATACTTCTAAAACATGAAAAAGAACCTAACTTCCCTTACCTTTTTAAGCGCAAGAGAAGGGAGCAGCAACTTATAGAAGGCAACCCAGGCACCACAGCTCCACGAACTAAGAAAGTGAGCTGAAACAGAAACCCCATGCCCAAAACAAAGTTAAGAGCTGGAACCCTAACCCGACCAACATGCTCAACCAGAGTAAAGGAGAAGAAACAAACCAAAAATCTCTAAGATTCAACTTACTTGGAGGTAGGAAGAGGTGTTGTTGCCTTGGAGACGAACAAACTTTGTGCCCTAGCAGAGCTCTTACTAGAGAAAAGATGAGAGAAGGGAAAGTTGGTTTCTCTGAAAATGGAACAAAATTAAGGGGTTAGTGGCTGAAGAGCGGTATTGGGTCTCCTCACTGGGCCAGCCTTAGGCCCACGAATGGCTGGGCCCCAACACTTATAAAGCTGAAAGGAAATGGGACTTACAAAAAGTGTATCATAGTAGATTTAATTAAGTCATAATTTTTTTCCCTACATTTAGAAAATTTTAATTGAGCATTTTTAAATTATTTTGTGAGTAATTATTATTATTACTATTTAATTAAATTTTGTTTAATTTTTTCGCGAATTGAATAATCTGATTGTTCTCTTATCTTTGTTTCCATTCCATGTGCTAAAAAATATGAAAATTTATGTATAATATAAAATAATATTAAAATAATAAAATTTATTTAGCATTTTATATTAACTATAATATTGTGTTATTTTAATTACAAAACCTCATAATTCTAAAGGTGGATGCAATACAAAAGATGACCACACAAACAATAGTTCCGTCTCAATATGACGAAAATAACTAAATTAAAAAATATAAATTCTTTAGCAATCAATAAATTGAAAATTTTTAATAAAAATTCAATCGAAAAATATCCAAATTTATAAGATACTTAAGTCTAAAAAGAAATAAAATAGTTAATTTCAGAAAGAAAAATAACCCACCTTTTAAATTGGTTGAAACTTTGTTATTTTTAATGAAATTATATAATTTTATAGAAGTTTGTTTGTATTTTAAAATATTTACATCAAAAGGGCATTGTACCAAAGGTCATTGGGTTTTTTCCTATAACTCCAATATTTTTTCTACGTCTCAAGTATTTTTTAAATTCCACAACTAACCTTTGATCATTTGACCGCTGCATTAAATGTTTCAGAATTTGAACCTACCTCTTTTCTTATTTAATGAAAACAAACCCACCCCTACATTTTACCCTAGCGTCGTCCTGACCCCAAATCCCACCAAGCCTCACTCCATTCTCGCCTAACTCCTTCGTCCGTCTCTTGTATTGTGGTTGTTATGGTTAGCGTTGATTCTTCTTGTTGTGGTCTCATTCTTGTTGCTCTCTCCTCTCTTCTTTTTCTCGTCTCCCATATTCCTTAAGACAACAAATTTAACAAAGTGAGTTCATCTATCTCTATGTTTGTGTTTTGCCCGCCATGCTTGCCATGTTTACGAATCATTTAGTTTTACTGAGATTTGTCAAAACTAGGATCGGAAGTCGACTTCCGTAAGCCAATCAATACCAGAAGTCGACTTTCGTAAGCCAATCAATACCAGAAGTTGACTTCCGTAAGTCAATTATTACCGGAAGTGGACTTCTGTAAGAGAAAAATATCGGAAGTGGACTTTCGTAAGTACAAAAACGCATTTAAAACCATCACCAGAAGTCGACTTCTGTAAGGTTAGTATACGCACCGAATGTCGACTTCCGGTGAAGCAAATGGCGAATGTGGATAGCATTCCGGAAGTGGGCTTTGTTCACCGGATGTCGACTTCCGGTGAAGGATGCTTCTGAATGTCGACATCCGATGAATTGCATTTACGGATGTGGAGGTTTGATTTCCGGATGTAGACTTTCAGTTATGTTTGTTTCAGATGTGGCTTTGTTATTCTAGATATCAATTTCCAGTTTATTTAATTAATTTTTTTTGGTTTATTATTTATGTACCGTACCTGGCTAACTTAACTATACCATACCTGGTCAACTCAACCATATAAATGACGACCCTTACGTATATGCCGGAAACAACCCAAGTACACGACTCGGGCCAGCATAGACTTAAACTCATAACTGAACGAAGCCTAAACTAATAACAAAACGGCCAACCTAGGATAGTGCACGGGCAAAGACGACATCCGTCAACTGGAGAAGTAACCGGATCAGACCGTTTCTAAAGACTTAACGAAATGAAAGCCCTCTTGCCATCCAATAAGCCCACGATAGTCAAACTAAGGGTCTGGGCCAAGGCCCATGCCCACCTGCAGCCCAAACTAGGGCCCAACCCATGTCGTAACCAAACATAATTAATACTCTATAAATACGCGTGGACCCCAGTAATTAAAGGTACGCATTCATTACTCCATTAATCACCTGATTTGACCTTTTGAAAGCTTTGACTCACTTGAGCTTCGGAGTCCCTTCTGCAGGTAACCCCTCTTGGGTCCAAGCCGACATGTATCAATCGGGAAAAGGCCAACTGAGGAGATAACGGATTACGTGGGTAAGGTGACGCTTGTGCCTAACTTATCTTGTTTGTTCTCTGCAGGAACAATTGGCGCCCACTGTGGGGCACGAGACGAACACCTTAGTACCCGCTTTTCTCTGAAGATGGTTTCAACCCGTAGCAGAGCTGGAGCTAACAAGCAGGCTGACGCTGGTCCCTCAGGACCCGTTAACATCACCCCTGACCTGACCGCCATCCTGGACGGCCCGGCTAAAATGCAACAAGAATTGGCAGATCTGAAGAAACACAACGCTGATGAGATGAAGGCGCTACGGCAAGAGAATTCTCGCCTCAGGCGAAAGATCGAAGCTGATCCCACTCTGAAAGGAAAGGCCAAGGAGGCGTCTGAGGCTGCAAAGTCCCTGACCTTCCAGCCTACAGAAGAAGAGAGCGAATACAACCCCACACTTCACACCTTCACCACCACCCAACAAACACCCATTCCCTCCACCCATCCCACTCACTTCCCATCCACCCAACCAGGGCACACTGCAGCCCTTACCCCTGCTACTACCCTCCCCACCACCCAGATCCCCTACAATATACCCACCACCCTACACACTACACATGTTCCACCTTATAACCCACAATACCTCCCGACAACCCACATCCCCCCTCACAACTTTACCTCCACCTTCCCCACTATGATCAACCATCCTATCCCTCCCCATCCGCTCCCACACCACCAGCCTAGACGTCGTCACCCCTTCACCTACTTTATCGCCAACACTCCCCTTCCTGCCTAGTGGGAAACCTTCACACTAGACTGCTATACCAGTGAAACCGACCCTGATGAACACCTCAAAGTCTACATCACCCATGTCGCCCTGTACACGTCCCAAGACGCGGTCTTCTGCAAAGCCTTCCCCACCACCCTCAAGGGCCCTGCTCTAGAATGGTTCATAACTCTTCCACCCTACTCCATCGACAACTTCGACGCTTTCTCCTATATGTTCTCCACCCATTTCGCTGGCAGCTGCCCACATCAAACTACCACAATCTCCCTCCTAGGCATTAGACAAGAACAAGGCGAACCACTCAGAGCGTTATAGATCGTTTCAGTAAGGTAGCTCTTTGCACCCCACACCTCAACCAAGAAATGATCCTCCAGTGTATGACACTCACCCTACAACCCGACCCCTTCGCCAACAACGTCTACCTTCATCCACCTGCCTCTATGCACGAACTTAAATTGCGTGCGGCCGACTATGTCTGCATGGAGGAAATGTAGACCCTCCATACCAAATTCTGCAATGACTATGCAGCCACCACCGCCAACCCTACCCCACAACCTCCCCGCCCTGATAACTGCCCACGCGAGCCCCGCCAACCCCGCTTCACCAGATATGCCCCTCTTACTGTAGCCCGATCCCACATCCTTGATGAGGCCCTACAAGCTGACCGCATCCCTCCACCACGCAAGACAACCACTCCTCCTAATGCTGATATGACCAAGTATTGCCGCTACCACCACAATCATGGCCACACCACAGAAGACTGCAAAGCACTCCAGGATAAAATAGAAGAACTGGTCTGTGCTGGTCACTTTCGCCGTTTCATCCGTAGAGATGATCATTCCTCTCGATCCTGCCACCCCTCGATCCGACCACAGACGCCCTACACACGACTCTCGCCATGATAGATGCCCAGCCCAACCCGCTAACCAGGAACCCCAACCGACCCGCACCGACATCACCCCCGCCGATCCTTCCCTACGTGGCACTATCAACACCATCTCTAGTGACTTCGCTAGTGGAGGATCCACCTCTTCTACCAGAAAGAAACACCTCCGCCATATTCAATCCATCAATCATATCACCCATTTCCACCACAGACGCCGCATGCCTCCCATCATCTTCACAAACGACGACTTTCACGGACTCGACCATCAACAAGACGACCCCATGGTCATCACCATTGAAATTGAAAACTACACCGTTAAGAAAGTCCTTGTCGACCAGGGCAGCTCTGTTGACATTCTCTATTGGGCACCTATCAAAAACTCCAGCTCCCGGACACTACCATGGCCCCATATGACAAACCAATCTATGGCTTTTCTGGCAAACAAGTATCCACCCGCGGCTACATCGACCTTCACACCGTGTTTCATGACGAAACCCAAACCAAAAGCATTCCCATCCGCTTCCTTATCGTCGACGCGCCAACATCCTACAATGTCCTCCTGGGCCGTCCTTCCCTCAACACCCTCGGCACTATCGTCTCCACCCCCATTTGGCCATGAAGTTCCCTTCTCCTTCCGGTGACATCCTCACCGTCCACTGCGACCAACGCTTGGCACGCGAAGGCTACATGGCCAGCCTGCTCCCACAACTCCCAATTCAACAAACCAACCACATTGAGCGACCACCTGCTCCGGCATCGCCCTATCAAGCGAAGATCTAGACCCCAGAGTAGGTCGAGATGTTCGTCTCGAATCAATTGATGAAACCTCCCCTCTAGAGCTTCCCAATGGCCACTCCATCAACTTAGGCACCAAGTTGAACTCTAACGAGGGTGCCATCATCACACCTATCCTTGTCAGCAACACAGACCTTTTCGCCTAGTCATCCGTTGACTTACCTGGGGTGGACCCTCTAGTCACCTCCCATAAGCTATCCATCTACAAAGAAGCCCGATACATCTCCCAGAAAAAGCGCAAACTTGGCGAAAAACGCCACCTAACGGCTAAGGCTGAGGCCGACAAGTTATTGAGCGCAAGATTCATCGAAGAAGTTCAATACACCACTTGGCTTTCTAATGTAGTCTTGGTGAAGAAACCAATGGCAAATGGAGGATGTGCGTAGACTACACGGATCTAAACAAGGCCTGCCCTCGCAATGCCTACCCCTTACCCAATATCGACCGACTTGTTGACGGCGCAGTAGGGAATAAAGTGCTTAGTTTTTTGGATGCATATTCTGGATACAACCAAATCCCCATGGCAGCATCTGACATGAACAAGACCGCCTTCATCACGGATGACGCCAACTACTTTTACAGAGTTATGCCCTTTGGTCTTAAGAACGCTGGAGCAACCTACCAACGACTGATGGACAAAGTTTTCAGCCATCTAATGGGACAAGGTGTCGAAGTGTATGTTGACGACATGGTTGTTAAGTCTTCAAGCCACCACCAACATGCCGAGGACCTCTCGGCGGTCTTCTCCGTGTTACGCCAATATCACCTCCACCTCAACCCTGACAAGTGTGTATTCGGCGTCGACCGTGGTAAATTTCTCGAATTGATGTTGACCCAGCGCGACATAGAGGCCAATCCCAAAAAATGCAAGGCAATTATCGAGATGCGCAGTCCCACTACCATCAAAGAGGTCCAACACCTCATAGGCCGCCTTACAACCATTTCTCGCTTCCTACCCAAACTGGCTGAACAGACGACTACGAACAAATATTTCAGAAACTTAAAACCACTCTCACCTCACCACCCATCCTCCACAAGCCGGACACTCGCTAACCCCTGTTAGTATACATCACCGCTACCGACCACACCATCAGCGTCTACAACCCTACAACCCGGCCCCTTCACACACTCGCCAACCCCTGCTAGTATCCAAGACTTAGAAGGCACACAACATCCTGTGTACTTTGTTAGCAGGACGCTGTAGGATCCTGAAACCAGGTACCAAATGGTGGAAAAGTTAGCCCTATCCTTGGTCCATGTAGCTCGCCGCCTATGTAACATCCCTGGCTACCCCTCCTCGGGTCCCAGAGGCTGTCAGGTTACTACAGCCCGATGCACCCCAACCCCTCACCCTTCTCCGTCCATTCATACTGGGTGGGTTGTTGCCAGTGGGAATCGAACCCCCAACCTGACCTTTAACACCCGTATCACTGGTATAATCTTGACTACTTCCACTATCCCTAGACGGCTCACTACCCGAATCTGACAATGAAACCCTATCGCTACTACTAGACATACCTGATTTCTTTAGAAAAGATGACGGAGGAGGAAGGGAAGATATCAAACAGCTCTAAAACGCACGCGAACAGATTTTTTGCAAATGAGACAAAGTGAATGCACTGCCAACATTATCTTCATTTATACAGACAAATTTCAAATGTCATAACCCTTTCCCGCCAAAAACATAACTCTTTTCAATCATCACAAAGTATCAAAATGGTGGCGCCAAACCTCCCTAAGTCAGCCTTCTGACACCCTTTCACCTGCTAGAAACCCTTTCACCTGCCACAAACCTTTTCACCTGCCACAAACCTCTTCGCCTACTCGAGACCCCTTCACATCTTCTAGCCTTAACACTGTTCATCACACTTAAAGGCTGGGGGACTGGTGTATCACACCTAGCCGATCACTACTAGTACATCAACACATATCATCCTTCACCAACACACTATATAAGCAAAGGTTGGGAGACTGGTGTACTGTACCTGGCCAACTTAACTATACCATACCTGGTCAACTTAACCATATAAATGACGACCCTTACGTATATGCCGGAAATAACCCAAGTACACAACTCGGACCGACATAGACTTAAACTGATAACCGAACGAAGCCTAAACTAATAACAAAACGGCCAACCTAGGACAGTGCACGGGCAAAGACGACATCCGTCAACTGGAGAAGTAACCGGATCAGACCGTTCCTAAAGACTTAGCGAAATGAAAACCCCCCTGCCATCCAATAAGCCCACGATAGTCGAACTAAGGGCCTGGGCCAAGGCCCAGGCCCACCTACAACCCAAACTAGGGCCCAGCCCATGTCGTAACCAAACATAATTAATACTCTATAGATACGCGTGGACCCCAATAATTAAAGGTACGCATTCATTACTCCATTAATCACCTGATTTGACCTTTTGAGAGCTTTGACTCACTTGAGCTTCAGAGTCCCTTCTGCAGGTAACCCCTCCTGGGTCCAAGCCGACATGTATCAACCGTGAAGAGGCCAATTGAGGAGATAACGGATTACGTGGGTAAGGTGACGCTTGTGCCTAACTTATCTTGTTTGTTCTCTATAGGAACAATTTAAAATTTTATTATTTTTAATATTTGTGAAATATTTTAGTTATGTTAGGGTTTTCATATTGTAATTTTTAATTGTAATTAATTTTAATTTTAATATGTTTTTGAATTTGTTTATTATAGACATGATTAAGACAAGAGGAGCATTTGTACCTTGTGGCAGCGAAACTTCTTCACATGCTGAGGCTTCTCCAAGTGAGAGCCTAGACATAGACCTATGATATTTGCTCGCAGAAGAGGTAAGGGTCGTCATGGAGAAGTTGGTCCATCAACAACTCATGGAGAAGCTGGTTCATCAGTAACTCATGGAGTAGTTGGTCCATCATCAACAACCCCTACTGATATTAATGAGGAGCAGGAGAATGTAATCTAGCATGAAGAGGTTGTTGTAGAGCAGGACCACCATGATTTAGGAGGATTTCCCAGAGGACCCGAGGATACTTTTCTGTTGATTAGCTATGGTGATCATGTCACATGTGCTATTTGGGGTGGCCATGTTAGTATACTGCTTTAATAATTTTTTTGTTGAAATTGATGGATTTAAAATATTTGTATAATGGTTTTTATTAGGACCGAGTGGACATAAAGTCAGTGTCACATGACAAAAGATTAAAAAGATTCGGAGTTTATCATGAAGTTGTTGAGCCAATTGTTCAAAATCTTGGGTTGATGCCACTATGTTATATATGTTATGAATACCCTAATAAGGGTCTCATATTGGGTTGACTTGCGTATTGATCACACAATTGCCTAAGTTCTTTAAGAAGATCATTCAGATTAAGGGCCATGATTGCTTACCGATCCCTAACAAGGTGTAAGGCCCACTTATATTCCGATCCTTTATTTTAAGGGCTTCCCCAATATAATAGGCCTAAGGGCTAGTCTATAGGGTGTACAAGGCCCCTAAGGCAGCCAAACCCCTTCCACTCTTGTCATTCTTGCAAAATAGCTCATAACTTACTCTCCTTTTTCCTTCCCAAGGCTTTGCTAGGGTTTTGAATTTCAGTTAGATCCAAGTTTGGTTCGACCTCGTTTCTGCTCATGTAAGTTGTTTGCGAACCCATACTCTTCATCTCTGGTTTAGGTTTTCAAGTTTTCAGTTAGGGTTTCGTAGTGAGCTCATCTTAAGATTTGTTCCACTATTTTTGCAGCTTCTAAACCTATTCCTAGAGCTGCTGTGCTCCGTGGTTGGTGTCGAGGTCCTGTACTAGCTCATTCCAAGTAAGGGAAGCTAGGGATTTCTGGTTTAAAGTCAATTCTTGCTTATTTGCCACTATTTCCATGAGTGTATGGTTGCCTTGCTACTAAAAATGTTGAATGGATGTTTATTGCTATTTGGGGGTATGATTGTATGGGTGTTGTAAGAGAACAGTGGCGAGACCTGACGTTCTCACCTAAGCGACCTAGTCTCGCCGAGGTGAGACTTTGCAGAAACGGGTCCAAGCTCGCGCTCGAGCTCTCGCTCAGGCGAAGAGCTTTCGTTTTGAGCGAGGTATCATCTCGCTCAAGCAAGAGAGGCTTGACTAAGTGAGGATGCGTGGGAGCTTAAGGCATGTTGTTGCAGTTGTAGCCCAGGCGAGGAACCTCACCTTTGGGTGACAGGTGGCTTCGCTCAAGCGAGGAGTGGCTCGCTTAAGCAAGAACTCGTGAGTCTCGCAGGGTCCTTTGTTGACAGTCTCGCCTAAGCGAGAACATGTAGCTTGAGCGAAAGATCCCTTTCGCTTGAGCGATGGTCCTCAGCTTGAGCGAGACTGTCACGAGATCTCACTCCATGAGTGTTCCTTCCATGCTTTTGAGTTGTTAATTGTATGCTTAGCTTAGAATATTCTATCTTGAGTATGAAATGTATGAATATGCATCAGAGACCTGATTGTATGGACTGAAATATTGAATTAAATGAGTATGGCATGGTTGGTGATAAAAGTGACATGGGATTTGATATGGGGTATAAATGAAGGTTGGTTATAAAGTATGGGAATGAGATTGGCATCCATGATGAATACCTATTTGGTTGGTTAAACATGATTTGTATGTGGTTAGGACATAATTCCTTGAATCTCTACGTGAGATTTCAGGGTGGTGCCTTAGTTGGTCGGGACGTAATTCCATGACCCCTGTTAGTGGGAGTTCATGGTGGTGTCGCATCTATATAATTTGGTAAGGATTCAAGGTAAGGTTGCATCCTGACACTCTAAGGAGTCAGTTAGTCTCACATAGAGCGGACTAACTCTTGTGGTGAGAGTAGTAGGAGGCTTGAAATTCATTAAGGGCTAACCTTGTGTGTGGGGGTTGAGACATTGTAACACTTAGCTCGGGGGTTGAGACATTCTAACACTAACTATGCTTGCATCCTATCTCTCACCATTCTTACTTTCTCAGTAGTTTATTCCAACAACTCTGGTCCAACAAGTACTACTTCCCTATCCTGATACCAACATAGAGGAGTCCTACATTTCCTACCATAAAGAGCCTCATATGGCGCCATGCCAATGCTCGCATAGAAACTGTTGTTGTAGGTGAACTCTATCAAAGGTAAAACTTCATCCCAAGCACCCAAGTGATCCAGCACACACGTCCTTAATAAATCCTCAAGCGACTGAATCGTCCTCTCGGGCTGACCATCGATCTGGGATGATAGGCTGAACTCATAGTCAACTTGCTTCCCAAAGCACTCTATAGTGTCTACCAAAATTGGGAAGTGAACTGCGGGTCTCTGTCGGAGACTATACTCGAGGGTACTCCATGCAACCTCACAATTTCTTTAATGTACAATTGGGCCAACTTGGCCATAGACATCCTCAAGTTCATCGCCAAAAAGTGAACACTCTTGGTCAGTCGGTCCACTATGACCTAGATGGTATCATGTCCTCTAAAAGTTCGTGGCAAATGGGTCACAAAATCCATAACGATGTTATCCCATTTCCAATCGGTATCTCCAAAGGATGTAGAATCCCATCGGGTCTCTGATGCTCCACCTTTGCCTTCTGACATGTTAGATAGGCTGATACAAACTGAGCTACATCTTTCTTCATTCCCTGCCACTAGAAGGTCTCCTTGAGATCTTGGTACATCTTAGTCATGACTCTTGTGCCCTTCCTCAAGGATTAACCTTTTCACCTTAGCATCGTCTGGTATGCACAACCTGCCCTGGAATCTCAATATACCATCGTTACCCAAAGCAAAATCCTTTGCCTCTTCCGACCCAAGTTGCTCTCTAACTCTGTTCAGGTGGGCATCCAACAACTGTCTCTCTCTCTAACTGAGTCTAGGAAGTCATTAGATATAGTCAGGTTACTACATCTAATGAATTCAAATTCCAACTCCACTTGTAGCTTCATATCCCTAAACTTCTCTAGTAACTCCACCTCTTTGATCATAAGGTATCTTCTACCACTATCTTCCTACTCAAGGCATCTACTGCCACGTTTGCCTTCCTTGGATGGTATAATAGCTCAAAATCATAGTCCTTCAGGAATTCCATCCATCTCCTTTATCTCATCTTCAGCTCCTTCTGATCAAATAGATACTTGAGGCTCTTGTGATCACTAAACACACGAAATTGAGCACCATAGAGGTAATGCCTCCATATTTTCAAGGCAAATACTATAGCTGCCAACTCTAGGTCATGAGTGGGATAATTTCTCTCATGCAACTTAAGTTGTCTTGAAGCATAGGCCACTACCTTCTTTCCTTGCATGAATACACAATCTAGCCCTAAGTGAGAGGCATCACAATAGACCTCGAAAGGTTTCCAACATCCGGGATGACCAATATGGGAGCACTCGACAACCTCTATTTTAGCTCTTGAAAACTTTCTTCACATTTGTTTGTCCAAGTGAAAGGTTGGTCCTTCTAGGTAAGTTGTGTCAAAGGCGCCATTATCTTGGAGAATCCTTCTACGAATCTCCTGTAGTAGCCAGCTAAACCCACGAAGCTCCTTATCTTTGTCGTTGACTTGGGACTTTCCCACTTTACCACTACCTCTACCTTTGTTGGGTCCACCGTTATCCCCTCGGCGGATATCACATACCCCAAGAATTGCACTTCGTCCATCCAGAATTCACACTTGGATAACTTAGCGTATAGCTGCTTCTCTCTCAGAACACTAAGTACCAACCTCAGGTGTTCTGCGTGCTCCTCCTGAGTCCTGGAATAGATAAGTATGTCGTCTATGAAGACTATGACAAACTTATCCAAGAATGGTTTGAAAATCCTATTCATGTAGTCCATGAACACAGCTAGAGCATTGGTCACCCCAAAAGGCATGACCACGTACTCGTAGTGTCCATATCGAGACCTGAAGGTCATCTTCTGCACATCATCTGCCTTCACTAGAATTTGATGGTATCCCGACCGCAAATCAATCTTCGAGAACATCGACGACCTATGCAACTGATCCATCAAGTCGTCCATTCTCGGGAGAAGATACTTATTCTTGATCGTCATCTTATTCAGTTGCTTGTAGTCCACACATAGGCGCAAACTTCCATCCTTTTTCTTCACCAACAACATTGGTGCTCCCCACGGCGAAGTACTGGGTCAGATAAACTGCTTCCCCAACAACTCCTTTATCTGTTTCTTGAGTTCCACTAACTCTGCCGGAGCCATACGGTACGAAGCCATCAACACTGGACTGGTTCCAAGCATCGGGTCAATTGAGAAATCCACCTCTCTATTGGGAAGCAACCTTGATACTTCATTTGGGAACATGTCTTCAAATTCATGTACTACTGGTATGACCGATGTCCCTTCCTTCTCCTCTACCTCCATATGAGTGAAAATTATGAAGCACTATGTGCCACTCTGAATCTCCTTCATAACTCCTTGAGAAGATACCAACTCAGGCTTCTTTAAGTCGGGAAACAACAACCTTTTCTCTCGGCAATCTATAAAAATGCGATTGGCAGAGAGTCAATCCATCCCCAAGATCACCTCCAACTCTTGTAGAGGTAGGCATATTAGGTTCACTTTATACTTACGTACCACACCGAGCCAATTTAACCAAATAATAATAATAAACGATCACCACACCTACACGCAAAATCATTCAAGTAACCGGTCTGGGCTGACCTAAGCCTAACCGGCCTAAACCGGCAACATAAGACTTTAAGAGGAATAACCCGCCTAGGACAACATATGAGCAACACAAACTGCCAAAAGGGAGTAGTTGGTTTATGCCGATACCCTTAAGACACTCAATGAAACCAAAGCCCCCTGATATCTAGTGAGCCCCTAATAGTCGAGACTAAGGGCGTAGGCCAAGGCCTAGGCCCACCTATGGCTCAAACCAGGGCCCAGCCCACGCAATGGACAAACATAATTAATAATCTATAAATAGACATGGACCCTACGAATTAAAGATACGCATTCATTACTCCATTAATCACCTGATTTGACATTGAGAGCTTTAGCTGACTTAAGCTTTGGAGTCCCTTCTGTAGGTAACCCCTCCTGGGTCCAAGCCGATATATACAAGAAGGGGAGAAGCCAATCGAGGAGATAGCGGATATGGGTAAGGTGATACTTGTGCCTAACTGATCTTATTTGTTCTCTGCAAGAACATAAACAAAATGGATGAAGATGGTAATATTGTAAGAAACAAAGCTAGACTAGTTGCTAAAGGTTATAATCAAGAAGAAGGCATTGATTTTGATGAAATTTATGCACCTGTAGCAAGGCTAGAAGCTGTGAGACTACTCTTAGCATATGCTTGCATTTGTAACTTTAAATTGCATCAAATGGATGTGAAAAATGCATTCTTGAATGGTTTCCTAAATGAAGAAGTGTATATATCACAATCTCCTGGATTTGAGGATTATCTTTGTCCTAACCATGTTTCCAAATTGAAAAAGGCCTTATATGGTTTGAAACAAGCACCACGACAGTGGTATGAAAGGGTAAGAAATTTTCTCTTATCAAAAGGTTATGCTAGAGGTGTAGTGGATAAAATACTCTTAATTAGAAAACATGAAAGTGATGTTATACTTGTTCAAGTGTATGTTGATGATATCATCTTTGGTTCAAATAACAACATATTGTGTGAAAAGTTTGTTATAGCTATGTAGGGAGAATTTAAGATGTCCATGATGGGTGAGCTTACCTACTTTCTAGGGCTGCAAGTCAAGCAACTCAAGCATGGAACATTTTTAAACCAATCAAAATACTGTTTTAACCTGTCGAAAAAGTTCAAAATGGAGGATTGTAAGGAAGCTGCCACTCCAATTACTACAAACTACCTTATGGATGTAGATGAGGCTGGCCAACCAGTCGATTCAACCAAATATAGAGGGTTGATTGGGTCTTTGCTCTATCTTACAGTAAGTAGGTCATATATTCAGTTTGGAGTATGATTATGTGTTAGGTTCCAAGCAAATCCAAAGGAATCACACTTTAAGGCAACAAAAAGGATTCTAAAGTACCTTAAAGGAACAACCAATGTTGGTTTATGGTATCCATGTGATTCTAACATAACTCTTAGTGGCTTTTCAGATTCTAACAATGCAGGGTGCAAAATGGATAGGAAAAGCACAAGTGGCACTTGCCATCTACTTGGATCAAGTCTAATCTCATGGAATAGTAAAAAGCAAGCATGTGTGGCACTCTCCACTACTGAGGCTGAGTATATTGCTGCTGAACATGGCTGTGCACAAATCATATGGTTGAAGCATCAACTTTAGGACTATGGTGTAAGGCTAAGAAAGGTACCTTTGTATTGTGATAATACTAGTGCCATCAACTTAACCAAGAATCCAATACAACATTCTAAAACCAAGCATATAGAGATTAGGCATCATTTCATTCATGATCATGTTCAAAAGGGAGATTGTGAAATTCAATTTGTTAAAACTGGACATCAATTGGTTGTTTTGTTTACCAAACCATTGGCTAGAGATAGGTTTAACAAGCTAAGAACTGAACTAGGCATATGATGGAGCTTGGTCGAGACATGGAGCTCCAAGTGTAGTGGAATGATGGAGGAAGCATGGAAGAGTGGAAGGCAAGTTTGTATGCTCTTGCTTGCAATGGATAGGTGAAAGGGTGAATGATTTAGAAGTAGCTTTATCTTAGGAAGGGGGCTAGAGGCAAAGAGAGTAAGCTCTCTAAAAGATGACTCTCAAGTGGCAATAGTGAGGAGTGTTCTCAACTCATTGGCTTCTATTGCACAAAAATTCAAGAGTGGTACAAATGAGTGATTTTTTCTTTTATATGAAGCCATTTACACATGAGAAAGGAGAGTCATTAGATGGAGTGGGCCTTGATCTTGGACGTTTTGAAGAAGGAGGCAATGTCACACCCCTTGGATCTTGGCTTGAAGAACAAGAAGGGTTCTTGGCCTTTGGATGTGATGACCAACCTTAGTCAATCCATGAAGCAAAAGAGCCTCCTTGCCTTGCCTTGATAGTCTTAGTCATGCATGAAGAGGAATGGGCCGAGCCCAATTTGCACCCCATCCTATGTTCCTTTCATGTCTTATGTATTAATGGAAAGCAAGGCCTAAACATTGGCTCAAAATAAATTCTATTTTAGTGCAATTTGATGTAATCCTTCATATCTTGGTGATTTCCTTAGCCCATGTGAATAATGTGTGGAAGCTTTGGTCTTGATGGTCATTTAGAGGAATACCCATTTGAATCTCATCATAGACCTTATTGTTGGGCCTCTCAATGGGCTTCCACTGGATTTTGGGCTTGAAGGATCATGTATGCTTGGTGGGATCACATCAGCATATTAGACATCAAGAATGTGGTCTGATGTGTTTTTAGCCTCTTAATCTTATGTATTCATGTATTGGTTTCATAAAAATCTGCTGTTGTATGTAAAAATTGAAAACTGTCATATTTAACCTGTTGATTTTTAATTTCAACGTGTTTATTTCATTTAAATCTGCCTATGTTTGCTCAAATCATGATTTATCAACCTGTTGATTATGCTTTTCAACATGTTTATTTCACTTAAACTGCCATTGAATGATGAAAAATTGATCTGCTGTGGTTTTTAATCTGCTGATTTCACAATTCAGTATGTTGATTTCATTAAAACTGAATTTGGAAAAATGAAGTTCAATTTTACGATTTTCAATTGATTGATTTTCAAAATCAGTCAACTAATTTTACTTAACCAGATTCTGGTTTTAATCTCTAATACTCTGATGCTGTTTTGATCGACTGATTCTGCTTTTCAACGTCTTGATTTTACTTAAATTGTGCATTTACTCACGAATTGCATTGTAAAGCTGACCCAATTAAAGAAAGCATCTTTTTGTCAGGTACTATCTGCTCCTAACAGTTATTTCATCATCCATGTGTTGCTTTTACTAATTTGTTTGACCAAAAAGCATGTGTAGTGTACAATTTCAATGTGCATGCAACTCACATGATCTGAACTGATTGATTCACTCATAAAAACACATTGAAAACACCATGAATGCGTGAGATACTGTTTTGGACTGCATTAATCTGGTTTGGGTAACCTAAAACGAATTAATTAGGAAAATCTGCACCACTTAATCGATTGTTTCTGAAAACCAGCCTATTCATTTATAAATACTGCACTTGTATTGTTTAATTTGCATCACACTTCCCTTAGAAACAACCATACCCACACTCATCATGCCTCATCATCAACAAAGAGCTACTCAATCTGATGATGAACACTCCACTCCTTCTACCCCAAGGTCTCCAAATCACTCACGAAAATCATGGGAGAATTGAAGCATGGCTTGAGGATCATGAGGACAACATTCAAGTGTTCTTCATTGAGATGAACAGAAAGCAAATCAGCATTCCTAAAGTGTTGAGATTCTCGTGGCCGAGGGCTGAAGGCTTTGAAAGCCTATTTCAAAAAGTTAAGCATCAAAGGTTGAAGTCCTTGCTTGAACTTTGAGGGAAAATCTATCCAGACTTGGTAAAGGTGTTTTTCACCAACTTGGAGTTCAAAAATGACATGCTACTGTCAAGTATCAAGGGGATTCGAATGGAGATCAACAAAAAGGCTTGGAAAGATATGGCTGGATTCAAATTAAGAGGTGTGCAAGTGAGGAAAGGTGAAACTGGGACTGTTCCAGAATTCAACAAGGTCCAATACTATGTGTAAGACCCAAGAAATTTAAATAATTAGTTAAATAATTATTTAATGAATGTGAGTAGTAGAAGCCATTAAGGCATTTTAATGCGGAAGGTTATGACGTGGAAAAGTACTAGCTCAAATGGTTGAGAGTACTTCGGTTGTGTGAGAGGAGTTGGGTTCAAGTCCTAAGTGTGCTACTTGCATGTTATTTTCTTATTTTCAAATTTAAAGGTGATTTTCGATGTGGAATGCAGTTTATAATTAAAATATATGTATTATTTGACAAGAAACATTAAATGGTTGAATGGTGTATGTATGGTTTGGTAATAGAAAGGTATTGCATTCGAATCTTAGCTAAGGCAAAATATATGCTTCTTTTTACTTCTATTATTTTTTATACCTTAGGAACCCTAGCCGATTAGAGAGAATTAGAATAGGCATAGGCAACACCTTTGAGTGGCTGAAACGTAAGAGTTGAGCAAAGTTAAGAATATAATTAAATTCCTTTTTAGTATAGCAATTAAGTCTCATTAAATTGAGGGTGGTAGGTGTGGTAAGAGAAAGGGGGGGGGTAATGGTGTGCAAGGGTGTCATTTCGTGGACTGTAGGGGGAGAAAATTCTGAACACAAATCTGCATTAGGGAGGGAATCATCACGAGAATTGGGTAGAGACACAGTGGGAATCATTTTGGAAGCAAAGGAAAAAGGATTAATCACAAAATCACTCAAGGGAAGCTTTAATTCAGGTTAGGGGAGTTACCTTGCATGCTAATTAAAATTATATCATATATATATAGACATGAATTGTTAATTGATTGACTTGTTATCTGCATTTGCTTGTGTTTCGCGTAATTCTAGGAACGTAGGGAAGAACTGCCTAGTGGCAGTTCTTGTGCCGCCAGGCGATGTATGGGATTTTAGCCTATTTTCTGGGCATAACTATGAGCCACCTGATGGCTAGAATGGTCTCGCTAGGCGATGTAAGTGTTGCCCGCGTGGTACTTCGTGATCCTTGCAATTTTGTGTGAACTATGGGTTTTTGGAACTGTGAATCATTGAATCAGGGTATTGGAGTTGTTAATATATTTTTGGGGATGAATAGCTAGTGGGTGAATAGATATATTCCCGTTTTGGGAAAATCCAAAGTAGTTCGCAACTCATAATTTATGTTGGAGTTTAAATTGGAGGAACCTAGTAAGCATGAGATTGTAACGGGGAAGGTTCACACTGAGTAATGCAGTGGGTATAAATATTTGGATTCACCGTGGTAGGTTTTAATACTGGAATAAGATTGGTTCCATTGAGGAAAAGGCTATAAGGGTGATTGGTTAATGGTGGGAGAAAAATTAATCGAATTAGAGGTAGTCTGTGATGAAACTGAGAGATCACAAATGAGTAAAGCAATTAAATTGTAAATTCTATGTTTAACTAATGGAGAAAATAAGAGTATAGAGGTTTAAATCATTGTGGAATAACCAGGAGAGTGAGGATGGAGGAATTAAGGGGAAATGATGATTTGGGGTTGTGTATTTTGGCATAAATGGTAAAGCCTAGGGGATATAAACCAGTAATAAATTGAATCAGAACGAGTCATGGAATGGACGTGTATCTAAGCCATAAACATGAAATTGTTAATTGTGTGGGAAGGTATAGAAAAAAAATATAGGTATGCTTATAGGTACTTGTAGATACTATAGAATGTTGCGGGTATTGCTTGCCATTGTGTATAAATTGACTATTTTGTGTGTATTGAAAATGAAAAGTATAGGACTTGTGCTGCTGTTGGTAGATTTGAGATGTGGCGCCTGGAGGTGGGGTTATGGACCGCCAGGCGATAAGCGTGAGTTTGTGCCAAGGCCTAAGTCCATTGGGCCAGCGCTTGACGGTCAGGATGAGCTTGCTAGGCAGAATTTTGGGGTGAACTGTACCAGGAACTTTGTGCCTGGCGACCCGAGGAGTGGCGTCAGATGGAAATTGTTTGAAATTCCGGGTTCTGTTTGCTGGCGTTTGGCGACGTGAAATGTAGCACCAGGTGGTGACGGGTGCCTGCGCCTGGCGGAGCTTAGGCAATGCCAGGCGATTTAGTTGTTGTGTAATTTGGTGTTGTTGTGAATAGTGGACTTGGAGGACTAAGTTCACTCATCCTTGTGTTTGGGCTTGAAGGACTAAGTCCGATAGGGGTCTAGGATGTGCTTGGTGGTGGGACGCATGATGGGCATGGAACTGGTTAGTTCTCGTCGACTACTAAGAGACGAGGAGTCCTTAGTATGGTGATTACATGCGTCGGACGCACGATGGGCAAGGAATAGTTTTGTTTTTGTTGGCTGCTATTGGGCGAGGAGTCCATAGTATGGTGATTGCGTGCGTGCCAGGGTCTGAGCGGGGAAAGCTTGGAAGTTTTAATATAGACGAGGAGTCTGTGGAGCAGGACTATGAGCAGGACAGTAAAGTCCCAAGACCTATATTCATGCATATGACCCATGAAGGACTATGAAATCAGGGTTGGGTAATTTGAACGAATAAAATGTTTATGTACGATTTATTATCTTTGCGATGGGTGTCATAATTATATATATATATATATGTGATTTTTTTTTTTTGTGGTGTGTGTGTTATATATATATATATATATATATATATATATATATATATATATATATATATATATATATATATATGTGCATAGCTCACCCTATCTATTTGTGTGTGGCGATGATCAGATAACATGTTATCCGGGAGCAGATGATTTGATAGGTGAGCCAGGAGATGTTTGAGTTCAGAGATCGGGTTTATATGGGGATTTGAAGACTTATATTTGGATATTTTCTTGTTTTCAAACAGTTCATATTTTAGTTATTTTATGGGTTGTAATAAATGTTATCTCCAAATTTTTTAAGGTATACTATTTCACGGTTTTAATTTTTCCCGTGTTTTTGGGAAAGTACGGTTATAAATGAGATTTGACAGTTGATAATTGTTTATTTATTTTTCTATATATTTTTTTAAAAGTAATATTGCATAGGGATGTTACACTATGGCCAATGCTTGAGGAATCCAGCTGGTGAGATTAAGCACTTCCATGTTGGTGGTCTCAAGGTGGATCAAAGTTGCTTGGTATGATTGTCACAAAAATGCTTGTTCCACGTGGTAGCAACCATTCAACATTGAATGAGGGAGATTTGATTCTCATGTACTGCATCCAACACAACATTCAAGTGGATTGGATCTATGTGTTTCGTGATCACATGCTCAAGGCCAAGAGGCTCACGGATTTTAGGATGCCATATGTCGTTTTGGTGTCAAAATTCATTGAATACTTTGGAATTGATGTAGAGGATCAGCTGGAAGATTTAACTGGACTGTTAAACCATACCTCCAACCATAATCTGCACAAAATGAACTTTCTCAAGGTGGGAAATGCATGGATAACTGCTGGTGCTGTAGTTGGTGGTGCACATGACCATGAAGCTGGCCCAAGTGGTGCAAATCAAGAGGAAAAACCAACTGTTGGACTCATGGACTTAATTCCCTACAACCATCTAGAGGATAGAGGCCCTGTGTACTCACATTTTGAGAGGATATGTTCCAGTATTAATGAAAGGATATGCATGTCTTCCATTTTCACCCGTTGCCTTGGGTGATATTGGTTGATCAGTCCCTGTGTTGCCTACCCACTAAACGGTACTTCTGTGGTTGCTTCGAATTCTATCTTTCCATCACGAAGAGGTGTTGGAGGATCCTAATGTCACACACGTGTTCCATCTAATGAAACATCTCAGTGATGCACGTGTTGGGGCTAGTTCTTTTGGATGCGGTGCATTATATGAACTCGGGTTTACTTTAGCGACCCAGTCAACATAATTTGGCTGTGTCCCTTGATTGAGACGTTGTCCTTGAACTTGTTGTGAACAATATCGTTCTTTCACAACCCGTCGTCTTGAGTGCGATGGAAGGAAAATAAGATATGCTTTGGCATGTCATGCACGTACTCGATTGCGGGAAGTGTGAGAAAGTGTTGTTGACAACCCGTGGGAAATGGAATGTGGCAAATCGTGACGAGCTCTTTGTGGATCTGCGAAGAAGACGACCTTTTGGCCTGTTGGAAATGAGGGAGGCGATGTTGAACTGCGAAGAAGATGGACTTTTGGGTTGTTTGAATCAATGGGAGGCCACGCGAGAACTCCGAATACTATGGACTCTTGGGTTGTTGGAAGCAACGGGAGGCCCCGCTAGAACTCCGAATACTACGGACTCTTGGGTTGTTGGAAGCAAGGGGAGGCCCCGCTAGAACTCCGAATACTATGGACTCTTGGGTTGTTGGAAGCAAGGGGAGGTCCCGCTAGAACTCCGAATACTACGGACTCTTGGGTTGTTGGAAGCAACGGGAGGCCCCGCTAGAACTCCGAATACTATGGACTCTTGGGTTGTTGGAAGCAAGGGGAGGCCCCGCTAGAACTCCGAATACTAT
>Ga0214545_1001281_pt1 | contig 46342 bp, 26 predicted proteins | sample CNSS4metaG_FD_160064 | JGI IMG/M metagenome (GOLD analysis project Ga0214545, IMG submission 160064) | Root nodule microbial communities from cowpea collected in UCLA plant growth center, Los Angeles, California, USA - CNSS4 | ecosystem: Host-associated > Plants > Roots > Nodule | place: USA... | reverse complement strand
AAAAAAAAAAAATATATATATATATATATATATATATATATATATATTATATATATATATATATATATATTATTCGATATTCGGAAGTTCATAATTTTATCAATGTCGATATTCAATGATATTTGTCCTTTATAGGAAGTTGATATCTGAAATTAGTTTTGAGAGTGAGATTTATATTATTTGATCAAATAGTTAAAGGGTATTTTTGAGATTTAAAATGTGTTTGAGAGGGTAGAAGAAATTTATGAGGTGCAGGAAGAAATATCCGTGCATTTATTATAAAAGGACAGGTGCAGGAAGAAATATCCGTGCATTTATTATAAAAGGACATTTTCAGGTTAAAAATCTAAACCCCACATTCGACAACTTCCGCTCTAATGTGTCGAGATTTGCTGATGAATTTTCGTGCAGTTTGATTTTTGTTAGAAGAGGTTTTTTTTTTTGATTTTATGTTGAGTAAAACATCATTTAATATAATCTGCTTTCATAAAAGTTAATCCATCGGAAAAATATACAGAAACAAATATTTTGAATATAAGAATAAATGGAATTTTTTTAACAGTATAATTTTTTATATCTTTTTCTTTCAAACCAAATTCATTTTCATATTTTTCTTTTCTATTTTTCCTTATAAATAACTTATATTTTTTCTTATTTCTTCTCTTCCTTTTTCTCATCTTTCTAATTTAATCTCTTCCCTAAAGTATATAACATAAGGTTGTTAGGATGGAAAAATATTGAAGATTTCACAACAAGTAGACAGTAAGTTCAATTAAGATATAATTAAAATATATATATATATATATATATATATATATATGTGAAATAATCTTCATCAAAGTTTATTTTTAAAAATAATTTAGACTTAACTTTATGTTTTATGTAATACCAAAGTCTATCGTAAAAAAAATTATTAAATGTATTTGTCACTCATTATTAATGTATTATGAATATTTAATCTCATTCACAGTATATATTTTGTGACATGAAATTGTAGTATATATATGGAGTCACCTCTCATATCTTTAAACTAAAATAAAATTTTATCTTCGATTATTATTTGTTTCCTTTTTTTTCTCTCAGGTATGTTCCAGATATTTTGCATGTGTAATATTTTTAGCCGCATAATTTGTACGAATGATTGGATAAAGATGATGAAGACGTGTGGAAGTATAAAGTTTAGTGGAACCAACCTTGGGACGCAAAGTAACCGTGTTGTCTGAATAGCCTGAATCGAAGTGCAATCTGATGAATATGATTACCATAACCACTCCCAACACTACTACAATTCGCGTATTGCTTCCCTATCAATGCTTCTATTTCGTCTTGGAAGTAATAATCAATGTTTAAGCGCTGCATTACATCAATCATCTGCAAACCTTTGAATGAGCTTTCATCCACACTCTTCCACAATTCATTCTTCACCACCTCCACTTTCTCCCTCAGATTCCTCCTCAGATTTCCCTGCCAAGGAAATTCATAATCCCTTCAACCCTTCATGTATATGATTGTTTGTTTTTTGTGTGTGTGATGTGGTTATCATTTTCAGGTTCCAACAACAAGATTAGCAAAACATGAAATTTTGACCTACCGTTTTATATACTTCTGTGCTAGACCTTTCTTCTTGAGCAATGTTCCATTTGGCAGGGTTGGAATATCCAGAAAGTTGAGCTTTTGCTGCAACAATTTGAGGTTTGGAAGAAAAAATGCAGGACTCGAAATGCAGTGCCATTGCCAAAAAAAAATATGCCAATTCAGATGAAGAAGATAGATAGAGAGAAAGGTGTGAGATGAATGACCATAATTTGGTATATTTATAGGGTGAGGAGTGAAGATGATAAATAGTGCATTCCGATACTTTGGGGTGACATGATATCATGAACAGTGTGTTATCATTTGGAAATTCACTATAGAGTTTGTGTGGGGCCCATGGATACATACAACACATAAATAATGAAGCTTCAATTTTTTTCAACTTTCATTGTAGGATGGGACAATCCCACTACTCAAACTTACTGAATACAATTCAAAACGAGTTTAAAGGTGCACGTTGTTAATTTATTTAAAAGGTGCTGGTTAAATTAGGCTTTTCATCCTTGTTTTTCAGGGAAATCTTAAATATTTTTTTTCTTTTTGTATATTTTGATTTTATTTTCTATTTTAAAAAATTTGATACAATCTGATTATTTCATTTGTAATTTTTTATTTTTTTTAAATAACAAACTTATCGCTTGTTAAGTTGGTATTGTGGCAGTATACAATGTGATAATGAAAGTGTAATATGTCACTATTACACCAATAGTTTAGTTCTTATAGTTATTATTTTGATTCAGTTGCATTTTTTTAAATTGAATAATTTTATTCATATTTAAATTAAGATCAGGTTTATCTTTTATATAAAATTTATACCGATATCTTCACTAAAATTAATATTTTTATTATATATTTTTAATAAATTTAAGTTTATTTAAATTTATATTTTACATTTGAAGTTTATTTTAAAATTGATCTCTAATATAAACTAAAATGTAAAAATTCTTAAAATAATTCTTCTTAAATTTTCACATCCCCACACCCAATTTAAATAAATTTGCTGAAAAGATAAAAAACAAATACGTTATTTAACAAAAAGCTGAAATTGATATTTTTTATACACTTTCTCCGTTTGAAAAATACTTACTTATTTTTATATACATATTTTTGTCTTTCTTTATATTTTATCAAATACTTTTAAAAATAAGCTTTTATAAAACTGAAATCATTACTTTTATAAAATCTTAAAAAATTAAAAAAAAAAATACAAACTAAAACATCTTTAATATTGTTAATACAATAATAATAAAAAACATCCGACTACATCAAATTTCTTTAAAACAGACACATCAAAATAAATAGACCTATTTAATATTTTCCAAAAAAGCATTACGACGGAAGAATAATAAATGAAAGACACGATTTAACCTAATCAATTTAAACATACCTGAATAATTAATGTCATTTTCATTTATAATGGAAGAAAAGATTGTCTTTTTATTCGAAAATAAAGAAGAAGCACATGCATGTAAAAATAAATTTATCTCTTTTCGCATGATATAATCGTGATAAAAAAGGGAAAAAGATAAGAAAAAGGAAAAAGAATCTTTGAAACGAAAGAACATGTTTTATAAGATAGATACTGTTTGAGGATGTGACTACAATATTCACACCTAACGCTGCGCTGTCCACAACTCACGCGTTATGTCCCACATCAACACTGTCATCTACTTAAGATTTCAGCTTACTATGTTCACATTATAATTGAAAAATAACACATCAGGATGAATGGATCATAATATTTTAGAATGAATTTGAAAATTTTAAATCTCTCTTTGTTTTTAGTGTTGTCTTTCTTCTGTATTTTTTAAATATTTTAATTTTAATATATTAAATAATATTAAAAATCTTTTTAATCTATCAAAATCAATTAATTTTAAAGAAACAAAATACAAACTCGAATAACAACCCTTTCACTTTCAGAAAACCATTTCTAGATTTAAATATTATTTTGACTCTACAAATATGATTTTGTTAATCCATGTTAGCTTTTTAACTCTTTTTAAATCTTAAACACCTTTTATTTCATTTAGAATAAAATTGAAAAACAATATCAACATCAAAAAGATAAATTATTTTATATAATAGTAAATATGACACCAAATTCAGGCTTCTCGTTACAATATAATATAAATTGATACTCAATTAGGTTTAAACTATTATTATTTTCTTAAATTGCAAGATTTTATTTTTAGTTCCTAATAATTTACTTTTCACTTCTTTATCCTTACTATATCTTTTATTTCAATTTTAGTTCCAAAGCGATTTCGGGAGCTCTTTACACGGTGAAATAAAATTATTTAAATAACATTTTTTTACAAAAATAAAATATCATAAATTATTTACCAGGAAAAAAAATTCAATTTTATTAGGGGTAAAAAAAATCACGGAAATTATTAGTGGAAATATTCTTTATGTCTATGTTTTATATTTGTAAATGTTTGTAGTTTTTAACCAGTTACTCATTTTATTTTTAGCGAAATGTCTAACCTAATAAAAAATCATTCAAAAAAATTAAATTCCAAAATATAAATATAATAAAAACTAGGTTAGAGATGTTGTTGTGTCTTAATTAACTCTAAGAATATAAAGCTGACACTATGAAGCTAGTCAAACTAGTTTGTCAAACTTAACTTATTTTTAATCTTCAAGTTTTAAGTTAATTTAGTATTGTATAGTGTCTTCTAAGTGTTTGCAATATTTATCAAAATAAATAATAATTATTATAATAATAAAAATAAAACAAAAATACGGATAACAAATTATTCGTAAAGTCAAACTGTAAATAATAATAATATAAATAATAATAATAATAATAATAATAATAATAATGAACAAAATTATAAATGAAGTAAAGAGTAGAAATAGTAAACTTTGACAGTTGACAAAGTAGGAATAGTTAAGGTTGACCCACGTATAACAACGTTGTCTTGAGAAAGAACACTTTCAATACAAGACAAAATAAAATGATTTGTCTCTCCCAAGATACAATAACTCGTTAAATTAATCGAGTGCAATGAAAGATCTATGAACCTTATGAAAATCACTGTTTTTAAGTTTTAAAAGATATGATAGAGAAGAAGACAACATTGTTGTATGAGTTATAGTGTTTGTTATGTTATTTATTTTCTCCATGCAGGTAAGTGGTATTTATAGATAGAAGAGATACACTTATGAGTAAATTGTAATAATTTTAGTTTTAAAATTAAATAATTTGTAATAAATAAAATAAATGTAAAAAACCGTTTATCCATAAATAGCATTTACCTTTAAAATTAATATTGTATAAAACATTAGTAACATCAGGATTTTCTTTTAGTTATTTATTTTTTAAATTATATTTAATATTTCAAAAACTCTCCCACATAATTTAAAAAATAAAATAAAACAAATTATATCATCTTTTAAAACAAAATATTGTATTTCAGCGTAAAGAACCTTTCGAGTTTAAGTATTACACCTAGCGTTTATAAACTTCTAATAATGTTAATTTTTACCATTATTTGAGTTATATTTTATTAACAAAATCAACTCCTCCATAGTTTTTAACCTACTTTATTCCCAATTTTACCTTGCTTTTGTAAATAAATACATTTTGGGTTACATTGATATAATTTTACCACTAATCCTATTTTTTGTGTCTATTTAAGAAGCTTTGTTCTGAAACTTAACAAGATAGTGACCTTGAGTAGCAAGAAGAAAATCAAAATTTGAAATAAATGTAGATAACAAAGTTGTTGAACACCATGCAAAGGCCGTTGCGCGACAATGGAGTCAAAAAGAAGTACCAAGTTCTTAGAAGGCTAGCGTCGGGTGGTACAAAGCCAACGCCAGGCGCCAACCTAATGACAGGAACTCGGTGCCAAGCGGTAACTTTTGGCGCCAGGTGCTAGACGCTCCAGCAAGTCAGCACCAAGCGGTACAAGATGGATGTTGTGCGCTAGAAGTACATGGCCTCTTCTCTTCTCTTTTTGATGCTCACATTTGGCGGTGGATAGCTTGCGCCAAGCGCCACTTTTGATGATGTGGCAAGTTAACTCTATTTCTTCTGGTTTTCGCGAGGGAAACACATCTTGAATGTTTTCGACCTCGAAATACACATTTTGGAGCGCTTGGAGGTCTGTTAGGGCTTGTGGAAACTGTCCTTTCTTCTTCCTTGTATTTTCATCTTCTTCTACCTTCATTTTGTAAGTTCGTGCTCTTCGTCACAATGAAGAGCTAAACCCTTTTTGTTGGGGGTAGATGTAGCCACTGAACTCTCATGCATTTGTGAATGTTTTGAATATACATCTACTTCTTCCATTAATTTGTAATATCTTTGTTTTTTTTATTAATGTTTGCTTTGATTTGGCCATTCATTGCATGATACATGGGTCATTAGGTATTGGGAAATATCTTTTGAAACCTATACTTGGAACAAGATACCTAATGAAACGTGTATCTAGGAATGGAACTTCTCATTAGTTGTCTTAAACACTAGTTCCTAAAGCAGGTTCACTTATTTGGGGATTCAAGGAACTGATTCTCAATAAGAAAACATAGGTTCATTCAACTAAAGGATTAAGGCTTGAGTAAACTTGGGTTAACATTAGTAATTTAACAGTGAAGAGTTTAGTGTTTTATATGCCTCATAATGAAGTTGGTGAAATCTAACCCAACAATATCAATCCATTGTATTTCTTGTCTTTTCCATTTTCTAAGAGTTTCAAATATCCAATATCACCTTTTATCTTTTGTCCAAAATTTACTTTCTTGCACAAAAACTCAAATTATAGATTCATTTTTTAGCTTAAATTACTTATTATTTGCACGATTATTTGATATTTCATGAGTCTCTTGTGAAACGATATCTTAGTCTTACTGGTTACTACTTGCACGACTTGGTACGCTTGCCAAAGTCATAACAACTTCCACCTGAGAAATTGTAGATCTTTAATTGTCTTGAGTTACATATCCTATAACTAGATTTTAGTAAATAACACATACAATATCAGTGTTAGAGTTTGTTTTAAAATAACAATTTTATAAATTTAAATATAAAATTGTAAAACAATTTTGTAAAAAGTTAAAATAAATATATTTAAAATTTTAAAATAAATTGACTGAAATGTAATCAAAATAACATATATATGGACCAAATTGAGATTCAGACAATGCCTTGACACGTGTCACCTTGACTGACTTGACACATGTCACCTTGACTGACTTGACATGTGGCACTATATTTATATGACACGTGACATGAATAATTTTTGAAAAATAAATTCAAAAATAATAAAAAATTCAAAAAGAATTAGGAGTTGACACGTGGTACATCTTTAACAATGTTACCACCATACTAACGGAATGGACTTAATTGTTACGCATTTTCAAAAATATGAACCTAATTGAGACTAAAAAAAATCTTAGGACCTAATTGAGATTTTTGAACAAAAATATCATCAACTTTTGCAATAGAAGAAATAATGATTAGTGAAATAAGGTAAAAATATTTTTCTCTAAGAATGTTAGGAAAATATTTATCAAAATAAATAATAATAATTATATAATAATAAGACAGAGATATTGATAACAAATTATTCATAAATTCAAACAGGAAATAATAATAATAATAATAATAATAATAATAATAATAATAATAATAATATAGAACAAAATTATAAATGAAGTAAGGAGTATAAATAGTTTGGTTGAGGCATGCATAGTGTTGTCCTTAAAGTGACAACGCCCCCACTATACGGGACAAAATAAAATAATGTGTGTTTCTCTTCCAAGATATAACAACCCGTTAGATCAATTGAGTGCAACGAAGGACCACTAAACCTTAAGAACACCACTATTTTGAAAGATAGTACAGAAAAGAATATGACATTCTTGTATGAGTTGTAATGTTTGTTATGTTATGTTATATATTTTCCCTATGTATATAGGTGATATTTATAGATAGAAGAAAAACACTTAGGACTAAACGATAATAAATCTAGGTTTAAAATAAAATAATTTGTAATCAATAAAATAAATGTAAAAAATCATTTATTTATAAATAAAGTTTACCTCTAAAATTAATATAACACAAAACATTGATAACAGTAAAATTTTATTTTAATAATTTATTTTTAAAATTATATTAAATATTTTCAATATATATATATATATATATATATATATAATTTTAATTAAACTAAAATAACTTGATCTCAATCCCACTACTATCATCCAATTTCAATTAACATCTGAAAATATAAAATATATGGAAAATTAAATATTATTAATATTTTTATTCAGTATTTATCTTAACGTACACTTTCACGTTAAAAATAAAAAAATAAAAAAGTTTATATATATATATATATATATATATATATATATATATATATATATTCTTTTTTTTAGTATTTAGTTCCTTGATCCGTTTTTTTTTCTTTTGCTACACACTTGTTTTCTATTTTTTCTAATTGTTTGATTTGTTTTTATTTTCTTTGTTCACTTTTATCCTTAATGTTTATTTTATTTGAAAAACTTTTTTTCACTCAAATATTTTTTATTATCTCTCAATGGTTTGACATCTAAAATGTTTATTCACATCTCTAAGGCACATTTTATTTTAATATACCCTTAATTATACATCTGTTATATTTTTTTTTGTACAATTTCTTCATTCAATGATGTATCGAATCGTTTCTATAGCACGCATTTGATCATTTTTACTATATAATATTTGTATTTGTTGTTTTTTTTTATCATATACTGTATGTTTTAATGATTTTTTATATAATTATTATTTTTTAAGTCATTCTCATAAATGTAATTTTACCACCGTAATTATATAAAGACGTTTAATTTACTATAATATATGATAATTAATTGCCATTATCATGAAGTTAAAAGATGAAAAATCCATGTTTAAGTTTGAATTATCATTAGTTTAATATTTGTTTTATGTGTGATTTCATTCAAATAGTACATTATAGTCTTTAATAATGTATAAAAAAAATAGATTCCATTATAACTTAGAGAAATAATGTAAAAAAACATTTAAAATATTTTTAAACTTGAATATTTGTTTCTTATTATAAGTTTTTTAAAATATTTTTTAATTTTATCAACTTTGTTTCATTAAGGTTTTTAAATGAATAGATGTTTTGGTTTTCATGAAATTTTATTTATGTGTAATCTTATAATATTTTATATAATTTTTTCACTTTTATCTAATTGTTACTTGGACTCTAATTTAAAATTTATACAATTATCATTTCTTTCTAAATATTTGACATTGAATACGTTCTTTCGGTATTAAATAATTGATAATTTTTTTGTTATTTATTAATTAACTGATATTCAAACACTAAGAAAGTAAGTATGAACATTGGTACAGATAAATCCGTTATTTGATGAAAATACGAATGATAAAAAATATTATACCCATTAGACATAAAAATGAGAATAAATATAATTTTTTACTTCAGGAATAAAAGGATAAAGATATATATAAATTTTTACTTTACAATGGAATGATAATACAAGATGTCCTCACTTCAACTGTTACACATCCCTATATGTATTTTTCGATTAAGGTAAATTGAAATTTCTTTTTCCGTTTTCAGATTGAGTGAAAATATATTATCGGTATGTACAAACGACACTTATTTTTTGTTTGTTTAAATGTGGTTTTTTTAATTTAAGCTTTTATTAATTATTTAACATTAAAATTTTGATTCACAAAGCAAGAGTTTAAATGGTGTATGGTGTGCTTCTATTAGGTCACATCGAGTATTGATATTATTGAGTGAAGGATAATTGGAGATTTGACTTATGAGCGACATTGTTCACATTGAGATAAAATGAAGAAGCACATATGTGTGATTGTAATGGGCATAAAATAGATCTGTCCCAACCATGGATGAAGCCAAATCAAGTATCACGCTTAGTCTATTAGACTAAGCTAGCTGACAGGCATTAGCGGAACATGCAAGAGACTAGGGGCATGCCCCCAAAAATTTTGAAATCTTTTATATTATAGCTAATATATCGAAATTAATGGTAATTAAATTGATTATTTTTTATTATTTTATAAAATACAGGATTTAATGTTAATAAATAATAAAATATAAAATTAAATATAATAAAGAATAAAAAAATTTATTAAGATATTTTTATTTTCTCTTTTACTATTTTTTGAGTTTCACATAAATTTTTCTTATTTCTCATTCTCACATGTCTTCTTTCATTTTTGAAGAGAAAAAGATCGATTTATTTTTCTCATTTTTTCATTTGTTCTCTTCTATGCTTGTAGGAGAAAAAAAAGATAATTTTTTCATCTTACTTGATAATGAAATATTAGTTTAATAATTTATCTCATGAACATCTTGTATATTTATTTTTTTATTTATGAACATAGAAAAAAAAATTATTGTATTGTATGTTTTTCTATAACCAAGTTTTAACTCTAGTTTGATTATCAACCATTTTTCTTTTAGTAATTACGTCTCTCAATTTTTTATTAGGTTATAATAAATTATTTTTTAGTTTTCCTTTAAATAGGTATATTGATGGAGAATAAAAGAATAGATTCATTTCTTAAAAGTGATAAAAGGGAAGTTACCTATGAAGATGAAAACAAGACAAATTCAACTTATTCAGGTATACTGAAGCAAGATACTTATGATTCAATTGTTTAATTAGAGGAGTCATTTCTTAAAAGGTTCAAAGAGTTACATGTGAGAAATTTCATATTAATTCTTTGGAACGTGATCTAGAAAAACATCTTCAAATATGGAAATATCCAATGAGTCAAAAAGATGTAATTAGATGAGTTTATTTAAAATGGGGTCCATATCAAATAGAGCTTCAAAACTATCCTTTTTCTAAGGAAATTTCAATCTAATTGGTTTAAAAAGAGCAAATGACTATTGTTTGAGATTTGTAGATAAGATTAGTAATATAAAAGGACGCCTTTTTGATATTGTGCATGTTAAGAATACAACAACCGCCACTCTAAAAAAGGAATTGAGTGTCGTTCTCTCTAGGCATAATTTTGATGTTTCCAATATCCGCAGTCAAGGGTATGATGGTGCTAGTAATATGAAGGGAGAATTGAAGGGATTGCAAGCATTATTTCTTAATGATAATCCTTATGCTTATTGTTTACATTGTTTTGCTCATAAACTACAACTTGCTTTGGTGGCTGCTTCAAGAAAGGTTATTCCAGTTCATCATTTTTTTTTTCAAATTTGGCTTTTATTGTAAATGTTGTGTGTTCCTCTGGTAAACATCATGATGAGTTACAAGTTGTTGAATTAGATGGAATAATTCAATTGTTAGAAATGGGTGAACTTGAAACTAGTAAAAAAAAAAATCAAATTGACACTTTAAAATGAGTTGGTGATACTTGTTAGAGCTCACATGTTTATTCCATTTGTAGTATGATGAAGGTATATAATGCATCTTGCGTGGTTCTTCAAAAAGTTATTGTTGATTGATCAACTTATCTCAAAGGGGTGATGTTGATGTTGCATTTAATATGTTGTCTTCATTTGAGTTCATATTAATTTTACATATGATGAAAGAAATTATGGGAATTAGTGATTGTCTTTTCCAAGCTTTGCAGAAACAATCTCAGTATATACAAAATATTATGCAATTGGTTTGTTCTACTAAAATTTTGATTCAAAAGTTGAGAGAGGATGGTTGGCAAAATTTATTGAAAGACATGATATTTTTTTGTGATCATGACATTGATATTCTTGATTTTAATTCTACTTATGTTGCATGTAATGGTTGTTCTCAACATTAAAAAGATCTTGTCACTATGGAACATCATTTTATATTGAATATATTTTTTGTTGCAATGGACAAGCAATTGTAAGGCTTAAATGATAGGTTTAGTGAGCAAACAATGGAACTTTTAACTCTAAGCAATGCTTTAGTTCCTAAGGATGCTTATAAAGCTTTTAACATTAAGGATATATGCACTCTTGTGAACAAATATTATCTTTAGATTTTAGTGAGCAAGAGAAGATTACTTTAAAATTTCAAAGTCAACATTTTATTGTTGATGCTCCAAACCATCCAGATTTGAAGAATTTATCAACCATGCTTGAATTATGTCAATATTTGGCATGAACATAAAATTCAAGGACATTTTACTTGATTGATCATCCAATTCGTCTTATTTTAACTCTTCCTATTTCTCATCTACAACAAAAAGATTATTTTCTGTAATGAAGATTATCAAAACAAGATTACCGAATAAAATAGAAGATGAATTTCTTGCCGACAATATCATTATTTACATTGAAAAAGAAATAACTGAAAATTTTAGTTATGATTCAATTATTGATGAGTTCAAGGATTTGAAGGAACGAAGGGCAATGTTTTAGATATGTGTGATTTCTTTTTTAGTTATTGTTATACTAAATTATGTATTCATTTTTATTGTATTAGTGACAATAATTAAGTATGTATACATTTTGAGTGTATTCTTTTGGCTTCCCCAACAATGTTGGTCAAGATCCGCCACTACTCACAGGACTTAGTCGTCGGGTTAGTAAAGTATATTGGATCAAGAAGCTCACATAAAAAAGAAGACTTAATTACTCGGATGGTCTTCACTTTGAAGGGAGTGTGTCAATTTGGTATTCGCTTTTTAAAAAGTTTCAATTGTGTACAAACTTTTGAAGAAGTTCCTCAATTAGGTCCCTTTTAGAAAAAAAAAAATAACTAATGACGTTAACATATGCCACGTATCGATTTGTGGTTTCTTTAATTTTCTTAATTTTTATTTTACTTTTTTATTTTTAAATTGTTGCCACGTGTCAGGTCTCAAGTGTGACATGTGGCATGTCAGTCTCACGTGGCAGGATAATGCCATGTGTCAATGTCATTGTCTAGTATCATTGTTTTGATTTCAATTTAGTTCATATATATGTCTCTTTGATTTAATTTAGTCCATATATATCTCTTTGATTTAATTTAGTCCCTACATATGTCTCTTTGATTCAATTTTATCCCAATTTTTTTAATAATTAAAATATATTTTGTAGTACATGTTTTTTTTTATAAAATTAAAAATAATTAAGTATAAATATTTTTATAAAATTAATTACTGATATTTATATTAAAATTTAATGGTAAAAGACATGAATAAATAAAACATGGGTTAATAATATATAATAGTGTAATATGTTAAAAAGTCATTTTTAATAAAAAATATTAATATAACATTTATACAAATAATAAATTCGGTCTCAAATTGGAGAAGCACAAGATTGTTCTATTTGAAAAAAAAATGATTAACAAAACATGGGTTAATAATATACAATATTATAATATAGTAAAATGTCATTTTTAATAAAAAAAAATATCAGTATAACATTTATACAAATAATAAATTGATGTCGAATTGGAGAGAGACAATATTGCTCTATTTTGAAAAGAAATTTGAACAAAATTGAATCAAAAAGACATAAGTAGGACCAAATTGAACCAAAGAGACATACATATGAACCAAAAAGACATATATATGAACTAAATTGAAATCAAGATAATGACACTGGATAGTGATACTAACACATAGCATTTTCCTGCCATGTGACATTGATAGTGCCATGTGGCATTGACAGTATTACATGTCATATCAAGGATCTGACATGTGATAACAAAACTTTTTTACAAAAAAATTAAAAAAAATTAAAATAGCCACAAATTAACATGTGGCTTGTTGTTAACGTCGTTAGTAACTTTTTTTAAAGGACCTAATTAAGGCATTTTTTTCAAAAAAGAAAAAGATGCAATTGAAACTTTTTTACAAGTGAGGACCAAGTTGACACACTGCCACCAAAGTAAGGACCATCCGAGTAATTAAGCCAAAAAAGAATTACAACAAAATTTCATGGGTCAGGGTTAATCCATTAGGTTACATTCAATCCAAATCAAGCTAACATTGATAGAGTTCACATCGTGTTGAGTTGAATCAAGTTTACATTGTACAAAATTCAGTCGGGTCATATCTAACTAAGTTGAGTCTAACCCACCAAATGTTGATTCAAGTTGGACACTCACGTATGATCTAGTCGAGTTGGGCTTGAAATTAGTTTTTGTTGATTCAGTCACAATTAGTTAAAGGGCATTTCTTCTTGAATTTCTTGTTGCACCTCCATACATTTAAAAATTTCAATTTTACCTTTTTTTATTTTTAATTCTGAACTTCATAATTTGAAAATGTTTCGCAATGTATAATCTATAATCCAAAATATAAAAAATTATATTCTAGATTAAGTAATTCGGAATACAAAATAAAAATTATATTTCAGATTACACAATCTGCAATTTAACATTTTATATTCTGAATTGTATAATTCATAATATATTTTTTATTTCATTCCAAATTGTGTAATTTGAAATACAAATTTTGTATTTCGAATTATATTATATAAAATATTGAAATGCAAGAAGAAATGTCCTAGTTAAATTGACATAGATCAAGATTATTTATACAACATCAAATTAGAAAAATCTACTTCACATTTATAAAAAATAAAAAATAAAAAGTAGCATGATGACATTGGCCAAGAAAACCATATTTAGTATAGATTGAGAAAGAATAGTAATACATAACAACAACAAAAATAATTGTAACAAAATTTCGATAAAGAAAATATCTTACATCAATAACTCGAGTGAATATCATCCTAAACGTAATGATCAAAATAGACATGTCCCAATCAAAATTAAGTTGATGAACAAAATATAAAGAGAAGACACATAATTTGATTATACAAAAAAAAAAATTAAATTTTACTTTTTTAAAGTAAAACTTGAATTTCTCAATTTTTTTCTTATTTTTTTAAAAAAAATTGAAACTTTTCTAACTTTTAGTAATTCAATTATTCTCGTAAAATTATAAAATTTTAATTTTGTTGCCCCAACAACATATAAATAAACATTTTAAATTTTTTATAAAAATTAATCATTCTTTTAAGTTAATTTTTTATAAACATTTTGTATGGTTGATCACAATTCGGGTACCTTTCTTTTTATTTATCTTTCCCTTAATGCTAATTTAAACGCCCACGGTTAAAATCTTAAACGAAGTAATTAGTAATATATAAAGGCCAGTCAAAAAAACTTTAGTGGTGCTGAAAATAAAAGTATCCTGTGAAAAAACATAGTTTAGCCTTATTTTTTTACTTTCTTTTTTTTCTTGAACTCCGTTATTTTTTCTAACTATGACATTTCCTTAGGTACCATTAAAATATTTCCGAGTTTCATACTAGAGTTTATTTTAAGCAGAATACTTAAGTCGCTTTGCATGCATTAAGCACTGCCCCAAACGGCTAGTTTAAACAATGCATTCCCCTATCTAATTCTGTCTCTTGTTCCCAACACAACACATTTTATCATTTTTATAAATGTAAAATCAAGACTTGTTTGGCTTGTAAAAAAATGTAACAATAAAAGTAGTATCACGCTTTTTATCATTTTCATAAATGTAAACTCAAAACAGCAAACATTTCCATTGCGAAATAGAATTGGGTCCGGAACGCAAATCCTCAATCCCAGATTGGATATATTCTTTCTGGATTACCTAGCTGTATCCAAAAGTCACTACAATTTGCAGTGGTATACACAGTCATAGATCGCCACCAGTGCAACAGCAACGAAGCTATTTTAAAAGGAAAATGGATAAGAAAGATCTAAACTATAAGTTATATCTGCCGTAAAACAGGGTCCATACAAATGGGAATATTGAGAGCAGCTTTTAGGTGAAAATGAAGGTCACGTTCCTGCAATATGTCGTGGGAATGGCCATTTATATAAATTTAAATGTAAACATATTATACAACATTGATTCATGTTTAGAAGCACAACTGAAAATTGTAACTAGCAAATGATCATGTATACATTCTCCAGTATTTATGAGCATAATAAAGCAAAACATGCATGTGTAATAAGGGAAGGAGCAACCTCCTGGGCACCTTCAAGTCCCCCTTTAATGAAAGTTCACAAATTCAACTAACCTCAGAGCAACTACCAATTTGAACAAGGGAAGACTTCCCACCATGAAGTTACAGTATTTACTTCATCAACCAGAGGTTAATGAATTTAGCTTCTTTTCATACAATTTGGCACGTCGAAGAGCATCTAAGGCTTCGGCTTGTTTCCCAGAACGTTTCAAATTAAGTGCCTTAACTTTTTCTTCTTTGATTCTTTCTTCTAGCTGAATTCTCTCTTGGTTAGAGTTTTCAACTTTAGCATTGGGTATCACGGTCTCTTGTCTTTCTGGGGCTTTTGATACAACAACGCCTACATCATTAAGTCCAACAGCTTTCAGAGCAGATAAGAGTTGAGGATCAAGAAAATCCTCAACAGTGACATCATCTACACCATCTAACTTATTAGAATCTTGAGCTGTCAACTCCTCCAACTGGGTTTCAATTGCCTTTGCCCGTTCAAACAAAGCTTCTGCTTCCTCTGTCCGGCCTTCCCTCCGTAGCTTTAGGGCCTGTCGTTTATGCCCCAGAGATTCCTGCTGCAATTTGAATCGTTCACGACTACTCAATGGTTTTGAACTAACATTTGATGATTCCTGTTTCTTCTCTACAACATTTGACGCCTGGGAAACATTGCTCACAAAGCCAGTGTCTGCCTGCATACTTCCATCTTCCAATCGCTTCTCTAACAGCTTGGCTTGCGAGAGTTCCTCCTTAGCTTCTGATAGTTTCCCCTCCCTTTTCAAAGAAACTGCCTTCCTTTTATGAGCCAAAATTTCCTGACGCAAGGTAAGGTGGTGCTGAGAAGCATAATCCTGTACAGAATTTGACTTGTTTATGTTTGGCTTTTCAACTACATCAGTATGCTGGCTGAAATTCTTTGAAGAGTCCAAGTGAATAGCAGACCCAGCTCGAGATGAATTAGCCGAAGCAAGTTCTTTATGTTTTTGAGTCAATATTTCAGAACTGTTACTACCGTCACCAGAATGTAATTCTAGCGCATCCATAGAGTGGCCAGCTGAGTAGCTATGACCGTCGTTGTTTTCCGCTTTCATCTTTTTCGAAAGATTTTCACTTGAAGTACTCTCCTCAGCAGTCAATGAATGCTTACCATCTGCCAAGTGAGATGTTGCAGGAAGTAAATTATCAGACTTCCTTAAGATGGGAATATTTGTCTCATTGTTGATTCTTTCTAAACCGAATGTTGATTCAGAACTATTCTTACTTGACCAAACCACAGACGAGGCGGCTGAAGCATTATCAACATCAGTAGCAACTCCCAAATTTCCATTCCTTTCCCGAAAATCAACCGATTCAGATGGAAGAGACTGTTTATCCTTAGAAACATTAAGTGACAAGTCCTTGTTCTGGTTCCCAAAATCTTCTGGTTGGGCTTCCAAAGTTTTGGCCTGCCTTAAAATTTCATCAGCCTCTTCTATCTCTCCCTTGCGCCTTAATGCAAGTGCCTTCCTTTTCAATACTAAAAGTTCTCTTTGAATCTCTCCCTTATTTCTTGAAGCTGCAGCAGGAATGCTTGAAGACAAATCAGGCGCAGATAGATCCATAGTATGTGCAGACCTATCAGTAGCTTCCTTAACTGGCTCTGCTTTTAGGGTCACAGGTTCAGATTCATCATCCTTCCACCCTAGATTAGTAAGAATTGAATTCAATGTTGGGTCATGCATATCCTCTTCCGAAACAACCACATCACTTTCTTCATCAACTGGAGCATTGAGAAGTTTGTCTTTCATCACAGTGGCCACAACCTGTGCTTTATTCTTTGCAGCTTCCATCTCAACCATCTGTGCTTCTAATGATTTGGCCGTTTTAAGAACTTCTTCTGCATCCTCAACTTTCCCTTCACGCCTGAGAGCAAGGGCCTTTCTCTTCAAACCCAAGAGTTCCCTCTGAATTTCAACTTTACTTCTTGGAGCTTGAACTGAGATATTTGTAGAATGCTTACTTGGAGAAGTATCATTTACAGGAACAAAATGATTATCATCTTTCTTCGAAGGCTTGCTTGAGTTAGAAAGTTCCTTATTGTCGTCATTCCAACCCATGTCCCTAAGGAGTGAAAGATATGTGGGATCAGACATATCTTGATCTGTCACATCATCTTCACCTCCTTCCTCATGTGGAAGATTTATACTAAAATCATCATGCTTATGTACTGTAATCGGAACATTATCAGCAGTGTTTGTATGTAATGTTTTGAGGCTTGATGCCTTATCCATCTCCATCAGCTGACGTTCAAGTGCAGCACCCTTCTGCATTTCTTCTTCTGCTTCATTCATTTTCCCTTCCCTTCTTAGTGTAAGAGCCTTCTTTTTCACACTCAAAAGTTCTCTTTGAATCATCAATCTACTTTTTGGTGCCACAGTAGAAGAAACATTATTAGTGGCACTTGTATTTCTCTCATCCAGTTTAATGGAGTCTGATCCATTACCAGCAATTTCCGAATGCACACTTTTCCTTAAGGGTGTGGATTTTTGAGACATATTATTATAGTCTTCGGGTATAGAGCTGTTAAGGTCCCTTTCTAATAACTTTGCCTTTTTCAGGAATGTCATTGCTTCTTCAGCATTACCTGCTCGCTTTTGATTAAGAGCCTCTCTTTTAAGAGACTGAATTTCATCAAGCAATGCTTCTTTGTTAAAGGGTTGAGACTTGGAAGATGTATTTTCAGGTTCAGTCCAGCCTAATGATTCCAAAGCGCCAGCTATTTCAGGGTCCATCATATCCTCATCAGTCACTTCAAAGTTACCGTCAAGGTCATCAGAAGTGGCCAAAAGGCGTTCAAAATCAAAACCATGTCCATGATCATGCAGATTTGGTAATTCTTTATCATCATCCATGCCCCGAATTAATGCTGATAGCTCATCATCAGAATCTTCAGCCCCAGCAAGGAGTTCCTGTTCTTCAAGTTCCTTTTCTAAAATTTTAGCTCTTTTTAGTTCCTCCTTGGCTTCTGCAAGCTTACCCTCGCGCTTCAGCAGTAGAGCATTTTTTTTCAGAGCAACAACTTGGGACTTGTCAATCCTGCTAACCTTTTGTTCACCAGATTTTGTAAAGATTTCTCCAATTAGTGACGAGAGTTCACCCTCCAAACTTAAGTTTGCTGGCTTTTTCTCTTCATTACGTATATCCATATCTGACCATCCCAGTTCTCTAAGTTCAGAAGTAAGATCATCCTTTTCTCTGCCCACATGAGAGAGTGACTTTGTTTTTCTGTCAGACTCTACAGGATTTCCTTTGTTATGTAAATCAGACAAGTTTCCCGAAGGTAAACTCTTCTTCCGCACCTTCCTTAAATGAATTTCCAAAGCATCAGCCTGCCTCTCAAGCTCCTTCCCTCTCTTAAAAGCTTTCATCGCCTCCCCAGATTTCCCCTCTCCTTTAAGAATTCTATGCTGCTTTTTTTCTTCCAAAGCTTGCTTACGTAACTCTTCAGGAGTGGTGGATCCCAAATCAATACCCAAAAGATTAGGTTTACCATTCGAGACAATGTTTTGTATCTCTCCATCATCATTGGATGTGCTTGAAGAAGATGCAATACCAACTGATTTTTGTCTGCTAGCAACTTTGTCGCTGGTTTGACCAAGAATTTGGTTCAAAACTTCATCTTCATCATTAGGTGCTGATTTCAAGCTCCCTGGATAAATTGAAATTAACATTCAAAAAGTACGGAACCGTGAAATAATAACAAAAGTGAAATACAGGAGGTCTAGTTTAACGTAAAATAGCACAGCCTGAAAGCCATATGAAGAAAAATAAATAAAAATACCTCTCCCAGGTCTACGTCCATGTCGCAATTCAAACCGTGCTGCCTCTTCTAGCTTCTTACAAGGTTCACAGATACGCACAGGTGAATCACCTTGTCCACGTAAAACCATTCTTTGCTGAGTACAACTGCCGCAAAAGATCCCTCCACACCTCCTACAGTGATGCTGAAACGTAAGAGAAAATTGCAAACAATGTAAATAAATAAATTTTGGACAAAGAATTCAGTTTGAGTTCAATCAGATTCATAAGCAAACATGGAACATAGTCTTATGCTTCGCACAAAAATTATGAAATGATGTCGACTAGCATTTTATTCATTTATTGTAACCAAGGATTCCATTAAGATGCATTTTATTCATTTATTGTAACCAAGGATTCCATTAAGATTCACAACTACAGTTTATTAAAAGGATTCAACTGGGGACGCTTCGTACACGGTGAGTTAATCTCTCTAACTTTACAGATGCAATGCACAAAGGAAGGAGAATTCAAACACTGTCACATGACATGGACAATATATTTTCTAACTTGACATGAATTAGTTTAGGAAGCAAAATCTTGCATATACATTACTAAGAGGAAAATGAGTAGCCCCTATGAAACATGGCTTCACAGAACAAAGAGATTTGTTACACAATATTTCTTGTAATCACAGCAATTCAATCCAATTAACGCTGATTAAGAAAATCAATCAGCCAAACCAGATTATCCCAAACAGATCAACGACATACTGGACTGAGTTAATCACTTTTCATAAACGAACGTACTAACTCAACGAAATTAAGTATCTGCACAATTCAAGCATAAACACACAAGAATAACGACAACAGCCACCAAGTTATAATTATTCATGAATAATAAATGAGCGAAAATTTAACGACTCTAAGATTCCCTGAAATACCCACATAAAATCAAACATTCGAAACGGAAAATAAATCATGGGTCTTCTCTCTAATTGCGAAAAGTTTCTGTGTTTACTAAGAAACCTCCTCCACGAAAAAAAAATTAATCCAAATGAAAAATGATAACTGAAATCAACCTTGCGATTGATGAAGGTGAACTGAGAGGAACATCCCTGGCAGTGTGAAGCGTCAACCACCCAAGTATTCCCTCGGAGCGAAGGCTTCGGTGGCAACCCAATCTTCTCCAACATGTTGTTCCTCTTATAGTCTTCTGAAGATCGAAAGGCCCCGAAATGACAAAAGAAAATGGAGAAAACAGAAAATCGGGTTTTGTCAAAGTGAGAGTCTAACGATGGAGAAGGAAAGAAAAACGACGATGGATCGCAGAACGAGTTCACGCGGAGTTGCTCCTATTGGGTCGATGTAAAGTACGTCGTCGCATCGCATTTTCTTTTCTTTTAATTATAAAAAATTAAAACACATTTTTTGTTCGATCAATCCAAAAAGATCAAGCATGAAAGTAACGGGCTAAACTTGGCACATGTTATTTTCACACCTCCTTTTCCTATTCACGCACCACAATTTTCTTTCTTTCTTTTATAAAAATCCCTTGATTAATATTTCTATTGTATATTACATACATATATATATATATAACATTTTTTTATTTTTTATTAAAAATTTAATATTTTTAAGTATTTGACAAATTTCAAATAAAATGTTAAGTAATTTAGTTAATGTTTATGCTTAAATTTTATTTTATATAAATAAGTGAAACTCTAACAAGTGGATGTAACATGGCATAAAAAATGATACTCTAATCCTAGTTGATCTAAGACTAACCTTGAGACATAGGTCTGCCCTTGGATAAGAAGTTGAGGGTTTTTCCAGGCACCTCAAATGGTTTCTCCTATATTTTTAAAAGCTGATTTAGTTTCTACTTTGCCCTTCACAGTAAAAGGTAAAGAGTAAATTTTCTTTCTCCTATATTTAATACAACAACCCACTCATGCACCCCCATTTTTGAATTTGACCTAATTTCCTTTTGTGTAGCATCAACTCATTTTCCCTCTCACATCCGTCATTTTCTTTTTCTCTTTTCTCCTTCTCTAATTAATTGGCATTACATGGCCGCGGCCTCCAGATCCTTTATTTTATATTGTATTGCACTTTTTTTTTTTTTGCCAGAAAAATACCATTATAGATGTTGACATCGGCGATGTAATTGTATGAATTGGATGTCAACCCGTACAAAACATAAGTTTTGATAGCTGAAGCACTTCCATTTATAAAAGTCCAAGTAACATGAAATGTCCACTACCTGTAAAAGGTAAATTTTGGACATTATTAAGGCCTTGTTTTCATACGTTTCAAAGGCATAAAGTTGTGGACAACATACATGCCTAAATATTCTTCTTCCATTGATTCTTCATTCATGGTTGAATCACATAGTGTTTCCTTCTGTTGGTTTAATGTAATTGCTACAATTGTTTCTATTCGATTGATGATAATTGATTGTTTTTCTTCTTTCATTCATAATCTTTGCATTGTTTTGATTGGGAAATTGTAAAGGAGATAAGACAGCTAATTATTTGTGTACTTAGGATAAGGTAAAAATAATTTATCACTGTTAGAATATTCTTTCTCTTCTAAAGTTAGTACCTTAGTTACATTAATTCATGAAATTGATGATAGAGCGAGGGACCTTGGTGTTTTTGTTTCAGATTAGGACTTGAATAAGCAAATAGTGATGGCATGTTAATTAGTATATTATACTTGAATTGTCCAATTATCAGATAAATGTGTGAATAGGACTTTTACTTCTCCCTCATACAACACACAAATTTCTGTCACCCACTGCAAGTTTGCATTGTTACCATATTCATTTTGCAATTTTTGTATGGAACGGAAACTTGTTTCCATTGTGCATCAATACACAATATTACGAACTTCAACATTTGATTGATTTACTGGTAAAAATAATTGCTTTGCGGATAAAATACATGATGATTAATTGTTGAAAAACTATAAATCTGTGATAAGGATATCCATAAAATGGCCAGGATAGCAGCTAGCTAATTGATGATGAAACTAAAACGAACAATTTTATGGTGTTAATCATGCTACAATGTCTTAATTAGGCAACAGCCCTTTCACCTTCACCACAAAGACAGAAAAAATTAGTTTCTAGGCGAGAAATGATACGGGGCAATAAATAAAAACAATAAAACATGGTGATTGTAAATTGGTATTGTCATAACTAGTTCTATGTTTAAATCTTCTCACTCACTCGTGTTTGTTGAGAATGAGGAGAAAATAGTGAAAAGTACAGCCACTCCATGAAGTGCTTGGCAATCCACTTTGCACGAATTCAATAGTCTCTCCCAGAAAGTGGTCTTCAGTGAGTCCCAATTATCCACCAAAGATTTAATAACCATTGATCTGAGGCCTTGATGTAGGACCAACAAGCCGTGAAAAAGGCACTTGTGTCCTGCTGCTGCCTGTGTTCAGTCCCCTTTGACCAGAAAACCTATCATTTACTTTTGGATCTGATACAGATCTCGAGAATGCTTGTGCAAGTTCAACAGCTGAAGCAGCTCTACCATACCGTATACCAGCAGCACCTGGAGATCCTTTAGGCTGCTGCTCCACAGGCTTGCGCCATGTCTCAGGTGAAGGTTGTCTCTCAGAAGCCTGTGGCCTATCAGTCTCCCTCACAGTTCTCCGAGTATCACCCCGCCAATTTCTTCTCTGTGCATGAACCCTTTCACCATCTACCTTTTGCTCCTTCCTTTCAGCTTTTCTGCCAGTCCTTTGATCGAGATGAGCATCCTCAGTCTTTTCACTGTACCGGCTCTGGCTTGCATGTTCAGGATGATGTTTCTCAGCCCTCAAAATGTTGTTTTCAACCCTTCAAGCAATAAGATTTATTGGTAATTAGCAAGAATTGTATCAGACTTGGATCACCATTAAGTTAAATGGTATAGCGTACAGACAGACAGAACAAGTCCTTACCTATTTGAATGCTCCACCACATCATAACTGTTGATTGACACATCATCAATCCCTCGCTCCTTCAACACCTGTGGAAAAGGTTACTAACATTATCAGGATGAAAACAGAAGCCAAGCACGGACAAAATGAAAGAAAAGTAATGTCAGTAGCAGCAGTTGCCATTATAAGACACACTAATTATAGGAAAATAAAGTATTCCACCCATATTGAGTAGGGTGATTTTAACAGGATAAAAACAACAATAATAAAGGTAAAGCATGAATTCTAACTGGCCTTTAGGATAATACAAGAAAAAAAACATACTAATTCTCGTGGGCGAGCTCCACCAAATAAAGCATTCCTGAAACATATCCATCGGTCATTCCATTATTATACAAGAAGCCACAAATAATTAAACAAATAAACTTTCTGAAAGTAGCCCTATTTATGTATTGAGCACAGACACGAGAAAATATCGAAGACATCAAAAAGTTCGAGAATCCCAATCCAAGATATAATATTTGGTTAAAGCAGGCCATGATTGAAACGTGGCTGAATTCAATAATATATAATGCTTGGTTACTCTTACAATCCTAAAATATAGGAGTTACATACACTAGTTGAAGAAAACCAAAAACGAGGCACACATTCTCTATGTTATGAGGGCCCTTAACAAACATATCTATAATGAGAAGCAAACATAAAGAATTCCTAATAGGACAAGAATAAAAGCAAATATAAAACAACTATTCTCGAAGTTAAAAGCAAACATAAGAATCGATAATAGCACTATTTAGAAGTTTTTTATTCGGGGGCATTGATGTATCTTTGCTAATAATTATAATTCCAGAAGGCTTGATAAACATGTAATGTGAATTTAAGGGCCAGCATGAGGCAAGCCCTAAGCCAAATCTACCTGACTGCTCCAAAATTTTAATATGTACTAACTAAATTTGAATGAGTGAAAAGGATACAAACACACATAGAATAGAACTATTGCTACCTATAGTATAACATATTTCCATATGTACAATGTGTAAATGTAATTCCATGGCCTCTTCAATTTTGTTTACTATTAAATGTAGAAGGTGCAGATGGTCAGACAGAAATAGAGGAAGCTGGATGGCTCGTCAAGGAGTTAACTGATGAATAGCTAAGTTTAAAAACTCCAGGGATAAATTTCTTTCTGGTTTATACTGGGGAATACCAACTTACTTTCTTTTGAAAACGCTAGCATCACCACATTTTAACAGTAAAAAAAATATAATTCTACTGTTCCTTAAAACGAAGGATATTGCAGACATTTGTTCTATGGTCAAGTGACCAATCTATTAGTGTTTTAAGAATTAAAACCACTTCTCTTCCAGTGTCTCACCTCCCTAATTCTCTCCTCCATCACTTTTCGAATTTAGGGAGCACAACTCTTACTCCAAAATATGGCATTTTGAAAGCAACAAATCACGAATGAAACTTCTAATATTTTCCATAATTCTGATCTAATGAACAGGAAGAATGAAATTAATATTCCTATCAAGAACATACAAGAATCATGAAGACATGAAATGTGCACGCAATCCCCTCTTTTGTTATTTTCATTACAATTTTAAAATTCACTTAGAAATTATAGGCATGGAATGTCTTTCTTGTGCTTTCTGGGTGTATGTGCAAGTGTGCCTCAGTGGTAAGTGTTGGAATCACACCTGGCTTTCTTCCTGATCACGCTAAACAGAAAATATTCGAGTTGTTCCAATGAAGGCAACCTAAATCCTAAACTACTTGTAATAGGTGGATTGTATTTAGTTTTGGAGTTGACCTGACACATGAACCCCCTTGGAAAACCCAATATGTATGTTCTATCAAATATCAAATTTAGTTAGCTTAAAACAAAATAACCTTCTCCTTTCATGTGCACGTTTGGAGTATTACTACTGTATTGGGTTTAAGAGAAATAATGAGCGTCCATTCTTATAATATACATGTTCAAGCATCTGCTATGGAAATAGTTTGCTATGGCAATAGTTCACAATGTTTTGAACCAACTGGCAATGTGTCACTTTCACAGACAGCATAAATACCATATAATAGATACAAACAGAAGTTAAAAATTCCTAAATTGACAGCCTCACACAACTGACCTGTCTCTTTCACTGTTTCCGTCCAACTGTTCAACGGGATGAGACCGAGGCTTCAAATTCAGCTTGGGACGCTGTCCTGAGTCCTTACCACTGTCAGATCCAGCTGATACAGGCTTTGCAATATTGGCATGGCCATGTGCCAGATAAACAGTTTCAACATGACCAGAATCATTAACCTGACGATTACCCTACCATAAAGCAAATAATAGAATCCATAAAGCAACCATAAGACTAAATAAAAGTTAATCACCGAATCCCCTGCAACAAATAGAGATAAAAAAAACTCCTGTGGAAAGGAATCTTGTAAGCTGAACTTGTGAATACCTGCGCATACTCCATAGCAGCATGTTCTGAATTTTCCAGCGGCTTTGCCCTTGGTAGCAACTTCAGTTTAGGTCGCTCAGTTGGTTCAGAAGGCATAGGGTGCTGCAAGTCAGACCCAACAATTCTTCCCTCGTTTCGAGACAGCTGAACCCCATCAGAGTGATAAGGTGCACTTGTAGGTCGTACATCTGAATACCTGGAAACCCCAGACCTTTCATAATTTAGTAACTCATTCCTACCACCTTGCATCTGATTATCAATGCCTAAGCCCCGTTCAGCATGTCTTGCTAGCATAGCATCATAGTGCTCCTTTTCACCAACCGCATCCATCCTATTATAGGCAACACCACCATTAACACGTGGTCTATTCTCCACTTCAGGAGATCTAACAATCTCAGCATCTGCCTGATAATGTACAGCCTTTGACTGCCATCTACCAGAAGACACCTTCTCAAGAGCACTTGCATGAGCCAACTTGGAGGCAGCACTAGCACTAGACCAAGCGGGTTGCTCCGGCTCAACAGCACTTGCCACTTCTTTCCTCATCGACCATGCATTCGGATAACCACCACCACCACTACCACCAGTTCCCTGCTCCTTACTACCTCCTAAACTCTGAGGATTCATCCCTACGTGCACTGCATCGGTAAGCCTCGCCGAGTATGAGTTACCCATCCCAACAGGAGTTTGAGACACTGGAGTCACTTGCCTGCCTAATGAACTCCCTCCCAGTCCATACTCCGGTCTCACCTCAACACGAGAAGGAGGACCACCACGAATGCTCTCATCACTGATTGTCCTCCGAGGCACCGAAACGCCATCAAGGGGCTTCCTCTCATCCTCATCAAAATTCCTGCCAATCGGGGTAGTGTGTGACAGAAAGGGGCTTTTATCATCGTAATGCCTAGTTGCCGGCGACGTGTGCGGCCGAGACCAATGATCCGACCGCCCCATCTGCGTCCCCCACGCCGAAGGCCGATCAAAACCAGAACGATCTGAAGGCCTCACAGTCCTGCAAAATACCAAAAATAACCAAAAAAAAAAGGTAAGACATTGCACAAACAGATCCATCACGAAGAAACCTCACCATACTAAACGGAAACAGAAATTATGTACGATTTAAATCCACAGATCTAATTCCTCAAATACACACCCCTTCGTTTTTTATTTGCACAACCACAACATCAACAGGGGTACCCATTTGCGAATAATCGAAGACACATCAAACTAACACAGAAAGATCATAAATTAAAATACAAGGATTGAAAACAAGGGAAAAACATTAAAGGGGTGGTACTTACACGCCAGGAGCAGAAGGTAGAGGGAGATCAGAGGGTATAGAACCGCCATGGAAGTCCTTGAGCGTCATGGTGTTGCCGCTAACTTTCTTCTTCGACATTCTCCCTCACAAAAAATTAAAAGAAAAAAAGAAAAAAATTTAAAAAAAAAAAAAAGTGAAGAGAAGAATCTCAGTCCCAAATCCTGAAATTAAGGGTGGTGGTTGCTGCTGGAAGCGAAGGGGAAGAAAAGGGAAGAGTAAGGAGGGTAACCCCACGAGTGGGAATGGAGAAGCAGAGAACAACGGAAACACGAACGCGACTACTATTGGTATTGGGTTTGGTTTGGGGTGCGAAACAAAAGTGAAGAAGAGTGTTGTGTTGAGAATGATTGTGAATGATATTCTCTGATCAATTATTTTATTCTATTTTATTTTATTTTGGAATTTATTTTTCTTTATAAAATACCCCTTGATCTTCTTTTTAAATTTATAACTAGCTATGATTTCATATTTCGAACTACAGATATTTACTTTTTAATATTTTAAGATTAGTGATTTTGGTCTAACAGTTTAAAATAAAACATTAAAGATTAAATGATAATGATCGCTTATTTAAAATGCACGCTAATTAACATCAAATTAAGATTATCTATTTTAAGGTAATTATAATTTTAACATTAACTTTTACGTAATTATATCATTTATTTATACCATAATAGAGCAAAGAGAATGACAGAACTAACACATTATTTTTTTTACAAAAAATGTCTCATAACTATTAATTTTCTTGTCAAAATTTGTACGACTTTCTATAATTAATAATCAATAATAATAACAATAATAATTAATATCTATTGAAAATTAATTTTATAAAAAAAACTATTATTTTTAATAATTGTTTTTTATTTAATTATTTATGGAGATAACAACGAATTTGGTTGGTTAAAGGGTCTATGGATTACTTGTCTCGCCTAAAAATCGTTTAAACCATTATCATAAAAACATTTATCTGTTTAAAGTAGTTTCCTCTACCTTCTTTTTAAGACTATAACTTCTTCTCTCATTTTTCTTTGAAGATGCGAATACATCTTCCTTGGTGTCAATTACATTAATTCATTCATGTATGGAACTTTGATATATTTTAATCTTTAAACTTTCAAAACGAATGAATATAGTAATTTTAACTCAATTACATTAAATTTGTTTAACATGTCAAACAAATTTCTTACTAACATCTGAGTTGTTTACACTGTTTGACGCATTCCTGCTTCAATATATGTTGGAAAACACGTTTGACACGTTAAAAAAAATTAACGTAATTGGGTTATAAACATAGGCGGAATTTGGACAAAAATTTTAGGGGAGGAGACAATTATATATATATATATATATATATATATATATATATATATATATATATATATAAGTGTAACATAAAGTTTATCATCAATAATAATATATTAAAAAATAAAATTATGAATATCCCATATTAAATCTCAAAACCAAAACTTAATATTTTAAGAAAATTAACATCTTCTAGATGATTAACTTCCTTGACCTTAAAATATGTTCTTAATATTATTATTCCCTTACCCAACTTCAAAACTTAAAATAGCTCTATTTACACAAAAAGAGTTTGATAAACAATTAGAGCATGATTTTATAATCTCTAATAAATAGAGATATGTCTAAAGCATAGAAAAGTCACATACAAGAGTAAAATATATTACTTCGAAAAAAAGGGATAAAAAAGGAATTTACTCAAAAGAAAAAATTATTTAATCCAAAATATTTCTTAATTCCTTAATCTTATCGTGGTACAATTTGATTTTGAAAATAATAAAAGATTGATGATGAAAATTGAGATAGAAAAATGAGGAGAGTAGGAGATGGAGGTAAGAAAGAGAGAGACATAAAAAGAGAGTAAAAAAAGTAACAATAGAGAGCCAGATTTTTAAATTTAAAAAAAGATTAAACTAAGTTTATATAAAAATATAATAATATAAAAATACCTTTTTAAATTATATATAAAAAAAAAAAACTTTGGGTGAGTCGTGGCTCCCCTGTCATAATAGAGGTCCACCTCTGGTTATAAAGACTATATTGATTCGCTTTTTAAAATTTAAGGACTAAAATGTATCAAAGTTTTAAACATTGATAAATTTTAGTTTCACGTTAAAGTTTATAGATTAAAAACATACTTAACTCCTTTAAAATTAACTTTCATTTACATGCCTAAATAAAAAATAAAAACTACATAAAGTCAAATTTTAAACAACTCTTCAATAGTAACTTTATTTTAATCACTTAATTAAAAAAATACTAAAATAAAACTAATTAATAATTATTATCCAAGAAAAAAAATATAATTATGAGCAGATAACAGATATTCGCGGGTCAGATACCATAATATTCGTACCTGCCCTTAAATACGTGTACCCATTACCTATGAATATCCATTAAGGATATCAATTTAATATTCGTTATGAATTTTACCAGTGGATATATGTGGGTACAAAATTTTTTGCCAATCCTAATCACTTATATGTCACTATGACAATATTATCTATAGATAATTTTATGAAATGAAAATACGTAATTTTAAAAAGAATAAAATAAAATATAATAAGAGAAAATATCCTTACTCATAAAACCTTTTTTTGGTCTTATATTTTGTAAATGTATTATCGGGTTAAATATATTTGTAATCCTGAACTTAGACGAAAAATTGGAATTCATCCATGATCCAAATTTTGATACACTATAATCCTCAAACTTAAAAATGAATTGATATAGTATTTTTAAACCAAAGACGTCAACCTTTTTTTAGTGTTAAACAATGTTTCAAGATTGCATTTATGTTGGAACATATGAGGTTGAGAAATTCAATAATTTAGATTTTTTGCACATATTTTGACTTAAGATCATGTAACATTTTTGTATACAAAAATATATGTTGTTCATTATTTTATTTTATTTGTGTTGCTAAATGTCATGTTGATCTTTTATTGTCAATGGCGGATCTTGATCACAAATTTTGGATAAGTCAAAATAATATACTCAAAAGTTCAAAATTTATATATTTAATTATTATCACTAACACAATAAAAATGAAAGTAAAGATAAGTAAATAATTTAGTATAACTGTACCTACAAAAGAAATCACACATATACAAAATATTTTCCTTCATTCTTTTAGATCCTTAAACTCATCGATAATTGAATCAAAACTAAAATTTTCAACAACTTTTTTTTTTCAATGTAAATATAAACACATTCCAAAGAATTAACATAAAACATGTTCCTCTGATTAAACAACATGATCATTTGTATCATGATTTAGGATACATAAAGATAAAATATTGAATTTGTATTATTTTCATCGTCATGGATAATTTTCTTTTTATCAATTTTAAAAAATAAATCTATTATTTTATTCTTCGTCAATATATATATTTATTTTTTAAGTTTAAGATTAAAAAATAATTTATCATAATTTAATTAAAAATAAAAAATTAAGAGTCACTAAAAGAAAAAATCAATGACAATCAAGTTCCAATTATAAAACAGTTATGAAAAAACACATAGTATAATCATTTTCTCTCATAATCATAAAAAAAAAAATGAATGTAAGGCTCATGTGATAAAAAAAAATGATACCAGAGAGTTACTTTTTTTTATTCACGAATGATAAAATAAAAAAATGAGAAATGAAAGTAAAAATAATAAGTTTGTATTTAACTGTTTTTTGTTTTTCAAAACAAAAAGAAAACATGTGAGAGTGTAAGATTATAATAATTTGTGAAAAACTTAAAAATATAATGAGAAAGAAAATAAGGAATATCTTAATAAATATTTTTATTCTTCATTATTATTTATTAACATTAAATGTTATGCCTTATAAAATAAATAGAAAGATACTTAATTTAACTTCATCAATTTTCAATATATGTTACATATAATTTAAAAAATTAATAAAATTGAAAATAATTGATATATATATATATATATATATATATATAATATAAAAAAATTAAAAATTGTGGGGGCATGACCACTACTGCCCCCAACAAAGTTTCGGCACTGTTTATTGTTGTGTTAATTTATTTTAAATGGTAGATAACTTCAAATTGAGATTCTTTATACACTAAAAAAAATCACGCAATTGCAACGGTTTTAATATGATGGTTGTTCAAAATCTTCACATTTTTATAACATAATATGACAGAGAACTGTCATATTTTACATGTAAAATATGACGATTTTAACTATTATTTTTTGAATTGTCTCATTTTTCATATAAGTTTAAAATATTTTTTTTGTCTCAATTTTTGGTTAATTTTATTTTTGTGCTCAAATAAGTCTAAATTTTGGTTAATTTTGTTTAATTTATTATTTTTTTTGCTAACACCATTTAAATCATTAATGACCATGAACGATGACTGTCATGTGTCACTTCGTGGTCTTCTGATTGCGTGTCACGAACTTCCTTCGGGAACAACCTCATTGTGCGTGCCCTAATGAGAAACCATGAAGCAGGACCGTTCTAATATTCAATTTGGAGAAGGATATTGACGCCACACTCAATAAACATGAGGAGGTGAGTGATAAGTCATGGGACTATGATCGACACAAGTTACCTTAATAATACTAAAATTAGGGTTCTTATAACCCGAAACTCCACAAAACTTCCACAAAGAAAAAACTCAATATTCTAATAAAATTTGCATGTATCATATATATATTACAAAGTTCATCTTTTTTTATAAGATGAATTAGGCTATAAGATGAATCAGGCATAGATCCTAAGAATTCCGCATTAATTATGAATAACTAATATTTAACACCTAGTAATGTTGCATTTAATCCTTGTGATATGAATGATTATTTTCTATACTTAATTAAAAGATAAAAATACAAGAAAGCTTAAAAGATCCTTCGAGATCATATCCATCCATTCTTCTTCAAATACATTCATCCTCGATCGTCATGAATACACTTTTTTCGAGAAAAATATGATACCAAGATCAAAGATCATTTCTTTTATTAGTTCTCCAATTTAGTACTAGTAGAATATGTGCACACATTGTTAATTGATTGAGACTAAATAACTGGTTGCTACAACAACTTCTCATAAAAAGCTCTTCCTCAGATTGTTGAATGGACAAAATAGTAATATCTGCATAAAAATAACATCATATTTTACTTCCTTTTTTTCTTGCTATTTTTTTTTGTTTACTTATTTTTTTTCTCTTTTCTTTTATATATTTTTTCTTGTATTTCCTTTTCTTTCAACCCCTTATGAATCTCTTTCTCTTTCAACTCCTTCTCTTAAATTTTTTCTCTCCCAACTCTTTCTTTTAATCTCTCTGTCTCACAACTCCTTTTCTCTAATTTATTTCTCTCCAAACTCTTCTTTTTTTTAATTTCTCTCTCTTTTCCTCTTTATCTATCTCTTTGATCATAATTGGAGCATATTTTTTCCGATAGTCATCAAACATATTTTCTTTATATTTATACATTTGCTCTTTCTTTTCTTTCCTTTTTCTCTCCTCAAAATTCTCTTTTAATTTCCTCTTCATCTTTGAAACAAACTCGTCAACAAACGATTTACAATAGGCATCGAGTTGAGGGGCTATGATACCAACTGATGAGAAGCCACGACATAGAATCGTTCTAATATTCAGTCTGGGGAAGCATATTGACGACACACCCAAGAAAGACGAGAAAGTGAGTGATAAGTCATGAGGGTATGATCGTTATAGGTTATCTTGATAAGATCAGAATCGGGGTTCCTATAACTCACAACTCTAACAAAGACAAAACTCAATTTTCTGACAAAATTCATATATATCATATATTTGTATTTCAAGTGTATCCTTGGATAAATTCGACAATACCCTCTGCAATCCACATTAATTATCAATAATGAATATTTAATACACATTAATGCTACAATTAATCTTCATTATATGAATGAATAATTTCTGTATTTAATTAAACAATAAAAATTTCAAGAAAATTCAAAAGAACCCTAAAGATCATGTCATTTCCTCCTTTTTTTCTTATACATTTGTCCTCAAATATCATGAATACACTTCTTCCAAGAGAAACATGTAATATCAGAAACATATAATATCAGGATCCACCTTTTATTAGCTTTCCAATTTAGAATTAGAATTTATGTACACGCTATTAATTGATTTAGACCAACTAACATATTTTGCAACATCTCACTATAAGTTCTTCCTCGAGTTGTTGAATGGTGAAAAAAACAATATTTGCATAAAAAAAACATCATCTATATCATTATATTTTCCTTCCTCTTTACTTGCAACTTCTTTTTTGTTTATTTCTCTCTTTTTCTTTTATTCTATATTTTTTTCTTGAATTTCTTTTCTCTTAACTCTTTTTCTTTAGTTTGTTTTTCTTGCAACACTTTATCTTCTATTTCTTTTTATCTCAACTTCTTCTCATCAATTTCTTTTCCTCTCGACCCCTCTTCATTTTTTTTCTCTCAACTTTTTTTTTAATTTCATTTTCTTCAACTCCTCTTCAATTTCTTTCTCTCTCAACTTTTTCTCTTCAACCTCTTTCTCACTAATTTCCTTTTCTGTGTTTTTCTTTTTCTCCATCTCTCTCTTTCATCATATTTTTAGAATGTCTTTCCCAATATTTATCTTTATCTCTATATGTTTGCTCTTTCTTTTCTTTCCTTTTTTCCCTCCACGTTGAGTTGAAAGGGACTTTTAGCATTAGTCTCAAAATAAAATAAAAATTGAAGGTATATATTAAAAAAACAACTCACTGAATATCAATAACTAAAGCTCTAATACCAACTGAATCAACGAGGGTTCGTTCTGATATTCAGTTCGGAGAAGGATATTGACGCCATACTCAAGAGAAATGAAAATGTGAGTAATAAGTCATGGGTTCGATGACCATATGTTACCCTGATAAGATCATAATTTGGGTTCTTATAACGCAGAATTCCACAAAAACTTTCACAAAGAGAAAAATCAATTTTCTAATAGAATTCATATATGTCTATATTTGTATTTCAAGTCTATCCTTTTATAGGATAAATAAGGCAAAACCCTTTAAATTCCACATTAATTCCACATAATGCTCAAATTTGTAAAAATATTTACCTAAGAATAAGGAAACAACCAAAATCACATCCTAACAAATTAAGAATTGCAATGTATATCAAAACCAACAAACTAACCTCAGAAGGTGGCCAAAAGATTGCAATGTCGCCACTAGAGTGGAGGGGAGTCGTTGCCAATACTAGAGAGGGGAGAACACAATATCGCATCATCTACTGGCCACTGCAAATCGCGTCGTCGTCGCGACTGGACGTCACCGGAGGAGCTTCATAACACAACGCTACTACCATGCGAAATCATTGGACAAAACAGTCAGTGAAAATGCTAAAAAATATGCACCAAGGTAGCCAATCAACTTCCATTTAAGTTAAATGAAATAAAAATCACCTTTCGTGGTGGTCGAAAACCTCGTCACAACCATTTTTTGCCTTTTAAAGAGGGAGCGTGAAGGAACAACTGAAAGGAAATGGGTTCGCATGTTTTTTTTAAGTGACTTAAAGTGGTTTGATGTCGGGTAATTGGGGAGCAGACATCCTTGGACGTCGAATTTATGGGACCCCGATGTTCTTGGATGTCGAATATGGAAACACCGACATTCTTCGACGTCAAATATTTAAGGGCCAACATCATTCGATGTTTGATCTACAACATGCCAACGCCAATTTTGTATTCAATGTCAGGCCAACGCCAATTTTGTATTTGGCGTCAGGGAGAGAGCTAGCCCATGTCAATTTTGGCATTTTAATTAAAAAAACATCAGTCACTACAAGAAAATGCTTCATTAGTAACTCATTTTAGTGACCAAAAGTTGTTAGTTATTATAATGACTAATTTAGATACAAGTTTACAAAGTAAAAAAATTATTGGTTACTAAAATAGTTACTATTATGAATAAAAAATTATAATTGGTCACTAAATTGGTTTTTAAAATTAGCTACCATAGTTTTGACTACCAAAGAAAATTGGTCACTAAAAATTAGCTAACTAAGTTTTGGCTACAAAAATAACTTATTTACTAAATTGGTCTCTAATTAATTAGTGACAAATTTAGTGACCAATTATAATTTTTTATTTATATTAGTGACTATTTTAGTAACCAATAAATTTTAATTTTGTAAATTGATATCTAAATTGGTCACTATAGTGACTAACAATATTTAGTCACTAAAATTGATTACTAATAAGACATTTTCTTGTAGTGAGTGGTTATTTATAATGTTAGGTTTTTCCTAAGCAGACGTTGAATGAGTAACGATATAAGCCGATTTTTTTGTTAGTGTATATTTAATTAATCAATAAAAATTATAAAAAAATTCAAAAAGATCAAGATCATATTATTTCCCGAACAGGTTTATCCATTTCTGTAGTGCACATAGGTATATCAATGCAAACTTGATCTCTATATAAACTTACTTCTTTTGTTTGTTGATTTAATGTGATTTTAAAGTTTCGAACGACAATTCACTTTAAACCGTTATATTAATATAACTTTATGATGATGCAAATTATGACGATTTCCACAATCACCACAAACATAAATAATAATAATTAAACCGTCACAGTTTAAAAAAGGGTTAAATATGTTTTTGGTCCCTCAAATTTCAGTGAATTTTGGAATTAGTCTCTCATCAAAACTTTATACCAATTTAGTCCTTTATCTTTCAAAATGCGTGAATTTAGTCCTTTTAACCAAAATTTGTTAAGTTTATGTGACGTTTCAAGCGCATTTCATGATAATATTTAAGTTAACATTGAAGCAAAAATGTGTCAAACAGTGTAAATAATTTAAATACTATCATAAAATGTGCTTGAAACGTCAGATAAACTTAACAAATTTTGGTTAAAAGGACTAAATTCACGCATTTTGAAAGATGAAGGACTAAATTGGTCAAAAGTTTTGATGAGGGACTAATTCAAAATTTCGCTAAAACTTGAGGGACCAAAAACATATTTAACCCTTTAAAAGATAAACACCGCACATTACATTATGTTTTATAATAATATTACTCTTGTTTTAGTACGAGTTCTTCAACTTTGTTTTTCCAACATAACCATTTTCGGTATATATTTGGAAAGTCTTTTGATTACAAGTTCTACTGCTACGTCATTATTTTTTTTTCCGAAAGATGTGATTTATCAAACGATCTAATAAATTCAAAAGAATTTGCATTTTGTATTGTTGTGCATCTTGCTTTAAGTTTCTTATCTCTTGTTAGGTATTGTAGTGCTCGCTCAAAGTATGTACATCTACTTAAATGATCTTCTGTATAGTTTGATAATACATTATATGTTAAATTGTCTTTTATCCTAATCATGCTCTAAAAATGAAATACTTACTCTATCTCAAAACTCAATATTATTTATTATACTTAAAAATACTAAGAATGAATAATTCCCATCAAGACAAAAATTGAATTGCTAAAATCAGACTAACCAAAATAAATAATTGATACCTAACAATATTATCTTTATGATTTTTAATTTTTAATATTAAATATTTTTTTCAATTAAGTTCAAAAGTTATCCGTAAACCTAGTAGCTTACTACCACCCTTTCCATTATTTATGTGTTTCTGGAGGAAAAGAAGTATGTACTAGACTCAAATTCTCACTATGAAGTTATTTTCAATTGGTCTATGTTTATCTCTTCCTATTTTTATTTAATTTTTATTTATGTATGTTTTGAAAATACTCTCCCAAAGTTAAAGCAGAGAGTGATAAATAGTCTAAGTTAATTCGTATTAAACATTTTCCGATCCATTTGGTAGATGCATAACTAGTCTTTAATTATTCTTGAATACTATTAAATCGGTATTCAATTGTTTGGCAGGTTTTAATAAGAGTGTAAGTTAAATTAACGTTTTTATAATAAATTTACGATAAAAACTATTTTAAAAACATGATTAAAAATTTATATGAAATAAACTAAAAATAATTAAATATATAAAAAAATTAATTTAGTATGAAGAAAAAAATGTTATATATAACGAATTTTAAAAAAATATGATAACATATATTTTTTTTTGTTGGAATGATAACATATTAATGAATATGCTCTACCAAACAAATATTAATAGATAAGTTTACCTTGACTAAAACAGGTTTTTATATAATTTGGTGTCAAAGTTTCATTGATAATTAAATCTAAATTGGTATTTGTATAGCAGTGTAATTGACAAACAAAGAATGTTAGTTTTCTCTTGTAACAATGTATACCTCCTAAGTTACCCCATTTTTTTTAAAGTTAAAACTGATTTAAAGATAAATTAAAAAAAATTAAAACTCTAAAAGTTATTGAAATTCGTTCGTTTCATAAAAAAAAATAATCAATTTAAAATTACTTTCTCATATAGAAGATAATTTTATTGATAAATAAAAAATATTTAAAATCAATTAATCAATATAATTTTATTTTAATAGTCTAAAATACATAAAAAGTTAATTACCATTTATTAATATTTACTCTATGATATTGTTTAAATAAATTTAAATATCAATTGTCTAAAATAAAATATTTTTAAACTTCTATTGTTGAATAATAACTTAGAAAACAAAAAAAAAAAAATTCTTAAAAAAGTTCATTAATAATGTAAAATATTTATTTATGAAAAGGCTTTTCGCAATATTATGTTTCATGGAAACGACAGGATTACAAAATAATGGATTAATAATAATAATATAATAATAATTTATAATAATATATAAGAAAATATTTCTGTTTCTGTTGACATTTCATTAATTCAATTTTATCTTTAATTATTTTAAAAATTAATTATTTTATAAATAATTTATTTTTAACTTATATTTTAAAAATCTATTTTATCTTAAATTATTATTTTAAAAATTTATTGTATGCACATATTTAATTTTTCAATTTTATATTTAATAACTATTTTAAAAATTAATTATATACTTTTTATTAATTTTAACTTAAATTTTTATGAAAATTAAAAAAATCGAGTTCAAAATGACATCTGTATTCATCATGTAATTTAAATGATAGTTGCAAGCCTTTAGTATTCAAATAAGCATTCACATTTTTATAATTTTAATAAATTGACATTCATTTTCTCTATATCTTTTAAATAAATATTTATGTTTTATATATATATATATATATTTTTTAAATTATAGTTACCTCCCATATATTTTGGTAAAATATCATTCCTATTATTTCTGGTATTTAAAATATTAGATTGATTTTAAATTTAAATAAAAAATTAAAGGTTTATAATGTAGAAAGAAAGAATTTTATATAAAGGTAGAATGATTTAATGAATCGGAGAAAAATATCTGGTTACTAAATTTTAACAATTTTCTCTAAAAATATATAAAAACAAAAAAAATAAAAGCTATCTAAAAGATATCATCTCAAATTAAAAGAAAATTTATCAATATTTAATTATGAAAAAAATAATTTCTTTTTTAATTTTAAATCCGTGTTCAATTATCTGATCACCAAATACAATTTAAGAAATATTAGGAAAGATAACAAAATCTTCTTATAATTGATATATTTATATTTTGTTTACAATTTTATAATTTTATATTTTAAAACATAATTTTTGTATTTAACATTTAATAATTTTAATAAATAAGGAATGTGATTATACTCTACCTAAAATAAGTTAAATATAAACATCATAATTCAAATAATAAAAGAAGATCTCGTATTTGTACGGATTCAATTATGGGAACCTTAATTTCCACTAAACTTCATTTAAGAAGACCCTATATAAGGTGAAAGAAGATTCTTATAATTAATTAATTCAATTTTTTATTCTAAAAAATATTTTTAAATTTTAAGTTCCAAAACTTTTATTTTTGAAAAATTTTATTTAAATTTAAAAAATATATTATTTTTAAATAAAATAAAAAACTTGTTTGATCTTATTAAACATATAAGATAAATATGTGTCACTCATTATACGTCAGAAAACAGAACAAGTGTCTATTTAATTTAAAATTAAAAGAATACACTCTTTTAAGAAAAGTGTAACTTTTTACTTACGAAAAAATTAAAAAGAGAGTAAAAGGTAGAATCATAGAGCGTAGCATCCCATCAGCCACATCCCTTGGATCTGTTTTTCTCAATACTTTTTTGGCATTATTTATCCTGAACATACCGTAATTGATGCTGTCTCCCATGCTTAAAATCTGCATTTTCCTCATCATTGCACAATTTCCATTCTTCTCTCTCACATTTTTTCGGAATTTCACTTTCCCTTACACTCATTACATTGCTTCTTCTTTACTCTACTTGTCACTGTTGAATGTTTTGCTCACTCTGTAGCTCTACCACTACTCTTGCCCTTGTCTTTATTCACATGCACAACAATACTCTCTTCACCCTCTGTAAGAAAACCCTCATTTTCCTTTACTATGAAAGAATTTACATGTTCATCCGTCCTTGCATTTTCACTTTCTAATTACAAGTAGAATTTCGTATACTTTATTTTATAGTAATTTTTTATTTTTAGACATTTAGATGTGTAACTGTGTTTAGGCACATACTTTTGTCTTTGTTTTTATTATTTGGTTTGTTTACTTCTTTCGGATGAGTCACGTGTAAGACTGACTAATCGTTTTTTTATATTCTTTTGAGCTCAACTTGCTTATCGTAAGTGTATGCCATTTGTTTCTTCTTATGCAATGAGATTATGATTCACGGATGGTTCATTTCACCAGTGTGTGGTGATTGCTTAGGCTTTTAAATTTTAAGCAAGTTGAGTGGAATGGATGATGAGAGGAGTCATTCAGTTACGGCAAGCTTGAGGTTTTTGAAATTAGCCTTACGGGAAGTCTAAAGCGTTGTGGGGTGTCTCTTTCAGCTTCCTCTTTCTTAGAGTGAATTTATCATTTACAAAATCTTATTTGATTGAAAGCAGTTGAGGAAGTGGGAAATGGGAAGCACGATATGTTGATTTGATTTCAAATGCAAAAGAATAGAAAGTCTCTTCTCGTAATTTACCAGCAGAGAAATAAGAAATGTTTTAATCTACTATGGTGATTGTGCTTTAGTAGTCATATTTCATATAGTGAAAAATTATAAACAAGTGCGGCCTATGCGCAAGAACCTGCTGCTCTTGGTAATCAGTCCTGCACAGTTTTTCAAAACTTTAAATAAATGAATCTGTTGAGCGTTGAGCTTAAAATAGCTATTCAAGAAATGCTACTCACAGAGCTAATTATGTAACTAACTGTAAGCAATGCCTGTTGATACAAAATTATGTGCATGTTGGTTTTCCTTATTATCTAATGACAAATATGCTAGTTGTTGGCTCTCATCAGTTTTGTATTTGTGATTTTCAGGTAGAAGGGGCAGACACTGAAGTAGAAAGAATATATTCTCAGTTTAAATGAGATGACCAGACCTACCTTGATTTTCATAATAGGAATTTGTATAGGCTTTGTGGTTGGGATTGGTTTGACATTATCCATAGTACACTGCCTCGTAAGGAGAAGGAAGCCCACAGAGGTTGATAAGAGCATTTCTCACAAAGCAGTGACAATTCCTGTTAATGTCAAAGGGTATGGTTCTAACTCAACATTATCAGAGGGCGAGGAGTCACCCAGAACATCTGAGTGGAGTAACATGCCTTTATGGTTGGAAAATCTTAGGAGAAGCAGTGCAGTGTCAGCTTGTGGAATTCCCAAGTATTCTTACAAGTACGATAACCTTTATTGAACTGTTGTTTCCTACTTTTTCTGACTGACAGTTACTGTAAATTAGTGTGCGGCTACTTTGATCTCTTAGCTTTTTAAACCCTACTAATCATTAATTATCTTGAGAGTAGATGTATGTGCAAAAATAATATTTCTTGTGGATATGTGTTCTTCTTAAAGGAAATAAGTCCAACAATTGTGTGTGATAACTAAAAAATGAGGTAATATCTGGGAAACCAAAGTGAGGAGCGAAGAAATAAGAAATGTCGGGTTAAATGCTAGGTTGACCTGAATGAAGGTTTCAAATTGCTGCTATATTGTCATTGAAATCTTTAATATTGAAGAAAATTGTTGGTAAATACAGTCTATACGTTTGCAACTGCAGTCTCAAAAACCGTGAGACATTGTGGCAGGAAGAGTTGGGGAATCTCCTTTTAAAACCATGAATGCAATAATGAAGTTTCTCTCACAGAAGAGAGAAAGTATAACCTGAAATAAAAGAAGATTGAATATGCAACATGACTGATAAGGAAATATATAATTCAGCTTGGATTGTATTCGATTAGGAATAAGGTTGAATTATAATACATGAGATGCAATCCTTACCTTACAAGTTGATTTTGTGAAGTTGAAGTAGGTATAAATCTACTTACTAATATAGTATCAAAATCTATCTTAGTCAAGTTCTTTGGGACTATTAGGCCATTGTTATTGGGTTCCTGTGAGACCACCTTTAAATATCTAATTCCATATTCGGGATTTCCATTCTACGGTGTTAGGTGGTGTGTGTTTGTATAATATATTTCTTAGTAGCTTAGTAAGTGAAGTTGGGAATCATCTCTATTTTCCTTTTAGTTGTTGCCTTTGTGCTGTGTATTTCTTCATGTTTTAAGTATTTTTTTTTTACCTTGTGACACCTTTTCCAGAGATATACAAAGGGCTACTTCTAATTTCACCACCATCATTGGCAACGGAGCCTTTGGTCCTGTTTATAAAGCGCAGATGGCTACGGGTGAGACAGTTGCAGTTAAAGTCTTAGGTACTAATTCAAGACAAGGAGAGCAGGAATTTTTAACTGAGGTAAATGGTATACTTAGCTTTCTATTGATGTGTCTGTATAAATTGCTTTTTTATTTTGTATTGAGTGAGGAATTTTGTATAGAATTAGGCTCCCAATAGGATATTGCTTCCCAGTAGGATTCTCTGCTTTGTGAATTCTACTGATTCTTTACCTTAAAAAATGTACTGGGAAATAGAAAACTAATTGATCCCTGGTATTTTCTAGAAAGTTTACTTCAATATGTGAGGAAGGATAACGAGTCTGTGCATACTCAATTTCTTAAATTTTTACAGTATTGATATCTACTTTAACTTTCACTTAAAACTTCTCTGGATAATTTGAAAGGCATTTCTTAGTATGTAATTATACTAAATCTTCAATTTTCCCCTATGTCTTGTACTAGTTCTTCTACTTTATTTTCTGGTGGCATTAACAGTTAGAGCTAACTGTCTGTCATTCGGTTACTTTACTGGTAACTTTTAATTTACAACAACCTACTATCAAACTGTTATTTACTCCTATTTTTCTTTTTCCAGAGATTGTACATTTTGACTGATGATTTTGGATGGTAAGATTAAGACAGCTTAATAATCTTTCCTTTCACGTTGGCAGGTTTTATTACATGGAAGATTACATCACAGAAACCTTGTGGATTTGGTGGGATATGTGGCTGACAAAGGAAAACATATGCTTCTTTACACTTACATGAGCAATGGCAGCCTTGCTTCCCATTTGTATGGTTAGAAAGAGATCCTTTTTTTCTTGTAACTTGCTCTAGTAGGTGAAATTTCCTTGTACAGTACCAAATGGAGTAGATGTTCTCAGTGTCTACTGAATTCATTATTTGGTCCATAATAAAATAGTTTGTCTAAATTCAGGGAAGCATCTGTATTGACATATCTTGTATCAATGATATATCAGTAAACTTCTAATTCAACAATTTTTTAAAATCTGAGTTGTTTTGACTTTTGTCTTTTGCAAAATGAAACATTTGATTATCCTCTGACTGAACTTTTATATTTACTTTGTTGGTTGTCGTCCAGTCCATGGTTATATAGCATGTCATGCTTTTCTGTTCATGATGCAATTCTTTTATTTCCTCATTATAGCTTTAAACCACTGGTATTTTACTGACAAAATTATCACCATATATATGAGGAGATGAAATTAATCTGATTATATATTGGGCTGCTTTCCATCAACTTTGACAAAGTCTACTTATCATATTGCAAAAGATACTTCTAGGAAACAAAGTTTCATATTTTCTTCCGGAGCTCAGAAGTATTTTTACTTGTACTCTTCTTTGTTCTCTATTTACTTACCCTTGTGTGTTGCAGATTTCGGAAAAAATCGTGAGCCACTGAATTGGGATTTGAGGCTTGGTATAGCACTAGATGTTGCAAGGGGACTGGAATATCTACATTGTGGGGTATATCTAATACTCAAATCAACTAATTAAATCGGTAAACTTACACATGGAGAACATGGAATGGAAAAAAGTTTCCTTTTGTTTTCTTCTTATTCAGAATCGAACTTGTTGCAGGCTTCTCCACCTGTTGTGCACCGTGACATCAAATCTTGCAACATACTGTTGGATCAGTCTATGAAGGCCAAGGTGATCTTTGCACTTTTAGTTCCCACAGATCAAGATATTGGTGATATTTTGAAACATTCATGGGGCATTATTAGTTTGGGTGCCACTTTTTCTTCTTATTTGTTCTTCCCTTTATGCATTGCATTTCATAAATTTTTCTTTTCTACATATATTCATCAAAATGATGCTGCCATAAGCTTTCCTGAAAATGATGCCTTATTTTTGTTAAGATTCTGCTGCAATTTTTCTTTTTCATCATATCCCTTCACTTGCTTCTGTCCATATTGAAGCTCAAACCTTTCTTCTTTTATATATGTTTAGGTCACTGACTTTGGGCTTTCCAGACCTGAGATGATCATACCTCGCACATCAAATATCCGTGGAACATTCGGATATCTTGATCCTGAGTATTTGTCTACAAAAACCTTCACTAAGAAAAGTGATGTTTATAGCTTTGGTGTGCTACTATTTGAGCTCATCACTGGCAGGAATCCGCAGCTTGGCCTCATGGAATATGTAAAACTAGTAAGACCAGTATCTGTTTGTGGGTCTCTTTTTGTGTGCTGGTTCTGTGTTGCATGCATGTGTCATGATACATTTGAAAATATACAAATAAATACTTAAGATTGACAGAGTATTTCTTTATGGTTATCATTAGGCAGCCATGGAAGGTGAAGGTAAGGTTGGATGGGAAGAAATTGTGGACGGGCAATTAAATGGAAAATATGATTTGCATAATCTTAACGACATGGCTTCACTTGCATTCATATGTGTTAATGAAGTCTCCCAAAGCCGACCACCGATGTGTGAAATTGTTCAAGCATTATCAGAGCTATGTAAGAGGAATAGTAAAAATCTTGGCCGAACATCATCTGCTGCTGCATTAAAGGATGTGTGTATTGAAGTGGACCAGATTGAAACTAAGGACTTTACATCAACTGCGAGTACAAATATATTGGGCAGATTGCATAGCCGATGATCTTTATGAGTCAGCTAGTGCTTTTGGATGAGTAAACACCTGCTTTCTATTTTGTTTAATCAGTTAATCTAACCTTTTTACCATACTGGAATTCTGTAGATAATTGCATAACCAATGAATCTTTGGTGAATCTGCAAGTGCCTTTGAAGTTTGGATGGTAAATATCTGCATTATGTTTTAAATATCAGCTTATTTTCATAGTTTACCAACAGGTTTTTCCACTTATTGCCTGAATTCTATCATATGAATTTCAAAATTATATGTCTTTTGCATTATAGAATATGCATTATGTTTTTGAATTACATTTTATGAGTAAAATGTTGTACTTCCATAAATTTTACCATTGAGCTTTCAATTTTATGAATTTTAGCAGTGAATTTTAAATTTTGTAAATTTTAGCATTGAGCTTTTATAATTTTGTAAATTTTACTAACACTTAACAAAACTATTGTCTATTAATATAAATATAAATGATAGTATGCACATATTTTTATTAAGCATTAGGACTAAAAGTCCCAAAATGAATAGATATCATGGTAGTTGAATCGCAATACAGATTCCGTATCGAAGAACTTATATTTTGAGTTGCAAATCGTAAAATTCATAAACATTTAAAAAATGTAAAATATAAGACATAAACATATAAAAATAGAATTAATAACAAAAAATTTAAAAGCATATGACTGGATTAAGGTAATGTTATAATGGTTGGATTTGATTGGGTTGTATTAGTAGACAAAATTACTTAATATTATAATAGTTGAATTGTGATGGGTTGTATAACTCCATTGTTAAATGGAAATAAATTATTTGGGCTGATAAGTGTTTGGTCGACGGGCAATAAGAAAGAAAGAAGAAAGAAGGAGAACATTAGGATGGCTATTGCTTTCTGTACCCTGTTAAATTTCGTCCAGCATCCTATCACTTCCGAAATTTATTTTCCAGAACACTATAAACAACTCTGATTTTTATTTTTTTTTCCGGAAAGAAATTACCCCTATTATGGAAAAAAATGAAAATTTTTTTCGAAAGCTTTTTATGTTGAAAGGGGAAGCTATTTCATCCATAAATGAAGAACAATTTTGATGATGTCTACTGGTTTAGAATAAAACATAGCTTGGTCCAGTTTAGGATATGCATTAGGCAATTAGCTTCTCTTTCTCAAATGTTTTCCAGGCCCGCTGTGTAATTCTGCATATGATTAATTTTTTAACTAATGGATTAGCTGTGAGTATGGTACAAAGTAAGTGAAAATATACTCACGATAATCGATTAGGTAAATTGCTAATCGAATTAGTGACAGCAAAAACCTTTGTATAAAAGTTGTTTTGGAATCTGTTTTGGGTCTGAAAAAAAATCAGAAAGATCACGCAGTTTTCATCTGAGATAGAGCCATCTGAGAGACACAAAGTTTCAGAAGATTCTGCAAGATAACTCAAGTACAGATCCAAGAAGAATTGATGGTTGATTCTACCATGATGGATCTTGCTTGATTCAAGGAGCATCAAGTCAAATCTGCACAGCTTAGGTGTTTTCGTTTCTTGTTTTGTTTTTTGTATTTCTGATTACAGTAGCTCAGTGTTTGAAGTGTGGACCTAGGTGCAATTGTGTGGATGCATTGCTCCTAGGGGGAGTTCTTGATTGTTGAATCAAGTTCTTGAGTTTTGAGGGTTAGAATTACATAGGTGTGCTTGTAATTCTTGGAACCTTTCTGTTTAGTGGAATCCTCCTAAGTGTGTTACTTAGGAGAAGACTGGATGTAGATTCTTTTTGAATCGAACCAGTATAAATTGTGTGTCTTGCTTCTTTCTTCTCTCTCATAATCTTTCTTGATTGATTTAAACAGTCCATTAACCCAGAACTGCGAAATTGATTAATTGAGCTTTAAAACCTAAAGATTTATTCAAGATTCATCTTAAACCATATAAAAGCTT
>Ga0214545_1001280_pt1 | contig 46349 bp, 20 predicted proteins | sample CNSS4metaG_FD_160064 | JGI IMG/M metagenome (GOLD analysis project Ga0214545, IMG submission 160064) | Root nodule microbial communities from cowpea collected in UCLA plant growth center, Los Angeles, California, USA - CNSS4 | ecosystem: Host-associated > Plants > Roots > Nodule | place: USA... | reverse complement strand
CGCTTCTACAATGTTTCCAGAGCCTCAGAGATTCATATTCATACCAACAATGTCCCAAGAACGAGACATCTTAAGTAGTTCCTCATCTGTTATAGAATTGTCGGTACTCAACACACCAATGAGGCTGCCATCTTGCCGTAATCTGCGTGTGATAGCCCGTGTGTCAACATCATCTGTTGCATTACAAAGCATCACCAAAGTTAAAGCCAAAAGCTACAAACGAATTTATCAAAGTAACACTTGCAGGGTTTATGCATTCGTATACATTACTCACAAATTCCCATGATATTCCTTTCTGATAAGTAACCACTTAAAGTTTCTACACATCTCCAGCTTGAGGTACTACATAGATTTATTACAAGGACAAAGAAAAAGTAAGCATAGTAAAATATAAAGTTCAATCAGTGAAAAGCTTTCTGGAGAATGTAAATTAACCTGATGCTTAAACTTCTAATTACTAGACCAGCAAGGAAGCACTTTCTTGATTCCTCATCATCTGGCAGTAAGAGCATCAAAAGGTAACTTTTAGACAATTTCCAAGAACCAAGATTCAAGAGACTTAGAATTTAAATCTAAAAATACTCACCAAAATTTACACCAGTGTTACCAATATGCGGGTTTGTCATCAGCACAAATTGACCAGCATAACTAGGATCTGTTAGAATTTCTTGATACCTGCAGTGGACATATATTAAAAAAAGTTACATATATCCTTATTCAGACCTAATGCATGTATGATCCATAATTTATCTCATCTCACCCAGTCAATGATGTATTAAAAACCACTTCACCCACTTGGGTTCCTGAAGCACCAAACGACTTTGCTTTCCAGATTGATCCATCTTCTAACACAAGCCTAGCATCCGAAGTTTTCCAAGGCCTTTCACCCTTCTCTACATTTCAATCCAAAAAAAAATTGATCAATTTCTTCAAGCCCCATGTATACGTAAAGAATGTGTTCACTTCAAGCGTAAACCAAATCATAAACTACCAAAAGGAAAAAAAAAGAAGGTTGGAATAAAAATCATGGCACACGAAATCGGTTTGTTGGTAAAGAAAATGGAAGAGAAAGGAAGAAGAAGGAATTACTAGCAGAGCATCTGATAATTAAGGCGCAAAGCCTAGGTGGCGACTTGGAACCGACGAGGTGACTCAGAGGCACACCGACGCCCAAAGATTTTGCTGCCATTGCCACCTAGAACCGTTCTGAAATCACTTCTGTTCAGGTTCGGATTATGGATTTTTCTTTTCTTTTTTTCCATGAAAGTTGTCCTTTTATGTTTCTTGTTCTGTCGTTTTGAGAACAGATACCACTCGTTTTCATACACATTTTTTTTTTTCTTTTTCTGTTTTTAATTTTTGATGTGCTTGTTCCGTCTTCATCTCCTTTTCTTCTTTGGTTTCTGAAAAAGGGAAATTCCACTTGCGTGGTTCACCAAGCACTTCTGCGACTTAGATTTTTTTGCACCATCAATGTCCAAACAAGTTGTGGCAAAGAATATTTTTTCTACTTTTCAAATACTCCGTATTAATTATAGACAGTATTTTCCTAGTTAATCTCTTCTCAGTTTTAAAAAATAAGATTATATTCAGTATAAAAAATATTCTCTTAATTATTTACATTAACTTCACTATAATTATTATAAAACTAATCATCTTATATGGGTGAATTATTATTTAAATATTCAAGTACATGTTAAATTATTATTAATATATGTCAAGCCATTTAATCTTACAATGGAGGATAGATTTAGCATGACAACTTATTCAACTTTATCTTGTAAGAGATGTGTGAGTATATACTATATTGCGGATGTCTCAAACATTCCCGTGATACTTTATTTGGAATTTTGACCACAATTACAAAAATATCAAGTGAATTTATCTTTTAAATTTGTTTTCTAAAGTGCACTTAATCTTGTTTTTATTAGTGGTTTCAATTTGCTTACGAGTCACTGAACCAAATTAGATGTGTAGTGTTCCATCATCGATTGTGAATTATACCTTTTTGATGTCATCTAAAGCACCCCATACAATATGGTAATATAGCATTATGTCTCTTTAAGGCACTTCAAAAACGTCGAAATGAGCACATAACAGTGATAACCCACTCAAAGTGAAAACCACCGCTGAAATTAATAAAAATAATGTTTATAAAAAAAATTAAATTTGATTTTAATTTAAAAAGGCATAAATATAGATATTATAAAAAAAAATTGTAAATTGGTTTAAATTAAGTATATTTCTAACATATTAATAATATTTAATATTAGATATGTTAAACTTTATTATATTATCATTTATGAAAACTATATAAAAAATTAGTATAAATTGTATTACATAATATTAATTTAATATTAAAATATTGCAATGAAAAAGAAAATTGTTATGCAGTTATAATGTACTACCCTTTTATGAACTTATCATTTATAATACAATAATGTTAAAAAGAATTAGTATAAGTATAATGTATAATGATATTTAAAATATCCAACAACTTATACAAAGCATGGAAGATGATTTGGCTAACAACGTACACAAAGGATTGGCTAGGTTGTGAACTTTAATTTATTGCAATTGAAAGAAGAAATGACCTACTTTATTATAAAGTTGAAATAATGAGTCGAAACTCATCACTTAAATATACTGAAAAATGTCAATAGCAATGAAATGCGAAAAAAAAAAATATCAAGGAAAAAATTAATTTCTTATATCTAGTCAACAAAATGAAATTGTTGCCTTTAAGTAGAAACCTAAAAGGCTAAAACACAAAATTATTACCTTTTAGGAACATTTTAAAAAAATTATTACTTTAGTCACTGCTTTCATTTTATGAGCGTGCTGCGAACGCAAAATGAGAAGGCGAATATATATACACATATATTGATTATTTGAAGGAGAAAGCGAAAGAACAGAGAAAATAATTTGAAGGGCAACAAAGAAAAGAAGAAAGATGGGCGTGACGAAGGAAAACGTTGAAGCAACCTTGAAGGCCAAACTCAACCCTTCTCATCTTGTAAGCCTTTCCTTCTCTTTCCTCTTCTTACTCTGCACTTCGCTCACTCAAACCCACTCTCTCTGTTTCTTCTTTTAAGATATCAAATTCAGAAGCATTTCACCCTTTTTGCATGCTACGCCACATAATAACTTTCTAGTTTGCTGATCACCCCCCTTTACTAATTTCTTTACTAGCTTTTAATTAATCTTTATCCAGAGTTGTCCAAAGTCACGTTCTTTAATTTCTGCATTCAATTGAGCTCTCCTTTCTTGTTTTTACCCAAATCCCAGGAATGGTTTCGCTCTATATGAAAATTGTTTCTTTCGTAGCATTGGTAGAGAACCTAGAATAAGACTTGTTTGGATCAACTTCTCTATAAAGCATTTCTAGAAAAAAAGAAAATAAAATAGGAATCAAAATAAGTTTTATAAGTTAATGTCTAAAGGTTTTGTTAGCTTGTAAGGTTCTTACTTTCTATATGGCAGTAAATACCGAATGGATTGGTCTATTTAGGGAACCAATGAATTGGTTTGTGAGTAGCAATGCAATTCATGGTTAACCAGCGAATTGTGTTAGTTCCATTCTTGCAGAGTCAAGAAAATGACAGTAGTCAAGATGGGTAGTGGGTGGAATTTGGATTTGATGAAGATTGAATGGGAAGTGGAGAGATGTAGCAGCCCAACTGGAGAATGGGTTTGCAGCAGTATTGGGAGGGAGTGGGAATGGGAATGCCCCGAAGACCTCCAATTGCACTCTGCAAATGATGATGATTGTGGATGGTTATGTCTGTGTGTCTAATAGTTCTTCAATTTCTTTGTATCTTTGAATATTTCTCTTTGATGGGTGTGGGAGGGAAGGAAACACTTGCATCACAAGGCAAGTACAAAAGCATACCGCAACTAACAAGTATATGCCCACGTACTTGGCAAAGTGGCATGCAGCATATCCAAATCTCTAACATGTACCGCCAGAATATATATCTTTGGCTCTGTGATTTCTTTTCCATAGGGTTATACTGCTTTGTTCTTGTTCTTTGCTCCTTTTAATGAACATTAGTAATTTTTTGTCCTAAGTATATCCATATTCCAATTTTTTGTTGCACAAAGGCGGAATGATCTTGTGCAAACTATCTCCCTCGCCAACTAGGCTGGTTCATGCAGGGTAGTCAGTTCCTTATCTGACTGCAACCTTTTCTAGATATCAAAGAGTCACTGACATATAAACTTTCTTCTCCTACTAAATTTATTACCTTTGATATATATATTTTTTTAATTGCGTAGGAATAGATAGTTCATGGTGCTTCTATTTATCTGTTGGATCTTGGATGTTTAGATAATGCATTGAAATTTTATGCAATCTAAAAATTTCTTGTTCTACAGGCTACCTGTTTTATCTATGGCTATCAGAAATCCATATAACAATTTTGGAATTTCCTTTGATACTTGACAGTGGGAATGACTTATGCAGTGTACTTTCATTTAGTGTTGGATCTTGAATCTTTCGCACATGTCCGATCTTATTGTTATAAAAAATTTACTTTTTCCAACATTGTGGTTTGCTTTATTACAAAAACTTCTTTCAGTACGTTAATGAAGAGCTTCCCCCTTGCCTGTCACATGGGGTCTGTAATATGGAATTTGTTGTGCATTAATGTGAAAAATTGTTAAACTTCAAGGGGTTATTTATAAGGGTTTAGGGATTGTCTGTTAATTCTAGCTTCTTTTAATAATGATATAATTTGTCTATGTTCATGGTAGTTACGTACAACAGAACAAATTTTATGCACCAAAGGGTTGGAGCACCCTAGTGTTCTAGTATAAATATATTTTGCCGATCGAAAAAGAAAACAAAAAACCAAAGATGAAATATGCCTGTTTCAGGGGTGTACTGAGTTTGACACTCACTTTTCTTCGATATTTCCATTCTAATTTTATTCTATTTGTGTTTCAGGAAGTGGTTGATACATCTGGAGGGTAAGTTTCTTTCCACTTATTGACCTCGTGTCCTCTACTTATAGCACTGCTTGCTTCCTCCTTTTTTTTTTTTTTTTTTTTTTTTTTTTTCTTTTTTTTTTTTTCTTTTTTTTTTTTTTTTTTTTTTTTTTTTTTTTTTTTTTTTTTTTGTTTTTTTTTTTTTTTTTTTTTTTTTTTTTTTTTTTATCTTACAGTGATGTAATTTCCGTGTTGTGACTATTAGGTGCGGTGCAAGTTTTGTTGTGGAGATCGTATCAGAACAATTTGAAGGGAAAAGGCTACTGGAGAGGCATCGAATGGTGAATGCTGCCTTAGAGGAGGAACTGAAAGAGATTCATGCTCTCTCGATAAAGAAAACTGTTACCCCAGAGCAGTGGAAACAACAGCAAGAAGCCAACCAATCAAATGCTGCTGCCTAGACCATATGTTTCGGTTACAATATAGTTACAAATAAGAAATCCAGTGTGTTGCTGACTTTTGACACTGTTTATGGATTCTAGTTCTATGTACTTTTATCGACACTCAAATTTGTAACTGTAGTACTAAAGTCAAATTTACAAAATTTCTTTCTTTCCCCTAGTTATTAAGTAACGTGATCCTCTTTGGGTAGAAACTTTTACATCAACTACACTTTGTCGAGCGACCCCTTCAAGTAGAAACTTTGAAATCAATTGTAGTCTTAAAACACCCACCTTTCGTGCCACCAGTGACCATGACTCCTAACCTTTTTTGTTATTTTAACGAGGATGAATCAAGGATACTTTTTTGGTGTTTGGAGACAATCGTTTTTGTTTCTTGTAAGATTTTATTTCTTACCGCATTCTTTCTATGAAACTTGTCCACTTCCAAAATTTAGTCAATCGAAGTACTTGCCACATGAGTTTTAACTCGAGGTTTAACGAATTGTTGCCAGGTAAGTATTGGAAATTTTGTTGCAGTTTTCCAAAGTTTCGTATTTGTGCCTGCTTATCTCACTAGCAGGTATACTCACGCTTCAGAGACGTCTTTGCACATATGCACTTTCTTTGTAACTAAGTAGGCATGCCAACTCAATCAATTCCTAAAAGAAGATGAATGTTGTATGCAGCGTGAAAGGCCAAGGCCAATTCATAAATGTTCAGTATTTTTTTACAGAAACTTCACAGAATAATGGTCTTATTTTTTTTGTCAATCTGCAAAATAATGGTTGAAAACCACTTTCCCGGCTGAATTTTTTGCTATTGGGACATGGGTTGCGTAGAAAACCACCGTATAATAAGGTATCTATCAGCTGGATCTGGTGTCCTTGGAATGGGAACTTCTAAGCCACATGTCTCGATAGACCTATCCACAGCAGTCTTTATACAAAAGAAATGCAAACGTGTCATAGTTTCCCTTCTGCCGAAAATTTCTGCCTTGTTACTCCTTATCACCAAAAGAGATAGAGCAACCACTCTGTCCACATGAAGATTCAATGGTCACTAACCTACTCCACCCTCCAATGACAGATTCCCATGCGAGTCCTCTCATTTGTAGAACCATGAATGCCATGAAGCTTGGAAATTTTGCCCCACCCAGAAATCATTCAAGAATAAACACCTCAAGATTTGGTGAGAGACCATTATGGTTTAGACCCGTTACAATCATTAGAGTTGCAGAACACAATTCTGGGTCAGGCTTAGTTGAGCTTGAAACACTTGCTCAGAAGAAAAGAGAGCTTTACCAGGCGGTGGAAGGTACACACTTGCATTATTTTCATCTCCCTCTCTTATTGTAAATTTCAGACTCCAAAATGAGTAATATGACTGAAGCGGGTTGCAAACAAACGTGTTTCAAGGAATCAATAGGGGAATTTTCGGAATGCCATCTGCCAAGAAATCTGAAATTGAAAGTCTGGTGCAGCAGCTAGAATCTCTGAATCCTACTCCATACCCAACTCAAGAACTTCACATGGTAACACCAATCCTTTCTCATCGACATTTACAAGCTAACATAGTATTTTTCAAACACCCCATTTGACACAACTAGTTTCTCTCTATTTTTCTTTTCTTTTCTCATCACATCACACACACTTTTCCTTAATCTTTTTCCCTCTTCAGGTGTCTACTGGTATGAGTGTCATGAAACATTTTCTAATGTTTTTATCATGGGCAGGTAGCTGGGTGTTGGAGGCTTGTTTACAGTACAATCTCAATTTTGGGATCAAAGAGGACAAAGTTAGGCCTCAGAGACTTTATCTCACTGGATGAATTTTTCCAGACCATTGACATATCCAAGGTAAAAAGACAATGAAGTTCTGAATTAATGTATCATATGACTTTTCAATTAATCCACTATTTCAATTTTACTTTCTAATGTACTGAGTTTGAACATTGGTAATGTGATTTGAAAATGGAGAGCAAAGCAGTTAACATGATCAAGTTCAGTGCAAGGGGATTGAGTTTGCTGTCTGGACAACTCAGTATTGAAGCCTCTTACAAGATTGCTTCCACAACAGTTAAAACTCCAATACTTATTTTTGGTCATTTTTTTCTCTGTAAAACATTACCAAATAACTTCCTAATTAGTTACTGCTTCAAATTCACAGAGGGTTGACATTAGTTTCGAAAATTCAACTATCACTCCTGATCAGGTATCTTACTATTTTACCTTTTTTGGAATGAAAACAATATTTAAATATTTAAACGAAAATATTCTTTTGCGTAGCTAAATTATTTTTCCTCCTTGCATGGCAGTTGATGAATGTGTTCCGGAAAAATTATGATCTTCTGCTCAGCATCTTCAACCCAGAGGGATGGCTGGAAATCACGTATCCTAATGCTTTCAAGATTTTCTTTTTCTTTTTCTATTTTTTCGTATAGTATCCTATAAAAGTCTTCACTCACACATATTTGATCTTTCAGTTTTCTAAAATCAAATAGCTATGGTTTCTTGCTATTAATTGATGAAATTCGTTGTTGTTTCTGAAGTCTGCCATGGCATAGATATGTTGATGATTCGATGAGAATAGGAAGGGACGACAAAAGCAATATCTTTGTACTGGAAAAATTTGATGACAGTGAAAACTCCTAACTATTGCTCTTCCTCTTTGATGTTCAAAATTAATACTATGCGAGCCATTTTTGTATCCTTGCATATATGTTCTTCATTTCACAATTTTGTTGCTCAAAATTCTTATACAAATTACTTATTACGGTAGAAATAAGAATGTTATGTTGCTTAAGGGAAGCAACTAATTTTCTTGTAACACTGTTTTATTAATTGTCTCACTAGTCATCATCACTTGTTTCTGCTTGTACAATTTTATTCACCAGTTTTAGCTTTTCGATGCATATTTTCATTAAAATGTTATACTACTGATCAGAGTACTCTCTTGAAGGCAAAGAGATCCTTCTCTCAAGAATAAGAAGCCTTTTTGATTAAAAGATAAAGTGATCTGATCTTGAACTTTGCAAAATATAGAAAACAAATTAAAAAATTTACCACTTTTGAAGAAGTAATAATTGAATCTTTAAGAAGATAAGGATAAAAGGGAAAACAAGTTGAAAAGAAAAAACAAAAAGAAAAGGAGTGTGAAAAGTTAAAGAGGGGTGCAGATAGCAGAAAAATAAACATTTTTCTTACAAGAGTCCAAGTATCTAGTAATGCTTTAGTGATAGCTTACTTTACCTTTGTAAGCATTTATATATGATTTGTATAGTTTAGAGACTCAGTAACCAAAAAATATTTGTTAAAATTTTCTCCATACGGAAAGATAAATTATTTTTTCTATGAACAAAAACGAATTAGAATTGCTATGATGACATTATATTCTTTATTATGGAAATAATTGTGTTCTGCTTTTGGACAAAATATTTAAATATCCTTTTTATAAAGTGTTGTTGGGATTTTAAAGAGCATAAATTACTATATTTGTTATCAAATGACTAACTTATTATAGTCACGTGATTTTATTAGTTTTGCTTTATATATATATATATATATATATATATATATATATATATATATATATATATATATTTAAATTATGTAGAAATTAAACTTATCGACACACTCATTATTTTTTTATAATCAGTTCAATCCAACTTAGTTGGCTTTTTTTTAGATGAATTAAAATTGATTAGGTAACACGTTTGTGAATTTCAAACTCAATGAATCATATTAGAGCTATCTCAATCCGGTTTTATTGCAAAAATATAATAAAAATATTATTTATCTACTATCATAAAAATAAATTTTTATTTTATTATGAGTATGGTTTAAACATGGATTATAAATAATGTCATTTTCTTATAAGTTGTAATTACTAAGAAGTATTAAAAATATTTATATTAAACCTTTTAATAAAACATTTTTTTAAATTACTCGTTGAAGGAATCTAAAACTCAACTCAACTGAATTGAATGGAATCAAAACTTAAATTAAACTTAACCAATTATAAGAAAATACCACTATACTTTATTCCTCGTAAATCTCATATGATTTTTTTATGCCGTCTAATTTTTTTAGTTATAAGAAAGAAGACTCAACTGTATCAAAGACGGCTTGAATGGGTCAAGCAACTACAATTCAACACAAAAATTAGGTCAGACAAAAAGACATATAAATCATATTCATGTTGCTTTTGTACGAGATATTAGTTTGTTTATTTTTAGTATTTATCAATTTTGTTAATTGGGGTTGATTAAAAGATAATTATTATTGGATTATACTGATTAAGGATTTTTATCACCACTACTATATTTAGAATTAAAGTTTAATTTATAAAGAAACTGTAAACTGAGTTTCCTTATAAACTTGATTAAGATTCTGTTTAAATAGAAAAACGATGAAATAAAAAGCATGTAATTCCTTCCTACATGCACGAAACATTAAGTCAAATGATTTGACAACCCAACTTCTTCTAATGAATAAGAAAAAATCCAAATTAGAAGAGACATTTTGAAAAGATTTTATCATAACTCCAACTAAATAAGAAAAAGACGAAAACAAGTCTAATGACAGAAATAACATAAGGTAATACAACCAAATACTTATTGTTAATCTTCAATTATTAAAGTTCTTTCTTTTTCTGTAGCAAAAGCAATTGTTTTTATATAATTTAGCACTGAAATAATTTCCTTTCACATATCAATATTATTACCATCATATATTATGAATTTAATTATTTTAACATTAATACATTATAATGTAATCAATACCTCGTTCTTTCTCTATGTATTCTCTTTTTCTCTCTCTATATGAAGAAAAAAATTGTGGAACAATTAAAATGTTTGATTGATTCCCCTGTAAAGAAAGGAATCTCTATAATTTGAAAATGGTATGAATTAAAAAGAATAATGTATTGAAGATGTTTGTGGAATTGTCTGTGAAGAAAAATGGAGAATGTTAGTGGAGAAGATGTTGAAGATGTCTCATCAGAAACTAATCATATTTGCCAATGATAGTGAAGTGAAGTAATAAGAAGTGTTTGAAGCATGGGCTGTGTGATGTAATTGAAGTAAGATTTAACACTGATATGTCACCAATATCATTATAATAATTAAGCACTGAATACATATGAACATTTTTAGTATTATGTTCATTAATTTGAGGTTTAAGGTTTGAGGTTGTGGAGTGGGAAGCAATACCAATACGTGACACCAACTAATGAAAACAGAAATACATAGAAAACATCTAACAAAGTCTTCACTTCGTACCTGTCGTTCCAACTCCCATCTAGCTGGAATCACTTTCACTCTCTACAAAATATTGCTCTACGTCTTTCAAGAACTTAATTAAGTTAAAAATATATATTAATTTTTTTTGTATACATTAGTTTATATACCAAATTTCTTTTATTTTATTTTTTATAAAATTTATGGTATAGAAACTTGTCAAAACCTATCTTAAAATTAGTTTTTTAGTAATGAATCAATTAATGTAAAGTGAAACCTATAGAGTACTGACAATACATTCAACTAACTTCTTAATGTTATTAGGTAGGTATAGTTAATTATTTAATTTTTGTTATTTTTTATTTTTTGTATTTAATAAAAACATAGAACGGTTTGAATCATTCCCTGTACCTTGAAATCATTTTCTTTACAATTTTTAAATATTAATATAAAAACTTAAATTGATAAATTAATGATTTAGTATTTAATGTATTCTTTTGTCGCACTTCTCTCTGTTAGAATTTCTTAATATTTAACAACTTCAGTGAAATTCACTAAAATGGTAGTTTGTGACTAAGAGATTCAAAATACTGTTGATTGATTAAAGTCGAAACATTAATAATTTAACGATGATCTGACATTTATAGTTAAAAACTAAAAACTATTTAATAAATATATTCTTTATCTGATACGCTTTTAAGTAGCTGTTTTTAATAGAATTTCTCTTCTCTCATTCTCATCACTGATATCAATGATGTTTTTTAATTTCAATGTAAAAATAATTAAATTGTGAACTTATTTATCTTTTATTTCGAGTTAATATTTTAAGAAATGTATGCTAATATAGACTTAAGTAAAAAAGAAAAAAAGAAAAAGAAAAGAGGCCTTGGTTATTATAATTATTATATTTTGGGGGATTTTTGTTACTGGGTGCGTGGTTGGTCTGTGGGGACAGAAGAGAACATAACAGAGGAGAGGAACAGAGAGAAACTACTACAAACTATGGTTTTAAATTGCTTAAACTTTTTCAGCCACCGCATGCTCTTCTCTTCTCTTTCTCTTTCTCTTTTCTTTCTCTCTCACTGCCATTCATTTCCCCGCACCTTTCTCTCCTCTTCTTTTTCCCACTCTTTCTTTCCAAACCTACGAACAAAACAAATAACTCTCACAAACCACACCAATGGGAGGATGTGCGACCAAGCCAAAGGTTTCCTTGGAAGACAACCATGCCAAAGCCAAACCCGAACCCGAACCTGACACCCTCCAAACCAAACCTCCAACCGAAGACAACCTTAATAATGTCACCGACGTCGTCGACGATGACCAAGCAAACAAACGACGCTCTCTCAGTTTGTTGTTCAAGGAGGTACGCACAAACCAACCATTTCCGATTATTTTATGCGTCAAATTTCCCCAAAATGTTGTATGAAATATTTGCACTGATTTGTTTTTCAAAAAATTGACGGAATGGAGAATAGTGGTAGAATTAATTGTTTTGGTTGTTTCCTCCTTTTCTGGGTAAACAGATTTTGTCGTGTGATTCCGTTTCATCCGAAGAAAAGGAAATGCTCACTTACTCACACACACCTTTTAACTTATTCACTGCTACTTTACCGTACTAATTCTTGGTCCACTCTGCACCTTTACCCAACAGAATCACCGTTGTCTCGGTTTAATGGCAAAATTTTTAGGGTAGCTACCCCAATCATGCGCATCAACAAACATTTAACAATATTTTCCTAACTATATTTATTATCCTTTCTTTTCTTTTCCATCACCTACTCCTCCTCTCATTCGTTTACCAATCTTTTCCGGTTAAAATTAAAGGGTTTAATATTTCCGTGAAAAAAAATCATGATACTGACTTTTAAATTAATCAATTCGTGTTTTGATGGGACTGTAAAGATTAGCATTAATTTAAGAACGCGTCTTAATTACGCATTAAAAATAAATTTTTGAAAATAATCAATACTAAATTTCGAATGTAGAAGTCAGACGCAGAATACATGACAAAGAAACGTGCGATCCCCATGGTTTGGATCCAATTGATCACGTTTACCGCTATCATCGTTCTCATGCTTTCATTATAGTAATTAATCGGTGTGTCCGTTCTCCACAAAACATTAATGATTGGAAACAAAAGACTGGGACAGAGTCTCGTAGCACACATTATGAGGGTTATGTTTGCAAGGTTAAAAATTAGGATTCAGAAACTATGTTTTATATTTCTTAATGCTGTCCGATTCGATTTTATAAAGTATAACACAAAAAAAAGATATTTTTATGACTAATTTTTATAATTTTGGAAACAATAAATAAAGTGAAGTTTTATGATTGAGAACGAAATAAGTAAGAAAGTACAGAGCTTTCTTTTTTTTTTTATTTTGAAATGTTGTGATGAGTTTATCTGTCTTGCTTTTTTGGGAAGAACAAAATAATAGAAGTCAAAAGTTTGACTATTACAGAAGTGGAGCCTGGACAAACAAATGGACCTAGATATGTTGTGATGTCCATGTATATCTGTGCATGATTGGCGGTGTGGATGTCGTACAAATAATGCTTGGTGTAAACCATAAATGTTAACTGGTTTTGTTTTGTACCATGTAGTATTTGGTAATATAATTAGAGTATGGGTTTCCCTAAGCCAATTTTTAGCATGTTTTGCGCCCTAAATTTGGTGTCTTGAATTTCCCAAACGCATCAGGGGTATTTATTTAATCAAAGGCCCAATGGCCAATACTATTGTTTTACTTTTTTTGGAAAAGAAAAAAGTTGGAATGAAAGTAAGTTTTATTTTTAAGGATGTTTAGGAAGTGAAAGAAAACAGGATGAAAAGTAAAGTGTGGACAATGAAGTATTCTTAAAAAAATAAAGCTTTATAATAATTTTTACTTATGTGTGTTTTGAAACTGTAATTCACTGAATCTAGAACCAAACAAAGTATGACACTAAACTCTGAAAAGTGTCTGCACCCATTTTTTTCACACACACAAAATATAAATAGAAGCGTTACACTCATTGTCACAAACTTAGAAAATCTAAAATATGACATTTTTCTCTCTTTAATTTGTTGAGTATTTTTTATTTTATGTTGGTTAAAATTGACCACTTCATTGTGAAACTTGGTTGAAGTGTTGGTACCATGAATGAAATACTGCATATCCAATTATTTATGTCCCGAACCATGCTTTGTTTATGTATTATTGTTAGTAAATTTAATTAATGCATTGTTTAAATTTTGAGTACACACTGTTTCAATAAATAAAGGTAAAATTTGGAGGCGTATCTTCGTATACCCTTCAACTCATCCACATTATCATTTTCAGTTACCCAACACAACTCCCTGAATTCAAGCATAATTATCTGAACCAATTTTATTAGAATTGCATTACTAAAAGAAATTATCTCCAACCTTAGAGAAAAACCAGTAAGAACTTTTGGATTTATTACAGTAAGTTTCGAATTTAACATCATCAATTAATTTTTTGTTTTGTGATATCCTAATCGAGCAAGTGCCTAACTTGTGAAAACGGCGGAAGAAAACAAGGAATATAAAAAATTTCTTCATCAGTTTCCACTTGATCGATATCCAACCATTCCAAAGAGACTATTATCCAACAATGTCATTCCTTAGCTCTTTCTTATCTTTTCTGGTTTATAACTTTGTGTGTTTTGCAGAATAAAGATTCTGAGGTTTCCACAGAAAATGAGAAAACCACAGTGGAGGAGACTGTGAAAGAAGTGTTAGACGGCGAAAAACCTGCTGAGGAAACTAAAAGCAATGAGCCAACAATTAAACCAGAATCTCCAAAACCAGAGGTGAAGCTGTCCGAGGAAAGTAAAAGCAACGAATCGCCAAAACAAGAATTAAAGAGTGTGAAGATAGAAACATCAGAAACTGAGAAGCCTTCAGAAGGAATTCTTATCAATGAAGCAGCTAACGGGACAGTGAAACTAGAGTCAGAAGCTGAGAAACCTTCAGAGGTAACTAGCGTAGTAAGTGAAGCAGCCAAGGAAACAGTGAAACAAGAACCAGAAGCTGACAAACCTTCACAGGTAACTGGTATAAGTGAACCAGCCAAGGAAACAGTGACACTAAACTCAGAATCTGAGAAACCTTTAGAGGTAACTAGTGTTAGTGAACCAATCAAGGAAACAGTGACTCTAAACTCAGAATCTGAGAAACCTTTAGAGGTAACTAGTGTTAGTGAACCAGCCAAGGAAACAGTGAGACTAAAATCAGAATCTGAGAAACCTCTAGAGATAACTAGTGTTAGTGAACCAGCCAAGGAAACAGTGAAACTAGGATCAGAAACTGAGAAACCTTCACAGATACCTGGTATAAGCGAACCAGCCAAGGAAACAGTGAAACTAGAATCAGAAGCGGAGAAACCTTCAGAGGTACTTAGTGTTAGTGAACCAGCCAAGGAAACAGTGAAACTTGGATCAGAAACTGAGAAACCTTCACAGATACCTGGTATAAGCGAACCAGCCAAGGAAACAGTGAAACTAGAATCAGAAGCGGAGAAACCTTCAGAGGTAACTAGTGTTAGTGAACCTTCCAAGGAAACAGTGAAACCTGGATCAGAAGCTGACAAACCTTCACATGTAACTGGTGTAAGTGAACCAGCCAAGGAAACAGTGAAACAAGAACCAGAAGCCAAGAAACCTTCAGAGGTAACCAGTGTTAGTGAACCAGCCAAGGAAACAGTGAAACTAGAACCAGAAGCCAAGAAACCTTCAGAGTTAACTAGTTTTAGTGAACCAGCCAAGGAAACAGTGAAACTAGAATCAGAAGCTGAGAAACCTTCAAAGGTAACTAGTGTAAGTGAACCAGCCAAGGAATTAGAAGCTGAGAAACCTTCAAAGGAAACTCATAAAACTGAACCTGCTAAGGAAACAGTCAAACCAGACTCAGAAGTTAAGAAACCTTCAGGGGAAATTCTTAACAATGAAGCTGCTAAGGAAACAGAGGAACCAGAACCAAAAGCCGAGAAAGCTTCGGAGGAAAAGAATCAAAGCAGCGAGCTAGTGAAGGAAAAACATATAGAGACTAAAGAGACATCTTCAGAGGAACCACGAAGCAATGAACCCATCAAACACAAAGAGGAGCCACCTATTGAACCATCAGAAACAGAAAAGCCAAGTGGGGAATCAAAGAAGAATGCTTCAGAAGCTGAAAAACCCGAGACTCTGTTTAAAGAGAGCATAAACACGGAGGTAGCTCTTCCTGAGGAGAAAGTAATTGAAGTTGTTCCAAACGATGCCAAGTCTGTGGAGAAGGTAACTAAGGTTGCTGATGCTGGCACTGAATCGCTGAAACCTGAAATCTGAATGAGAATCATGAACTATTAGAAACATTGCAGAGTTTCAGGTTGTTCTTTGTTTCATCCCAATCGAATCATTGTGTGAGATTTTCCAACTACATTTTCATTGTGTTCTTTATTTTTTTTTTCATATATAGTTTGAAGAACCAATTTTTGTTCTTGTCAATCCATTCTATCATTTCTTATCTGTATCGGTAGGTCAATTTCAAGAATGTAAATTGTAATTTTGTTGTGTTCTGCAAGTGGGAATCCCGTGGAACTTTGTGCAATACTACAAGTACTGTACAAATGTTACATAAAGCTGAACAAACTAGTTAGTTTTGGTTTATAAATCTAAGGGTTTAGTTTATTACTTTATACACTATATATGATAAATATTTGTTTTTATATAATTAAAATCAATGATAAGTATATATTTAAATCAATCTATAAACTAATTTCGCAATTATAATAAATGATTTTAATTATGATGTGTTGAAAGATATACATAGTTAACGGAAAAAAGATAATTTGAGAATATTGAGAGGAAAAAAATGAGACTTGAAGGAGGAGGGGGAGGTAATGTATGAAGAATTAATTGGCAACAAGCAATGATTGAAAAAAGAGATAGAATATATTATGGGATTGAAATTATTAATTGGCAAGTCTATTAGCTTTTTCTTAATCGTGGCCTTTGCGTGATCATTAAAAATAATAATAAAAATATATTCGTATCATGTATGTATGATTTTGGGAAAAAGATACTACTTTTTGAATATATATTATGAAAAAACAGTTTTAAAGACTTTGTTTTATGTGTTAGTGATTGTATGTATATAGGTAAAGCCAGATGCACTAAGCTTGCACCATAGTCAACTGAATTGGAGGTTAAATTGTCATGGTCAATTGTTAATTATAAAAGTGTAAATCAAAGTGCATATTCAATCACACAAAATCAACACACAGAACTAAGAATATGTTACTAACAAATATAACATACGTCATAATTTCCTACCTTTAGCTTTTACTTTCTTAGACTTTGTATAGATGAAGATATTTGAATATGGTAAAAGTGAATATCTTTGACAAAAGGTGTGACTGAAAAAAATATTTTTTTTTTTACTTTTAATATATTATATTAATTATTTATTTTATTATAATGAATAAAAATGAAAATATTCATAAAAAATAGATTCATAATTAATTATAATAAAGATAAAATTGGTTACGTTAAAAACATGCATTCGTTTATAATTGATTATGATATATGCTGTTTATAATTGATTATGATATATGCTTATAACATAACTGTTTGTCAACATAATCAATTATTAGGGACTCAGGGTCAAGTGAGTGTCTAATGATTTCAAAGTGACATTTTGACATCCTGGATTCCTCGAACTCACTCAATTATGAGTGTTTAGCGATACCAGAGTTGCACTCGGTGCCCTGGACCACTAGAGCTCACTGATTTGGTTTTTAGGAGTGACACCCAATGGTTATGTGGTATCGTCCGACATTGTATCAAAGTTTCAACTTCTAATTTGACTCGGATAAATTGTCTAACTTGACCATCTATGAAATTTTTACTCTTTCTTAGTTTAAAATACTTTATTTTGTTCAAAATAACCCTTAGACAGAACAAAATTGACAGTTCTAGTCAAATCAAATAAACTCCATAAACAACAATACCAATATAATTCCAAAAGTAACAGTTCTAACAATTAAAATCTCAATTCAATTCCTTCGTCATACTCAATACATCAACTTAAAGCAATATAATCATTATAAATAAACTAGTTTTCCTTAGTTCAAATGAAGAGCCCTAGCTAAGTGAGTCCACTCATATCAAAGCTCTTAGGTTTAGTTCTAACTACACAAAAAAGCTCGAATTAATAATCTAAACAAACTCTTATGATCACATAAAATAGTAGAGAACCAATTAGAATTATTTAAAGTCACATGCAATCGTCTCAAAGGTCACATGCGACAAAAGCTAGAATAGACTCAAGAAAAGAACAAAAAGAGAACTTACTCTATAAGAAAATATAATCTAACATATTTGTTGCTTTTGATGAGAGGTTTAGAATTTTAAAGATAAGGTATAGGAGGTTTAAATAAAAGAAATTTAGAGAGATGAATGATTTTATAAAATGAATCTCGTTTAAATGAAATTCTTTTTATACTTCATAATTTTTAATAATAAAATATACGAATATCAATTATAAAACCCTTTTCTATTCTTAGTCATTTTCGAAAACTTTACAAAATTTGAGATGCATGAAAAAAGAAAAAGGCATACCTAGGTTATAGTACTAAAATTACCAAAGTTTTTTCTCCAACTAGGACGGACCATTCTATTTCTAATACGTATAAATTTTGTTACATATCAACACTATTATACGAGACAAAAAGTTAAGAAACACACTATATCTATCTTAAATCACTTGTATATATCATATTATTTATTCATGACACTCCACCAAAACGGAAGATAAAAGTTTCTTTTATTATATATTTAAAAAGATATAGATAGACAGATAAATAAATATGCAACAAAATATAATTACAAAAGAAACAAATAATTGATCACTAATATCTCCATACTCAACTTAGCCTATAATTTTGAAAAAAAACATTGTGAGAAAGAGCTTTGATGAGTAAGTCAAAACAAGTTGGTATTTCATGTTAACATGTATTAACATAATAATGCTTTAACAAACTATCTCTCTCGTAAAAATGACAATTTAATTGAATGTATTTCATCTCTTGTCATGGCTTTTTATCGTTATTCTGCCAAATACTTGAAAACACTGTATTATTTGTTGTATTTTAATGAGATTAGAGAGTTTCTAAGAAGGTACCTTATGGTAGTATATTGCTTATATAATTATCTCAAATTTAGCAATTGGCATAAACAAAACATTAATTTAAAGAATTTCTATAAAACAAAAGACCTTGTCTTAGTATAACGTTAAGATATCTCAATAAATTGTGAATAGATGTTTTTTGATGTTTTTTTTACTGAAAATCAAAGATATACTATATTAGTATTTTAAATATCTTTAATATATTTTAAAATTTTAAAATAAGTGTCAATGTGTTTTCAAAGTACAATAAAAAAATAATACAAAAAATCCAGAAAAAATCCAAATTCGTTGGTGTTCTAATATTATATATGAATTATTAAGTCTATTTATAGTTAAATATATATTAGATCTAGATAAAGTCAAGAATCTTCCCATGAATCTTCTATGCAGGAAATGATCACCAAAATTGTCTCATACAATTTCTTTGGAAACAAGTAACACAAGCTGCTTTATAATTAAAACGTAATAAAATATTAACAGAATTTGGGCACTAATTCAAACTATACACAGTTAATATGCCTTTACAACCATACATTTTTTTTTTCTGACAGATTAACACTCCCGAACAATATACTATTCAAGTGTATATGATAACACTCTCACATTGTTTTTTTCTCTAATACTTTCTATGATTCTCATAAAAAAAGTATCGGAAAAAGGTTACTGAAGAAAGTGTTGGTGGTGCTGTAAGTATAGTATATATCACGTGTCATAGAAGTTTGTGATTTGTGAATCACTCTAACTCGATGGTGCCTCCTCCATATCCGAGGAAACTTTTGGCATTTGCTCTCTGCTCTTTCCCCACAGCACACAGTAAAGTCCAATAACCAAAGCGATGCTTCCTAAAAGGCTTCTCAAACATCAAAACCAACCATACAATTAATTAATTAATAGCTACTTAACAAAGTGCAACTAAAGAAGAAGATTGAAAATTTTAGAACTACTGAAAATAGTTCAGAAGGACGATGATTGATGAATAACCTTCCCAAAGTTATTATTTCGCCCAAGATAAATGTGGAGGAGAAGATGGTCATTATGAGAGACAGTGGTGTTGCCATGGCCAGAAACACTGGTCCTTTCTTCTCTATAACCCATGCTTGTAAGTAATATGTTACACCAGTCACCATAATTCCCTACCACAATAAATTAATTCAAAAATTAGTACTAAATTTGCTAGCTGATAATATTATTGCATACAAAAAACATGTCATGAATTTAATTCTGGTAAGATTTAGAGGATTACGCAGTAAACAACAGCAAGGAGTCTGACATTCCACCCTAATTTCCATTGCTCAATGTCTCTTTCTACTGCCAAGGCAATGCCCAGAGACTGAATCGAACTTAAGAAACACTGAAGAGTTGTGAGGAGCAGCTTTGAAGGGTAGTCTTTTATGACAAAAGTCTGGTCAATTACCAACAAGAACATTGAAGAATGATATGAATAATTATGAAAAGAAGAATATTGAATATGAGGGAAGAAAATTTAAATTTACCTGTAGCACAAGCCACACTCCCCAAAAGGTGCTGGAGAGGAGCATGAGGAAGCAACCCTTTATCCATGAACGAGATGCAACATGACCCAGGTGTTGTTGGTTTTTATGGTACCCTAAAAGGTTATAATGGCTTAAAAGTTCCAAATGAGGACCTTTATAGAAAGCAAGGGTTGCTGCTCCAGTTAAGCATGCCACTACTCCAACCAACTTAGCAACACCAGGGGCACTCTTTACCTTCAAAACTTCTATCCTGAAACAAACCAAACTCTTATATGTCAGAGAGGTTTGGTCAAAGCTCAAACACCTAACAAAGTGGTTCACTCTCAGACACTTTATCATATAGACATATGTGTATAAACGCACGTGCTCATTTATAACATACACTTTTTCTTTTGTGAAAGTGTCGTTTCCCTTGAAAACAAAAAGACACATATATTGGACAGCTATGCATTGAAGGATACTGTGGCTACAAAACCTGATCACAAATGGACCTTGTTTGTTGCTGCTACTAACTGGTCCAATCTCTGAAAGTTACCCACTTTCATGCAATACATTCCAAAAGCTAAACCATGAAAATAAGTGCAGTTCACTTTCCCAGTTGGAAACGCCTAAGACCTTGTCAGAACAGGTCACAGTAGTATGTTGATGAAAATGAAATAAGAAATAAATAAAAGTGTTTCAGTTAAAAAAAAGAGAGTAGATTTTCTTGTTTCAGTTAACTTTTTGTGAATCCATTGTGTTTTTCCTTTGATATATATGACCTACCAAGCACAACAAAAGTTTTCTCATTGGAATAAGACCAGCAAAACTTCCTATTTCAGAAATGGAAAAGGACCTATATATGCATTCAATGAAAAATGAAGTACAGTTTGAAGGGTCGTCTGTCCTTGAAATTTTGGTCTTCCGACATGAAGATATACCATAAAGAAAGCATATTTTTTATCCGTGCATAACTGCTAACCCCTACCTGTTCCTTCCCTTTAATTTTCATGAAAAGTGACCACATGATAATGCATTTTTTGCTAGGGAAAAAATCTCCTCAGGCTTCTTTCTTTTTAGTAGACAACCCTGATATTTTTAATCAGAGAGAGTACGTGTTCTCCCTATGTTTGGCATTTTCTAAACTGTTTTTCTGACACATTTAAAAAACATGATTCAAATTCAATGGAATTCTATTCCAGCATTAGGAAAAGTTTAGAAAATATCAAACTCAATTCAATACCTAACAACAAAGAAGGGAAAATGTAAAATAAGAAGTGTGATATGTGATAAGAACAAAGATTTAAAAAGAAAAAATGACTGTTGTTGTGTTTGATATAAAGAGGGGTTCATCTACCATCATCAATCTTCCGATTATACTTCCTTTTGGCTAAGGGTTATTATAATTTTCTTATCGTCAGTTTTTGGTTATTACAAGGTATATACTTTTCTAGACGGTTAAATACTCACCTGCATACTACAACTACATCTTTTAAAGTTATGCTCTAACTATCTGAACAAGAGAAAAAATAAATAAGAGGTGCTTTTATGTGCTTCAGGTATGTTGTTCATAAAGAACCCGTGAATCTTAATCTCCACCCGTGATCGAATATTATCAGGTCTTTTAGGATTTTGACAGCAAGAAACTCACCCATTTTGATAAATTTCGGTTTTCTGAGAGACTTGAATTGAATGAAATACAAAGTAAATGGTGATATATGATGAGGTAGATCAAACACAAAACAATACTTATTGTTTTGAGCCATAGTTAATCCGAAGCAATTACCATAATCACCGAAAACAAGTCACTCCTTGAGTAATATTGTACCTGAACAGCAACGCTAAGAAAAAGGTGATGACTGGGAGACAGTTTGTGATAGAAGCAGCCAAAGTAGCAGAAGTATAAACAAGGGCAATACCATATATGTCCAAGCTGGCAGTGATCCTGAAATTTATAATCACCGACACTTTTGATCAATTCAAAAAAGAAAATCTCACGTGAATCATATTTCAATTCGATATATAACGTAAAGTTTAAACCTAGCTAGCTTTATATATGTATCAGTACTCTTCAACTTGGATAGGATCTAATCATAATAGTAACATCAATTATTCAATTGAAATATTGAATACTTGGACATACCCCAGAAAAGAAAGAAAAAAGATCTTGCAGAAGGCCAGGAACGACAAAGGGGGTGCAGTTTTCCTGGTTTGAATAACAAAAAATCGCATCAGTAAATTGAGAAAAAGAGATCGAAGTTGGGTACGTAGTTAGAGATATATATATATATATATATGTTGATGCAATAAGGTGTGTTGTGTTGTGCATACCATTGAAAGAAGAAAGCGAAAGGGATGAGGAATATGGTGGCTGCGGTCTGTCTATAGAAGACAAAGATGAAATTGTTCATGCCATGGTCAAATGCTGCTTTTGAGAGCAGAAACATGGCAGCATAGATGGCTTGTATGAGGATCACAACTAGATAAGGCTTATTTCCTTTCATGGTGTTTTTTGTTATGATCTGTGACCTAATTTAGGGTCAAAATGGAAGTGATGAGAATGAAGATATGCTTCAGAGTTGAATGACACAGATGTTTGTTCAAGAGTTCCACCTTTTATGGGCAATTAAGATATTGCTCAAAGTAGTGAGGAGCACACACGCTCCCATTGGCTTTTGTCTTTCTATTATGGGACTTGTGTGGTGAATATCATAACTCTCTTTATATGTCTGGGGACCACCCTTTCTTTCTACTATTACACTGCCAAACTTTCATGCATTTAATTTCCTACTGCACTGCGTACTGCTACACCTTCTAGTATCAACACAATTTAATTACTCTCACATTTCTTTGTTTTTTTCCATTCACGTGCCACTTCTCTTTCCAACTATAGTAACTCTGGTTCATTACTTTTTTTCTGTAGTACTAAAAGTGTTAAGAGATGATTTTTAACTCATGTAATTCTTCAGCGTCAATTTTCTTGTTGTCTCTCAGAAGGGCACGAACGGAAAACAAAAGCTGTACTGTGGTCACTTTCTTTGAATTTTCTTGGCTGGATTGGATTGACAAGAGTGAACTTAAGTTTGGACTCGCGCTCTTTTTTTCTTTTTCAATTTCTTACCCAAATCAAATGATGATAATCTACACTTTTTTTCTCAACTTTCTTAAAGGGTAATTTACACTTCTTACTCATCAACAGAGACGGTATGAACAATATCACTGCTATATATGATACAGCAAAATGTTTCGTCATCCAGTTTTATGTTTTAAGAGAATGTTTTTGAGATACGTACACACGAAAAAATAATTATATAAATACAGAGTTGATATTCACATTGGTGAAATTGGTAAAAGTGCAGTCCCAGCAATGGCTACTGTGTGTTGCAATGCAACACAGAGAAGGTTTGCCACAATTTGGATTCCATTGCATGCTGCGTCATCATATAGGAGGCTGATAAAATAAGCTATGATAGGTGGAATATTCACTGTTTTTAAACATTTAATCAATATTTTTTTTTCAGATGTTATCTAATATTCTGAGTGTTCACTAATTCCATTATGAATATACATGAACATTTACGATGCTAAATGTAGTGATACATTCAGTGGTGTTTATATAGGTATTAGTATATTACTCTTGTTTAAATAACATCAGAATTCATCTGTTTCCACTATGAAATATATCTGCATTGATTAAATCAATTATTTTTTTTTAATTCTCTGATATCTCGTTTATATTCCTGATCGCAATGATGAATCATGTTAACTAGTGCAACTTTAACTTTACAACAGATAGAGTCTCCCTTTATAGACATCTGCATAATGATACATAATTGTTAGTGGTCGTCAATCACTTCTTTAATGATAAATTCAGAAGGAACATGGCTGAAAATTTTACTGTTTACAATCAGTCAATTACAGTGAAAGTGAATCTAAAATCATATGTTTTTCACATACTTGTATGTAAAATCAGTCATATATTGACCTAGGTCTTGCACTAACTTACAAAGTGTGTTTTGTTAGTATTACTTCGTAATTGGGTGAGTAAACTACTTCCTGTAAAACTATTCTTGTTATAGTATGCTTCTTGAACCATAAATATACAAGACTACGAAGATGTACAAAATAATGTAGATAAAGATTAATGCAGTGTGAAATTGGTGTTTAAATATAATGAAATGAAAAATATGATTATAGATGTTAAATTAGATTCTCTAACAAACATTTGCGACATATCAGGTGATTCTGATAACATAGTAAGAAAACCATAAAGTGATTTCACACAACTTAACCACCGGACATAATGATTAAATTAGATGTCGAATCATAAAAATATTGATTAAAACAAAAGCTTTATTTATTTTAGGTCCAATATTTTATGAAAAGCCCCACAAACAAAGACAGTGCTGGGTCGTAGAAAAAGGGAGAAAAAGACAGAGGATATGTAGCTACTTTAGTTGTTGCAAATTGAACCACGAGTGTAAACGAGGTTGCTATTGGGTGTTTTTGACACGTTTGTGAAGTAGCTTTTGGACGGTATAACAAAAGCAAACAGATGGTGATACGTCATAAGTGCCTAGTTGCTTTCCATGCAGATATATAAAATCAATTCATCTCTCACAAAACCTACCATGACACAATTTTAAACCTACAAAAAGTTGCAACAGGACCATTTCTCTTATGTCCAAGCCTATTCCCAAAATTACTTAAATCTATATATCAATCTATGCACAGATTCTAACCATACCCAGATTGGCTACTTTTTCAATCAATGGTGCCTACCATCAATAATGATTCATTCGCTACACTACCGGTACCACTTAATATATATTTAGAGAAAGAAAAAAAAATGATAGGTTATATATATTATATATGTAATATGATAAAAATAGAGATAAAAAAAAAGTGTATAACAGATATAGACAAAAATCTATATATAGGTTTATTTTTTTCTCGCACAAATACGTAATAATAATGTTAATCAGTAAAATTTAAGTATAATTCAACCTCACAAAACTGGCTTATAAAATAATATTTGCACATATTTATATATTATAAGTATGTCTTATCTCTAGTTGGTTGGATTTTCAGCACACTCTCCTCATGTCAAGATATATACATCTCAAGGGTGAGATTAGACATTAATGAATGATTCGATAGCGATCTTACCACGGGTGGCAGAATAGGTCCAACAAGCAACAAATCTCTCGATTGCGAGTGACACAATAAACCTAACAAATAACAAATTTTACTAGGATAATCTCAAATTCATGACTTTGGTATCATGTTAGATGTGAACTTTAAGTCTAACTTTACCTTACAAAACCTACTTATAAGATGATGTTTGCATTCATTTATATAATATAAAGGCACTTTATCTCTGGTCGATGTGAGATCTCCAACAAATAACAAGGATAAATGTTACTTCTACTATTATAACTTGTTACCATCCCCGTTAATGTAAAAGTATTGTAAATGAAGAGAAAAAAAAAACTAATTAAAATTATAATAAGTTTAATATGTGATGAAAACTTAGTTCACTATCTTTAACTTTGAGTGAAATCCTTTGAATTTTTTTAATCGATTTTTTCCATCCAAGGGATTCAAAACAAATTCTATTTTTGGAATCTAAGTCTAAAATCAACTCCAACTAGTAGAAGTTGGTGTTAAAAATCAAGGTACTTGTAATATTGTTTTTCAACTTGAATTACAACTTGTTTACGTAAGATTAAAAGTTATTAATAAGGTTATTACCCTTAAATTTTAAGCAGTTTTTGTGGAGAAGATAGGTTTATTTGAAATGAAGAAAAAGACGGAGTTTTTCCTCCCTCAATCAAAAAGAAACAGAACTTGTTTCATGGTATGTCTCTTTCATGGGAAATAAATGATTACAACAATAAAACAAAGCTATTAGGATTCCTGATATGTTCCTTTATACATATCACGCCCGCTTACAATCGTGGAAAACCTTTGAAACAAAACTTTAGAAACTCAGAGGTTAAAGCCAATTTAATACTCACCAAACAAGTTGTTAATTATAAGCCATTCGTTCAAGTTCTAATAAAAAGAACAAAGCCACATATAATAAGCACATTGAGCACATGAGCAATGATAGTTGTTAGATGGGAACATAGTTGAGTTCAGAACCCTTTTCTACGAAACAGACATTTCATTACAGGACTTAAATTTATAAATGATTTGATGAAGCTATATATATGACTACGCTGCACATAAAAACTATTAATTTGCTTAAAAATCCATTACAATTTTATTATTGGAAATTCTTATATTATATGAAATTTTTCTTCTAAATTTGTTAAAAAAATTTATAAAAAAAAACTTTTTTTTTATCATTTTTTTAAGAATCTTAATCGACAAATAATTTCTTCGTAAATAATTATTTTCTAAAAATTATAAAATTTTTAAGTATTTCTTAAAAAGAATTAAAACAAAATTAGTAAAAAATATGAGTTTTTTTATTATTATTTTCTGTCTAGTCTATTGGGTTTAATCAACGTTTATTTTTATTTTATCAACCAACAAGAACAACTTAAATAGGTATGAGAAGTATAAAAGAGAAAAACATGTCAAAAATTACCGAGACAAACATAAAAAGAAACATAAATCTTAAAAAATTGAGCACCATAACTAGAATGAATATGGTCATTATTAAAAATTCTTTCAACTCAATTAAGCACTTCACACGACAAACTAAGTCCACTAACCTTTGTTTAAGGTAAAGTTTTTGCACTTCATATAGTAAGTAGGTTTTTAGGTTGGATTGCTTCCAAATTATGATTTATGGTATATGCTTTCTCTTTATACCTTTGCAACACTTTATTCACGTGGCTACGAGAATTTGTGTAACACACTCCAAATACTATATAAGAAATATATCTTTCAGTCAATATTAATCTATAGTCATATAGAAAATTAACGTAACCAAAAATTTGATCTATTACATATACTTTATATATTAAAGTAAAAAGAAAAAGGAAAAGTTATTGAAAATATATTTGGGTCTATATTTAAAGATACAGTTGAATAGAATATTAATGATCTACTTTCTAGTAATGGTAATGATCCATGAACATTTTCATTTCTACATTACATCTACGTATATATAATACCAGTAATTATATGTTTGTTTTAAATTATAAATAGTTGAAAAAGAATTAAATAAAAAAAATATTAGATTTTATTAGGTAGAGTAGAATGAATTTTGTTAATATAGAATTTCCTTTTAGAAATAGTGAACTTTGATAATGTCTCAATATATAGCTCACCAACCTTAATATTTCTTAAATGTTTATAACAAGAGACCTCTTAAAAGAAGAATGAAAGAAAATTTGTTATTATTATATCATTTCCATTACATCGAAACTAGAGGCGGAGCATGATAGGAGAGGGAGGGCCTAGGCCCCAAATATTTTTGATTTTTTTTCAAAATTATATATCATTTTTTTAATTTTTAAAAATTTTGAAAATTTTAAAATTATAAATAGTATATTTTAAAAATTGATGATAATTAAATTGTGTCTCTTTATTTCTTTTATAAAATACAATATTTAATGTTAATAAATAATAAAACATAAAATCCAAAATAATAAAAAATATTTAGGTTTAATTAGTCTTCTAGTATCTGTTTTCATCTAAAAATATCAAATTGTCATTAAATTGAAAATAAAAGAATTGGAAGATCAACTTACATTTTTGGAAACAATAACCAAAAGAGTAACTAAACCAAACATTTATTAAAATATTTTTTATTTTCTTCTATCATTGCCTTTTAAAAATTTGACAAAATTGTACTCATCTCTCACTATCATATGTTTTTTTTTTTAAGAAAAATGAAGTTAGACACATACTCATTATGTTTGTTCTCATTTCTCATTTGTTTCCTTCATTTCTCGAAGAAAAAAAAATGTAACTCTCTCTTGTCTTACTTGATGATGAAATATTACTTTAATAGTTATTAAAATTATTTTTTATTTCATAAGCCTTTTGTATACTTACTTTTTATGATTTTAGAAGAAAAAAAAATCATGTATTATGTGTTTTTTTATAATCGATTTTTAATTGTGACTTGATTATAATATATTTTTCTTCTAATATCTCTCAATATTTTATTAGATTATGATAAATTATTTTTTAATATATTAAAAAAAAATCATATCGATGAAGAATAAAATAATGAATTTATTTTGTAGAAGCAGTAAAAGGGAAGCTACACGTGAAGATGAAAACAAGTTAAATTATATTTTTTCACAACTTTTAAAGTACTAATAATTCAATCTAACGATCCAATTGTTTTATGAAAGAGTCATTTTTTAAAGTATTATACTAATGGTCCAATCAAAAAATTATATTATTCTGGCCCCTCTAAAATTCTTGATCAAGATCCGCCACCGAACGAAACCTTTAACGATTACAACTACAACCAGAAAAATTATGTGAAGTTTGTACTACTTTTGTTAAAATAATTTTACTAAAACAAAAAAAAAAACTTTTAAAGTTATTTTGGACTTTTTGACGTATGCTCCAACTCTAATGTCAATGTCGTATCAGATAACATTTAAATTGACGTCGAAATTAAAATCCAATGTCCCTTAATGTCAATTGTAGAAAATCTTGACGTTTTTCAACATCCGTTCTTGGAGGTCCCAATGTTCAAATGGCATCAAATGGAGTTAAAAACAACAACTTTCTGATGTTTGTCAATGCAAATATAGACATAAAAAACATTATAATTTTTCTAAACTATTATAATTAACACAACTAAAAGTTTTATCATATCCTACAAAGTTTTTAGAAAATGTTCTAATTCCTAACTCCATTGTTCCAAGAGATATCTTGATCATTCCTATTTCAGTGTCTAGATAATATCATTCGAGGTGAGTGATTCTTGAACTGCTGAAAAAAAATAATATAACTTCATTATAAATGAATATCATCTTTTAAAGTTTGATATATTTTTATATAATTATGTGAAAGGTATACATGAAACTTCTAAAAATGAAGGTTTTGGTATCAAATTAGTGATATTTTTTAACAAAATTAATGATATAGGTATTAGTGGTGGAACTTTGACAAAAATTGTAGAAGGGCCAAATTATATTTTTTATATATGAATTATTATTTTTAATTAAAAAAATCATTTCTTCTCATCTTTTACTCTACTCAAAACAAGCACACATGATAGTAGAATAAAAACAAATATGACAATAATATATATGAAAATGAAACGTAAAGTTTATCATAAATAATAATATATTAGAAAAAGAAGCAAAAATTACCTTTAGTTAAAGTGATGCTCTACGCTTTTTCAATAACTTAAAATCTTCAATAATTGAATCAGAAGTAAAACTTGTTACAATATCCCTTTCAATATAGATTATCATACTTGTTTATAAAAATTCACCCTCCATCATATTTCTAATATAAATTTGTCACCTCTCACATATTTAAGAAAAGATAAAATTATGAATACCCCAATTTAAATCTCAAAACCAAGACTCAGTATTTTAAGAAAATTAACATGTAACTTTCCTTACCTTGAAGTAAATTTCTAATGTTGTTTTCCCCTTACATATCAAAGCTTAAATTAGTTTTATTTATATAAATAAGAGTTCGATCAAGAATTAGATCATTAGATCATGGTTTTATGATCTCTAAAAGATAAGAGATATGTCGTAGAAAAGTGACGTACGAGAAAAACATATTGTTTTGAAAAAAAAAAGATAGAAATTTAACATACTAAAAAGAAATTATTTCGGTCTAAAATGTTTTTTAACTCTTCAATTTCACCTTGATGCAATTTGATTTTGAAAACAATAAAAGATCGAGAATAAAAATAAGATAAAAAAAAGATGTGAGAGAGAAATTGAGGTACGGAAAAGAAAAATCAAATAAAGGGGAACAAAAATTTCAGAAGAGGGGAAATTATGATTTTTAAATATAAAAGAAAATAAACTAAATTAATAAAAAAATAGAATAATATATCAATATATTTTTAAAATAAATATAAAAATAAAATAAAATAAACTTGGGGATTTGTTTGTGACTTGCTGTCATTTAAAAGAGAACCGTGTGTATATTTGAAAATATTACTTAAATAGGTAAAGCTGTGTTCACGATTTCAAAATATTAATTAATGAAATTTAGTTCAAAAGGTACGGATTTTAATATATTATATAAAAATTGTTTTGTAAAGATATAATTTTACGTATTTTTTTAACTTTTAACTGTTTTTAACAATATAGTTACTAATTTTATACAATCATATATCATTTATATATTCTTTATTTTGAGATATTTATTAATGATTTATCTAATCAACAAAAATAATGTTTTTTATTTCTTATATGAAAATATTTTTCATTTTGAAATTTAGATAAATGTATTATTATGACGTAATTTAAAAAAAATAAAAAAACATAAAACAGGGACCAAGCATGCACATTACGTTGCTATATTCATCGCGGTTCTTTCCTTATATAACAACCCATTTTTTTGGAATCCCCTTCTCTCTGTCTATGTTCCTTGGTTGATGATCTGCATGGTAACGAAAGAAGAGAGGAAAGAACAACAATGAACACCGATTTCTATCGACTCGCAGTTTCATCGCACTTCAGCAATTTCCCCAAATCTTTCTCTCTGCAGAAGAAAGTGCCATGGTGGTACCAAATCCTAAACCCTCAATCCAAGTTTGTGGCCCAATGGAACCGCACCTTCCTCTACGTCTGCATCGCCGCGCTCTTCCTCGATCCTCTCTACTTCTATTTCCCCATCACCGGCGACAAGGCCTGCATGCAGACCGACCTCGTCCTCGGAGTCTTCGTCACCTTCTCCCGCACCATCGCCGACCTCTTCTTCCTCTTCCACATGGTCCTCAAGTTCCGCACCGCCTACATCGCTCCCACCTCTCGCGTTTATGGCCGCAAGGAACTCGTCACAGATCCTCGTGACATCGCCTCACGCTACCTCAAACATGATTTCATCGTCGATCTCCTCGCAACCCTTCCTCTTCCTCAGGTATTTCTTTTCTTTTCACTTATATGTCATTTTATGGTATTTGATATAATTTGTTTCTTGTACGCAATTCCAGATAGTGGTCTGGTTCGTGATTCCGGCGGTGAAAGATTCCACGGTTGCTCATGTAAACCACACCTTGTCCTTAATTGTGCTCCTTCAGTTCATTCCTAGGTTGTTTCAGATTTTTCCTTTGCAACGGAGAATCTTGAAGACCAGTGGACTTATCGCCAAAACTGCCTTGGCAGGAGCCTTGTACAATCTTGGTTCCTACATGCTCGCCAGCCATGTAACTATTCATACCCACTCTGCTACATTTCTTGTTGTCGAATTTCGTTGAGAAATGCAGGAGTAACAAATAGATAAATGTTATTACTTTGAAATGTTGTGGTGAATGCAGGTTTTGGGAGCTACGTGGTATGTAGCTTCAATTCAGAGGCAGTACGAGTGTTGGATAATAACATGCAAACATGAGATGAACAGAACACACTCCCCATCTTGTACTCCTTCGTTTCTGGACTGTGCTACCCTCGACCACCGGGAAAGGCAAGCTTGGTTCAAACGCACCAGAGTTCTCAGTAATTGCGACGTCCTCAATAACAAAAACGAGTTTCAGTTTGGACTTTTTGCTGATGCTTTCACCGATCACGTTTCCTCCTCAAGATTCATCCAAAAATACTTTTACTGCCTCTGGTGGGGTTTGAAGAATCTAAGGTGCATTCATCTTCCATTAAGTTCAATTACTCTTTCCGTATTTGATGTTCAATATAATTTTGGTTTGAGATTGAAGACTTCATTACGGTTCTCTAGTTCGTTGTGTGTGCAGTTCATACGGACAAAACCTTCAGACTAGCACTTACAGTGGTGAAACATTGTTTTCAAGTTTCATATGCATTGCAGGTCTAATCTTGTTCGCGCATCTCATTGGTAACATGCAAGTAAAAATATTACAAACCCTATCGAAACTCAATATATTTTATTATTTTCACTTTGGGTTGATTTTTCACCTTTTTGAAAAAAAAAGAATTATCTGCAATCTACAACTGCAAGAATTGAAGAGTGGAGACTTAGACAAAAAGATACAGAAGAGTGGATGAATCACCGGCAGCTTCCACCAGAACTGCAGCAACGTGTTCGAAGGTTTGTTCAATATAAATGGTTGGCCACCAGAGGAGTAGACGAAGAAGCCATTTTGTGTGCTTTGCCTTTGGACCTTCGCCGCCAGATTCAGAGGCATCTCTGTCTCGACATTGTTCGTCGGGTAAGTAAGCATCTTCTTATCACTACAAAACAAAACAACGTGTGTATGAATAAAACATTTTTGTTTCAAATGGATTTTTTGGTGAAACATGTCGTGGTGGTGTCGAATTGATTCAGGTTCCATTTTTCGGACAAATGGATGATCAGCTTCTGGATGCAATATGCGAGAGGTTGGTGTCGTCGCTGAACACGAAAGACTCATACATCGTGCGAGAAGGCGATCCAGTGAGGGAGATGCTCTTCATCATCAGAGGGCAGGTGGAGAGTTCCACCACCGACGGTGGCAGAGTAGGGTTCTATAACTCCATCACCCTCCGACCGGGGGACTTCTGCGGCGAGGAGTTGCTGACGTGGGCCCTCATGCCCTCCTCCAACCTCAACCTCCCCTCCTCCACGCGCACCGTGAAGTCCATCACCGAAGTGGAGGCTTTTGCGCTGCGCGCTGAGGACCTGAAGTTCGTGGCGAACCAGTTCAAGCGGCTCCACAGCAAGAAGTTGCAGCACGCCTTCCGGTACTATTCCCACCATTGGAGGGCATGGGGGGCACACTTCATCCAGGCTGCGTGGCGGCGACACCGCAAGAGGAAGCTGGCGATGGAGCTGCTGGGGAAGGAGAGCCTGTACTACTCGAATGTGGTGGAGATAGTAGAGGAGGAGGAGGGTGTTGATGGTGATGGTGGTGATGGAGGTGGTGCGGGTGAGAGTTCGAGTGGTCCCAGTGTGGGTTTTCAGAATCTTGGGGCTACCGTTTTGGCTTCTAAGTTCGCTGCGAACACCAGAAAAGGAAAGATTAAGAAGGTCAAAATTAATCTTCCTGATTCTGATAGTTTGAAGATGCCCAAGATGTTCAAGCCTACGGAACCCGATTTCTCAACTTTCCATGATTAACTCAGAGTGTATATATACATGCATGAGTCAAAGATTCAATTTTTCTTGACAATGATATCAATTCCATTTCATAGATGGTATATGATTCTCTCTCCACATAACTAGCTTACTTAGATTATTTATTAATGTATTATTATCTTTTTATTTAAAAAAATTAATTATCCATATTAAATTACATGAATAAAAGGCAAAAAGATGTAATTAATAATATAATTTTCCTTTTCTTTTGTATATATCTTGTGGAACACAATTAATCATCCTCATGCTATAGTTTGATGATGCCCAATACTGAATCCATCTCTTGACTTTTCATGATTAACCGAGACTATACGTATATTTGGAGAGAATTATTTTGACATCAACTTTTTGTAAATACGAACATTGTGATTCATAATAAAATACAAATTAAATGGTTGAATAAAAAACTTATAAAATGTTCTTAGGAGGGTTAGTTTGGTTGAATCGCATAATGATCGATCTGCGGGCATCTAGACCAACTCACATAAACAACATCTTAAAACACTACAAATATTACAATAATAATAGTAATAATAATAATATTTAATATTTCACATTTTTGTCTAATGGGTTTACCATTAATATAAAATTACAATAAATTAAATAAACATAAAATTAAGATGCACAAAAATAAAATAAAACAAAATAAAATAGAAAAGTTATATCTAACTTAAAAATTAAAATATGATAATTTTGTACAAGTTATATCGTGATAATATTAATTTTTACCATTATCCTTAAGGGATATCTAATTTTTGAAGTTTAGAGTGCGAAATACATGTTTTGAAGAGCTTGAAAAGTGTTAAGACTTATGGGAACATCTCCTTTTTTTTTCCTTTTTGTATCACCCATTTTGTTCGGAGTAGATATAACTACTTAACTCTCAAGTATCTTGCAATGTTTATACACACACACACTCTTTTCCATTAAATGTTATTATTCTTGTTTCTTTGCTTAATTCATTTTGTGGTTTAATAACTCATAGCTTGATACTTAGATCATTCGGCGTTGGAAAATATTTTTAGTATTCTAAAATTGAAACAAAGCTTGTACATAAGAAAGGAGTTTGACTCATTAGTTGTCTTAAATCCTAACTGTTAATGCAAGTTAGATTATTAGGGGTTCAAGAAATTGACTCTTAATAAGGACATTCATGCTCATTCTATTGCGGTTTGAGTAAACTTGTGGGTTTTGACATTATAATGGAGAGGAGTTGAGTGATTAAGTACATATGAGAGTGAGGTCAGTGAAATGTAACTCCAACAATATTAATCAATTTCATTTTTAATCTTTTCATCCTCTAAGTGTTTATAAACTTCCAAACTGTTTTCAATTGTTTATTCATCTTAATTTCTCGCATATAACACAAATTTATGGACATATTCTTTAGTGTATATTAGTTATTAGTTGTATAGTTGCTTAGTATTGCACATGTTTCTTGGAAAAAGATATCGAGTTTGATTGATTACTACTTGTACGACTTGATACATTTGTCAAAGGATTAATCTTGGAAAAGTTTAAGTGGCTCAATAGGCTAAAATACTCAATCCACCTACACTTTTTCTTGTGAGCTAAGAGACTAGCCCACATGGTTCATCCTATATTGTCGTCCCTAAATATGTTTAACCTCCTTACTCATCCAATTATTGAGATTTTTTTTGTGTGGTTTGTTTACAAGATATATTTGTTGTTTTCACTTTTGAGATTATAAATAGCCATCATCACCTCTTGTAATTCACCTTTGAAATATATACAAGCTTATATAAATTGACGAATTTAAATATCTAATTCACTTTAAATGCTGACATTAGGATTCTATTTTTTTTTTTCTATTACCATTACAACTATTTTTTTATGGGAGATAATAATCTTTACAGATATGCAAAGAAAAAAAAATGTGAAAACATTGCTTTCCATCATGCTCTTTACTGTATTTCATAGCAAGATTGAATTTTTCGAAAACAAACGTTTAAATCGGAATATAAAAAAAATTGAACTTGAAATTTATTAGTGATGTCATTTTTTATCAAGCAGAACCAACAGAAAGTGAGTTCAATCGATTCTTCGTAAAATTTATTCATAATTTGTATACGGTCATACGGTAAAATGATCTTACAAAATCATGCAACCTTATTTAAATGTATCTATCAATGAACATAAATGTCATCTTCATAGATTTCTCTTAATCAACATGATATACATGTATAGCATAACTGTCTTTCCCAGTTCCACAAGACCAGGAGGCATAAGAATATTTGAAGTCTAATGTCTTGAACAAGGGGTATGTTAAGACCTTTTCACTATATAAAAGTTTTTAATTATTCAAAATTTTCCCTTTCCCCTTTTACTCTATATCATGAAAAACAACTACTAGATTTACGTATTCAAATTAAATATAATTAAAACTATATAACCCATTAAATCCAATAGTCAACCATTAATGTTGTAAATTATAGCTACGATAATGTTGGTAGAAAATATAACTCTTGAATTCGGCTGGCTAGAATTGTTGGACGCTGAATTAAGATAGGAAAAATAAAAAACACCGAAGCAAACAGTTACATACCGTTCAAGCTCCAACACAAGAGACTAATGGTTTAAATCTCAAAAAAATAAAAAATAAAAAAATCAGAAGCTAAAAGCATCAGGTGCTCCTCACCGGACCAGCATTACATATAATAATTGTTTGGGACAACAAATATTATAAGATTATGAATATTTTTACAGTGTTAATGTTAAATAAGTAAAAAGAAAAAAAGAAACAATGTTTATATGAAAAATATTTTATGCATGTCAAAGTATTTATCAACACTCCTTTCTTATAGGATATATATATATATATATATATATATATATATATATATATATATATATATACGCCTAGTGATAGAGGATAAGAAATAGATTTATTAGATATACATAATATAATAAGACAAATAGAAATAAAAAATATATATATTTAATAGATGTATATTAAATGAAGATATAGCTGATCAATGATTATTATCTTTTTGTGCTGGGATCAATTTTCGGACAATGCCACATCACTCACCCACAAAAAGCCTTTTCACACGCAACTGGGCACGTAGTCACCAGTGTCTTCCCTGACTGGTGCCACCTTTGCTTTTTCCGAAGTAGGCATTCTTGGGTTTTGGCAACTCATGGAGATCCATCACCTGGATCGTTCTATTCTTTTTGGCTAGACACACAGACATGATGGTAGTAAGTATATAACTTATTAGTGGGCTTTGAAACTAACTGGCGGAAGAAACAATACGTAGATAATACGAAAATGAAAATTAAATGAAGTAAAGTTTTCACCATTTGCAACCTCTTTGTAGTTCTCTTGGAGTCGCTTTCTCGCTGAAGCAAGTTTATCCAACTCAACATTGCTCTCTTTTTGTCTCTGCAATCATTCAACAAGTCAGGACTACTCACTATGATCTTGTACAGGCACTGCATAATGGAGCTTTTATTATTATAGTCTGGTTTTAAACTTGTTGCGTCATTTTGGAGCAACAACCTCCAACATTTAGTAGCCACATTTAGGATCAGATCAGATACTCCAGAAAGGTTATAAATTCATATCTATACGTTTTGAGGTGCAAGAGTAGGAGTAGTAACTGATGCCGATGGTTTTAGGGGAGATTCTTTGTGAGGAATTGCTTTTGGTTTTCGTTGTTGTGGTTCAATGTTGTTGTGCTCTGACCCAAAACTCTCATCTGTGTGAGTAAAAAACGTATTACTATATCAAACATATCCAAACGAGATACAAATGAAGCTCAAAATCTAATACTGTACTCACTGTGTGGATTTGGCGAGTCTGCAAAATCGGGAATCTATGGAAGGAATAGAATGTTAGAAAGACAATTGTAAAAACAGAAAAACCTTTTTTTTCATGGAAAAACACTGAATGGTCAAAAGGATTTCTATAACCTGACGATGTCCATTTTGTGGCATTTTATCTTGTGGCGAGTCCTCGTCAGCTGACATGCCAACAAGATGTATAAATAAACGAATTTCGACATTTTCAGCTTAATAAAAGACACAGTCCTTCATTACACATTTTCATTTCAAAAACTAATGAATTTTCCCAAATAAAGACTAGTTTTACCCATGACAGTAGTACTCGCTTCTCCTGGCGTCTTCAACTTCACCCATTCATCTATAATCTCCTTCCATTTCCTGCACAAACGCATAAAGTAACAAAACAAATGTTCAGCAAAATTCATCCATTAAAATGTTGCAGTGCACACAAATATCAAATAACACTTGTAGTTCACATTTTAAAAAACAAATACAAAGTAGATAGATTCAAAACCTGACGAGTAACTTCACCAATTTCTTAACGTCATTAGACGAATGCTTCCGCAACCGATTCACATGCCTCCCAATGTCAGTCTCCTACAGAATGAACTTTACATGAAATTAAACTATAAAAGAACAAAAACAATTAACAAACTGAATGTGATAAAATGAGTTACTTGTAAGGCTCGGAATGTAATATCCATGTCTGCTAGATTCTGCAACAGCTCCAACAACGAATCTTTGGACTACGAAAGAAATAAAGATTCGCAATCAGAGACACGATTAAGCTAAGAAAAACTGGTAAATTGAGAAATGAAAGTAGAAAGACCTGGTGAGGATCTTCAAGTTGCTCTTTAATCTCTAGAATCTTCTTTTGTTCATCGTCCAACAAGACTTCGCAAGTATCCTTTTCCTCCTCCGCGGAGGGATTGCTCTGCATCTCGATTTCTCTAACGTCGTCGATGTCACAGTTTGGACACCGCGATGATGACAACAAACTCGTCGCATAGAGGCGCTCCACGATTCCGTCTCTTCGACGCTTCAATTCATCACTGTGGTCAGCAGATGCCACTGCGATGGCGACATCCATCAACATCCAAATGTCGATGCCCGCGCTCTCCAATATGGATCGAAAATCCTTAGGATCCATCTTCCAATCAAAAACCAAAATCAACCTCACCAATTCCTCTTATGTAACTACACAGATCCACCACAGAAACAGACAAAACTAATGCATCTATTCTCTCTCGTTTATTAACAGGGGAAACTCAACAAAACAACAAAGAAAATAAAATTATAAAGTATATTCCACAACAAATATTTTTTTTTTTATTTTGAGAAAAATTAATTATTATTTTATGCGTGCGTTGTTTGTAAGGAGGGACTAAATTTGAAAAATGAGATAATATTAATTTTCTATAATCTGTTGAAGAATTTATATTTTATTACAAGAGTTCCTCGCATTTAGTATTTGATAATGTGTCAAATTCTCAAATATGAGATGGTTAAAGATATTGTGGGATGAAGATTTCATTCCCGTAAATTTAATAGTTTTATTTTCAGAAATCATAATCACTTCAAATTTCGTAAAATAAAAATATAATTATATTTAATTTTATTAAGTACATTTTTTTGCTTTATTATTAATAATACTCAATCGTCATGACAAGTTTTTCATTAATGTATTGTTCTTTGGATGACAAGTTTTTCATTAATGTATTGTTCTTTGGATACGGTGGGATGATGGAAAGGGAAACAATTTTTTATACATAAGAATAAAAAAGTGGAAAAAATGTAGAAGACCTGATTGATGTGAATAGAAAAGAAGAGGAATTAAATGTTTAATTTAGTTTGTGTTTGTTTCAAATATATTGTTATTAAGGATGGAAAGGCACAAATTATTCTTGTTTGTTGTTATATTTGTAGTTCTTTAAAAAGATGAGAAAGGAGGAATTCAGTCAAATGGTCCCCTCCTATATGTGTATGCATGGGATGACAGAGATCATTCCTTTGATTTGATGGTGTATGCATGGTGGAATAAGAGGTCACTGTGATGTGGTGAAGAGATGGAAAACGAAAGGATACGGGGGAGAGATGTCATTGTGATGTAAAAATTAATAATAATAATAATAATAATAATAATAATAAAAATTTATATTTGTATGTAAAGAACTATTTTTTAAATTTATATTTTAATGTTGTGATTGGATGTAAGGACAGAAAAAGAAAGAATCATAAAATATCATAATTTTTCAAAAAGCGATACATAAAATTGCAAAAATCAAGAAAAATCACACCTTCAACTTACCGTAGTTATATGCTAAGAAATGCAGGTAAAGTTGCCAATCTTATAATAACATATATTTAAAAACTCTCATAATTAATTAAAATATAGTACTGAGTGAAGAATTAAAAATGTAGCTATAGGGTATAATCAGATCTTTAAGGCATAAGAGAGATATTTTTAATGTAAAATATGTGTCTATCTCGAGTGTATTATAATATTATATGAGTAGTTGAACTCTCATATTCATTTTTTATGTATTTAATTCTGATTCTATATATTTGTACCTTTTGAGTATTTATCTATGTTTTCATTCAATGGTTATTAGTTTGATTTACGCTTAATGATGAATTGACAAATCATCTATTTAACTGGTTTGGATTGAGTTGAAAAAATGATCTCAAACTGAAGTCCAATCAAATCACCATATATGTATTAGATGCTTCATTGAATACTAGAGGGTGTGCTGGATGAAAGAGTCTTGCACATTAAAGTAAGGATTCATTCAACTAGGATTGAAGGAATCGCACTGGATTTGAAGTCCTTAGATTCTAGGCTGCAAGAATGAGTCTAATTCTACATAGAAACAGTACTCCCAGAACATTGAATGATTTACATATTAAGTAGTAAACAAGATGGTAGTGATGTAGTAGAAGACGATGAAATCAAATCAAATCATAGCTCCTAATCCACTCAATCTATGTAGTTACTACTATCTATATTTACATGTATTCTTTATTAAAAAAAATCCAAAAATCCAAAAATTAAACTATCAATACACTTGCTAAATCGATGTGGATATGATAACCTTCATTCGGCTATTCTACAATTGACTTGGTGCACTTGCCAATAAGTCACACAGTTAGATAACTCTTTTAAAACTTGATTATGTGTGATGTTAGGCTTTTAGGGCTTAAGCCCAAGGAACTAAAAGATGTTGTGGCTTTTGTGGCTCAAGCCTAATGAACAAAAAGTTGTTTAGGCTTTTGTGGTTCAAGCCCAAACGTGCTAAACGTGCTAAAATTCTCAACTAAATTTTATCTCATCACTCCCACAGGTGATCGTTCCAAAAGAAAGACAAATAATATAAGACTGAAACACATAAGAAAGGTAAGTTGATGTGCAAAAATAGTTCTTCATATGATAGAAATAAAATTTACATCACATACTTAATCAATCATACAAATCATTGGTAAAGACAGACATACCACATATAATGACTCAAACAAGACTCAATGATATGGTTTTATGCATTAATATTATATCATGACAAGTTGTGCACTTGTAGTAGGCCTCTACTGCTCTGTTAAAGCCCTACCACACAAGGTTTGTCTGTTAAACGCCTTTGGCCAAGGTAAAGCCCTTAGACTAGGACCTCATGCTCCTCTCTCATCACATGCACTGATAGAAATAAAATTGACATCATATACTTAATCAATCCTACAAAACGTTGGTAAAGACAAGCATACCACATATATAATGACTCAAACAAGACTCAATTATCTGGATACATGCATTGATATTAGATCTAAGCAAGTTGTGCACTTGTAGTAGCCTCTACTATTCTGTAGAGCCATTGCCAATGGGTTTCACCCTACCACACAATTCGTTCGTTAAACGTCTTGGACCAAGGTAAAACCCCTAGACTAGGACCTCCTGCTCCTCTCACCACATACTTCATCCTTCTCTACTTGAAAATTTGATGGTCATTAGAGTATCAAGATAACTCTCAACTCAATCCATATACTATTGCATACACTATTATAAATCAATACTAATCCTCCTTGAATTAGCATCAACAAATCTTAACTCAACCTCATATATCCAATCTCATTCAATCTCATATATCAATAATTTCCTAAGCAATAATTCACATCTGCCATAACACACAAAAATTGAGCATAAAAATTTACTACTAGATTCTAGTGTATTCGCTCAACGTGTAGTGATTGAAGCCGCACTCACTCAGCAATTAGAATAGTTCACTCAGCGAATAAATCACTAGAACTCACAAAGATAAAAAAATAATTAAACATTTTATTAGAGTAATTGTGGTCACCCTTCTAAATGGTGTTAATTCTAATTTAATGGAATTAACCGCATATAATGAATTTAACCTATAATTAGACTTTATTAAACAAAAACATATAAAAGTTCAAGATATAGGACCAAAATAATAATTAAATAAATAAATAAATAAATAAAAGCATTAAATTGTTATGAACAAAAATACTATTAAGCAAAGCCAATTCAAAGGTAAAGGAGGTAAAACATTCATTCTAGACCTCCGAAAAATAAAGGCCTCATTCTTTTGTTAGTACTAATATTTCAATATTAAATTAATTATAAAATTGTGTTTAAGAAAAAATGTTTCAATTTTTTTTTATACTAATATACCTCTATTAATTAATTATAAAATTATATTTGAGAATAAAATTTAATTAAATAATTATTAACGTATGCTAATTTTTATTAATATTAAAAATAATATTTAATGAATTGATATTTTTTCAATAAATTAAAACTTTGTTTAAGAGCAAAATCATTCTCTTATAGTTATTTTTTATTATTTTTTTTTCTTTTATCTATAGGTGACTTTAATTTTGATTATATTTTCTTCTTTTATTTTTATGTGACCTCAAGTTTGATTATATTCTCTTCCTTTATTTCTCACAGACTTCAATTTTGATTTTTTTTTCTTTTATCTCTCTATGACTTCTCATATATTGATTCCACTTATTGTCTCTCCTTGTTTTCTTCTATTTTAGAGTTATTCTTTTGAGGGTTTGACATATTTCATTCCTTGAATCTTATGGTATCCATGTGTACCAATATTTTTATTCTCATTCGTGGTTGGTGTGTTTTTCTTTCTATTTGTGTTAGTGTTGTTTTTTATCCTATCTAATGAATTTGTATTAAGATTAGAAATGTGTTTATTTTGTCTGGTTTTGTTAGGGATTATGGTTTAGGGATTTAATTGAGAAGAACAATCATTTTTTTATTTTTTTCATTAATGATTAATCTCAAAATAAACTCTGCATGTTTATGAAAAAGTTGAGACTTAGAAAAAGATATTTGAGACTTCAAGATACTCCAAATCTATGATTGAGTTTATTTTCTTGACAATCAGAATCGGATTTTATTATTTTAACTCTTTTTTTTATATACTTATTCTTTTTAGCACTATTTTGTATATTATAAACTTTTATTTCATAATATATATATATATATATATATATATATATATATATATAAACAATTTGAATGAGCCTATTAAAAAATTGTTGATCAAGAAAAAAGTTTAGACTTTAATTGCACCACAAAAAAATGCTATGAATAAATTTGTATAAATAAATAAAAAATAAATTAATAAATATAAGTAAGTGATCCTTGAATAAATAAGCTAATAACAATATAAATACAGGTGAAAACAACAATAAAAGATAAAAAATAATGAAGTTAAGTTAGATTTTCAAACTAATGATAATGATTAAAAATATATAAAAAAAATAAATAAATTATCTATTAAAATTAATTAATTTTAACAATTTAATAAATAATTTTATATAAAAAATAACAATTTAATAATAGTTCTACATCAAAATAAATTTTAAATAGAAAACTTTATTCCTAAATTTCTTTTTTAAGTCTCTCAAATTCTTTAGCCGAATTTGTATTAATCGTTAACTATTTTCGCAAAACATTGTTAGGTTGATGGAATTAATGTCACACCTGAACTTGTCTGCCAAACAGTGATGGAAGGAATGGGATGGGTGAAGGCTATTATTGTTCAAGCCAACACTTATAGTTTCAACTACATTTCCATCTTTCTTTTCAAATTCTGTTGGATATTTCAATGCATTCAATGTTTATTGGTCACAATTTATTGAACTCTTTATGATTCCGGATAGTTCGTTCACATCTATCATTTCTCACCATTCATTTATATCATTTAATATCTCTGTATTTATTCCATGCTAAACTTATTTGGTTTAGGTAATTTGTGATGATTTATAGAAAAATATTTTTAATGAAAAAAAAATGGAATGAGAAGATAGCCGTGAGGTTCATTTGATAGATTATTATTTTAACTTTATATTCAACATTTCATTTTTTAAATAATTTTGTTTGATGGACTTTTTAATTTTTTTGTAATTATTGTTGATAATTAATAAATAATATTTAAACCATTTTTACAATGCTCATACTCATTTAATTAAATAAAATATATTTAAACCAAAGAAGTTTTCCTTTTGTCCTTTTAAGTGAAAATGAAACTGAGAACATGATGGTTTTTTGCTTTATTGTTGCTTGAGAATTCATTGTTAGAGCAAAAATTCAATTGCTAAAGCAAAAATGAACCTAACATCAATTTTAATTTTTCTTATGTAACTATAATCTCGTTTAATCAAAACTAGAGTCGAGAATAACTCAACTCTCACTCTTTATTTCACTTTACTAACAATAATTTTGCTTGACAAAAAATTCATATGATACACTTGTGCAATCAAAACAAAATTAAGTCCGAATATTTACTACTTAAGAGAGGCAACATTTTAGATAATCAAAATGATTAAATACGTACAAAATGTTTAATAAAACATTAATCATACTAGATTTTCAAGTCAATACTCTTTTACTTTTGAAAGAACTAACTTGTTAGATTTTATAGAGAAGGTTTCACTGAAAAGAATAAATACTAATGAGACCTGAATCCAACCACATAATATATTGACATCACTTTCAATTCAAAATCTTTAAGATAATGAATTTATGTGTTTTTTATTTTTATATAATGCTCTATTTTCTCATTTCTAACTAATGTGGGCCTTAGTCTTATACTTGAATTCCTAACGTTTGTGAAATTCGTGTTCAAAATTCTTTTTGAAGGAAATGTTAACGCAATACATAATTTCCTATCAAACCAATATTCAAACAATGATTAAACTACTTCTATAGTGGTCAAAATTTAAGGCCATGTATAACTTAAAACTCTTAATTCCACCCTTTTCAACTCAAAACAACGTCCAACATATTACATTATTTCTCACAAGATAAAATAATTAATATGTTTTACTTTCGAAACGAATTCAAATGGAGAACTCTTATTCAATATGCAACAAACTAAACGTTTTTAAACTATGGGACCTAAAAGTTTTGAAAATAACATTGCATAAAGTTTGATAAGAATTATCTTATTTACGTTTACATCTTTAAGAAAAACAAATGGAAATTATTGCATTCTATTTACATTACATCAACATTTTAAATTCCTAACCAAATCAACATATACAACCAGTCAAAACCATGAATCCACTATTTCTTTGGTCAATTCTCACTATTCCATACTATCATCAATTTAATCTATTTATTTATCATCAACTTAAATTATCAAAATCGATCAAAATATAAATAAAAAGACTTATCAACTTTTCGATTTAAAACAATTTAAAACAAATTGTATTATATACTTATATATTAAGACACATCAACGCAAATAAATTCTAACACAAGATTGATAACAACGAGTCCAGATTCTCTATTGATTTTTTTGTACTGCCCTTTACTGAGTATCAAATATATATTGTTGATTAGTGCCAAAATTCAGTAAAGATTCATAACAAATTCTGGCACTTATGCTTTAAATTTGTGTTCATTTCATATTGATTCTCCCTAAACCTAAGTTTCAATCACATGCTTCCAAGTTTTGATTTAAAGAAATCATTTGATCCTATTTTGTGTGTTTTTTTAGGAAAGACTAAAGAGAACTCAAGAAGAGTGAAGGAGAAAGCAAGAAACAGAGAAAATAGGGAAGGAATGTTGTCAACATCGCTCAAACCAAAGCATTCTCGCCTAAGCTAAAGCTACTGCCGCCATTCTCGCTTAAGCGACGCAGACTCTCTCTTAAGCGAGAGTTCGTGCAGTGGAGACCCTCTCTTGCCGCCATTCTCGCCCAGGCGAGCTCAGATGCTGCCAATCTCGCCTAAGCGAGATCCTTTCTTCAGCTCGAAGTACTCTTGCTCACCTTAGCGAGACATTGGTTTCAGCACGTCTCGCCCAAGCGAGAAGCTTTCTTTAGCATGAAGAATGTTGTCTCGCTCAAGCAAGACTCACATCGCTTGAGCGAGACCTTCGTGGGTATATATTCTCCGTGCATCAGAAAGTGAAGAGGAGCTTGGAATTTTGGAGAAGAATGCATTTGTGCTGCAGAGCTGCTACCAGGAGCATCACACAGATCTTATTTCTTCTTCTTCTTCTTAGTTCTTAGGATTTGATGGCTGCCATGAGTGGCTAATCTTCTCCTTTGGGATTGAATGTAGTCTACTCAAACTTGGATGTAATTTGGTGATATTTATATATAGCATTTCTGTTTTACTCAATATTGGTATTATTGTTCTGCTCTTAATGCTTACTTCTATCTGATCAATAGATGTTTTGATTTTAGTTTTTAGATCTGACTGGAAAGTATTTCTGAAAATCTGATTTGAACAATGATACTTGATATACTGTGATGCTAGGAATAGATCTCAATATGTCAATTGCTTTTAACACTTGGTCGTAATGCTGGATAGTTTGTTGAATATGTGAGGAATCAATATTCAGGGAACTAATCTTATAAATTTTATACGCGAGGGATCGGTATAAATGATTTTTGAGTGTGCATCAATATTGGTATTTTCAGATGTTATATATTATATTCATCCAGATTACAGACAAGGGAGATAGATGAATTTCAATCCCAGTTTCTTTTACTGTATTTTTCTAAACTTTTCCACTTTTACTGTATTAATTTTATGCAATAATAA
>Ga0214545_1001279_pt1 | contig 46371 bp, 11 predicted proteins | sample CNSS4metaG_FD_160064 | JGI IMG/M metagenome (GOLD analysis project Ga0214545, IMG submission 160064) | Root nodule microbial communities from cowpea collected in UCLA plant growth center, Los Angeles, California, USA - CNSS4 | ecosystem: Host-associated > Plants > Roots > Nodule | place: USA... | reverse complement strand
GAGTTCTTCAAATTAAACAAAAATTAATAATAATAATAAGTAAAGAATTTTTTTTATATTACCTTAAATTGAGAGTATAAACATTCTCATGTGAAAGGAAAATTTATAATAAATAAAAATATTAAAAGTAATATAAATATTCAAATGTGAGGCATAATTTTTTTTTATTAACATACATCATTTTAACATAATTACATAAAGGTTATGATAAGATAAAAAATATATTGGAGATGAGAATGAGGTTCATGACAAATGAAATAATTAAAAGAAATAAAAAATAGAATATATATATATATATATATAGGGGTGAGTTGATTAATTGTGAATATTTTAATAATTTAAACGAGAATAGAGATATGACGGGGACGGGTATTATGGCGGGTATATGTATATTTCCATACCCATCCTCATACCCAACTGAAAAAATCGGGGATTCCCCATACCCATACCCATACCCAGTCAATGCGGGGATTCCCCGTCAAAACGGGGACGGGTTCGGGCAATACCCACGGAACGGGTTTATTTGCCATCTCTATACTAAAGCATTGGGATAAGCATCCCAACCTCTAGTTATAGGAGACTTTAGTGAAATTACTCATTTAAGTTTTTTATTAATAAGAACAACGTTTTAAATTTTTAAAAGAATAATATATGTAATATTTTTTCCTAATTTAAAAAGTCGCATCTATAAGATTTATGTCTTTTATTTGATATGAAAGACTTTGTTAGGTCTACAGGAATTCATTAATAAAAAAATACAATATCAATAAAATTTGAGGTCTCCAGAAATTCATTAATAGAAAAATACAATATCAATAAAATTGAAAAATACAATATCAATAAAATTTGAGGGACATTATATTTATTTTTATATAATACTTCACTTCATCGTTTTTAATTATGTGAAACTTGAATTTCTAATTAAAAAGTCGTATCCATAAAATTTATATTTGAAATAGAATACTTCTTATAAATGGTAGTGAATAGTTGTCAAATCATGAAATTAGAAATATGTATTATATAGAGAGAGAGAGTTGTGTTTGTTCACGAAAACAGGTGAAATAATAAGAAGGTTCAAGAAACTTGTGGTTACTTATTTTCTGGTAGCAGCAAGCATGATTGTGAAAGCACAACAAATTTAACCTATTGGGAGGACCACTCACTTTTGTTTTTATTCGTTCTCAATTTCAAAACACCATCATGAAGGTTAACACCGATCTGGTTCTAAATCATGGAAAAAAAGTTAACACCAATCTAATTCTAAATCACGGGAAAAAACACGTTACGAAATAAATTTTAAACTTAATTTAATTTTATAAAAAATTTATAAAATAATATCTGTATTGAATTATATATTATGAAATCACTTGATTTCTAAATAATCAATACAAGATTTTCGGTATATCACTCTCACGTCAAAACATAATGCAAAACTAAATAATCAATATAAAAACTTCAATATATCACTCTCACACCAAAACATAAAAACTAAATATAAATGGATAGTTAATAGCATAACAACAAACAACTAATTTTACTGCACTAAATACTAAACTCTGAGTTATGATTCTGCTATTATCTTAAGAGATATTTTAAAGACAACTCAACCTCATAAACTTACCGTAATAAATTTTCTATTAAATTAATCGGAATGAAACATAACACAAACCCTTTTAAGGTGCATCCGAAAAATTAAAAGAAATGCAGCATAGTACGATTGAAGTGGTTTTGGTTTTGCTCTTTTTACTAGTGTCGCGATAGAAACAGTTTTTTCATAAATTCAAGTGCTTCAAACTATACTTATTCCATGGTTTGGTGCGTGAAGAATCAGCAATAATTAGTCGTGGAAAACTTGATTACCAAATTGAAGTGCTTAAAACTGTACTTATTAACGCATAGTGGTAAATTTTAGGAGAATACAGCAGCAGCGATGAACGATGAACGATGAAGAAGCAAAAAAGAAAAGAAAAATTGGGGTAATGAAGCATGACATGAGATGATGGAAGTGAATACAAGAGTGGAATACTTGGAAGAAAAAGAAAAAAGGGATAAAAATACACCCTTGACATGATGATGATGATGATGATGATAATAAAAGCATTCTTATCTACAAATTCAAGAGCCCACGGTATCTGGTTTTCCCAAAGCCCACGGGTAAGGGAAAAAGCCAAAAGGAACTCCAAGAGAGGGACCTGTAGACAGACTTCAACTCAAACACTGTTATTGTTTTGGGTGACACACCACAAATCATAATCTTGGTGGATAAGCTTATGCGTTGCTCCTGAACGATCCAAGAGCCTTTATTGCTGATCCTCTCAGAATGTATTGGTGGTAAAATGCAGCCACCGCAGCTCCCACGAACGGTCCAACCCAGTAAATCCACTGAAAACCGACAATCACAACACAACCGTTAACAATTTTTTTTTCTTTTTCTTTTCATAAAAAACATCAAATTTAAGGTTTATTAATTAACTTACTTGGTCGTCCCAGACTTTGTCATTGTTGAAGATCACAGCTGGTCCGAAACTCCTTGCCGGGTTAATGCCGGTTCCGGTGATAGGGATTGTAGCCAAGTGAACCATGAAGACGGCAAACCCGATGGGAAGGGGTGCTAGCACCTTTTATTTGTTTATAATTTCAAAGCAATTAATTAAGTGAGTGAATAACAAAAAAGAAACACAAGATTTAAAATTTAATGATAAACGAGGAAAAGCAAAGAGACGGTCTGTGCTTACAGGAACATGAGAGTCCCTAGCGTTTCTCTTAGGATCAGTGGCGGAGAAAACAGTGTAGACAAGAACAAAGGTACCGATGATTTCAGCACCCACGGCAGTGCCTTTGTTGTAGCCGTCGCTCACGGAGTTAGCCCCTCCGCCGTACCTGTTGTAGAACGATTTCTGGAACCCCTTCGCCAACCCAGCACCGCATATTGCGCCGGCGCACTGCGCCACCATGTACAGCAACGCCCTCACCAACGACACCTTGCGCCCCAGGAACAACCCAAACGTCACTGCAGGGTTGATGTGGCCCCCTGATACAGAAAATCACAAAGTTAACTAATTGGAGCAGAAATAGAAGTGACCGGAGCAAAAATCGATGAAGGTTCAGTTTGCGTACCGGAGATGCCGGCGGTGCAGTAAACGAGGATGAAGATCATGCCACCGAAGGCCCAAGCGATGCCCAAAATGCCTACCCCGTCGCACTCGGTGTTACCGGCGATGGAGGTGTCGCTCTGTCTCTTGTATCCGATGATGGTCAAGACGGTGATGTAAAGGAAGAGGAGGGTGGCTATGAATTCGGCTATGGCGGCTCTGTACAAGGACCACTTGGTGAGCTCATCGGGGTCGATCAACGGCGCCGGAGGTGGGTCGTGGTAGTCCTTGGCGGAGTATTCGGGTTGCTCCGTGACCTGCTCAACGTCTTTGGCCATTGCAAGAACAGGAATTCAGCAAAAGAGTTGCAGAAGAAGAAGATAAGAGGGTAGTGTAGTTGGAGTGAGGGTTTCGGAGAAGAAAGATGGTAGGTATTTAAGGAAGAGTGGTGTAATGAGTAAAATCAATAATTAATTGAAATGTTTTGTATCTATGTGACTATGTGGCAACGATTACATGATTAGCGTATTTTTTTGCCGCCCTATTACCTTCATTTCGCTTGCATGGTCCCACTCTTCTGTTTCTTCCACTTTCTCCTCAACTTTTATTTTCTCTAAAACCTTCTTTAATCCAACGGCTACATGTAAATGCAAAACTAACCAATCAATTTTATTGCCCATAATTATTCTATACAAAAAATGTTCAAACATCACATTAATAAAATAGTTTTATTAAAACCGACAAAACTGAAAATACTTATCAAAAATATGCATGATTTAAATAGACAGACGGATAAAATTTGACCACGTAATTTTTGTATTATAATTAAGCATTTTTTGCTTACGTGAAACCTATAGAATTACTTCCTCACTTCATCACATGAAGAATTTAATACAGCTCCAATCTCGTACCCTTGTAGAACTTTCTAGCACTCCTAGTTCAAGTTCGTGGCTAAGAAATATTAGCATAGAAAATTGCAAGAGGTAATGAAAGAAAGGTATGAAAAACTATTTGGAACATTATGTGATTGTTGATGTGATTAAAATAAGGAGAAAAGGAGCTGTCACTTCTGTTGAGTGACGAAGGTTTGCCAGATAAACTTATCTGGAGGCACCTAAAATCAAATGGGTTTTGAACAAAAGGGTGATTCACCTTATCCTCCTCACAATTATGGGGCCACTATATTTGCTATCGAATCAATTAATTATGATTAATTATGCAAAGTTTTAATCACCATGACTATATATTAGGGTTCTTGGTTTAATACTATACATTTTCTGCATCTTCTTTCATTATCGAACAAAAAGAAGTTTAAACCATAAAACAAAGAATATTCCAGTTTTCCTGTGATTTCATTGCTGTCTCATTCAGTTTATTGGCAAATGGTTGCAAATATTTTAGAAAAGAGATTTTGGAGAGCTGGAAAGAGTTCTCAATCAACTATCGTCTACATTTAAATACTCTCTGTGCTTTAAAAAATTTAACCTTTTGTAAACAAATATGCATTTTATTGTAAAGATGATTCCGTTTTGGATATTATTATAAAAGAGCAATGCAAAAGTTATACACATGTTGGTACTAAAGTTTAATAAGATAAGTATTATAAGAATCTCAAAAACCAGCTGCAGGTAAAAGAAAACAAAATATAATGTTATCTGCTGATATATAAATACAAGATATGTTTAAAAATTGGAAAAAATATTTTAGTCGTTTTCTTTTTATGTAAGTTACCAACGTATTAATGTTATCTAAAATATTTGTTTAAATTATCTCTAAACTAATAGATTACACATATAACAAGTCATTCTTTCAATTTGTATGAAACAATGTTGATTTTTATAATAACAGTTTTAAACATTTTATAATTAATTAAATTTTAAAAATTCTTCAATAGTCAATACACCAGTGCCATCTTATTTTCTCCTTACCTTTAAAATATAACTTATACTTTTTAATTAGTTTATAAAGCAAACAACTTTTGAAAACAGACTTATATTTTCATTCACGAAAAAATGTATTGTAGTTTTCTATGTTCTTTCTGTTTCAATTCTAAAGAAATGTTTATTTATTTAACGTTAGAAGTGGTTTCAAATGAGTTTTAAATATAATTTAATTTTATAAAATTAACTTGTAAGATGAAGTTTGTATCTCATTTATATATTTTAGTTTACGTAGGACTTCTAACATTTAAAGAATATATTTATTATTACTTTTTATTATATTCTTATATGTTTTTTTAGTTTTATTAAAACAATTTACATATATATTGAATAGATAGAAAAATAAATGAAATAAAAAGCTGAGAAACTGTTTTGTTTGAATTAATATCATTATTAACATCATGAAAAATAAAAATTGAAAGAATATTTGCAAGAGGTAAACCAATAGCACAAAGCAAGTGAGGCATAAACACATGTACATAAACATGAACGAGACGAGAACAATTTTTCTTTCTCCTGTTTGTGGGGGCCACTGGAAACCTCAGAAATGAATTAGAATCACAAGTTTTTTCCATTGACTATCGTGAATATTCTGGTTCATTTACCTTACAATTCCACTGTTAATTTTTCTTCCTCCATTTTCTAGTACTTTCTATATACTAAAAAAAGTCTAACAATTTTAAAAAATATTTCTTCTTCTTTTAAATTCCAAAATCATTTTTCACAACATCTGAACTAAAATAATAATTTTTTTCGTCTTTATATTCTTACAAATATATAATTTAAGTCTTAGAGTTTCGATTATAACAATTTAAATGAAGAATTAAATTTAAATTTCACGTCTTAACATAATTAATTAAAGAAAAACAGGAATTAATGGATGGTGACAAGATGAAGGTGCATTTTGTTCTTCACAAAAAAAAAAAACGTGGCATTCTGAGTCAGAGTGAGCAGCACACAAAAATCCATGACTCGGCCATAAACTGCCACAGAAACACAAAGATAAGTTAACGAAATCGTATTGTTACTTCAAAATTTCAAAGGAGATCCACCGTCCACCTCCACAGTCATTTTCATCTCACACGACCATCAACACCTTAAGCTGTTCAACCCGTCGACACGTGTATCACTCTCAGCCACAGAAACACAATTCACTGCTTCTTAAATTATGCACACATGATGTTTGAAATAAGAAAATTGGACTATACCGTATATATGTAGCGGAATTAGGTGGGCGGCTATTCATGTCACTTCGGTGTTGTTATCTCAATCCTCGTCATCGTTGTTTTTTCAATTTTATTTATTTATTTCCGAAAAACTATGCTTACAAACATTGCTTCAGTGGCACATTTGTTGTCCATGTCTGGAGAGTGGTTGGAAAGATACGACCAAAACATATTTCTAATCACAAATACAATTCACTCACACGCTGGACGATTCCAATAATTGCTGTCTTCTTCTCAAAACATTAAGCTTCTTTCTTAATTAAGACAACAAAAGGTTCGTTTTTATTTATATATGGATGAACCAAAAAAGTTCAGTGTAGTTATTGTCTAAATTCCTTGGGAACTTACTTTACCAAACCTACATATTTAGGATATGCAACGCGCACACATCATAACAATTTTAGGTTTGTGTCGAAAGTGTGAACACGTTGGTTGGCTATGAACGTCCCAGTTAAACAGAATTATTGTTAAAATCTACTGATTTAAAAAAGAACTTTTCTTTTGCATCTCAATAATCATACTCTTAATATGGAACACACATGAATGCTTAACATGTAGGAATCAATTTTTTCTATTCGAAATTGTGTTATTATGTCAGAAGTCTCCTATTTATTTAGAGTTGAAACTGAAAATAGCTTCTAAATATTTCTTTTTTAGATACTGAATAACGTGTTGTTGAGATAATACTGTGATGAATTCATCAATAATTGTAAATTTGTAAGTGGTATTTCAACTTTGACTTTGGGCTTCTTCTTTCTTTTTTTTCTCCTTCTCTCCTAAGTCTCTCTAACACCAAGAACACGGACGGTCCACTACTTAATGCAGGGTTTATTTTTAGGAAATTTCTTTTTGCACCCCGTCTTTTCCTTTTGCATCTCATAAATATAAAAATTCTCACTTTGCACTTCAAGCTCTAAAATACATGAGAGACACTCTTATTTATAACCTAGAAGGAGAGCAAAAAGTCTCCGACGAGGGAAAAAGGAGTTTAAAAAATTAAAAATTGGAGCAAAAAATGAATATATAGGAAGTGTGACTTGCCACCTAAATAAGTCACATTTGTCATGTCACTCATTTGATAGTCTTGGAGAGTAAGTGTGAGGCTTCTAGATCCATTCTAGATGGAGCACTCCACTTAAGGCCCAATTTAGGCCCAACTCCCTTTTTGGTCAAAATGTTTCTAAAGCCTAATTTCCTCCAAGACCTAATACATGGTCCAAAGAAAATCCTATTATATAGGGCCAAAAATACAAAGCCCAAAAATAAATCCTTGTCTAATATTTACAAGCAAATAGTCCTTGACTAGGTTTTCCCACCCTTCTTAGCCCATGTGAACCTAGTGTTGTCGGCTTTCAAAACCTGATGTTACTGGCTTTTAGAACCCGATGTTGTCGGTTTTCAGGATGCGAGTGTACCGGCTTGCAAAATCTTGTTTGGACTTTTTTTTTTTGTGTCGTGTTTTTGTTCTTGGTTGGCGACCCTCAAGCCCTTGTTGACAAGTCACAAGTTATTGGAGAAGTGAAATAGGAGCATCAAGAAGGACTTGAATATTCTCGAGGTCCATATGATACCTCCTTACTTAGTAGTTATTAAGATCACATGTTCATGTTTCCTCATCTACCTATAATGGGAAAATTTTTTCCTATCGTCCATTTGGATATTGTTGGTGCTGTGGCACCACAAATTTAGTTGTTAGGTGTATTCCGCACGAGTTTAGTTGTTGGATCTTATTGGGTGCATAATTTTTGCGGATAAGAGTGGAACATACATCAATGTCTCATACCTATTGTTGTTTAGAGATCTTACAACATGTGGTGGATATGCATGGGGAGTCGTTGTATTGGTTCACATGTACTCGACATTGCCATGACATCCCAAATGATGTACACGTACCCAGAAGAACAAAGTCATTAGGCAACCTACGAGATTATAACACTTCCATTATATAACATTTTTATGTTTTCTCTAGTTACCCTTGCAGGATGCACTAAGATGCGTTGTGAGCATTGTACAAATGATGGTTGTGAAGAACGTGCGGAGAGTAGTTGAGGAGATCAAAACATTTATGGTCGATGTTGATCTTTATTAGGGATGATGACGGGGTGAGGTGAGACGGGTTTCACTATCCCATAGCCATCTTTAATTTTTATATTTTTAGATTATTTTTAGATTATAGTATTCCATCATGGTTGTAGTATATCACAAAATTTATTTTATTAAACTATAGAATCCAATGTTACCGGTGTTCAAAAACTGGTGTTACCGACTTCAAAATCTGGTGTTATCGGCTTTCAGAATCCAGTGTTATCGACTTTCAGAAATCGGTGTTACCGATTTTCAGAAACCAAAGATACCGACTTTCAAAAACCTGGGTACCAATTTCATTATTGGGAGTGCCGACTACGAACATATTTAGTTTACAATTTATATATATTTTTAAGGACATAATGGTCTTCACTGTGAAACTTTGAGGTGCAATAAGAAAAATTGGATGTGAAATAAGAAAAACCCCAAACAAAATTGAGATCTGTCGACGTTGAGATCCCTCCACGGTCCACAAAAAGTTCGAAATTGCAGAGCCCAATAGAAGAAAGATTGAATGAGTAGAAGAAGAAATAGTAGCCCAATTGAATTACAAATTATGCTTTAAGAGGACCCGCGCAGAAGTTCCAAACGGGCTTTTTTGAATGCAAAAAAGCACCCATACGAAGAAGTAATAAAAAAGAGACGTCTCATTATTCTTTGACAGAAGATGGACGCAAAAAAAAAGATATGTACATTGTGATGGCACCAAGTTCTGGCCCTACAAACTAGGCTTGTAGGGTTCCCCTGCAATGCCTAGCCCTCATGCGAAAAGCTTTTGGGTATTGAAACAATTCTTCTTCATTACCAAATCCTTCCTCGTTGTTCTCCACTATGGTCTCTAACCTCGGACTACTGCGACTCTTCGTCGGAAACTCCAAATGCGAAGGTGCAACCTCATTCCATGCCATCACTATACTCTGCTTCACCTCTTTCGCCATCCTAACTTTCTTTTCTATCAATCAATACAATCTAATCAACGCTGCTGATAATCTTCGCTTACCAAAGCTTTTTGTCTATTGATCTCTCTCTGTTTTTTAACGGAACACAGAGAGAGATAATAAAGCACAAAAACAACTGTTAATACGAAACTGAACCAAACTTTGTTGATCAAAACTATCGATTAATGAAAATTATTGATTGATGAAAACTATTGATTCATCACACCTACATTTATACGCATCTCATCATAAAGTTTACCGTTCAGAGAACTAATGGAACAGAGGAAACTTAGGGAAATTTAGTGGCTATTGGCTTCCGAAGCAACAAGGATGAATGTGCGTGCACTCTTGCTTTGTTTGGGCGTGCTTTCTTAAGATGGAGATTAAGTTAATAAAACTAGGAAAATGTAAAATAAATTGTAATTTAAAAGGATAAAATAATAAAATAATCATTTTAATTTATAAAATAATTAAATTTAAACTATCTGTTATTTAAAGAATAAAATAAATTTACAATTATTTTAATTTAAAAGAACAGTTACTTGAATGAAAAATAAATTAATAAATTATGTGCACGAAAAATATGTGGTGATCGAGTTTGAATACACTTTTTTATATAAATATAATGGATGAAATAATCGAATTTCAATACATTACATTTTCTTTTTCTTTAAAAGAGACGCAAGGAATTTTGGAAACTTCTCTATTAAAAGTTAAATATAGATTAATTGAATTTTTTAAATAACAAAAAAAGTTAAAGAATAGCTTCTCCAATTCTCCTTCTTTTTTTTTCTTTTCTTTTGCTTTTCCTTTTTTTAAATATCGTATAACCTATGAGGGTTGGCTCAATGAGGGAGAATTTAGATAATTTTGCATATAGAATTATTGGTTTAAACCTTAATGACATGGTTACATAACACACTAAAAAATGTTCTCTTTATTTCCTTTGCCGTCTTTGCGATACAGAGTATAGATTTCTGGTCTGATTAAATATTTATTTTTTAAGCATTTTTTACAAAAACCAAAAAAATCCAAATAACTATATTTTCCTTTTTTCTTTTACTTTTAATTTTGAAAACAACGAAACACAAGAGCAGAGATATATGAAAAAACATTTTCAAAAATTAATTTATTAGAAAATACCTCTTCTTATTTTTCTCTCTCATAATTGTTTTCATAATAATATTTATCATTTTTATCAAGCTTAAAACTTTTTAAAATTATTTTACATTTAAAAAAAAACATAATAAAACAAATTCTGGAAATATAATTTATAAAATTTTTAAAATTGATGAATAAAAAACTTTAGAATATGATTTTTATTAATTTCTTTTATTAGAAGACTCTATCATGAAAGCAACTATATTAGTACTACCTTCTAGCATCTCCATCATTTTTGTCTTCTTTATTAAGGTTGAAATTTCATATCACGTCCACATACTTTTAAAAATATGCATTCAATTCATTCGTTAAAAATAAACTCAGCGGTTTACACATGTCACACTTAATTTTACTAAGCTGCCAATAAAAAAATTACAATAGTAATTAAACATACATGTGACGAGATGAATCCTTATTACCAATTAGAATAACTTTTTTTTCATATTAAAATTATGTTATAAAAACTTCATGCGACTCTCACTTCTAGATATTTTTAAGGATAACTATATTTTTAGTCTTTGAATTTTGATGTGAAATTAAGATTTGTCTTTGGCTAAAATTTGATACATTTTGGTCTCAAACTTTAACAATTGATTAATATAGTCATTTTAATCCAACCACATTACATTTTTTCATGTGTAAAATGTGTTTTTCAATATACACCGAAGTTGGGTTAAAAATTTTAACATGAAACAAAATTGACACGTTAAAAAAAATTAAAGTAATTGGGTTAAAATAATTATATCCATTCATTTTTAAGTTTGAAGACTAAAATGTATCAAAGTTTTGAACATAGACGAATTCCAATTTTGCGTCAAATTTTAAGGACTAAAAAAAATACTTAATACATATTTTCATCTATGTGATTTGATAAAACTAAACTCAATATATCTTATACAGAATCTCAAATTTAATACACAACCTAAACATCCCAACATAATATTTCATCTCTACAATAATTATGTTTACAGTGCACTACATGCAAATCATTGCATATTAACCTATATCCTTATTCATATACATTTCAACTCAAATCATTTATCATTACACCTACTTTATAATTTTCATCATACATTTCAAATTTTACACATCATCATGTACATCATCAATCGCATAAAAACTCATACACATATCAAATTTATCATTTAAAACCATATATTTTCACAACAAAAATAAATATTATTAAATTTCAATCTATAAGTCATCCCACCATAATAATGTTAAAGTATTACAAGCTTGATAAATATAACAACTTAATGAAATATAAACATCTTTAGTATTTAGAAACATTTAAAAACATGTTATTTCAAGGGTAGAAAACATTGTCTTAATTCAAATACTGGTTTGTTTGCTCAACAATGTAAGTAAATGTCTAAACTTGCTCATCCAATTATTCTATTTAGTGAGTCAAAGGTTTTCTTGTCTAACTAAGTCACCTAATAAATGAAATTATTGACTTTTGAAATAAAACATTTTTGCTCAAAGAAAAAAAAATGGTTGGCCAATACCTAAACTTCTAGGGTTTTCAAAAAAAAAAAATGTTTTGCCCAACGAACTATTATGCATGATTTCATATAGATTGTGCCAATTTGGTCCAAAACTATTCCACTCTATTTTTCATACATGTAATTGAGTAGTTCAATTCTAAATAAGGCCATCTTGAGCCAATTTGATTTGGTTGCAACGTTCTACATTTTTAACAATCGAATACACAACATATTCCACTTAGAATTTCACCTACACAATATGTAAACAATTCATTTATAAAATACTTTACTAACTAGTATTGTCTATAAAAAACATTAATTATATTGCTTACCTAGAATTAATGTTATAAATATCTCAAAAATAATCATCTTTTATACCATCCATATCTAATCTAAAAACTATAAATATTTTTAAACAAAAGCACATTCATTGCACAAAACTCAATGTGACCAAGTCACATTCACAATCCAAAATCATCTACCTAAATATGCTATCAAAACTATCAATAGTTTTTTTTACCTTCATAGCATGTTTAAGTAGGATTAAGCTCACAACCTTATTTATATCATAGAAAGACTAAACATGTACATAAAAACCTTTGTTCGATAATATAAATATATTATGTCAAACTTTGACTAACAAAAATTCATGTTTGTCATAAAAATCTTACACGTTAACCTTAAACATGCAACCCCTATCATAAAACAATTTTTTATTTAAAAAAAAAAACTCACTAAAAAGCAATTTATGGTATAAGATATTATTTAAATTCAATATGTTGATGTCGGAAAAAAAGACAGTAAAATTTATTTTAATCGATGTAATTAAGAATTTTTAATTTTAATCAACAAAGAGGTGTATACATGTAGAGAAAAAGCAAATGATATTATGCCACATCTTTGATATTTTATCTTTTATTTTGAAAAATTTATCTGAAACTTTAAATTCTTTTGAAAAATAATATTATCAATACTTAGTCGTTAATATGTTTTTCTTTTAACCTCTCTATGTTACAATTTTAATTTCCCAAATTTGAATGCAAAAGATAAAAAATTATGTTGTTGATGTGCGTAATTACTAGATAAGCTATGATTTTAAAAGTTGTAGTAGTTTTGGGTGTAGGAGTAGAACGTCTATTTAAATAATTTGAGTCCTTCAAGTCTTCGATCTTATTTTTTATTTGATGTTTCTGTTCGTCAATCAAGCAGGGTACCTGTTAAAGGTGTTCCAATGTTAAAGTGATCGATCAAAGTAATAAATGTGAAACAAAAATTCCAACAACCACACGTTTAATTTATAATTATAGTTTCTCTCAAGACCAACTATTAGGATTGGTCTAATCACGATTCAATCACTTTTTAATCCTAATTACTAACCTGTTTATGTTGATTAAGTCACTAACTGACTTTCAGGTGTGTCATGGGATGGACCGGCAAACACAACACATAATTTGTATAAAAGACTAAGGTGAAATCCCATGAGAGGAAGAGTAAAAAAAAGATTAACGTTCACCAAAGATGTTGACACACGACTACATCATGCGATATTCAAATCGGTTAAAGGTGTGCTTTAACCAGCAAGTTGATAACATCTTTGTAAAGTTTATTTAAAGTTATCTCCTCGACCGACTCTTGTTGATTTAACCGTTTAATCGTTACTGTTCGGACCGATCGACTCTATACACCACAATCACCTTCCTATAATTTTATATAGACTCATTAAAAAATCGTGTTGGGTTATAATTAGATAGCTTCTGCATAACAAATTATAACAATGTATTTTGATAAAATTTTCTATAAATACTTTCTATATAATAATTAACTTATTATGTATAGACTAATTTATAAAATAAAAAAAAAGCATATACAATACAAATTTATTTTAGCTTGTACTTTTTTTCGAGAAATGCTTATAAATAAAGTTTTCCTAACTTGGTAAAAGTAAAAAGTAAGAGATTGTGCACATCAAGAAATCAAGAAACCTAACCAAATAAGAATGGAAAGAGGGAAACGTACAAGTATGAAGTTAAAATGATAAGGTTGGATAGCTTCTATGCCCATACATGACAAGTCCCGTTTGAAAGGTGTGGAATGGACCATAGATAATGCTATTAAAATCAAGTTTTAGATATATTAAAATAAACTATTTATGTTTCTTTATAAAATAAAAATGTTAGATGCATCGATAAAGATACTTTATATATATAACTTTCTCATTTTAAGTGCAAAAATGGACCATAAAACCAATTCATATTCAACTTTTGAGAAACTTTGTTCCTCATAATTTTAAATGGTGCTATTGACAGCAATATGGGACCATTTCAACTTTCAAGAAGCAATAAATGTGAGTTTGATATATTACAAAACCTAGCTACTCTAGTAATGCTATGAGTGTGAAGTAGTGTGTTTTTCTCTTCTTTACAACCTTCAAAAATACACTTACCAAAACTGTATCTCTGCAAATCATGATGAATTCTACATAAATTGACATAGCTATAGACAATAAAGGAAACTTACCATGCAAAATTGGCATAGCTATTAAGAAAATAATGCATATAGCAATGATTATTAGATAAATTGGAAACTTTAATCCATCATTCATGGCAGCATAGCTTATTAAACTAAGTCTAGCTATTTAACTTTATGAGGCCTATTCCACAGCAAGAACACCCATAGTATCTCTCTAACCAGCTTCACAAGATCAAACTTAAAAAATGTACCAAAAATGGTCAGAGGCTAATTGAATTCAGTTTTCTTAAATTTGAATATTGTAAATAGAAGAAAACAAAAGTAAAAGTGACCGATCATAATGAAAAGTCAATCAAAAATGTTTTACCTTCGTCTGCTAAGATATAATATACAAAGTATCTAAAGTATATAAGTAAAATTAAATCTTATAACAGAACTTCTATTTTCTGTTAATTTTGTTTTAAAATTGTTTTTTTTTTTTAAATATTTATAAATTTTGTTATGAAAAAAATTTACAGAAAATTGTTCTCAATTTTTTTGCAAAATATTTTGTATTAAACATTTTTCGCAACAAATTTTGTACAAAATACTTACGAATTTTATAATTTTGTTGAAAATAATTATCCATGAAAGAATTATCTGTCAATTAAAATTCTTAGACAAAATAATAGGAAAAAGCCATTTCTTACAAATATTTTTAATAAATTTACAAGAAAATTGTCATGTAATATGAAAATTTTTGATAATGCAAGTAATTTTTTACAATTAATTAAGCTAAAGCACATTTCTTTGATATTATAATTATTTATTTGTATTGTTTAATAAAAAAAATTGTTTGTTCTGTCTGTTATACTATTAAATGGTTATTGAACTACTCAAAAATATCTAGTATTACTATATGTCTTAATATAAGAAATATGTTAAAGATTTCAGGTTAACTAGATAAATAAATTTACCTTACATCATTTACGTCATTTTTTAAAGTTCAATTAGATTTAAATTAATTTCTCAATAAATAAAAATTATAAATGAATATTTTTCTATTAACATGACATATGGAAACAAAGAAAATGTTATAACTGTTTTTTTTTTCATTTGAGTTTTTTGCTTAGAGACTCTTTTTACTATTAATTAACCTACTTGCCTAATTTAAAAATTAATTGCTGCATTTGTTTTCATAGAGTGTGTACTTTTTTTTGTTTAATTGGGCTTAATAAAATAGTTTTTCTAGAGGAATCTTTGTAGTCCTTCCACTTGGTGAAACAGAGAACCCATGAGTTTTGATGGTAATGAATAATGGTTTTTGTTCTTCAGGATGTCCTGTAGCCTTTTCACAAGAATAATGTTAATAATCCATTTAGAATGTTAATTATAGAATTAATAATAGTTACCTTTTATACAAAAGATTGTTAATATGCCTCCTCACAATTTTCAACGTAATCCCATTACGATTTCGTATAAAACATATCTATTTATTTAACAATATCCTTAAAATATGCACTTCTAAATATTATTTTTTAATAAAGTTCTAATATGGTATAAATATAATTAGATACCAAATCCCACTTTCTGAGAGCACACGATATTGATTATCAAGCTTTTGAAAGTTGATTTAAATGTGGGACGCAAAATTATTAAAGGATAACCATACATAAATGATTGAGTTTATATATTTTTTTATATGGGATTGTAGTCACCGAAAGATTATGGTTCTATATATATAGTATTAGTCTTACCTATATAAATTACCTAACACTCTTTTTAACCCAAAATTTTAAAATGATGAGACTATGAATCTTTCATTCCATATAATGTTTAATTTTGTCTAAACTATCCAATATAAGACTTTAACTCATACTTAAATTATTTCCAATATAAATACATATATATAACATTATATTGTTATACAAGGAACAATAAATATATATATATATATATATATATATATATATATATATATATATATATAACACTGTAGCGAATCTTGAACTTTTAGGAAATTATAAAACTTCTTCTAATTGCAACTTAAATATGTTTGTTAGGTATTGCACTTCTATATAAATTACAAACTTTAATCTCTCTAATTGTATAGATAAGGGCAAAAACATCACCTACCATCATCACTTAGTTGAACAATGTATGTAAATAAAATAAAATGGATATGTTGAATTTGTTCCTCTTCATCTCTGAAATAATATTTTTAAGTGTGGAGTATTTATTCATATATATATATATATATATATATATATATATATATATATAATTAAAAAAAAAATCTTTTATTAAAATTAAGGAGTGAAAAAAATATAATAGAAAATTAAGTTATTTCACTTGTTGAATTAAAGAAAAAAGAAAATAAATAAGTTATAATTTTGAATTTAATTTAGTTGATGTGATAGAATAAAAAGTATACAGTAATACATGATATATATAATACGAAATGAAATATAAAAAAGAGAAAAGTGAGAAAGGGACAGAGTCATTGATCTTTAGATACAAATCTCACGATATAAAAAAAAGAAAAAAGATATAAATTGTGGTTGGAATATTATTTTGGTTATACTCTTTTTGGACAGCTAGTTAAGACATTCTTAATGCACTCAGTTGCATTTAAAAGTAAAGTAATGGAAATGGCTTTAGAAAAATGTGAAAAGGAGGCTACTATGATTCATGGAGTCTCACTTGTGAAGCTAAAGTGGTGGACGAGATGCTTATGCTTTCAATTTTATTATATTCACATCACCTTATATATCACTTCTACAAATCACTATCAAAAGTAGGGCACATATTCAACATATCAATAATTAAAGTTACATCGATCTTAAACTACTTTTTTACTTCTTAGTTCAACCAATCAACCCAAATTGCTACCACATCAAACACATCAAACAACGTAGGCTAATGCCCTAAACTAGGTAAACTATTCTTATGCAAAAATATATAACTCAATTGAAAGTCATTAATTATTAATTTTAATCTACCAAATAAAATAAATAAATAAATATTATAATATAAAAATTTGAAAGGATAAAGATGGTGGTGATGGATGTCGCATTTGAGAGGACAATTGAGATACAGTTGTAGTCAGCTGGAAATAAAAATATGAAAGGGTTGTGCACTTAATCCAACCCAATTCATTACCATCCTTCCCACGCTTCACACGTGTCCCAATTCTCGATCCTCTAAATGGGACCACCTTGTCCTCTTTTTTCTATCCCGCCCAGGTGAGTGGAACCCCGCTCCGCGACAACTTTCTTCAATCCTTCTCGTAACCCTCAATTCACTTTTTCACATTCACCCCATTATTTCCAATGCGGGGTACTTTCGTAAATCCACCCCCCACCCATTCCACTCATGCCTTATCCACAATGCTTACGCAAGCAAACAAAACTCAACAATTTTCCTTTTTCTTTTTTTCTTTCACCTTTATAAAAGCACTTGGAAGAAACCAACACAGTACTGTGGCGAAGAGCCTGGTAGTTCAAACCAATTCCGAATCGTATTGGCTCAATTCTTTATTTTCTCATGGCCGCCAACGTTCGCCGAGCTACCTATCGTTTTCTCCCTGCCGTAGACAGAGATTCACTCTCCGATTCCACCTTTGAATTCGACGAATCCGATCTCTACAACTCTGCAAACGCTAACTCTTCCGAATTCTGCAAATCCGTACGCTCCTCGAGATTCCACAGTAGCTCCTCTGCCACCGTCGGCCGTGTCGGTGCTTCGGGATCGCTGCCGGTGAACGTGCCGGACTGGTCGAAGATCCTCGGCAACGAGTACGGACAGAGCCGGAGGAGGAACTATGACTATGAAGAAGCTCAGAGCGATGAGGAGGAAGGAGGAGGGAGAGTGCCTCCGCACGAGTTTCTGGCGAAAACGAGAATCGCTTCCTTGTCAGTGCACGAAGGAGTTGGGAGAACGCTCAAAGGACGCGATCTTAGTAGAGTTCGAAACGCGATTTGGGCGAAAACGGGATTCCAAGATTAGAATCAAGCAAAACCATATCATAGGACCATAAAAGCTAATTACTGTTACTGATTTACTACTGTTACGAGTTTTGTTCATAGATCTTCTGAGATTTATCATTTTGCGGAGTCTTTTTGTTTTTGTTTTTTTTGGATCGTGACCTATCTGTACCAGATCGGAATTTGAGATTTTAATTTGCAGGGAGAAGTTTTTCTTTTTTTAATAATACTATCATTATTGTGTTTATTATTTTTGAATTAAAAATGATAGGTTTCTTGCTGTGTGGGGATTGGACCGAATATTTTGTGGTAACGACGAAATCGAAATGGTGAATTGGTGGGGCCATTGTGGAAGTGGCAGTTGTTAATGATTGGTGGGGTTTGGGTTTTGGGGGTTCATTGATGTGAGTGGGTTAAGTATGGGACCAAAATCAAAATCAAAGCCTTCTGCATATGATATGACCCCGACTATTTATGACAATTGATAGAGACTCCTAACTAATCAAAAACAACATTTTCAGCTCAAATTTCCCAATATTAATTGTATACTGCGATATTTGATTAAAAATTAAAAGCATTACAAAATTATGATATTTTCTATTTTAGAGATAAATAGTATTGACATATTTCATACAACAATTTTAATTTTATTTAAACTTAATTAATGGTTAATATAATTAAAAATATGTTTGATGTCCATTAATTATCACATGTATGTGGGGGGTGCATATATATTAAAAAATGTATAGAAAAATAATCATTACAATTATTTTTGTTAGTTCGCTACTTTGGTAAATTTCCTGTTTAATTATTAAATGAAATTTCAAGTTCAAACTTACCCACTATTAGACTTTAACTTTACATCTACTATTCAAACCAAAAGTGCAAACATAAAGATGCTAACACAGACACACACGAGAATAAGTAAGAAGCAATTTATTATTATAATTTGCGTTAATTTTTAAGTTTTTAGTCCAAACTCTATCGTTTATTTGTTATTAAAATCTATTATTCACAAAATTTAGTTTAGTTATGCCGGAAATAGTTAATTATTCAACACATTTATCTCAGTCATAATTTATTGACTTTAAGAAACATGCTTAATGTTTAATTTTATGTATTAAAGCAATATATGACAAATAAATAAAATTGTTTACTATTTTCAATAATGGCCTAACATAAAATGTTGTTTGTATATTAGATTATTCGTTACAATTTGAGTAACAATTATCCTTAAAATACATTTTAGTTAACATGATTTTATATGTAGAATAATAGCTAAACAGTCACTTTATAAAGATAAACAAAATACTTTATCTTTGCTTTTAAAATACATAACTTTCTTTAAATTATTATTTTGTAAGTTCATAAAACTCTTCCAAGATCTTGTTATTTCATATTTTATAAATCTTTCAGAATAAATTATCTATATTTTTAAAAAGTCACATATAAAAAATTAAAATTTATATATTTAAAAAAAAAGGCATTTTAAAAACCTAATCAGAATAAATTATCTTATAATTAGTGAAAAAAAATTCTATTTTGCTATATTTTATATATATATAAAAAAAAGCAATAACAGTTATGAAAGTAAATGGTAAATGCTTTGAAACGCAGTGCACTTTTGGAGGACCTGAATAATTTAAAGTGTGTAAATAAATTTGAGGAAGATAAATAATAATGATAGTTATGAATGTATACTATGATAGATCTTTTAATGTAATTTATCATACTAGTCATTAGTTTTGTAGTTGTTGATTATATTATGTGAAAAAACCATTATTCATTTTTAATTAGTAACTTAAAAGCATTAGTTAGAGTAATATTTATAATTATGTTTGTGCGTAACAGAAGACATTGATGATTGTCAAATAATTATTTAATGAAAGTTGTTATACACAGTCTTAACAACTTGCTTTATACAGAGTCACCAGAATTGACTTAATAAAGAAAGACTGCATTGTTGAAACTTTGAAGTCTTCACACGCATCAAATAAAATTCAAAAGTTTCACATGGTGAAATGTCCACTTTATTTTAGCTGTAAATTAAAATAGGACGAAAAAAATTAAAAAAAATTATATTACCTGGATAAATAAGAATAATAAATATATTAAAACGTTATTTTCATGATTAATTATTATGAATACTTATATTTACACAATTTAAAAATAGTCAAGTTCAACTGTCTAATCATAAAATAAAGACTGATTAAATTTATTTTTGACATCTAGGGACAGCCAAATGTTGACCGAAGGATAAAAAAAGAATGTTGACCGAAGGATAATTTTGTCATTCTCTAACACAGAATTCGTTTATAAATAGTTGTAAAAAAAACGCATTTTTTTATTTATTGGTAATGCACAGACTCAGTCAAATGAATGATTTATTCATCCAAAGTTAAAATTATATTCAAATAGAAGTCTTTCTTCAACATATTTGAATACTTTTATTTATAAACTAAATTGGTAATAACTTAAAGTATGAGACTTTTAAAAAATGCAAATATTACACAAAGTTATTTAAATTCGAGCCAATCGTAAATTAAAAACCATGCCCCTTAAAATGTGATATAATGTGTAAATATTTTTAGCTAGATTTAGATTAACCGGTATCTTAATATAATATTCGATAAGTGTTTAAAAAAAAACTTTGATGAAAAGTAGACGGGAGTATAAAATCCTGAAGTATAAAATGTTTTTGAAGTGTGTATTAGTTTTAACTCTTATCAAATTTAGTAAAATTGTATGGAATGCTAGTTGTTTCCGGGGTAAGGACCAAAAGTCTACTAAGAACCTCTTCGATCTCACTCCTATTCTCACAACTGCAATAATTTCTTCTCTAAGAAATTTACCTCCTCGCTCGATCGGTCGAACAGACGATCAGGGTACCTGTCTAAAAGGCTCTGATGCTTAAGTCAGTTAATGAACCGATCGGTGTATCAGTATAACTACCGTAATAAATGTGAATTAAAGATCCTCACCAACCTACCTTTGGGTCCTATTTATAGTTTCCGGTGTGGGCCTCTGATTAGGGTTCCTTAATCACGGCCCAATGATCCTCTAATCAAGATTACTGACTTGTTTAACGTTAATTAATCTGATTGACTGGTGTTGTATGGCCGTGCGACTGATGGCCGCTTGACTAGGCTGGTTATCTTCTGATTTTAACAAGTGAATATTTTATTTATAACTGATCGACCGATGGTCATATATAAAGCACTACGCGAATCATTTAGGAGATTGATCGACCGATCGAACTTGTGGCTGATCAGATGATTGTCCCTTATAAGTTAAGGTGCTGTTCGTGGGACCGAATGACCGATGATCCGTTACGGAGTAATGCGTAATTAATATGTAGGTCGATCGACCGATTGTTCGTTTGTGATACCGATAGACCGATAGTCCTTAACATGGTTCATTCACGAGGCCGATCGACCGATGGTTCCTTGCGATATGATACGTGGTTCATTTGTGAAACCGATTGACCGATGGTCCTATGTAGTTCATCCGTGAGGCCGCTCGACCGGTAGATATGTTTCATATACAAGCCCTCACAGCCTTGTTCGATGGTCCTGAGGACTGGGCATGGCCGATAGACCGAGGGGCATATAGTACACTAGTTGTAAGGCGAACAATTAGTTGGTAACTGGTACCTAAAAACAATTATACCTGATTATTGAATGATAAATATTTTAGTGGAATTATCTTTCAAAAACAATTCATAAATACATATGATATAATCAAATATTACTAAAAAAAATAACTTATCTAAAAACAAAATTGATTGGAGATCACTAATTTTATTAATTCACAGAAGAGTCCATTTATAATTAACAAAGAGATTGTCCATAATTATTTATTGGTTATAATTGACAATTAACATCTGTAGGTAATTATTATTAAATATTTTCTTTTTATAAATTTTGTTAGTAAATATTCCGATTTTGATCGTTTTTTTTTTAATTTTTTAATTTTATCTTTTTTGATATTTTTTTCCCCTCTTCTCTTCTTCTATCGCCACAATTATTATTGTCTCATCCGTCATCACCATTATGTCTATTGTTTTTTACTCCCCTCCTCCATCCCTGTCGTAGTCTCTTATTCTTCATCTTTCTCTTCCTCTTTCTTCTCTTCTTTGAATTTTTTTTCATCACTCATCTTCATTTAATTTGTAACAAATATTTTGTCTAATTTGACGGAAAAATTGATGCAATTTATCAATGGATTTACTAATAAAATCATGGATGAATTTTAAAAAACACAATTACTAATAAATTTCTTCAAAAATTTTAAAAAAATTGTACTACTAGTTAATTTGTGAATGAATTTTCAAAAAATTCAATTATCGATGAATTTATTGATGAATTTTATAAAAACTCTATTGTCGTTGGTCAAAGTCTTGAGAAATGTCCATTTATGTGATAGAAATATTTGTTGGTGATAAAATTATAAATTATTGTCAACTTTTACTTCATTACTAATGAATATTTTTTGTTAATAATTAAAATTTTAAAATTTTAAGGTAAATTTTATTTTATTGACAATTTTATTTTTGTTGTAAAATATTCACCGTTATTTTACTAACAATTTTGTTTTCATCGATGAAATTCCATTAGTAATATGGTAATTTCTTGTTGTACATGTTAATAAAACTTATTTGAAGGGTATTTTAAATAATTCCAAAATCTTATAATACATTTTCACAATTCTTTTTAAACTTCTATTTATTTATCTTGAATTATAAGTTTTTGGCATTGTGTATTTGTTATTCATGTTATACTATATCTTATCATATTTCATTGAAATATAAAATAAAATGAAACCCGAATACCTTTACATGAAATATAGTATGTAAACCTTGAGCTAAATTGAATTTAATCAATATGTTAATATAATAACGTATAAACAGCTAAGTGTATCACATTTGTCGGACTAAGTTATAAACATATATATATATATATATATATATATATATATATATATATATATATATATATATATATATGAATGATACATTATTGAACAAGATCGAAGAAAATTAAATCGTTCAAAGATAATGAAAATTAAAAGTGAAACAATTTTTCTAAATAAAACAAAAAATCAAGAATTAAGGAGAATAAAGCTATTTTTCATTTTTATATTATCAAGTAAATAAAAAGTCTACGTGTCATTGAACATTTAAGATTATAGTCAAACATTATTATGTGATACAGTAAATAATAATTAAAGATATAAAAAATGAGTAAAAAAAATGATTAACTGAATTTAATAATATATAATTTTTACATAACCGTCCAAAGGAAAAATAATATGTTAGTCATGATAGATAAGTAAGTATATTTTGAAATATAGAAACAAACAATTAAAAGAGAATAATAAAAAGACCATACCAAACAAAAATGTAGCATTTTAATAACTTAAAAGATATAGACAGAGAACCAAAATAGTTATTAAGACAAAAATATATTTATTGTTCTTTTCCAATTAAAAATATTAGATATTACTCATATTAGTCAACTCAAAAATTTTATTTCAAAATGAAAATTAGTTCAGGCCATACTTAAAAGAAAAAATTATTTATTATATTTAATTTTATCTCAACATTGTTATCCTTTTAAAGGATACGGAGTCACGACTCTTCCAATATTTTTTTAAATTTCTCAGGATACAGGAGTCACGACTTTTCAAATATTTTTTTAAATTTCTCATATATATATATATATATATATAGTATATTTATATATTATTTTATTATTTATATTAATTTAGTTTTTTTTAATTTGAAAATTAGTTTTTTCATTTGTGTTATGTTTTGTTCTCTTTTATTTGGTTTTTTTCTCATTCTCACATTTTTCTTTTTATTTCAATTTTCACTATTAATCTCTCACCATTTCAAAAATTAAATTGCTCCAAGGCAAAATTGAAAATCTAAGGAACCTTTTGGACCGAAAAATCTATTATTTTGAGTAAATTAATTTTTTATCCTTTTTTTTTTGAAATAGTTTGTTTTCCTTTTGTATGCGGTTTTTCTACATCATAGGCAAATATTTGTCTGATAAAGATAATAAAATCACGATTTAATTATTGATGAAACTCTTCTTTGTGTAGATAAAGATATTTTTGGCTTTGAAGAGGTGTAACGAAAAGACAATATTATGATTGTACTTTAAGGTAAGAAAAACTAATCATTTAGAATTCATTAATTTTCTTAAGAAATATAGTATTGGTTTTGAGATTTAATTTGAAGTATTCATAATTTTATATTTTTCTAAATAGGTGAGAGGTGACAATTTTATATTACAAAAGTTGTGATAAAGAGTGAAAAAATTGATTTTTTTTTCAAGAGAAAGAATTGTAATGAAGATAAAAAAAAGTATATATGTCAACTAAACTTTAAAAACTTCATGAGAATAAAAGAATGAAATAAAATAAAAAATAATTATCTAAAGTTTTTAGAGTTACATATAATAAATTTGAAAAATCTTTAGAATGTGATTTGGAGAAGTATTCTGAAATTTGGCAATAACCACATAATCAAATTGATGAGGTACAAAAAACTTATTTAAAATGGGTTCATATAACGACTCTTCCGGTTTCCATAGGTACAAATGAAAATAATAAAAAACAATTTCAAAAATAAGATGGAAGTTGCATTTTTAGCAAGTAGTATGATAATCTATATCGAAAAAGATATTACAACAAACTTCACTTTTGATTCAATTATTGAAGATTTTAAATAATCTAAAGAGTATAAACCATCACTTTGACTAAAGGTATTTTTTTTTAATATATTAGTGTTATTATTTTGACTAAAGGTAATTTTTACTTTTTTTAATATATTAGTGTTGATTCTAAACTTTATGTTTCACTTCCAAATATATTATTGTCATATTTTTTTTATTCTACTTGTTTTGAAAAGAAAAAATTGAGAGAAAATATTTTTTTAAATTAAAAATAATAATTTATAAATAAACAAATATTATCTGGCGTTCTGAAAATTTGTGCAAGTTTCGCCATGTTATAACTTATTAGTTATACTAGATTTGTCAATTTCCAGTAAATTTTTAAATGGTCTAGGTTGTTATTGCCAAGCAAACTTACAATGTAATTGTGTTTTAGTAAATTTTGAAGGATTTGTTGTGTAATGCAAAAAGGAAAAGCAAATTTTTTTTGCAAACTACTCGACTATGAAATTGCCACAACACAAGGCTTTAAAAAGAGCAAACTATCGGTGAATGACGTACTACAATTCCCGATGGTGCAATGAAGAAGAAAACGTAGTTTGATAAACAATCAAATGGGTTGGCCAACCAAATATGTGAGGAAATGATTCTGACCTGATCAGAATAATTGGGAACTTGGAGCATCGCTAAATTTCATGAAGAAGAACATTAAGATCAAGAGCGATTAAAGAGCTCCAGAACACTCTGTACTTTGCTTCCTAAACTATTACATCAATATAAAAATCCTCGAAAATCATATGCAAATATTACACTACTGTTAATCTTTTTTTTTTTTTAACTTAAGTAAGTTATAAAATAATATATTAATTATACATCAAATATACTTATATAGTTTCTATATTATTTTAATTTAAATATTTTCTATAATACTGTTACAATTACTATAATCACTATATTTTAAAAATGATAGTATATTGTAATAGAAATTGGTCAATGCTTTCGTTATATTTGCACTCAAATAATTATTTAAATGAGTCAGTATATTCCTATATTTATAATATAACATGCATCAAAAAATATAAAACACAAGAACATTTTTTTTTGTGAATTTAAAATATCTTATCGGAAATTTAAATATTATTTAGTGTTTCTTATTTAATGGACACTTTCCATATTCCTTATAGTGATAATATGCCAAAGATTTTTTTTTTTAATTGTTCACTTATATCTAATCTAAATTATTCCTTTGTCACTATTTTTTCCGAAATGTTTTTGTTATTGTAATAGATATAAATAAATTAAAGATTTCGTTAACATAAGTGAATATTGTTACTATCTTCTCGTTTTAGATACAATTTTAAGGAAAAAAAAAAGCTTATATATTTATTTATTTATTTTTATCATAAAATTCCTATATTCATACTTATTAATATAGATAGATTCTTATAAAATAGTTAAAAAATATAACTACTGCAATCAAATAATGTACCTAGAGGTAGTAAAAGAGTTTGTTCTTCCATAATTTTATTTATTTAATTAATAATTTGATCCTATATTTAATTATATGATTTATTTTAATTTATATTTATATTTATTTTTACTTAATTAAGTCTTACTTTTTAAATAAACATAATTTGATCTCTCGTGTTAAATTGAATTTAGCATTGTTTAAAAGAGATTGTATGATAAAATATGAATCATCTTCTACCTTGAGGTTCTTATAATTTGACATAAGACATGTTTCAAGTTTTAACATGTATCTTAGACCGTACATCTCTTCAGATCTTGACATGTGGTTTCTTTCGGATGACGTTAACACGTATTTAAATAAAGAGACAAAATTAATTATTTTTAAAAAATATCATGATTCAATTCAATAAAAATAAATAAAAATAGATCAAATTACTAATTAAATTAAATATTTTTTTATGATCTTCTATAAAAAAAAAATTTGTCCTAATTCCAAAATTACTTTTAAAGTCAAAAGTAAAATTTCAATTATGTAATTCAAAAATAAAAAGGGAAATTTGGATTGTGTAAGAAAGTTATTTAAAAAAAAATAAGACATTTGAATAGTACAATTCGAAAGCTAAAAATAACTATGATTTTCGAATTATACAATTCAAAAACTATTTTCCCCCTAATTCTCTTTAGTTTTTTAAGTTATTTTTAGTTTTATAAGTTAAAGGACTTATGAGTTGTGTAATTCTAAATTTGTTTTCTTTTTAAAATGACTTATAAGTCATATAATCGGAAAGTCAGAAATTGATTTTTTTTATCTATATAGGGTGCAGGCAGAAACTTATGTGGGCGTAGGAAGAAGCTGGCTGTGGCAAATTGAAGGTTTGGGCCTTGAGAAACGTACTATGCTGGCCCACATATTCCAGTGCGTGGCGGGTTGCACACTGGACGCGTCTACTCAGACTCACTCATCTCCTCCAACGCAAGCAACAGGCACCAACAATCTCTCTCTCGGTCTCTCCTCCATTGAATTGAGATGAGCGAGACGAGTTCATCGGCGCATGACCCCGAACCTCCCATCCGGCTCAACCTGCCTCCCCTCTCACCGAGCCTCTTCGACGCCGAACCATCGGAGCTCCAACAACCCAATGGATCCGCCGTCCGACACTCCTCCGATCCGTCCAGCCCTACTAGCAGCGGTTACGCCGGCGAGCGGGGTAGCAGCACCGCCACAACTGTCTCCCAGGTTGAAGATATCCTTCATAACGAAATTCAGGAGATCACCATCCACGATCCCCAACCTCTCTCCCACTCCTCTTGGCTTCCCGGAAAACGACACAGCGATGAGGTATATATACGTTTCTGGCTAATTTCTTTCCTACTTCATCTTAGTTTCCTTCGCTCACTCACTCTTATGAACAATTACACTTAACTGATTATCGATCTAAGATTAGATTACAGGTTCATTTAGAGTTGCGTGACCGTTGCAATTGATCTCGGCGTAATGCAAATTAGCCGTGTCTAGTGAATGATTTCAAAACCTGTTTATTAGGATTTGTTTGTGCGCATACTGCTTGTTCTTTCTCGTTCAGGCTTTCTGTGCCATTACTCACCTTGATGAACTAGTGTTTAATGAGTGATTTCAAAATTCTAATAGCACATTTAGAACAGAGGAGATAAATTTGAAACTGGACTTCCTTTTGTTTGCAGTTGTTTTTGTTCCTTAGATTTCATCGATGGGGATTAAATGCGGCAATGTGGTATAGGGTTTATCCACAGACAGTTTTTTTTTTTTTTTTTTTTTTTTTTTTTCAAATTTTTTTTTTTGTTTTTTTTTTTTTTGTTTTGTTTTCACATAATTTTTTTTTTTTTTTTTTTATTTATTTAATTCACAATTTAATTATCGTTCTGACTGTATGATGATCGTGATTTTGAGTTTATTACATAAATAGAAACTGTGGGGAAATGAGCAGTGTTGTAGAACCACTAGCTTGAAATTATGGTCCGGGAGAGGGGGTTGGCAACTGAGCATTTGCTGTCGTTGTTACGATTTGTTCTGGTTGCAAGTCAAAATTAAATGCTCGGGTATAAATTAATACGACGACAAACTTGCGCGGTAATATGGGTAACAATCGTGACTAAATAATATTTGGTTTCAGACATTGCTTTTGAATTTCAATAAACTCTTGTGGATTAAGAACTTTAGTTTTTCCGATATAGATTCTTTAAAATGACGGCATTACAGCGAAAATATCTGTAAAGGCTGTAATATCATATTCTGTTTGATTGATGAATAAAGTGCAGGATGATGCTTCCATTTCATGGAGGAGAAGGAAGAAACATTTTTTTGTTCTTAGTCATTCTGGCAAACCAATATATTCTAGGTTAGTGTTTATAGCTTCTTCACCAAACAAACTCCCGTAAATTGCTGTTCATTACACTTTCTAGGATTGCTGGCTCAAAACATCAAAACCTTGCTCTATTTCTCTACTTCTTGACTCAGGTACGGAGACGAACACAAGCTTGCTGGTTTTTCAGCAACTTTGCAAGCAATCATTTCCTTTGTGGAAAATGGGTATTGTAGCTGTCTTTGTTCTGCTTAATTATAGCCCAATAGTTTCTAGTTACAGCAGTATTTAACTACATTCCAGTCTTAACTGAATATAATTTGAGTAATTTTTCTAACAGCTCTATTATGTTTTCAGGGGCGATAATGTCAAATTGGTGAGGGCTGGAAAACATCAGGTTTGATCATATAGCTATCTCTTGTTAAAGTTTTTTTCTCATAAGTATAATTTAATTTAGACATTCTTACTTTCAAGCCTAATAAATACTATGTTAAGCACGATGATATCTTAAACGTTTCTGTGCTTTGAAGTGTATGTTAGAGATACTGGATGTAAGATATGTTTGGACAAACGTTTCCGTAAGCACTTCTGAAGAAGAATAAAAAATTAAATTAAATTCTCCATAAGCTAAAATTAGCTTATATGTTAGTTAAATAAGTGAAAATTGAGAGGCTATATGAGAGACCTTCTACAAATTAGTTGGTGCGTAAGCTAATTTCTGCTTATGGAGAAACTAATGTCAATTTTTTTTCTTATTTTGTTCTCCTAAAAAGGCTTATAAAGAGGTTAACCCAAGCATACACATACTTTTTTTTCTTTTTGATTAGTGAGCTGCTCACCTTATGTTATTAGTATTTAGAGGATCAAGAGGCTTTTATCTTTTACCAATAAGATGATTGTGTTATGAAATCTTGTTTGAATTTATGCTACAGGTGGTTTTTCTTGTAAAAGGACCAATTTACTTGGTCTGCATCAGCTGTACGGAAGAACCCTATGAGTCCCTCAGGGGGCAGTTGGAGCTTATTCATGGCCAGGTATAATTGTGTTGGACTTGAGTTGGCTGCTTATGTGCCCAACGGAAAAGTGGATTTGTTTTTTGCTTACTTCTTTTTCTTCAGATTTTGTGTTTCTGAACTTACTAATTGTGTCTGTTTTTTGTTATTGAAATAGACTAGTTATGTTGCAGCGGTTGTATGATACATCTCTATTATTGGTATGTATGCAGATTATTGTTATACTAACAAAGTCAGTAAACAGATGTTTTGAGAAGAATCCGAAGTTTGATATGACACCCTTGCTTGGTGGAACAGAACTTCTTTTCTCTTCACTAGTCCACTCTTTTAGTTGGTTTGTTTCTCTTCTCTGAGCACATTTTTTTCTTTTAGTTTTAGAAATGTTAAAACATTTGTATTGTATAAGATAGAGAGGGATTTTTGGTGCTTTTTAAGTATTTTTCTATTAATTTCTTTGGTGGGTTGGGGGAGTAAGGGTTATTTACATTTCTCAATAATTTTATTTTTTGATGGTGAACATTGTTCTTTATCTGATTGTATCAGGAACCCGGCTACATTTCTTCATGCCTATACTTGTCTACCTCTTGCATATGCAACAAGGCAAGCTGCTGGTGCCATCTTGCAAGACTCTGCTGATTCTGGTGTTCTGTTTGCAATTCTGATGTGCAGACACAAGGTGCAACACTGAATTTGTCTATTTACATGCTAACATAACATGATAAAATAATTCATTAAAGGTTGAAGGCAGGTAATCAGTCTAGTTGGTGCTCAGAAAGCCTCTCTTCATCCAGATGATATGCTGCTCTTGGCCAACTTTGTTATGTCATCCGAGTCTTTTAGGCAAGTAAAACTGAAACTACTTTTATCTTTCAGCTAGCATTTCAAAGATTTTTTGATAGTATAGTTTTCATTTAATCCAGACTTTCTAGTTTTTGTTTGATGGTATAGTTTGGTATTTATTCAATCTACCTTGACTCAAACGGTAAAACTTCTTAAAACCTGTGCATTAACTATTCATTTAGATTTTGAATTTCTTTGCTATATGGTTATTAGACTTAGAGAAGATGCCAATCAAATCTGTGTTCTCTTGAGAATTCTTCATTAATTAGTGATGATACAATATTTTTTAATAAATGTTTTGCTAACTAATTATGGAGATAATTATATAATTATAGTTATACTATCATGCAAGATCTTTAACCAAGGAATCTGCATGAATAATAACAAATATTCTGCAATGTTCTACAATGTACAACAATTAATTAATAGCAAATATTTTGCAAATCAATTCCTTTGACAATGGTACCTTTATACATTTTAATTTTTTTTTTGGGATATGAATATGCAGGACTTCAGAAGCTTTTTCTCCTGTTTGCTTGCCACGATACAATGCTTTGGCATTTTTGTACGCTTACATCCACTTTTTTGACGTGAGTTGTTGGATTTGATTGCACTAAAATTTGCTGTATGATTTTCATCTTATAAATGATAGAGTTTACACAGATCATGACATGTAAATATTGGGCAGGATGATACGTATTTGATGTTGCTGACCACGAGTTCTGATGCATTTTACCATCTTAAGGATTGCAGGTAAATGATAGTTTAATGGTCTGAATGCTGTTATTATTGGATCCGTGATTCTAATTTTGGAAGAAAACTAAAAAGTGGAAAACGGATGATGGTTCATAGCAAAGAGATCCTCATTCTCTATGTAGCAATATCTGTCTTGCATTCATAGCTCAGAAATTTGTTTGCCAATTCACAGGATTAGTATCGAAAATGTCCTTTTGAAGTCAAATGTCCTCAGTGAAGCTCAGAGATCCTTGATAGATGGTGGGATGCGTGTTGAGGATCTTCCACCCTTACCTCATTCTGGATCTTCACATTTAGGTCAGCATAGGCTTCCATCAGATTCTCCTGAAAGATTAAGAGAACCTGATTGTGGCATTGGTGGTGCTGCTGGGTTGTGGCATTTCATATATCGTAGCATTTATCTAGATCAATATATATCCTCAGAGTTCTCATCACCTATTAATACTCCTAAGCAGCAGAAAAGGTAGTGATTTTATGGAAACTTTTGCGGTGTTTAGGTAGCTGTAGATTTTTTTTAATGCCTAATTGTTATTGTCAGAAGTATAACTTGCCTCCACTCTTGCAGATTGTATAGAGCTTACCAAAAACTTTTTGCATCCATGCATGATAAAGGACTTGGGCCACACAAAACCCAGTTTAGAAAGGATGAAAACTACGGTAACTATTTTTTTGTTCTTACTTTGTAACGGGTATGTGATATTTTGAGTCTGTTGTTATTACCAAAATCTCCTTTTGCAATATTTTGTTTTTTAAAATTCAACTGTGATTTTCTTCTTGTGGGGAAGAAGGGGGTGATCAAGTCATTTTTTTCTGTGGCATATATCCGTTGTTTTGGTAATAGATGTTTCAGAGTGATTCTATTGGTGAGCAAACCTCTTATTTTCTGAGATGCAAATGGAGATTCAAACGAATAATAGACAAGCCAATCTATAAATTTTGTTGTGCTGTGAAAAGTCAAATCTGCTAATGAAAACTAAACATTTTAGTTGGATTGAGATATAGTTGTGCTATTTCAGTTGGATGCTTTGTCAAACAGTTATCAGACTTGTTGCATATGTTTTTTGGCAGTTCTGCTCTGTTGGGTAACACCAGATTTTGAGCTTTATGCTGCATTTGATCCCCTTGCTGACAAGGTATTTTCTTTTTCTTGCCTACAACATTTCGCAAATCTCAATTATTTTGTTATACAAAAAGGTCAAGGTCCTATAACTACTATAGTTTTTGAGAATCTGAAAATGAAATATTTTTGCTGTGCTGTGAAAAGTCAAATCCGGCCAACTGTATATTCATAATTTACACTTAATGAGAATCTGCAAAAAAATATTTCATATTTAGATTGCAACAGTTGGTAAAATTTCTTCCGGTCCATTACTTCGGGAATAAACCATCAATTTGGTGTCTAAAATATCATTCTCTCCCCTAAATAGACCTTAAATTAAGGGAGTTATGTGAGTTGTTCCTAAAGTACTAGAAACCATGCTTCATGGTCCCTTAAATGTTGAAAGAATCTTGAAATTAATCCTCTCAAAGAGTAAAATATATCAATTTAGGTTGGATAAAGTCTGACTATTTTTGCACATTGAGATACGCAGGCCTTGGCAATAAAGACTTGCAATCGGGTGTGTCAATGGGTAAAAGATGTGGAAAATGAAATATTTTTGCTAGGAGCTAGTCCCTTTTCGTGGTGATTTTCTATCAAATACTGTAAACCTGTATGAGAAATGTTCGATTAATAAAAGTTCTATAGAATTTATTATTTCCTCATTCCCCATTGTCTATTAGGAAATTTTTTGATGAAAAATTATATTATCAGTATGTTTGAGCTTACAGCTGAACTGCTGCTCGGTTGTAAATTTTTCCAAATACCATTAGTTTTATTACATAGATTTATTTGAATAAATTTATTTACATGTACTTATAAGAGAAGGGAATAAGGTGAGATAAATTGAAGTTTTGCATAAGTTAAAATAAACTCCGGACACTTAAAATTGTTTTTCTTCATTTGATTTCTACTATAGTTAAGGTGCCTAAATTGAAGTTTTACACTAGTTAAAATAAATTTGATACTTAAAATATATTTTTTCTTCGCTTGAATGTTGCTTACATAGTTTATTGATGGAAAATAATGATTTTGATATTGACAACTTTTAAGGATAATACAGTAGTCAGAAAAAATATTGTACTAATAAAAGGAAAAGAGAGAGGAGAGAGTGAGATAATTATGTGAATTGGGTGTATAAATTTATTAGGGTATGAATCATATTATTTATGCACAAAGGTTTGGTTGGTGTGATGATTCAATTCCAGTGGGTTACATGATATGATTATATTGAGCAAGATGATTGTATGCATCTGGATAAATTATCACTCGAGAATTTACATAAATTGGCGAGAGTTCCGTGAAAAATAATAAATTTATATAAATAACATTAATTTAATATTTTAATAGTCTAATGAAGTGAAATAGTTAGAATAAATTTGTAATATTCAAATAATTATACCTAGTTATAAGTAATAATTATATAAAGTTTCTAATAAATAAGTTTATATAAATATTACAAAACATATATTATCAAAGTTATAAAAATTGAATGGCCATAAATGTCAAAGATTTTACATTCTTTTATATTATCAAAGTCACATTTTTTGATGATATCATCACCATCGGATATTTTATTATTCTAAGTGAATATTTTATACACTTGGACTTTTCAATCTCAGCAACATCGTCTCTTTGTTCAATTATTCGTTAATCATCTAACTTAATAGTATAAGATGGAAGAGTAACAATTTTTTTAATTGGTTTATTTTTCAACTTTTAAGTTATACACTACATAAATCTAATCATTCACATTGTTCTTATACAAACAATTTTTTCGTTTTGCATGAACCTATAATTAGATATGAAATGTCAGTAAATGAAAGTTATTAGTCAATCTTAAAAATGGAATAACAAACCTCTTCAAATTGGGACTTTCATCCATAAACATCTTCAACCATTTTTTAGGAAATAGTGTTTCCCTACATTTTTTGGCATCTTGTTCTGAGAAAATTCTCTAGCATAATGCGAATTAACAATTTGTAATTTGTAATAGATAGTGCGTGCAAAAATGTCTATGAATTTGATTATCTCATATTGCATCAATTCTTTTCCAAACATCTTTGTTACACTTAATACCAATTATGTCATATTAGAAATAATTTCACAAAAGTTATTAAATTTTGAAAGAAGGAAGGTTTAAAATTTTTACTCTTCCTTAATATATTAAAATTGCACTTAATCTTCTCTTTACATAATTTATTTTCAAAATAGTAGTGAGTGTTCTTTTGCCATATTCATCTTGTATATAAAACTCATTTGATTCCCTCAATCTTAAGATAACAATTTGAAGCATGTTGTGACATTCTTCCAAAGCCAACTAATATCCTATTTCAACTTTTCACCTATCCTACTAATCATCACGCCAGCTTGTTCTACTTTTTTTTTTCAAAAATGCTTTTTGTGATGAGATGAAAAGGTCAAATTTTGACCATTTACAAATAATTATAGAGTTGATTAATTAATCTAACTCTCACATGATAAAGTTCCTTATAGAATTTCCATTTAATTTTGGTAGGAGCAAGTAAAAAAAAAAAACTTTAGTGTGGAATGTATTTATCACTAAAATAGTGAATATTACAGAAAGAAAATTAAAACAAAATGGAACCAAAGTTTTAAAAACCAGTAATTCTATATCTTTTGTATTTTCCTCTTTACAATTATCTCATTATTTTATAAAGGAATCCCTTATCAAAACAATAAATTTTTATTCAGTAATTAAAAAACGTCAGAAACATACTTTCTTCATTAAACAATTGTAAAGAACTTTACGAAAGTATTAGAATATTTTTTATAATAATTATTTAATAATCATTGACTTGCAATAAATCATATTGAAATATCTTTCTTTCTCAGCTACAACAAGTAGAGGAGGAGCACTGATTAAAAACAAGTAGTTCCACCCCATTATAATGAGATTAAATATTTTATTCTTGATTTTATTATCCATGAGAGTAAATAATAAATAAATGGAAAAAATTATAAATTTTCGTTGTCTTATTAGCAAGTGTAGTGCTTTTAACCATAGGTGTGTATAGAGTAGGAGTTGGTTCAGGCCAAATTTATTTTGTTGGCCAACCTTTATTCATGGTTTTTTTTTTCTTCACGTTTTTGGTTATCACGAAAAAGGTGAAAAAATTGGAACCAGAAAATAAAAAAAGGTAAAAGATCCAAAAAGTTATGTTGTATCCCACAACTTTGTTTGCTTCCAAATCTTTACCTAATTTTGGTATTTTGATTTTGGTTCATGGGTGGATGGAAAACGAAAATTTTAGCTTTACCTATCCCTTATTATATGCTACAAGAGTTTTCAAGATGTTTTACCAACTCATGCAAAGAAAATAGAGTTGACATTGAGACTTAAATTAAGAAGGTTATAAATATGAAGTAATGATTTTGTAATAGTAATTTTAGGATCATGACAAACTGAAAATTTTGTAGTAACAAATAGTTGTAAATAAAAGGTTTGATATATATTTTCAGTTGAATTAGTAGAATGGTATAATTACTTGTATAGTACCCAGTTTGGGATTAATGTGTCAAATAGGTACCCGGTTTAGAAAAAGTTTCAATTGCATCCCAACTTTTGAAAAAGTGTTTCAATTAGATCTCTTTCAGACAGAGTTGACTAACGCCCTTAGTCAACGTGTCACGTGTCAGTATGTGATTTTTTTTGTTTTTTTTTTAAATTTCTTTTTAAATTTCTTTTATTTTTTAAATTTTTTGAAAAAAAAATGTCACGTGTCAAGTCCCTGTGTGTGCCACGTGGCATTGTCAGTGCCACGTGGCATTGTAATGCCACATGTCAATATCACTATCAGATGTCATTCTGTTGATTTCGATTTAGTCCCCATATATTTTTTTTTGTTTCAATTTAGTACCTACTTATGTGTATCTGATTCAATTTTGACCTAATATTTTTTTAATAATTAAAATCCATTTTTTATAAAATTAAAAGTAATTAAGTATAAAAGTTTTACAAAAAATTAAGTATTTGATATTTATATTAAAATTTAGTGGTAAAAGTCATTTTATTAAGTCATTTTTAATAAAAAAAATTAGTATAACATTCATACCACTAGAAATTTTGGTTTAAAATTGGTAAGAGACAATATTGTTCTATTTTGGAAAAAAAATAAAAATTAAAAAAACATGAGTACTTAATAAAAAAGTAATTAATAAAATAATATGTTAAAAAGTCATTTTGAATAAAAAAATATTAGTATAACATTTATACAAACAATAAATTTGGTCTGAAATTGAGAGACAGAGGAACAATATAAATATTAGTACTTAATTTTGTAAAAATATTTATACTTAATTATTTTTAATCTTATAAAAAATGGATTACAAAAATATTTTAATTATTAAAAAAAATTGGGACAAAATTGAATCAGATACACATACTTAAGTACTAAATTGAAACAAAAAGTCATATATGGGGACAAAATCGAAATCAACACAATGACATCTGATAGTGACACTGACACATGGCATTGTAATGCCACGTGACACTGACAATGTCATGTGTCACACACGGGGACTTGACACGTGGCATTTTTTTTTTCAAAAAATTTTAAAAAAGTTTTAAAAAAAATTAAAAAATCATAGACTGACACGTGGCACGTTGACTAACGGCATTAGTCAACTCCGTTTGAAAGAGACCTAATTGAAGAATTTTTTCAAAAGTTGGGATGCAATTAATACTTTTTTTAAACCAGATACCTATTTGACACACTAGTTCCAAACTGGATACTATACGAGTAATTATACCTGGTACCTAAGTCCAACCAGGACTTTCGATTAACGAAAAATCATATTTTACACATTTAAAGAAAAATATACATTTTAATAGCAATATTCTTGTATTATTATTTTAATAAACCTATATAGTTTATACTTTTAAAAACAAATATAATGGTTAAGGTAAACTATTCATAAAATAATTAAAATAATAACTAAGGATACAAACTAAATAATTAAAGATAAAACTGAAATAACTAAATGTAGACAAAAAAGATGATCTCTTTGTATATTGTTATAGATTAAATTCAAATATACAAAGAGACTTATATTGATTTGAAGATACAGTTAAAATAGTAAGTATTAAAAACCTACTTTTAAATTAATATTGGTTGATTATATTTAATAAATTAAAATTAATTTTATAGAATTGAATTATACTCATTTTTAAACTCTATGGATATTATTAACAATTCTTGTAAGTAAGTACCGATGAATTTAATGTCTTTAAATTAAGTTTCATAAGTGTTTTGTGAATAAAGAATGAGAAGAAATTTTGCTAAATACTATTGCTGTTCTTTACAAATAATTGTTTTTGAATAAAAATATTATTTTTATTTGATACTGTTAAAAATTGAAGATAATCATTTTTTAATTATATCCTCAATTTAATTAACGTAAAAATAAAAATAAAAACTAGTTATGATATTATAAAGAGAAAATATAATAACATACAGATAAACATTAAAATAAAAACTGAAAGAAAGAATATCTAACTTATTAAAGATTACATCTAAAAATAAACAATGAAATAATGTTTTTGTTTATGGATAAAGATTTGAAAAACACTATAATCAAGGAAATCCAACTAAAAGAGACAAATTTAATTTAAAAAATTAATGATGTATAAAATTGGTGAATATTTTATGGGAAAAAATTGATGTGTATAGAATATAAGTGGTTAAAAATTGAAACAGACGGCCCAAGAGATAAAAAGAAAAAAAAAACGTAATTGACCCATCAAAGTTTCCTCAATTATAAATAACCATGACTACTATCCCATATTTTTACCTTTGATAATTTTCTTCTTCTTACTCCCTTTCAATCCTTTCAATGAAGTACCTGGGTAAGTGTATCTCTTCTCGTTCATCAGTAAAAAATCCTTACAAGGAGGAAAAAAGAAAACGAAGCAAAAAGAGCAAAGAGAATTATGTTAACGTCGATTACTTCTGAACGATAACGATGTGAGATTATCGAAGTAGAAATAATATTTGAGTTATTTAAAATTATGTTTAAAAATAAAAGATAATTTTTTCATTTATCGATCGACTTTTAAACAACACCAAGAAAGGAAGTATATACTATTTATTTTTATTATGTTCCAAGTATCGATCGACATTTTGAATTAATATTTATTAAAAATATTTATTACATTTCTTTTCTTTAATTTTCAGGGTCAGTTTCAATATTAATTTATTTTTATAATTAGGTGGAGACAAATTGTCTTAATTATAGTAATTATATTTTATTTTGAACACAAAATTCAAGAATTAATTTACATTATCTTCCTTAATTTGCAATATATTTATCACTATATTATAATTTTATTCAATAATTATATTTCGTATTAATAATTTTTATTCAATTATTAATGTTGTTTTTACTATTATTATTTGTTATTATAATTATAATCAACAGTTCTATTTTATTTTAATTTATTTCTTTATTTATTAATAGGATTATTTTAATACTTAATGTCGTAAACCATTTTTTCATTTTAACTTTTTAAAACCAAAGTTAATATTTATTTCATATTTGTTAATTTTTCTAACACTAATTTTATCACAAGTATCTGATTAGATTTTAACAATTTAATCAGGAATTATAAAATAACAATCAACTTACTTAGTATCTCTTGTCCAATAACTAAATATCTTTTAATATAATATAATATAATATATATTTACAATTTAAAAGATGCACCATCCATATTATAATTATCATTTTAAATTATTGTGTTTAATTACTAAATCGAAAGTTTAAATTTATATTATTAAATAATATTTATGTTAGTGTAATCTATCATCTACATCTCACAAAAAAATAACATGGTTATTCTTGTAACACCTAAGTGGATATTACTTAATAATGTAAATATCATATAATTTATTGAAAATCAAAAATATTAAATAAGGTTTTCTAGCGCGGAAAAATTTAAAACTTGTATCACTGCAGTTCAATTATACTGCTTCATCTTTATTACAAATTCATAGTAGAGAAAAACATTATAAAAATTTATTACAAAATGTCTGAAAATAAAACAGAGTAAATCCCCCATAGTCTGCCCATTTAGTCTCTAGGCATCAACATGCTCACCTGAATATCTGCTCCCACCACGCGATATCGTCAAACACAAACAGAAAGGGTGAACTGAAAAACATATAAGCAAAGTCCCTAAAAATGCAGAACACCAACCCAGCTCGAAAACACAACAAAAAACTTACGAAAAACACGTGATTCGAGTTCGCGTCGCCTGACGGTTCTTCCTTGCCACCAGGCAGTTCACCACTGAACCCATAAAATCATGACAATGGATGCGTCACTTAGCGAGCCTTCATAGCTGTTAGGCGGTTTCTGGGCAGAAACCCAGAATTTACGAAAAATAGCGTAATTTAGAGAGAAATTCAAGCGCTCAGACCATGGAATCATTCAGAACAATATACTTGAAATTAAAACAGACATGGATAGCTCCCCCTTACCTGGTTTCCTTGCTTCTAATGCATTCCCAATGATCTTTTCTTGCTCCCAAGACTCACCCCTCTTCTCCACGCCTAATTTTCGTTCAACTCTCACACTCTCTTCCTATGTCACGGTATTTTTCAGTTCTCTCTGACTCTCCCTACTGCCACACTCTATGACCTTCTGTTTTCTCACTCAACCTCTATCCTTCCCATTTTCCAGCCCAAATAAATAAAAAATATAATAACGAATTTAATTAAATTTAAAGTTAGTGGCCATTCAATTGTACTTTTTAATACACCACAACTGCCTCTATTGCCCTTCTGGTTTCTTAGAGGATCTCTAGAGTTTCTAGATTTTTCCCTCCACTAACAAAAATACTAAAACATAAACAAAAAAAAGGATAACTCTTGCCAACCAAGGTTCAATCTTACATCCCAACACTTATCAAGCATAGGCACAACCACCAAGTTATCATATAATTCATGTTAATTCATGCATATATGTCATGTTAAGTCTAGAGGTGTCAATTTGGCTCAGCCCACAGGGTTTGGCCCTGGCCCATGTGGGCTAGGGCCAAAAAAGCCTACATTGAAAAAAAGCCCCCAACAAAGAAGCTCACAGGGCCAAAAACCCTACAAAAGCCCTGTGGGCCAAGGCCAACCCATGGACTTTCATCTTCCACACGAAAAATATATTATTTTTTAAAATATATTACTATTTGTGGGACAGGCCCAACGAACCGGACAAGCACGACGACCTGAATAGGTCTAACGACTCGGACCTGCCCTACGACCTCGACAAGAACGACGACTCGAACGTGCCAGATGATCCAAACAGGGTCGACGACCCGGACAGGCTCGATGATTGGACAGGCCCAATGACCCGGACAGGACCGACGAACCTGACAGGCCCTATGACCCAAATAAGCCCGACGACCCGTATGGACCCGACGACCCGGACGGGTCCTACAACCCAGACGGGCCTGACGACCCAGATGGGACCGACGACACAAACATGCCCGACAACCCAGACAGGCCCGACAACACGGACAGGCCCAATAACCTGGACGAGACAAACGATATGAACAGGCTCGACGATCCAAACGGGCCCAATGATCCAGAAAGGCCCAACGACCCCAACGGGCCCGACGACCCAAACGTGTCAAACGACCCGAACGGGCCCGACGACCCAAACGTGCCAAACGACCCGAATGGGCCCGACGACCCGAACGGGCCCGACAACCCGAACGATCCCAATGACCCAGACGGGGGCCTAATGATTCGAACGGGCCCGACGAGCCGAACGAACCCGACGACCCGAACGGGCCCAACGACGCAGATAGGCCCAACGACCCGAACGGGTCGTCAGGCCCATCCGAGTTGTCGAGCGCACTCGGGTCGTTAGGCCGTTCAGGTCATCGGGCTCGTTCGGGTCGTCGGGCCCGTTCGGGTCATCTGGCACGTCTGGGTCGTCGGGCCCGTTTGGGTCGTCGGGCAAGTTCGGGTCGTCGGGCCTGTTCGGGTCGTTGGGCCCATTCGGGTCATCTAGCACGTCTGAGTCATCGGGCCCGTCTGGTTCGTCGAGCCCGTTCGGGTCGTCTGGCATGTCTGGGTCATCGGGCCTGTTCGGATCGTCGGGCCCGTTTGGCTCATTGGGTCTGTTTGGATCGTCGAGTCCATACGAGTCGTCGGGCCCGTTCCGGTCGTTGGGTCTGTCTGGATCATTGGGATTGTCTGGATCGTTGGGCCCGTTCGGGTCGTCGGCCCGTTCAGATTGTTGGGTTCGTCTGGGTCGTAGGGCCCATCTGGCTCGTCTGGCCCATCCGGGTTTTCGGGCTTGTTTGGGTCGTCGGGCCCGTCCGTGTTGTTTGGCATGTTCGGGTTGTCATGCCCGTCCTGGTCGTCGGGCCCATCTTGGTCGTCTGGCCCGTCCGTGTTGTCTGCCATGTCTGGGTTATCCGGCCCATCCTGGTCGTCGGGCTCATCTTGCTCGTCGGGTCTGTCCTTGTCATCGGGCCCGTCCTGGTCATTGGGCTCGTCCGGGTCGTCGAGCTCGTCCGGATCGTCGAGCCCGTCCGGGTCATCGGACCCGTTCGGGTCGCTCAATTTAATCTTTGACTCTGGCTTAATGTAGTATTATTTGGGGGGCTAACCCACCTTAGCCCTAGCCCTAACCCACTAGAGAGGAGGCTTTTTTTTTGCCCCCTTATTTGGGGGCCCTCTAAAATGGGGCTTTATGAAGAGTGGGTCAGGGCTGGCCCATGGGTTAGGGGCCAAATTGACACCTCTAGTTACGTCATACTTCTACATTCACAATATATTTGTAAAATAAAAAAATTAAATAAACATACTAATGGGATCCAAAAGATTTGAACTCTAGTTCTCTCAATAAAACTAAGTACTTTCAATCACTTGAAGTAAAATTATTCTTTGTTTAAGATTTATCAAGAATTTCTCTCAGGATACTTCCAATCTCCGACTATTTGAAATTTATTTATTATTATTTATTCCAATTTTTCGGGTATTACAATTCTTAAAATAATATAGATAAATATATAAAATAATTTTATTTTAAATAATATTCTAATAAAAAGGCTTATAAAGAAGCTTTCTTTAATGATAAAGATACAAACCTAAATAAATAAAAAGTTTAATTTAGTAATGATTTGTGCTCGGATATGTACAAATTGGAATTGTTAATATATATTACGTTTGTTTATAATATTTAAAGTTTTAAATTTTTTTTATTTTATTTTATATGGCTATTTTTTTAAAATATTGTTTTAAGTTATCTTTATCTATGTATGTTTTTATTAACAAATATTAAGCTCAACTTTATGTTATATTTATTTCGTAGGAGATCCATAATAATAATATTAACTATAATCACATAAATAAATTATTTATTTAAAAAATAAGAATAATGACAATAATTTTCTTAATCTAAGTTTAAAAGAAAACAGAAAAAAAAAATGACTATGCAATAATACATTAACAAACACATTTTGTTATTTAATGTTGGTCTATCAAACAATAATAACTAAGCAATAATAATTCAATACTAACTACACAATAATAACTAATTAAAAATATTTTAAAAAATAAAATATCATAATAGTTCAACCTCCACTCATTCATCAATTAGTGTCATTCTTTGCAACAATCACATATAAATCAACAAAATATTGTAAATCCCGACTAAGATCAATATAATCTACATTAATTTTAAGGAATTAATATTAAAAAAAATACTACTTATATACAGTTAAACGATTATTATTATAAAACTATATACAAATATTTAACTTTCTTATATAATATAATTCTAAAATTAAATATTATATTTATAATCAAATATAATTTTAACAACTTAATAAGATTATAAAAGTTAATTATTTTTTAAAATATAATAATTATTTATTATTTTTCTTAACATATCATAAAAAAAAATAACACTAGTGATATTATAAAGAAAAAATATAATAACATACAGATAAAACCTAAAAGAAAATAAAAACTGAAAAAAGGATATTTAACTTATTTAATATTACATTTAAAAATAAAAAAGTGACTTTCTTTTTGGTTTATTGTTAGAAGTTTGAAAAACACTCTAATCAAGGAGATCCATCCAAAACAGACAAATTTAATATAAAAATTAATCATGCATATGGGAAAGTTTGGTGAGTAAGAGTATAGAATATAACTAGTTAAAAATTGAAACACACGGTCCAAGACATAAAAAAAAAAAAAAATAATTGACCCAATCAAATTTTCCTGAGTTATAAATAACCGATTACTTTTCATTTACTCTGCATACCTTTCAATGGAGCATTTGGGTAAGTCCATCTTTTCATTCCTTCTTTAATATGTGTACATGATTAAAATCGTTTCTAATCGGAAAATGATTTTTTGACTACTAAATTTTGACAACTTTTTTTTATAATTTTAGATGTTATTTTTCAGGTGATTTTTCATTTTTCTATCTTCTTATTCTCAATATTTCAAAATAATTTAAAAAATGACACATTATATTATAAAAAAAAATTATTAAAATTTAATAATCAAAATATAATTATCCATATTATAAATATACCCTGTTTATTTTAGTTTTGTGTGCAGAAAATGCTGATAAGAAGACAAAAAGAAAACGGAGCGAAAAAGCTAGAGGAAAATTGCATCCAGCCTCAGAGGTGTCCTTAAAGTTTCTTAAAATCTATTTAAAAACAAGGTCCGAATAATTCAACTTGAAGCAGAGCTTGCGAAAGCGCGTATAGAACGGGACGAGTTTTTTGCGAGGTTGAAAAGCCAAGAGGAATTAGTGCTAGAGAAAACACTGGTAGAGGTATAAAAATATTTTGATTATATATTGAGTTAAATATAAAATATTTGATTGTTTGTTGAGTTAGTTATTTTTGTTTTTTATTATTTGTTGTTTTAACCTTTTTATGATAATGACGTTGAAGAGACAGAGACACAAAAAATGGTGAAGTTTCTCAACCGCAATAAGAAGAGAAAGAAGTAATCAGAGGAGTTCTACAAATATTTTTTTTTTTCTTTTGATTATAAGTTTACCTTTCCCATTTGCATTTTCATGTTTTGGTTATCACAAGTTAGAAAGTTGGAGCCGGAAAATAAAATTGTAAAAAAACTTCCAAATTTTGCGGTTTTGATTTTGGGTAATGGGTGTGTGGAAAATAACAAGTGGTTATAGTTAGTAAAATTGTACTAAACTTTTTAAGTCTAACCAGGGTTAATATCATATTTTACACATCTAAAGAAAAATATATATTTTAATAGAAATATTCTTGTGTCATTATTTAAATAGAAATTCTTATTTTTATGCAATTTTTTATTTTGTTTGTATATTTTTGAATTGATAAATTAGTTCTTAAATTTTAAAAATTTAAGAATAAAAAAGTTGTTATTAAATATTAAATTCAAATATAAAGAGGGATTGATATTGATGTGAAGAAACAGTTAAAATAATAAATATTGAAAACCTAATTTTAAGTTCGATTATATTTATAAACTGATTTAATTACACTAATTTATAAACTGATTGGTTATTATTAACCATTCTTCTACGTCTTCAAATAAATAAAGTCTTCTTTAAATAAAGAATGAGCAAAATATTTGCTAAATACCCTTGCCTTCTTTTTCAATAGTTGTTTTTGAATTTAACCAATTCTATATCACTGTTATGCAAAACGAAACACGAACTAAAAATATTATATTTTTTTATACTTTTAAAGTTTTAAGATAATTTTTTTTTTCAATTATATTCTCAATTTAATTAACATAAAAATAACAACGCTTTATGTTAATATAAAAAGAAAAATATAATACATATAGACATTAAAATAAAATAAAAACAGAAATAAATAACATATAATTTATTTAAGATTATATTGACAAATAAAAAATAAAATATTTTTTTATTACTAAAATTTTAAACAATATAAAAAAAGAAGTATAATCAAGGAAATTCAACTAAAAGTTATAACGCAAATTTAATATAAAAATTTATCATGAATAAATTAGTTAATATTTTATGCGGAATATTAATAATTATAAATTGTCTTCGGTATTTTAAAATATATTTCAAAAACTAATGTAAAATTTTTATGATTTATCTACAATATTAGTCCCTCCTAAAGTCGTCGATATAAAATGATGAACAGTTAGCTAGTTTTTCAATTAGTAAAATTAAAACGGTTAAATATGTTTTATTTTTTCTTATCTTTTACTAAAAATTAAAGATTAAAATACTCTGTTGATCCTCGTTTTTGTTGCAAAATTTTAATTTGATCCTCGTATTTTTATTAGACTCAATTATGTCCTCATTTTTGTAAATTAATATCAATTAGGTCCTTTCCGTTAGTAGAAAACTAACATCGTCACGTGTCAGCTCCTCGTTTTTTTGATTTTTTTTTAATTTTTGATTTTTTTTAAATATTTATGCCACGTGTCACATTTATAGTGTGCCACGTGTCAATCTAATATGGTGACACGTGTCAATCTAATATGGTGACACGTGTCAAATTATTGTATGAATCTTAATTTGGTCCTCGTATTTGTTAATTTGATTTGAGTCCCAAATATTTTTAAAAATTTTCAATTTCAAGCACTCCAAATTTAGATCAAATTTTACTTTTATATAATGTTATGATTATTTTTATTAAAATTGATATTTTTACTAAATATTTTAATAATATTAATTGTATTTAATATTAAAATTTTAAATATATTTATTTTAATTTGTTATAAAATTATTTTAAAATTTTACATTTGAATTTATAAAATTGTTATTTTTAAGCCAACTCT
>Ga0214545_1001277_pt1 | contig 46386 bp, 25 predicted proteins | sample CNSS4metaG_FD_160064 | JGI IMG/M metagenome (GOLD analysis project Ga0214545, IMG submission 160064) | Root nodule microbial communities from cowpea collected in UCLA plant growth center, Los Angeles, California, USA - CNSS4 | ecosystem: Host-associated > Plants > Roots > Nodule | place: USA... | reverse complement strand
TCTAAAATATTGTTGATATTGAATATTATACAAATATTTCGAATATAAATTTATTAATCTATATATTTATAATTTTAAAATAAATTTTAAATAAATTTTAATGTAAAATATAAATATAAATAAATTAAATATTGTTAAAAATATGTAATAGAAATATCACTTGTAATAAAAGTATCATCATTACATTTATAAAAAAATTAAATTTGTTCTAAATTTGGAGCACATGAAATTAAATTTTTTTTAAAAAATTTGGCACTGAAATCAAATCAAATTAACAAATATGCGGACCAAATTGAGATTTATACAATAATTTGACATGTGTCACCATATTAGATTGACACGTGACACACTACAAACCTGACACGTGGCATAAATATTTTAAAAAAATTTAAAAAATTTAAAAATTAAAAAAATTCGAAAAAAGAGGAGCTGACACGTGGCACCTATTTAACGGTGTTAGTTCTCTACTAACGGAAAGGACCTAATTGATACTAATTTACAAAAATAAGGACCTAATTGAGACTAATAAAAATACGAAAACCAACTTGAGATTTTAGTACAAAAACAAAGACTAATAGAGTATTTTAACCATATATTTATTATGATTATTGTACTGCATTTTTTTTTTTCTATATCAGCATCAGAAAAGAGAGAAACTATAAAATATTTTAATGGAAATAATGAAAAAAAAAATGGGAAATGAGCAAAGAAGTTTTTATGATAGATTTATTGTTCTCTTTTTCTTAAAAGTTATAAAACAAGTGCATGATTAGCCTAACCAAGTCAGCCAACTGCACTCCCACATACATACATGTGCGTCTTTTTAAATCTGTCAGTACAATGTATATCATGCCAGGATATTTTCACTTGAAAAAAAAAACTTAAAAATAGCTTTTAATTTATGTATAAAATATTATTTTTTTACTTTACGTCTTTTGTAAATGTTTATGGAGATATTGTTTAAATAGATTCAAATGCATAATTGCTTTCTATTTTTTTCTTTTCATTTTTATAAATGCTTTTTTTTCTCCCGTTCTTTTAGGACTGACCATTTAAGCATTTAAAAACATTGCCGATTAATAAAAACAAAGACATTTCGGAAAGATAAGAGTGGTTTCACAGTGAGAGTGAAGCAGAGGGTATATAAATTACTATTAGATGAATTCAACCCCGAAATGGGCCATTCCCAATTTTGATGGACTTGCATCGAGAGAAAATCACATCATTGTATAGAACTCTTCACAATTTAGGAAAACGTTTGGGTATCAGTCTGGAAACCTGGGAATTATATAAAACATTATCCGATAATATTCTTTATTTGAAATTTAAATTTAAAAAAAAAAGGGTAAAATCCTCGAAGGTGAAATGCATATTAATATTGTAGTTCCTACTTTCAATTTATATAACATCTAATAATATCTAGTCATAGTTATATATCATAATATTTAATATAAATAATATATAATCAAATAACTTGTACAGTAGGAGTTGATATGTTTATAAGAGTCGATTGATGTTAAGAGATATTTGCACAACGTCGATCGGTTCGAGTCAACAACACCTTCCGTTGGATACAACGATCACTGTGAAAATTGTGAGATTATGTGTCAACAAGCAACATTGCGTCAACCGATCTATCAGCCTTTAAAATTGAGTTGTGAGACTATAAATATGAAGATTTATATATCAACATCAACAACATAGTCTATATAAAAATAAGACTGTTACATATTTTTTTTTTTACGTCTTGGATCCAAATTAAATATTACTTTATTAAGAAAGTTAAAAGTGAATATATACGTTTAGGGAAGAAAAAAAAGTGAAACATATTTTAGATTTATCTAAAAATGAACAAATACTGATTTTAGTTTCAATAATTTTTTTTTTCATTCCCATCAAATACGAACTTATAATTCTTAGTATGTGGTAAACTTTTCATCCTTTTCTAAACTTTATTTTAAGATATATTTAACATATTTCACAACACTAATGGACTTTATCTGAAAAAAAAAATTTTGATTAAGAACAAATACATATTGATTTTTTTATGGTTACATACATATCTCAGAAATGTGAGTCAAAAGTTATGGGAGGAATTAGTGTTTTAGTGAAGCATTTATGATTAATTAAAAGCTGTTTTGGATGATATGGGCGCAGCAGCCGTCGGTTTTCATAAACAAAAGAATGCAATTCGGAATTTGGACCGGATGCGCTGGATTCAACACCAATTTGTCAACACTCCAAGCAAAAGTTAACACACATCCACACAGTGGACCAAGTTCAAAGAAAGTTAAGAAAGTTGAATGATGCAGAATTGAGAAATCCTGTATTTGCGGTTCAATATTTTTTGCGAATGGGTGAATCCAACTTCAAATTTATTTACACGTACACAGAAAAGTGAAACCCAGTAGGCCCAGCACCGTCCAATGAATTCTGACTTCCTTGCACAAAAAATCCTAACCTCTAAACAGAAAGCAAGTCGTATTAACTTTTTGCAAATATTACCACAAATGAGAAAGAAAAAAGATACAATAAGGTGACAGCCAATCCGAAAATGATGTGGCACGTGTGTAAAGCGAAAAGTAAAATGAGAGAAGCATGGAAAAAAGGGCACGGCACGCCCGAGTCGGAGTAGGGGGGGTTTGCCATGCTTGTCCGTGAGAGGGGTTAAGGTTAATGAATTCAATCAGTGCCTCATTTCATGTCATGCTTTTTTAACTTACTCACAAACAAACTCACTCCTTCTTTCTTTCCTTTGTCTTCTTCGCCTCTTCGCCGCTTCGCCTCTTCGCCTAACCGAATGGCCACCGCTTCCACCACCTGATCCACTTCTCCTTTTCATCTTATTTTGGTAACAATCACTTCCATCTCTCTCCATCATTCGATCCATTCTCCTGATTTCTCTATACTGTTTCCTCAACACTCCAACCCTTCTTTAATTCACTGGTTTAGCTCTCGTGCCAGATTTATTTTGACCGTTATTTTTTATAGATTAAATACGCCGTTATTTTTTTTTTCGCTAGATTTTATCACGATTTCACTGATTGTTGGATTTCACTAATATATATTGAAACGTGTTGGAGATTTTTTTTTAATTTTCTTTTATTGTTAGTATTTGGTTCGGTTCTCAGCTCGTGTTTTAGGTTTTATTCATCCGTGTAATTCATGCTGTTCACTTGTTGATGTTGATTTTGAAGTTTGAATACTAGTTTATGATATTTTAGAATACAATAGAATGATTTTTAAATCCTGTTGTTACAGATCCGTTCATACGGGGATAGATGATGGAGTCCTGTGATTGTATAGATACGCAGTATCCGCCGGATGAACTTCTTGTCAAGTATCAGTATATCTCGGATGTTCTTATTGCTCTTGCGTATTTTTCGATTCCGGTGGAGCTCATCTACTTTGTGCAGAAGTCGGCTTTCTTTCCGTATAGATGGGTGCTTATGCAGTTTGGTGCTTTTATTGTCCTCTGTGGAGCAACTCATTTCATAAACCTGTGGACGTTCTCTCCGCACTCCAAAGCTGTTGCTGTGGTCATGACGATTGCCAAAGTGTCTTGTGCTATCGTGTCTTGCGCGACGGCTCTGATGCTTGTGCACATCATTCCTGATCTGTTGAGTGTCAAGACGCGTGAACTGTTCCTCAAGAACAAGGCTGAGGAGCTTGACAGGGAGATGGGACTTATTCTTACTCAGGAGGAGACCGGAAGGCATGTTAGAATGTTGACTCATGAAATTAGGAGCACACTTGACAGACACACAATTTTAAAGACTACTCTTGTGGAGCTGGGGAGGACTTTGGGCTTGGAGGAATGTGCATTATGGATGCCTTCCAGAAATGGTCTGAATCTGCAGCTGTCCCATACTTTAACCTACCATGTTCAAGTTGGCTCTACAGTGCAAACGAACAATCCTATTGTCAATGAAGTTTTCAACAGCCCTCGAGCTATGCGGATACCGCCCACCTGTCCACTTGCCCGGATCAGACCTCTTGTGGGAAGATATGTGCCGCCTGAAGTTGTTGCTGTTCGGGTGCCTCTTCTAAATTTGTCCAATTTTCAAATTAATGATTGGCCCGATATATCAGCGAAGAGCTATGCAATCATGGTTCTCATCCTCCCTACTGACAGTGTTAGAAAATGGCGAGACCATGAGTTGGAACTTGTTGATGTGGTTGCGGATCAGGTATTGTATTCATTTGAGATTTCCTTTATCACACTGGTTTTCATTTCTTGTCTTGTCGGTTTTGCTTTTGATTGTATGTTCCCCATACCTTACTTCCATTACTGTGTTTTCCTTCACTCCTTGTTTGTTTGCTTAGACAGTCATATCCATTGTCATTGGCACTTGGAAAGTTCTGTTCTTACTGTTATATGGAACTTGTTCTGGAGTGTGGAATATTCAAGAGAATGGGAAAATGGTTATTATAGTAATGAAAAAGATAGTGAATTTTTGGTAAACTCAACCATAAAAGTTAGCAAAGGTGGAAGCATGGTCGAATGATGTAATTATAGTTATAAAAATATTTTTTTGCTGTATTTTTTTGCTCTTCACTTGGTGATTAAGACAATTAGAATGTCTGTGATATGTGTATTTATTACTTCTCTATTTAATTCAACCTCCACCATGTAGTCAATACACAGATCTCATCATGTCTCTGGTATTAGGGATAGGATAGACTTGATACTATATTAAAACTGAGAATGGACAGGCTCAAGAAAAAACTAACTCGGGGGGAGCATGATCCAAGTCATCATAAAGGGTTCTTTGTCTATATACCTAGTTGATGTGGGATAGTAACAAACCTCTTTTGGATATCCAGTAAAGGTGTAAACAGACATTTAATCCTGTCTAGTGTCATATATTGGCAGAAGAGATTGAGCTAATCTGATGAATATCTTTTTAGCTTAAATATAATCAGTAGTTCGTTGTGTGGGATATTCCTCATTCCCTGCTTCTATGTATGCCTCCTAGTATGAATAACTCTATATTAATTACAAGCGAAACGTTTCATCTAGTTGTATGCTTTCTTGGAATATTGTTTTCTTACTAAATTAAATGACTATGTTTGTATCATGTTTGAAGTTTGGTTTTTTGGAAATTGCCGTTTCAAAATTTTGCCCACACTTTCTGGTGTCATGGTGGGATTTTTTTTTTCTTTATGTCTCCTGTCAAATGGAGCAACATGGCTGTATTGTTAGGACTTTCAAAACATTTAAGGTCAGTGTCTATTCCTCTACTTGTTGAATTCATTTTTAGTTTCCAAACAGGTAGCAGTTGCCCTTTCTCATGCTGCTATTTTGGAGGAGTCTATGCGAGCCCGTGATCAACTCATGGAGCAGAATGTTGCTTTAGATTTGGCCCGTCGTGAGGCAGAGATGGCAATCCATGCTCGCAATGATTTTCTTGCCGTCATGAATCATGAAATGAGGACACCAATGCATGCAATCATAGCATTGTCGTCACTTCTCTTGGAGACTGAACTGACTCCGGAGCAGAGGGTTATGATAGAGACAGTGTTGAAGAGTAGTAATGTTTTGGCAACACTCATTAATGATGTTCTAGATCTTTCTCGACTTGAAGATGGTAGCCTCGAATTGGAAATGGGCAAATTCAACCTTCATGGTGTTTTGGGAGAGGTAGTTGCTATAAGTTTTTATGCTTCATTGTTCTGAAATAGCAGTAACATAATTCTCTTGTCTTTTACTGTGTAGTGAATTTTTGTATTGTCTTGTTTTTAATCTTAAATGCAGATTGTTGAACTGATAAAGCCAATAGCATCTGTGAAAAAATTACCCATTACTTTAATTTTGGCTCCTGATCTGCCTACGCATGCCATTGGTGATGAAAAGCGGTTAACACAAACACTTCTGAATGTGGTGGGTAATGCTGTGAAATTCACTAAGGAGGGTTATGTTTCTATAAGAGCATCTGTAGCAAAACCAGAATCTTTACAAGATTGGCGACCTCCAGAGTTCTATCCAACATCAAGTGATGGTCATTTCTACATTCGAGTCCAGGTTATGATTATGCCATTCAATATCTCAGCCTTAATTTTCTTAAATTTTTAGATATAACTTTTAGTAAAATCCCACGTGCTTTACATTCATATAGTGATGTGATTGTATTCTTAGGTTATCTAAATGATTGAGACATCCAGATCATCCATACGGATATACCGAGATAAAAAGCCTTGGAATTAATCCAAAGATATTTTTGTTGTCATTGTCGTCAATTTAGCAACTGTTAGAAGTTAATTTAAATTTGCTTTTTCTTTGTTGTTATTATTATTAACACAAGCATCATCGTATCCTTTGTTTAGGTTAAGGACTCTGGATGTGGGATTCCCCCACAAGATATTCCTCATCTCTTTACCAAGTTTGCTCAGTCTCGGAGTGGACCAGCCCGACCTAGCAGTGGTGCAGGTCTTGGACTTGCAATTTGTAAAAGGTAGGGGGAAACATCAAGTAGTACTTTGAATTGTCAACATGCTAAATGGATGTTATTACTGTAAGCGTAAATAATCGTTGTCTTTCGTCTATTAAGTCTGACTCCATAAAATTGATTCAGATTTGTAAACCTCATGGGAGGTCACATATGGATTGAGAGCGAGGGCCCTGGCAAAGGAAGCACAGCTACATTTATTGTCAAACTTGGGATTTGTGGCAGTCCAGATCCATCAGATCATCAAACTACAAACAGAAGCCAAGCATACAGTGGAAGTGGTGGCCTCGCCAGATTTAAAGCTTTCATCAAAGATGAAGACGACAGTGGTTTTTCTACTCGGCGCAATCAAAGAAGTTTCTAATATCCAAGACAGCAAAATTGCATACCTTCCAATCGTAGTCGACAAGATGGAGTAAGCCTACTCGTTATGCATGTACTAAATTGGGTAATTTACAGTTTGCAGCTGTAGATTAGGATTACTATGTCAGGCATATTTCTAACAAACAGTTTTCATCCGAACTCCTGCCGTATTTTAACTAGAATACAATACATGGAACAAAGTTCAGATATTGCGTTAGTGGCATTTATCTATAAAAGTGAAAGTATCGATATCAGTTCTTCATCTCTCACCATGTTACTTGGTTCGTTAGATTTTCTGTCTATAGTTTGTGTTGAACTTTAACTATATTGTGAAAAAGAGTATTATATAAGTGGACATACCAAGAAGCTTTGGTTTCGAATTTGTAGATTGGAGTTTAATGTTTGAAAGGAAAATGGCCGGTTCCACTTTACTATGGCAAGCTTTTCTTATTTCTATATCAAAGCATAAGCACCGCTCGGGTACTCTGAAGATTCTCACTGCAGAAACGCATTAAGTTGGCCATATAGTTGGATGAAAGCTAAAACGATGAATAATATCTTTATGCATAGGGAATCAATTTTACGCACAATCACAATAACCAACCCTAAATTAGGACCAAGTACTTTAGATTTCTTTATTCATACACTTCAATGTCATGTCAATTATTGCATATCTTTCACCATGACCACACTAATTTATACGTGGAACAATGATTCTTTAATTTCTTTTATGTATTTAATTAACTGATAAAGTTGATTGATTAAAAAAAAGAATAAATTTAAAGTTACGAATTCCAATTCTTATTTTCATATTATTCAGAATTTTTTTCTCACCTACTTATTCTTTTTCTTTCTTTCATTAAACACCTTTGTTTCCTCTATTTATCTGCTATTCTCATTTTTTATTTATTTATATCCACCATAATTTTTTTTTCTTTTCATTTTACCAAACGAAAATTAAGTGTATGCCTTGAATTAAAGTGTTTCAATAATACGATTTTACCATTGATACTTGATGTGCTTTCAGCACCACCCTAATATTATACCCTTTATATTTTAATGTTTAAGGTTAATATACATATATATATATAAGAAATATTTCATGTAAGGAAAACTTTACTATCTTCTTTTTTATATCTCTTAATGTTTTATGTCTTAAAATTATTTCAAATAATTGATCCTTTCAAATTTGAAGTCTAATTAATACAAATATTTATTTATCATCTCCTATAGGTGATATATAAATGAAAGGTCAGTATATTAAATAAGCAAGCCATTTTGGTTTAACTTAGATATACTAATATTTTAATCTTATTAAACAATTTTTAATTAGTGTATGTTAATCTTAAAGTAGAAAGGTGTGTTGTTTAACATTAAATAAAAGTAAAATAAAAAAAAAGTATTTAAATTATGAAATTTTAAAACAACTGCTTTGAATATATATATATATATATATATATATTATATATATATATTATAATTTTTGAAATATCTAAAAAAATGAGATAATTCTGAAAATAATTTACATTGACAAATATGGGAAGTCCTTTTGTAAGATGCAGTTTAAAATATCTCAAATGAACATTCTTTTGACAAAATTATATTAAAATACAGCATTCTATGAAGTTTATAAACAAAATACTTCACAGGAAATTGGCCTATCCATGCATGATGTTTTCCAAAATTACAAAATATCTCATTCTTTCCTATCCTTGCATTTTACATAGCACTAATCTCATCAATCAGTCTCGCATTTACGATTACCATAAACGTTACAACAATATATATTAACGTAATTCTGTAAAATCTAACTGATCTAAAAGATTCACTAGATAGTTTAAGTTCTTGAATATTGCAGGAGTCTACATCTTGGGCGTATAGGATATCGAAAAACATTAAGATGATACGGATATTGATGGCATATAGGACTACACAGAGCAGAAGAAATACGAACGTTTCACTAGTTTAAAAAACACAAACTAAAAATGTTTGAAGTTACGTATTAAAAAAACTAATTTCTCTAGTCACTAAGTGGACAAGACGGGAGACGGAGCTAATTTACATGTAGCCAACTTGCTTTTGTAGTTGAATTGTTTAAGCGGCGAATAAAACAAATTCAATCGGGACTAGACGATTCAAAGAACATTAAAGCCATAGCCATAAAAGAATTAACAAAAGTATTTCCGAAACAGTAACGATATCCGTACAAAAAAGCCAAAACACAAGCGAGAAAGAGCAATGTTATAATTTCATATACTTAAATAAAAACTAAAGAAGGTCTAAACCAACACAGAAATTCAACAATACTTGTCAAAACTACTTTAGAACAATAACTGAGAACGGCAGCCCCAAAAATTCTACGAGCCAATATCAGAATATGTGGCTCACTTCTTGGATTTCTTTTGTGCTCTGCAATGAAAGATGTTCAATCAGACAACACATAAAACCCGAAGGGTGTAAACATAGGACAAGCATAAATTAGACTACTCACTGGGCAGGCTGTGATGCTGTAGCAGCAGGAGCACTGGGTGCAGCTGATGCCTTTTCTCCTGGACCCTACATTTTTTCAAGAGGAAGAGCCAATGGTCAAATTCTATAATTCCAATTTCAGCAAAAATAATTTTGAATGCCCTAAATCCCCAAGTGCTCCAATTACTACTTTCACAAGTAATATCCACTCAACACAGTATGAAACTCACTTGGGCCAATCGCTCCTCCCTCCGGGCAATTTTCCTTTCCCTGCTGGCCTTGTTCTTGGCACGTTTGGCCTCAAACTGATCAGACAAGGTCTTCTCTCTTGCCTTCTCAGCTTTGGACTTGTGTATGCTCTCCATCAAGACCCTCTTGTTCTTGAAAACATTACCCTTAACCTTCATGTACATGTCATGGTACATGTGCTTGTCAATCTTCTTTGATTCCCTGTACTTGCGAAGCAAGCGTCTGAGCACACGCATTCTCCTCATCCAAAGGATTTTAGTGGGAAGCCTTGCCTCCCTTGTACCCTTACGCTTACCTGGTATTATTCAGGAAACAGTATAAGTAATCCCAATATTTCCTAGATGTTTCACCCGTAAAAAATTCATATAAACTTGGTATTTTGCAAAACAATTACACTGATAAACCCAATTATAAAGAGTTTTATCCATAGAAAATGACAGAAGGCCAAAATTATGCCATACAAACGTACAATTGTGGCTTATGGTGCCACCATTGCGGGACTCCTTCACATATGACACATGACAGTAACGTAAAAAACCCACCACACTATTCTGCCATGCCACCATTTAACAACATATTTTGCCAAAATGGAAAACAACCCACTAAAATATTTACAATTGCATCATATATACCAATGAAGTCTGGGACACTAAAGTCCGATTACATAAATAACTAAATTAAAGCCTTATCCAATAAGTAAATACTATGCAGGCGACAAGCACCTAATTATGTATATTTTTTTTGATCGAAAGAAAAGTAGGTTGACCTATTTCTGTACAAGTTGCAATATTTGTTTACTAGTTATACTGCAGAACTTATTTCAGGAAAAAGCTTATTGAAATATCATAAGCTACTTAAAAAACCCCAAACCATTCCTTAAAGTGGTTACTTTATAATATTAATTTACATAAACTGTAAAGAAGTGACCAATGGAGAAGATAAAAAAAAAAACAAATTATCTAACAACGATTAGATCCCCAATCCATGAAAGCGAATGATTTCACATAAGGGCAATTAGGGCTGTGACTAAAATTACCATATCCAGAGTGACGTCCTTTTCTCTTGGCCTCCTTCATCCGACGGGCGCGTGAGCGAGAGTGAATCTTGGTGGGTTTCCTGATGATAAACCCATCCTTAACCAGCTTCCTTATGTTTTGGCCTGAAAATCAAAAACCACCCAAGTGTTTAAAAAAAAGATACACAGAACCTCAAATAAGGCATTTGGCTCCCCCAAAAGCTATGCAATGATTAGAAAAAACAACAACATTCAACGGTAACACTAGTTAAATAGGATTTGCAATCTACGAATTAAATAGCTCGAGTTAACATCCGCATATTCACGGAAGCGTTCAAAAACTCAGAACAGTTCAGATCCTATGGCACCTAAAACGAAAGTATTAATAATGACAAAAAAGCGGGAGAGAAAGAGTTCGTACGAGAATTGGCCATGGAGATTTCGTTGACTTCATTGGGGTCAAGCCAAACCTTTCCTCTGCCGCACTTGAGAACGCTTGCGGCGAGGCGCTTCTGCAGTTTCAGCGAAACCATCTTGTGATGAGAAAACACCTTACAACCCTAGGGTTTCGATGAAGTGCCCATGCAATAATAATATACTTGTTAGGTTGGGTTTGTGTGTCATGGACTACTTCTCACGGCCCGTTTCACTATGTCAGTCTCAATGGCCCAATATAAACAGCCCATTTTGTAGAGTTTATACAAAAAAATTATATTCGGTTGGTTTTTTGTTCGTTTTAAATTAAATAAAAATAAAAATAATATTTTTAAGTTTAACTTATAATAATAAAGTGATTTAAATATTTTTTTAGTTGTTTGGAATCATCATTTCATTAACACGTTATTGTTTAGTCTTCAAGTATTGTGAAATACTATTTTTAACCTTAGAAAACATTTATAACATAATGTGATAAATGATGTACTCAATAATTTTTGACATTCTGACTTAATTGAGTAATGTGATTTTTTTTTTAACTTTATTGAAAGGCTTGAATATTAAACCTATACCATTCCTTTTTGTCTTTGAAGTAAAAAAAAAAAAAAAGTTCTATTATTTCTCATAGTATTCTTTTTAATTATTGGATTAGACTACATTAGTAACATTGATAATGTGGTAAAATTGATCACATTAGTTTAATTGACTAACATGACTTTTTAAGAGATTTTGGTTCGATTGGAGTTAGATAAAGTTCCTGTTCCTTTGAATGAAATTATAAAATACAAAAGTGGATTAAAAAAAGGTTGAGTGAGATATTTAAACAATGTGAATGAGAATTTAAATATATGATAAAGGGAATATTTCAAATATTATTTAACTTCATATACTAAAAGCAACATTTGGCAAAATCAAATTACTGAACAAACGAAATATAAAAGTGGAAGACCAAAAGAAAAAAATACTCTAACTTTGGAGGACTAAAAGTATGTTTAGGCTTTCATCAAAATTTTTAAAAGAAGCATGTCACTTAATTACATTTATGTAACAAATATTGAATAAATCACTCTTCACATCTAATGTTCTAATGTCCAACTTGAAAAATATCATTTCACACAATTGAAAGATTAAAAATTAGAAATAAATTAATTTAAAGATGAAAGAAATAATGTTCGAGTTTATTACAAAAATATTTATATCAAAAATTTATTAAAGGTGGAAATTATACCACAAATCTTCTTAATGCACGAGTACAGCGATTAATTGTTTTGACTCTCGTTCTTTATTTTTATTTTCTAGCATGAATTACTGATTAATATGCCACTATCTCTTATTTAAAAGAAATTAATGACTAGAATCGTATTACAATTTTCCTTCCATCTAATATAAACATATGATTCTTTATCAAGTTTAACTAGTATTCATGATAAAGTTAGCTTCATATACACACTTCACAAAATGTTGTACGGGAACCTCTGGACTCTTTCTCACCAAATTATCAGTACCATCATCTTGTACAACAACTTCATAACATAATTCAATACTCATAATATACAAAACATGGTAAGCTACCTCCTTGGTTACCATTTATCTCACAACATATATCAATATTCTACATCATTAAAATGTCAAACATTCTACTGACTTTTATTCATGTGGTTATCATTTACTAAAATAAAATAAAATGAATATTTTTAAATACGGAAAGAAATTAATGTTTATTTTAAAATTAGAAAAAAATATATAAGTGTCATTAACATTATTTCAAGTACAATTTTTCTACACATTTACTGTTCTAAATTTTATGTATCATACATGTTAATAATCACCACTGTTCAAATATAGTCTTTATAGAGTATTATTAATTTCGCATTCAATCAATTTTTTACATACATTTTTTTTTTATAAATACAAAAAGTTAATTTTTTTATCATCGCAGTACCTATAAAAGTGCAACTAATGTAAGAAAAAAAAAACACATTTTCCCGATTAAAATAACGGGTGCTAGCTAGAAAAAGTAGGGTAAGAGAAGCATGAGACGAGAGAGTTAGTTATTCACGGATCTGTGTAGTGCACATTAGGCATGATTAAGTAGTTTTGTTTGAATAGTGGAGAAGTTTTAGTCATGAAGCTATCTATAACTGCGGACTGGTAATAATCATGGTCCATAAGCAAACACGTGCAACGCTGGGTTGAATTCACGGATTCTTCACCTCAGAAGATGACAACTAACATGTTTCTCCTTTATTTATAACATCCAACTCCATCCCATGGCCTAGTGTCGCACTTTCAGCAACCAAAGCAAACATTAAGAAACATATCCATGGAGGCCAAAAGCAGCGTCATCACAAACAAGCAAGCAAGGAAGAAACTCCTTCCAACCACTGCCTTATGTATTGGCGGCGAAGGAGGGATTGCGGGTCTTTTAGTATTCGGTGGAGCTCTGGCCATTGCAGGTTTCATGGCAGTTGCTTCTTTCGCCAACAACAAGCAAAAGGCAAAGGCCACCCGTGATCAACAAACTAAACCCCAACAACAATTGCTGTTGGACGAACACGAATGTAAGAATGAAGACGATCATGACACCACCCAGAGTCTCACCTCTCTCGTTAACAACTCATCAATCGAAAATGGAGATGCCACATGGTATATATATGCTACGTCAACACGCACTTGTTTATATATGTCTCTCTCTTTTTGCCTTGTTTAATTCCAACGCTTCGTGTTAACTACTGTCTGTATGTTACTGCTTGCAGCTATTGGACATCCGATACGAGCATCGACCAAGTAATTAATCCTTAATTCCTTTGTGTTTGTATGCGATCTTTCAATTGTCACAAAAACTTGGACATTTTTTTTCAGGAGGAGAAAAGTGAGCTTAAACCCAGGAGTGGTGATGAGGAGAGCCCAACGGAAATTGTGTTGTCTGACTCTTCGCCCCCACAAAGTGCGGCTTCGTCCAACGGAAGTGTTGTTGCGGATGAATGTATGGTATCATTGTTTAACAGACCCGGTGGCCAAGAACCAGAGCCGGATGAAAAGGATGAAGTACCTGAAGACGATCTAACATCCTCAGAAACAGAAACTGAAACTGAGGAGGAGGAGGAGGAGGAGGATGAGATGATGTCCGATGAAGTTTCAGAGTCTGGCTCAGAGGATACCTCAAAAGAAACAGGGACCACTTCCCTGGACTACAAGGAGGAACAAGTTTGGCCCTCAGAGCTGGTACAACGTGCAAAGCAAAAGTTGAAGGGAGAGAAGAACCATGTCTGCTCCCGCACTGATGTGGATAGCTCCGACTACGAGGAGGAGGTGACAATGGCACACCAAGCAAATTTGAACCAAAATCTGAACTTATTTATGGATCCGAATAATCAAGCGTTAACCTGGATTTTTCCCTTGCTGTTGCTAGCGCTGCTGATGCTCTTGGTTCTACTCACCTATCACCCACACGACTCATTTTATGTACTAGATGATGAGAGTCATTCGGTAGTCAGGCGAATTTAGAGGATCAAAAAATGTTAGACATTTTCCCCTTCAATCATCTTAAAATTTAATTTTAATGAGTGCCACCAATATAGGTTTCCTAAAATTTAACATTTTTTTATAAATGCAAAAGGTAACATTATATAGTATCTTCTTAATGAGTTTGGAAAACTACATTGTTATGAATTAAGATATATATGGAGAAAAGATTGCTATAACATGATTTTTAATACAACTTTTATTGTTTACTTAGGATTTGTTTTAATTCATTAATCATAAATCTTTCTTGCTATAAAGGTTTAAAAAATTGCAATATAATTAATTATCTCTGCAAAAAGAACACCATTAATATGCCAAATCTAATCTCTATTCAAAATTTAAGAAAATTAATAAGTCTCACTTTAAATTTACTTAGCTTTAATCATAATTTCATAGTTCCTGATGAATTTCTACTAAAGACAGTGTACCAAAAAGGGTACTACTAACATTTTATTGGAAATATATCTAAGCCAACATTTAATATATTAAAATTAATATCTATTTAAGATTTATGAAACCTTGTAACTCTCATTTTAAGTTTACTTAGCTTAAATCGTAATGTTATGAATTCTTACGCATTCCAACTGACGACAAAGTGCACTAAAAAAGATTATTAATAATTTTAGTGGAGAACCCATATACCAATCAATTAAAACACTAAAAACTCAAATTATTTATATAAATTACAAAGGTGATTTTTTTAAAAGAAATCAGAATGCGTTTACTGATCTTGCTTATCACAAATACCGAATATTAGCCAGTTTTTCCCCAAATTAAGTAGGATTGGAAGTCTTCCGGCCAGGAAAGTGACATTTTGTAACAGACACACTAGCAATGTCCTTGGGTAAATGCTTAGTTTCTGCACAAGTAATTTACATTGTATATTCCTTTATCCTATCACTCTTTTCTATATACAGTGCCTCGAGTTTCGAGTTTTTGACTCAATAGGCTGCTGCCGGATTATTGGGTTAGTAAGTTCGAATAAATATATGGGAACTATAAACAAAATTTAGCTACATAAATGCCTACGTTGCTGTGGACAAAACTTAATTCCCTGGTCTGGGTCTGTAATCGTTGGACAAACTGTAGTAGACGCCGAGAGGCAATGCAATCGAATCAACTAGCATTCCAGAACGCCACGTTCTTCCACTAAGCTCGGCCAGCTGCAACCGGTAGACCATCCCAAAACACCCAATATCAGATCTACTTTAGAGCAAGCACTGACCTGAAAAACAACTTATTTGTGTAAGATGACAAAGTGCACATTTGATGAACAAAGATAATCTAGATTAATTATCAATCACAAATGACTGTTTTCAGATATTATACTGTACCAAATTTTCTAAATTTCCTTCAACGTGAAATACCATAACAGCCATTCCCCTTCCTCCATCAATCTCAGCCTGCTCATTTGATAAATAAAAAGTGTTATAGACATGCCAAAAGTTGAACCATACTAATATAATGTCGAGACGTCTTATTTGAGTACTGCATAATTGCTTGGATTTTGGTTTAACCACTCACCACACAAGAACATATGGATATGCCAGCAGTGGACAACACTGTAGTGACCTCAGCCATCATGCCTGAAATAATTGTTCAACAGGTTACAATCGAGATGGCAATATAACGTTTGTTTAATGTGTCAGAGAGATGAGTCATCAACCAGAGCATTTAATGAAACACTACTAAATATTCATTTCTCCATTGTACCATCCCCCATCTCTAAGCCAAATTCTCACCCAATGCGTTTCACCACCTAGATATCAATCTTCGCTTAAATTATTAGATCCGAAAAATATAGTTACCACAATGTTCATAGGCCACAAGGTGTAAAGCCTCCATTTTACTGGCACGGATAATCAGTAAAAAATATCCCGATTCTTGCATAACATATTCTTATCAACAGTATTCGTTTGCATTTTTCACATTCAAGCAATAGCAGATTTAATAATTATTCAGAAGAGTAAGCTTACCTCTTCGGTCTATACATACTACAGATAACCACTGGATGGAGTGCCCTTCCATATTGTGCCAAGAAGCAATTTTCTGGGCTTGCCAACTTTCTAAACCTGGCAGGACCTCCTTATATCTTGGAATGTTAACTTGAATCATCTTTGCAACAAGGTTTCCCTGCAGTAACGTCTCCCCTTTTCCGTTGAAACTTTCACGCTGCACATGCTTATTATGTTTCCCGTTGACCTTGGGGACCCAAACACTTCCATTCTTACCCTGGAGGACAGTCTCAATTTTTGTTGACGTTGATATTTCCTCTCCATTCACAAACGTTTTACCCCATGGATATTTGGAACCACTGGAACCTTTTGATCGTTCTTCTGATTCACTATCCCCCTCAGAGTCAGTAACGAAGTCATTGACTGCTTCCGTAGTGATATCAGAAGCAGAGCGTGCAGCTTGCTCCCTTAGAAACTACACAAAGATATAAAATGTTTATTTAAAACACAAATTGTCAAGGTTAAGCCTTCATACGAAATCTTACCTTCATTATTTTGTGTCTCGCACTCCGTGTTTTAGCATGTTGCAACCACTGTTTATGCCTCTGAAAGGCAGATTTGCTGGAAAGTGCCTGCGAGCACAGTTAATATTTTGAGCTCTAATGAAGTGAAAAACAAATATATACGATAATTGTGACTAACCATTTATGTATGTATAAACAAAATATTTTCCTTAAATAACAGTGTAAAAAGTGTGTAAACAATTTGTCTTTGTCATGGAAGAAACATACAAATTAAATTGAAGGGGAAACATAATGCAACAAGACTACAAGTCGTAATTGCTTCCTCAATGACTTGAGAATCATAAGGAAACATAATATTTTTAACAACTTCTAAGAATAATTGTATCATAATATATTCAATAGATAGTCTAAGATATTACAAATATATTATGATATACCGAGATATTCTATATACTAGCAAGGTATTCTAACAAATAAAATTAGAGTAAACATGCACTTTTCGATGCAAAAACTAACAGACAGCACACACTTAGAGCATAGAGAGAGAATCATATAATGCAATAAAAATAACAGCATATCTTCCTAATTCTAACATTGCAAAGTAAATTTATATTTGCACATATACTTAAAACAAAATTAGTTTCCAATTACATCAATCTATCAAACAAAAAAAAAAAAAAAAAAACACTTAGGATGAGTTGAGCAATACTGACATTATATGTGATTATCTCCACAACTTCTGCATTTGCAAGTACATGTGTGGGAGAAACAAGATTTCCATTGACCTGCATTTACACCAAATGCGCCTCTAATAATTCAACAACACATTTACATATCTTCCATGACTAACATGATTTAAGAATGCAGATGTGGAGAGTTATACCTTCGCGGCTACCATCTTGTTTCCTATTTCAGTGTGTATCATATAAGCATAATCAATGACACTAGCACCCTGAGGAAGATTCTTAATCTGCAAATAGTGCGACAAAATATTATGAAGAAACAGCAGCTAATATTTAGATACAAGTTTCTAGTTGTCTTGTTGATTTTTTGGGGGGGAGAGGGGTGTGGGGGGAATTAGTCATATAATACATGATATAGTCCATCCTTACCTCTCCCCTTGGTGTGAACACAAAGACACGACTACCCAGCAGATCTCTTGTAATAGTGTCCACAAATTCCCTAGAACTCATGTTACCAACAAACTCTTCTTGCCACTCTCTAATTGCATTCAGCCAGCCAATCTGTAGAAACGGAAATACCTCATTCATGAGATCAGCATCAAGATTTTATTTTTGTTGCATTTTACAAAGCCAAAGTTTACCATTAGGCTAACAAACTAATGGAATCAAAATTGGGTAATGGCTACACCAAAATCTCTCTTTAAAATTTAAAAGATTATTTCTATCATAATCTCAGGGCCAGATAACATACTCTGAGAGCAATGTTAGCGTTGTTAAGACAAACTGTCTTCCCTCTTGAGCTTTTACCACTTGGTGTAGCACTTCCAACCAAGCCAGTGACAAATTCTCTCCCACTATAATGGGCAGCAATGCCTCTCTCAGCTATCAAATCCATTTCTTCTGTTCTAATCTGTAAAAAGTAAGACACTAATAAGAAACTTTTATTGTGAACTTCTAGCCGATCCAGACGAAGTTCTAATCTGGACCCATATTTATAAAAATTAGTTAGTGAAAATGGAACATGCGAAAGTAAAATTTACAAAATGCAGAAAACAAAACCTGGACTTCTAGCCTAAACATGCTTTCGTACAAAAATGGAATCACAGTCGTATGGAGACTTTGGTAGCCATTTGGTTTGGGGGTTGCAATATAATCCTTCACCTAGAACAAATCAAATATTTCTCACCGGTCACAAAGCAATGAAAATATATTTCTCTAAAAACTAACACTTTCTATTCTCAAATCGAATAAAAAATATCATACGTACAGATCTAGGAATAGGGGTCCAGATTCCATGGATCAACCCCAGAACATGATAGCAAATCTGCAGAAAACATGAGAGAAAAGCCTTTTTATATATCGAAAAAGGGAAGTGTAGGGAAGTGTAGCAGTCATATTTGAGACCATGATAAGTAGTTACCTGTTGTGGATTGCATAAAGGCCCAACCCCAATGCATGGCTTTGGTTTAATAACAATACGAAGCTGGTTACAATAAAAAGTTGGTTTTCAACAAACAAACTTGAAAAGTTTATCCAAATCTCTAGAACATTAAGTAATCCAGGTCATAAAAGAAAGCAAACCTGTGCAATTTGGTTAATCTCACTGATTGAACTTTTTGATTTGAGAACAGCCTTATAGATACTGCAAACGACAAACAATATTTGTAAATGAATATTCAGAAAAGTACATCAAATTATAAACAAAAGATGCATAATGATTCAGAAGAATAGAATAGAAAAACTATGACATTTAAAGTGTACATCATGTCAGATACGTCAACCAACATAAACAGTTGAATAAACAAGGAAGCATAGACATTCAGATCTGTGGTTTAACCTGTAAGGCTCTTTACAGACAGCACGGACTTCTGTTTTAACAGTTAGAAGGTCTAAGAATTGATCATCTTGGATTTTCTTCATTAATATTTTGTTTGCCTATCACAGAAAGAACAAATAAGCTTAATCAATGGACTATAGTGATAGAATCACCTGGAAAAAAGGTCAATAAATGGAAATATAAAAAGATAGCAAGCAGTTATAATTTGTTAACTTGTCTCTTCAAACACCAATTTAAGATAGAGTAGCATTACCTCCAGAAGTTCTTTCTCATGTTCTTTGTATAGCTCTGCTACTCTTCTCTTCACCTTAGCATAGTCTTCCGCATTTGTGTACATAAATGACAGATTTTCTAGTTCTGACTGTATCATCAAACAAGAATAGCTATGAATCATAATATATCAGAATTTCCCTCATGGGAAGAAATATTGGTTTATTATAATTAACTTAAAAGAACTTTGATCCTCAGTTCTACTATAAATATGCAGACTCATGGCATTACAGGAACAAAAAAATCATGAATGCTAGTTCTCAGAGATTAGGTAATCATAGGATACCTTAATTTGATACATCCCAAGCAACTTCGCTAAAGGAGCAAATACCTGCAATGTCTCCATTGCAATGCTAGCCTGTGCACAATGTATTCAAGTTAGAAACAATTTAGAATCTAGGATTTCTATGCATATAACAAGATTAAATAAATAACAATATTACTATAACCTGTTGAAATGTAATGTTATTTTATTATTATTTCTTTTGTATGTACCCAGCTTTAAGGTTAGGGTTCAAGGTAAGTGCCTTGCCTCTTTTTTCTAACCATACATGTATACATCAATAAAAGGTAAAACAATGTAAGTTAAATACACTATACTTTCTTAGGTAGAAGTGGATCCAGGTAAAGGCCTAACTGCAACTACTGACTTGTGGGGAGAACTTGACATAACCGCCACCCCCAGGCCTGAGTATTAGTATTATTATAATATCCTATTAGTATTATTATAATATCCTATGATGAGAACCAGTCAAAACCAAACAATGGTGATATTGCTATAACATGTAAGCTTTGGGCATTTTTAGTACCATTCACATTATGTCATGTTTTTAGGAAAATCAATGACAATTATGGAATGAAGTAAAGGCCAATCAATGACATATTTTTACTCTTAAACACTACATGGCCATAACAGTTTCCTCCCAACAGAACACAAAAAGTCTTTCAAATCAGTGTCCCTAACCTGTTTATGTGGAGGCATATGCGATAGCGTACGCATGTTATGCAACCTGTCTGCTAATTTGACAATTATAACACGAACCTGAAATGACACATATATTAGTTGCCAAACCACTTTCAATATGCAACACATTTGGAACAGACAAGAATATATTAGGTCACCTCCTCTGTCATAGCTAGAAACATTTGCCGAAGATCTTCTGCTTTCACATCTTGAACGGAATCATTTTCATTCTTATACTTCAACTTTCCAAGTTTTGATACCTAGTTAGAATTTAGAATGTTATGTGCATTTAATTTACTTGGTAAGTTTATGAATGTAGCACTAAAGCTATAGGAGACTTTCGATTTCCACCAACGTTTTTCAATCAAGATTCAAAAATAATAAGTACCTTGGTCTCTCCTTCCACAATGTGGCGAACGGTAGCACCAAACTCCTCCTCTATCCTCTCAAAAGTAACGACATTTGTATCCTCAACTGTATCATGAAGTAATCCAGCAGCAATTGACTCCCAATCAAGTTCCTGGACAAACGGTTGGATCCATAAAAAAACATTGATTTGGTTTGGTACACACATTTAGCATGTCAATTTTGCAAGAGAGTAAACATTTCTTCATAACTCACAAGTTCTCCAAGAATACGTGCAACCTCGACTGGGTGAATGATGAAGGGTTCACCGCTTCGTCTTTTCTGACCATCGTGAGCTTTAAATGCCAACTGTAACAACCAGGAATAAAAAGAAACAAAACAAAAAAAATAAATTAAGTAAATCCTACTGTGTTGAAGAAATTATTTTGCCAGAAAGAACATGCCAGGCTAGCTTCTCCAACTAATCAACTTACCATAAAAGCATTGTGGACTAACTCCAGTTCTTTTGAAGACAGGTACGAAATAGCAGGTTTAAGATCCTGAGGCAATCATGTGACAGGTAATACGACTCAGCCACTATCAAAGAGGATATCCCCATTCACAGAACTATAAACAACAACAGAAATGATTATGAAAAATTCAGGACTATACCTCCCACAAACTTTTTGGGGAAAACTCAGTGGCAGTGTCCGAAGAGAAGGCTGAAGAACAACATAATTGTCCTCTTCTAGGAGCAATTTGGGACATGTTTGACCTAGACAATCCTTCAAAAAGTACAATACCAAGTGGTTCATCGGAACATGAACCACCTACACTAAAAGCTTCACATCCCTGCCAATTATGCAAGATTAACAGATAACCTAGTTAGTAATTTAAACATCTCTTCTAACCATACTGACTCACAGAATGCAACAGAGGTCAACAAAAAGGAAAATTATCAATCAATCATTCTCATACCAAGAACCAGCATCCCTAATTCAATTAAAAAATTGAAAGCACTCAAACATGGAAGGGCCAAGGGAAACATAAAAACTTACAAAATTATACCGGTTCCTTCGTCCATTACGTCCGTTGGACAAGTCCGAACACTGGTGAGGAGGATGAGCAGTGCTCGCAAGAAACCCACTGAGAACCCTCGGAGCTTTCCACGCGCAAGAAAGAAGACTACAGTCGAATTTTCCGCTTCCGTCCCCTCTCCACAGCTTGCAGGCATTCACGCATTCTAAAGAAACTGCAGCACCACACCGTCACTCAGAAAACGACACTCGCAAACTCTTCCACTCAACAGAAACAAGAGCTTACGAACCAAACGCTAATAGGCACATTCAGTAGAATTAAAGAATCCAAAGCCCGGGAATTGGCACAGGGAATAAAGAATCTAGAGCGCATCAACAGAGTGGAAAAAAATTGGGAGGAGGATGTTTTAACGCAGGTTCAGTAGACGTACCTGACATGGAGGATGCAGAGGCCATGTTTTATTGAAAGAGAGCAATCTCATTGAATCTTGAATCCCGAAAGTGTGTGGAATCGGAAGCAACTGGCGAAAGATTGGGTCATTGAGGTTTGGATTGAGAGGGAATTGGAATTGGAGAGTGAGAGTGGTTGTGTTGTGAAAATAAGGAATGAAAGAATGGAAGAGATGAAACAAGTGCGAGCGATAACAAACACAGCTTCCAGGGGATATCGAGTTTAGCACAGGCCACACAAATACCGTTTCGTAAAGATATTTTTCTCTGACTCTCTTTTACATTTAATACTCTATTCTATTAAAAGGGAATAAATCAATACTTACTTAAGTTCGTTGAGTTTAACCACAAAATTTATTGATATTAAAAACAAAAAAACAATAACTATGATTACTGGTATCAATCACACAACCTTCTTATTCAGTTAATTAGGTAAAATAATAATAAAATACATAGAGATATTAATTACAGAGAAAATATTAATAAGTATTTAATAGCATTAATGGCAATGGTTTATTTTACATGCACATAACTTCTAACGTTTAATATTTGAATGGTTTAAATTAATGGAATTTTATTAAACTTTTACTCAACCTATCCACACATGGTTGATTTTTGAAGTACAAAATATTGTCTGAGAGTATAATAATTGATGGTCCTAAGATCGGTCGGAGTCAGATTCCTGCCGTATAGAAAGCTAAGTCAGGCCTCGAGAAATAAAATTATTTATATCGAAATAAATATGTAGCATTAATATAATATAATTAACTCTAGGTCTCGGTATCTTTAAAAAGAAAATTCTAGACCACGAGATAAAGGCATTCACAATTTTTTTTTTATAGTTGTTATTTCTTATTCCTTTACTTATTTAATTTTATTAATCACCAATTAAAATATATGTGTAAGTTTGTTCAATTTTTTTATAATAATAAAATTATTATTAATGTTACTATTATAATTATAAAATTAAATATATATTTTTTTTATTTTATTGTAAATCGTTTTTATTGATTTATTGTGTAGTTTTTCAATTAAAAGATAGTTAAATTCAAAAAAATCAAATAAAAACGCTCAATTTTAAAGTGTAAAATCTTATAAGGTGGTATTTTAGAAATGATAGTGGTTTAAAAATAGTGAGATTCGATTATTTTAATATTAAAAGGTTTTAATGTAAATAGAATTATTATAAAACAGTTTTATTATTTTAAAACACTTTATCTCTATAAATCATTTTCTATAGTTCTCTGACTTATTCCTAAAAGTTATGTTTTTCTAGTCATTTGATTGAAAACTCGAGACGGTATGATTTATCCTCTCGACGAGCACTTCAAGTTGAACTGGACTTACCAATTTCTTCGTTCACCCTCTTTTTGATCTATTTTTATTTTTTGTTGCATGTGAACCCACTTTCGCGCTTGCATGTGTTGTTTTAATCATCATTATGAGTCGTTGCAGATCAGTGATCATAGCGGTATGTCTGATCGTTCTTGTTATGTTCTTGTTATGTTCTTGTTGAGTTAGAGGCGTTTGACGTTTATATAGCTGTTTAAGCAGGATAATAGGTCAGACATGTAAGGGAAGCTACTTACACGCACTTATTTTAATTATAGACATGTTTGAATTACTCATTACAGTGTGTTCTACTGTGATTTGCTGGCTGACATGATTGGGTCGTGTGATGAATTTTACTTGTTGAACCGAGGTTAAATTCTCAAATTTACATGGTTTGAGTTATATGATGAAATTCTGAAATATTGTATGGTGGTACTAAGAATTTGCGGTTGTATCTGAGTTGTGGTATGGTATGAGATATATGAAATTATGGTATTGCAATTAAGATCAGTTAATATGTATGTTTGCGATAAACTTGACTTTGATTTGTGTTTTGCATCTGTAAAGGTTCTTGGGATGACTTGACTGACTAGAGAATGCATAATTATGCAGAAATTAAATTTTGCAGAATTATGCAAATTCGTTGAGCGAGCATTACTTGCTGGATGAATTTTTGGTGAAGGAATCACTGTCTTAAAAGTCGTAGGACCGACATTACTCGATGGACAAATTATTGGAAGAAGTTTCTCCTAGAGTTCTAGTGATACACTAGCTAGACGAACAATCTGTCTCTGATCGGAAAGGTACTTTTCGTCCAGTGAGAAGACGTGCTCGCTAAGTGAGTGGATCAGAACTTGAACAAATGCTGATTGATTTATTTTATAAGCTATGTAACTTCCGTATTTTTAGTTTCAATTTAGTCCTAATTTTTTAGTCACAATTTAACATTTTTTTTGACGAAAACATAAATCAAATAAACATTTTTATTTTTTTATTATATTTTATTTTATATTTTATTATTTATTAAGATTAAATGTTATGTTTTATAAAAAAAAATTAAAAGGCAAACAATTTAATTTCCATCAATTTCTAAAATATTCTACCTATAATTTAAAAATAAAAAAATAAAAATAAAAATTTTAAAAACATATACATAATTTAAAAAAAAATTAAAAATTTCCCTTAGATAATTCGCTAAGTATTTTAAATGTACAATAAAACTATAAGTATTTGCACATAATATGTGTCATCAATGGGTGATAATACTTATTATTGGAGGATTTGTCACAAAGATTTATTTCTTTATATCTTGTTCGTAAAAAAATGTATCAATTGAGAGATGTTATTTTTTCTCAAACTTTCAATATTATTATTTTTTTCTAATGACCAGCACTACCTCATCTTTAGTTTTTATTCAAAGCAGATAATCTTTCACTAAATGTGGTTTATTTTGTTAACTTTATTCAACTTTTTATTATACAACCTATAAAGAATGGATTGTGTGGGTCAAATATATCTTCGCATGTTTGCTCTTTGCAAGGATAAAAACGATGCAAATATTATTACACGTTTTGAATTTTGAGTTATTAAATTTACTCTCTTCTTCAATATATATACAACATTATCGCATATCAAGAGTGAATGTTCAAGAACGTAAAGTACAAATCAAAATAGTCGCAATGACAAAGACAATGATCGAAGATTTGTTGACTGACTATAAATCTTACTTTCATATACAATACAACTTACTAATATTTTATTCCTATTGAAATAAGTACAATTAACTCTTGTTGAGTAGAAATATCTAACACTAACTCCTTTACTAGATAAAATATATGATGTATATTGAAAATATATAGTACGTACATCCATTTTTCATATGGAGGAAATAACTATACATATAAAATAATTTTAACGATTATAGTAGGATACGATGCATGAATTGATTTAGCTATTAGAAAACTGAATTGAATTTTAAAACTGATTCTATAGGAGTCAAGTAAATTATATAATGATTAAATGAACTAAACTAAAATAGATTACAATTTAAGTGAATTAAATTGTTTTGAATTCTTTTTGATTTGCTTAAACTCTTTAAATTATTTGAATTGTTACCCATAAACATGTTAATTTAAATATACTTTCCAATCTTATAAGGTACAATCCAATTTAGTTTAATCAATTGTATTTATAAACAATTTAGTTTTTAGATATTAACCTAGTATAATAATTTAATCAAATGAAAAAAATCTGTAAACACCTTGGCAAAATAAGGTTTAAGGACAGAAAATCCCTTCCACTTATGTGAAACCCAATACTTAAAATTGATGGTTCTTTCTTCTGACACCTCCAAGTATTTCTTCTGTACCTCCAAAATTTTTTTAAATTTTCAAAAAGCCCTTTGACCATTTAAAAAAACTCATAGACATCACACCCCAAAAATTACTTCCGGATGTCGACTTCCGGAAGTCAAAATATATGATTTCCGCAAAATATATCTCCGAAAGTCGATTTCCGGAAGTCAAAAATCGTTACCGGAAGTCAAAAATCATTACCGGAAGTCGACTTTCGAAAATAAAAAAAAAACATTACCGGAAGTCGACTTCCAAAAATCAAAAAACATTATCAGAAGTCAACTTCCGGAAATCAAAAAATTAATTTTATTTTAAATATATATATATATATATATTTTTTTTTTTAAATTTATGTTTTCTACCTTTTATTTTATTTTTTTAAAACAAGTATCAAAAATATTAAAAATTGTAAAATATATAAATTTAAAAAAGTTATTATAGAAAATAAAAAATAAGTAAAAAAAACGCTAAATAAAAAAATGAAAAATAATTAAAATTAAAATAATAAAACTGGAAATTTAAAAAAATGAAAATAGAAAAAAAAAAAATATATATATATATATATATATATATTGTTTTAATTTAATTTAAATTATTTTTATTTTTATTTATTTTATTAATATTATTATAATTATTTTATTTATATATTTCTTGTGTATAATATTTTATATTTTATTTGAATTTTTAATTTTATTTAAAATTTAAATATTTAATTTTAATCAAATTTTTATTTTTTTTTAATTATATATCTTTTTATATTTTTAAATTTAAATTTATTTTTATATAATTTATTAAAACTTTAATAAAAATAAAAAAGAATTAAAAAAATTATATTTAAAATAATATATATAATGAAATTTAAAATTTTTAAAAAATGAATATATATTTTAATTTAAAGTTTTATTATTTTAAAATTAATTTAAATATTAAATAAAATTAAATGAAGCAGAATAAATTTTTTATTTTTTTGTTCTTTTTATTTAAAGTTTAATATTATTTTAATTTTACTTATATTTATATTTATATTTATTGTTTAGTATATTAAATAAAAATAAAATTATATATATAGATATTAATATTTTTTTAAAATATATATTAAGAAATATGAAAATATAAAAAAAAAATTAAAATTAAAATAACAATTAAAAGTTAGAAAACATAAATTTTAAAAAGAATTAAATATTTAAAATAAAATTAATTTATTGACTTACGGAAGTCGACTTCCGTAATATTTTTTGACTTCCGGTTATAAATTTTTACTTCCGGAAGTCGACTTTCGGTGATATATTTTGACTTCTGAAAGTCGACTTCTGGTGATACATTTTGACTTTCGGAAGTCAACTTCTAGTGATATATTTTGACTTCCAGAAGTCGACATAATTTTGGGGGTATGATGTTCGTGGGTTTCCTTAAATTGGCAAAGGGTTTTTTAGAAATTTAAAGAAATTTTGGAGGTGTAGAAGAAATTTTGGAGGTGCAGGAAGAAAGACCCAAAACTCATTCACCTAGTCTTAACACTTACGAGAAGCCCAATGTTTAAATCTCATTTACCTAGTGTTAAGGCAGCTTATTCTTTCTGAACCTCCAAACATTTTAACTTAGCACCCCCATAGAGTTGTGAAATAATCCATTTTTTCTTCTCACCCGTTCTTCTTGATCGAATAGTGCACCCCTCTCCCTCACTCATTACCTTATTCTTTTTCCAGGATCTCTCTCTCTCATTCTTCACCTTCTTCTTTCTATTAAAAAATATACTTTAGATTATATAATTCAAAATATATTTTTTATTTTTGTATTTTATAATATACAATCCTAAATAAAAAATCTATATTTTAAATTGCAAATTTGAGAATATTTCTGAATTGTACATTATGGAACTTAATGAAAATCTTAAACTAAAGAGTAAAATTGGAATTTTCAAGTGTATGAGATGCCTGATTAAATTATGGAGGTGCAGGAAGAATCAGCCTACTGTCAAGAGTAAAGATAAAGAACCACATTTGACTCTGGGAGCAGCCCATCATTTAGGCCCAATATTTGTCATACTTATGAGTGAGTGACGGCTGACACGGGTAGTTAGTATAATTTATTTTAGAAAAAAAAAAAGTAGTATTTTTAAGAAGATTCTTGAAATAATTCTTTATTGAAAGGTAATTATTTACCAAGAGTAATTCTTTGGCGAGCTTGTGCGAACACATGAATATTTATCTTTTATTTCTGGTTTGGACATAAATATTGAATTGTATTTACACTTTACAAAACTGGAGTTTAATCTTATTTTGTAAACAAAGTTGAGAAAAATATATTTTTTTATTCGTAAAATATTGTGGAAGAACCTTAAGTTCTGATGCTTGAATTATGGATCCAGTGTTTGCAATCCAATTTCTGAAACCTGAAATTTAACCATGATTTTCTTACGAATCAAATTTCATCTCTCTTGAATGACGAAAGAGAACAAACAATTGTAGTTTCAGTGTATGAAAACATGTGAGGAAAAGTGAGAGCAATTAATTTGAATACGGAGATTGAAATGGAAAGTATAACAAAGTCAATTTGACAATAATTAGTTTATATGAATAATTTTACTATTTGATCACGTGAAATGTTGCATTTGATTATTAAATTAATATATATTGTTATTTAATAATACTAATAAAATAATTTATACATTGTTTCTTTATATTTTTGTTGATATAATACAAAACGAAAAAGTAAAAAAATAAAATAAAGATGTTTGGTCAATAAGTAAAACTGAATAAAAAGATTAATGGCTTTGTCTATTATTAATATGTTGTTATTATTTGTTTATTTTTAACTTGTTTAAAAACTAATTATATATGTATGTAAAATAGAAAAAAGGAAATGCGATCTTTTAAACTTGGCTTATGCATTTAAATTCGTAGTAGAAGTTTGTACTTGTCAAGTTAAATAAATCAAATTGGACAATTTTATTCGAATCAAAACAATTTCACAAACAACAATTCTAATACAACCCAAAATCATAGTCCAAACAATAAAGTCACAATTCAATTCCATCATCGTACTCAAACGATTTATCAATACAGTTTCAACATACCAAATTCTAAATTTCACAATTCATAGTTCACACAACAACATTACTAAATGAACACAAACAAAGGCACTTCAATTATACTATACCAATCACAATTTTAGAGTCAATTCACCATATTAAACTACAACTGAATAATACAAGTGGTGCTTTACACAAGTTCAACACACTCTCACGAGCTCCATATACTTTACCTCGTCTACTTGCACATCAAAAACTTTGATTAATGATTAGAACATACCTTAACAATTGTAATCAAAAAAAATTCATCTTGAACGCTTAAATGATACATGTAAGCTCAGAAGACCCCCACATGCACACATTTTTTAAAAAATAAAAAAAAAGGACAAAAGATGAATTTACTCTGTTCAGGATTCTGATTAGGTAGGATTGTAGACCTTAACACCAAGAGTCTTATGACATACTTTGATCTTCAAAAAAATAAATAAATGAATGAAGAAGTCAGAGATCAAAATGTTAGGTTTTTAAGGAGGGGGTATCACTAGGGAAAACAAACACCAATGAGATTTGAATCCAACCACATAAGGCATTGACATCACTCTCAACTAGGGATGGCAAAATGGGCCGGGTCCGCCAACCCGCCCAAAAAAGGGCGGACCGGGTTGGAATTTCCAACCCGTCAACTCACTGTAACCTGGCCCGCCTAGCCCGTCAGTTTAGCGGGCCAAAACGGGCCAGCTCGCCAACCCTTTTATTTTTTATTTTTTTGTTTAAAATTAAAAATAATTAAAAAATAATATTTTTTATATTATATAGATAAATTTATATATATAAATATATATAATAAATTTATAAACAAAATTTTAATAAAAAGTTAAAAAAAATAAAAAAAATAAAAAAAAGTAAAAAAAAAAAGAGATGGCCCAGTCCGAAGACAGGACGGGTTGCAGTTTTTGACCTGTTTATTGATGGCGGGCCAGCCCGGTCCGGCCCGTTTTTGACGGGTCACAGGCAGGTCGGGCCAAAATGGGCCAGCTCGGCCCGTTTTTGCCACCCCTACTCTCAACCCAAAATCTTAAGACAATGAGTTTATGAGTTTTTATCCTTATATAGTGCTCCATTTTATCATTTTTAGCCAATGTAAGACTTAAACTCACACTTGAATTCTTAACACTAAAGGAAGACAAGAAAAGTTTAAAAAATACTGATTTGAACTCTTGTATAAATAAAATAATCGAGTATCATTAATAAAATAACCACTGGTCTTAAACTATTTTAAAAAATTTCTTCTTTATTTTAAAAACATGTATAAGTTATATTTATACTAAATACAAAATTATTTTTTTGAAAAAAAATATTTTTATTAGTAAACTATTGTTAAAATAATTTAATAGGTGAAACTTCAATATTCTTTTGTGAAATAAAATTTATCCAATATTTACTTTTCCGGTGATACTATATTAAGAACATCAACAAGATAAATGGCTTTAGTTTGTGACAGTGTATGCATTACATTGATTAAATATTCTTAGGCTATTTCCTAAACTAAATTTGATGACTTTAGATATTTTTCGCTACACTCTTAAAATGACAAGACTAAACCTAATGTGACATTTTCACTTTGGTATCCATCATTCCCGTTTTGCTACTGTCAACTCAATTAACTCACACATCCACCTTCATATGAAAATTACACATGTTCATGTGCTACTAAAGCAATACACCATGTTAATTTTAACCATAAAAGGTTATGAAACTTTCATACAAAATGACCAATATACTATTCAATTTTTGTGATCATGTGCAGGGTTGTCGTATTTGGTTTAGGGTTTAGTGTCATGTCTTATGTCTTACCTTGTGCATGAGATCAACTTGGTGTAGGCAAATATGACTTTACTAATTTTTTAGGCATAGGAGGTCACGAGTGAGATTTCCGCATATGTTTTTTTTTTTTTTCAAGACATGGACTTTCTGAACATTTTTTTTTTCAAAAACTACAATTTTAGGAAAATAAAGAAAGGTCTAATCAAAGGCCACTTGTTCAAAAGATATATAATAATACAATATTGAATGGATAAGGTTTGTAACATAGGTGACCCAAATTAATTAGATGTGGATGGATCATTTTGTTTCTTTTATATTTTATCTCATGATAAGAAAGAAAGCAAGGGAATGAAAAAAAAAAGGGTGAAGAGAATTAGATTAAAAAATAAAATTATTTATATGCAACGAATTGTGGTGAAAAAGGAATAAATTATTATAGAATAACATTTTACTCTTAATTGTGATAACATTTTAATTTTAAGATTTATCCTGGTATTTTAAACATTAATTTCCTTACTTGGAATGATACATGTATTCGGTCATGTAACATTTATCTTTTTATAACCGTTTATTAATACAACTAAAATCTTTACATAATATAATTTAACCTTCAAAGGTCTATATATAATTTATTATAATTTATACTTTATGAATTATATAATTATAATTCATTATTTAGTGACAATTAATACATTTAAAAGAATGATAGTTTTATATTTTTAAGATACTTGAACGTCAAGAAAAAAAAAAAAAAGTTCTTTTGATAGTCCTGTGTGTTCGTTTAAAAAAAAATATGATAGTTTTATATTTTTAAGATACTTGAACGTAAATTAGACATGTCACAGTGAGCCAACGGGTTGTCTCACCACAAGTCGCAATGAAAATTAGTGAACTTAACCCGACTCATTTTATGGTGAGTCAGAAATTTTGTAACCCGGTTCAACCTACCACGGGTTGGTGGGTTAAGTGGGTTGACTCATCAACCTACCTAAAAAAATTATTTATTTATTTATTTTTTAGTATTCAAAATATTTAAATAAATTTTTAAGTAACCAATCATAGTAAAATCAAGAACTAATGTTTTGGATCATGCTCACCATTAATATACGAAGAATTATTTCCAAGAAACTATTCATATAGTCTAGAAAGTATGACTAATATTACAAATTTTCTATCATGCTATTCAACTAAATATAAATAAAAAAACTATACATTTTTTTCATGCTAATTTAGAAAAAATTGTTTATAAGATGCTTACATGAGTAATTTATTATAAAGATTATAGTTAAAGATTAAAGTATTAACATATATTACTTGACAATCAAATTAATTAAACATTCAAACTATTTAAAAATATGAAATTGTGAACAAATATAATAGGAATAGTAAAAAAATAAAAAAAAATTTTAAAAATTGTTGGTGGGTTAAGTGGTCCAACCCACCTTCAACCCGGTTCGAACTCGTTTAATCCGTGGATTAAGTGAGTCGGGTTGAGTTTAACCCATTTTTAAAAAAGTTGAATTTTTCTCAACCCAACCCGACTCGAACCTGTGGTGAGCTAGATTGACTCACGAGTTGAAACCTATTTTGACATCTCTAAAATCAATACGTTGGATTAGTGACTTGACTGACCGATTTTATCACTCTTGATATTAACTAAGATTATTTATATCGTTGTCTTAATTAATTTAAATTTCACAAAAAGAAGCTATCATTATTGAAGGTTGAAATAATTTTTTCAATGCGATTCATCATTTATTTCTATATAAGATATGATAAAAAATAGAATCCAAAATTTGCCTCGGCCACGTATTAATTTAAAGTGTTTCTCCAACTAAAATAGTGTAATCTAAGTTCCTTTAGGAAAAAAGGTGTAATTTAAAATAAAAAATGTCCGGTAGTCAAATCCCAGAGCATAAGTGTGTTGTTTATCTTAAAAACTGTAGTAGGTGGTTGAATTATGGCACACAGAATGATATGATAGAAAAGAATGATGGGCATATACTAAATGGATAAGATCATGGTGCATATACCAGAAACTAGCAGAAGATCATGGTGCATATACCAGACACACCCACATCAAACTCAATAGTAACAGTGCTGAGTTCAATATAATAATTGAATAGAGAAGACCCAACCAGGTGAATTTTTTGGTGGGAGCCACTTACCGAATCAGTGATTCCTTAGACAATTATTAATCAGACAATTAAAGGCACAAGCACAAGGTTTTATTATTTTATAAAAGTTTAGGATAAGACGTGGTGGTCGCTTGTTTTATTTTTTATTTTTTAAATATTTTATTAGAGATAAGATAATTTTATATAATATAAATAAGTATTAATTTTATTTTATAAGGTGATTAAACCCATTATTTGTTTAACATTCATAATAATATTGATGTTTTGTTAAATCTATTATTTCATGTACTATTAAGCTTCGAATCATTCAATTAATTTAGATTATATAAATGAATATAAATTTTATTTTATGAATTGATATTAAATTTGAAATTTAATTTTTATTTTTAAGAAAAAATAATATAATAAAAAACATAAAATAAATAAATATTTATTAATGTGTATTGGAGTAGGTTGATGATCCAAAAATATGTCTCTATTTAAAGAGTATACAAAATATATAGAAAATATATTCAAGACAAAATATGCAATTTCAATTACGAGTACTTATGAAAAATACCTTCTTTAACAAAGTAAAAGTCTCACTGTAATAAACATAACAAAGCTAATGAAATTAATTAATTTTTATTAAAAGTATTTCCTAGTGATACTTAAAACGATGAATATATGCTTGCCTGACTATTTATGTATTATTATTTATATTTTTTAATAAATTAAAATTTATCCATTATTATATAATGATACATACTTATAAAAAGTCAGAAAATATCCATTAAAATGAAAATATAATTAAAATTAAATATAAATTAACACTAACTTTATTTTAAAATGATTTTTTTTATAATGTTGACTTAAAGTTGTTTCAAAATCTATTCTCATATCTATTCTTGAACTACTTATTTTTCTTTCTATCACACTAGCATCTTCACTAAAATGTTTTAGTATTTTAGCTTGTCAAAAAATATGACCCAATATATTTTAATGTAATATTATATTATAATCAGTCTGTATAAGACCGAGACAATAATTATTTTCTAATATAGTATACATTATCTTTAGATTTTAGTTTTAATATCACTTGTTTAAGAAAAATTGAGAAATACTTTTTGTTGAAAAAGTGAAGATATATTTTTAAAATTATAAAAATAACTTAAAACAAGGCAGACACCATCAAACATCTATGCACTTGTTGTAGTTCTTTTCTTAAAAAATCTGTACATTTTAAATTGCAAAAATAATTTCTCTTTTATTTTCATAATAGCTCTTAATTTGAGTTTTAAATTTATAGTAATTTTTAACTTGAAAAAGTTAGATGATTTATCGGGTAATTATGTTAAGCTTGACCTAACATCTTTCTAGAATAAAAGTGAGACCAAGAAGAAGCGTCAGAAATAGTGGTTGCTAATCTAACCATACAAAATACTAAATTTATTACACAAAAGCTATAAATACATTTAACATGGAGGAAAATGGTGAATGATGGACACGTATACCTTTCTTGTTGCTTTTCTCTTCACTATAAAAACGAACTCAACTCTAATCATCCACAACACAACTCTCACTAATTTCTTCTTTAACTCTCCTGCTTTTTTCTAACTGCAACTGAAAACTCCAAATCCACTTAACTAACATCTCTTCATAACAAGAGTCTTCCACATGGCTGCTCAACCAAAACCAAAACTTGGTCGGCTTCCAAGCATCAGAGATCGAGTTGAAGACACTCTCTCTGCTCATCGTAACGAACTCATTTCTCTTCTCTCCAGGTTCTTACTTTGTCAAACCTACTTTTTTTTAGTTAATTAAAATGTTATTTTTTTCTCTGTGTTTGCTGCACCTGTTTTAGTATATGTCTCATTTCTATGAATGCTTGTCTTTGCATGTTGTTTTTTTAAGGTATGTGGCTCAGGGGAAAGGGATTCTGCAACCTCATAACTTAATTGATGAACTTGACAACATCCCTGGGGACGATCAAGCAAAGGTGGATCTTAAAAATGGTCCCTTCGGTGAAATTATCAGGGCTGCTCAGGTAATTTACTTTATCATTACTTTGATTTAGATTAAATATGATTTAATAAATGTTATGATTTTCTAAGTAGTTTTTGAGGTTTCATAAAATTTCATACAAGTCCCACTCAGGGAAGTTTCTCGACTTTAACCTGTGACATACACGTGGTCTGATAATAAATACTTTTTTTAGAAAATTATTGAATAATTCATTACTTGGGAGATGACCAATTTAACCTTATTCGAAAACTTTTTTAAATAAATTGAAATGAATACAAAGTATTTGGGACCTTGATCTATATCCTAACTGATAAGGACTTAATACTACACAGTTTATTGTCATTGTCACAGTCACGAGCACTGTTGTTGGCACTGTCAACGACTGAAACAGTAATATTCGGGAAAGTTATTTCGCAATCACGTTGGAAGATTTAAGATATGGAATTAAAATGTGTAGCATTATTTTTGTGACAGGAAGCCATAGTTTTGCCTCCTTTTGTGGCAATAGGAGTTCGTCCAAGACCTGGTGTCTGGGAATATGTCCGTGTTAATGTCTCTGAACTCAGCGTGGAGCAATTAAGCATTGCTGAATATCTGAGCTTTAAGGAAGAACTTGTGGATGGAAAGTAAGAAATACTGCCTAGTTTTCATTGAAGAAATAAACTCTGACCCTGGACTGTTTCTGAAATTGGTGACTGTTTCTGTTTATTGTTCTTTAGGAATACTGACAATTTTGTACTGGAACTTGATTTCGAGCCATTTAATGCCTCATTCCCTCGTCCATCCCGTTCATCATCCATTGGCAATGGTGTCCAATTTCTCAATCGCCACCTTTCATCCATTATGTTCCGCAACAAAGATTCCTTGGACCCCTTGCTTGATTTCCTCCGAGCTCACAAGTATAAGGGCCATGTAAGCATGCCGTGTTATGTTATGAACTTCAATAGTGTGATTATGTTACGCGACATCAGCTATAGTCTCAGCAATGAAACTTAAACTGACTTATGAATTCTCAATGTCTTATTTATGTTCTTTGTTTTAGTAAGAGGAATCCGTAATTGTGAAAATTTTCTCTCCCTTGTTGTTCATGTCACAGGCTCTGATGTTAAATGACAGAATACAGAACATTTCCAAACTCCAGACTGCTCTGGCCAAGACTGAGGATTATCTTTCTAAGATTCCACGTGAAACACCCTATTCAGATTTTGAATATGAGTAAGCTTATGGGGTTTATGTGTTCATTGTGCAACAGAGTGCTGCGAGAATTTCGTGGGACATTTTTTGCTTAATTTTTTTTTTTCCTTTGATTTGTTCTGAATGTAGGTTACAAGGAATGGGTTTTGAGAGAGGTTGGGGTGATAATGCTGAAAGGGTATTGGAAACGATGCATCTGCTACTGGATATCCTTCAAGCTCCTGATCCTTCTACTCTCGAGACTTTCCTTGGCAGAGTGCCAATGGTATTCAATGTTGTTATATTGTCTCCTCATGGCTTCTTCGGACAAGCCAATGTCTTGGGTTTGCCTGACACCGGTGGCCAGGTATCTATCTCATTTCTCATATACTGAAAACAATAGTTGTTTCGGTGCCTCCTCTTTTTGTTTCCCTCAGTTGTTTCCATTCTTTTATCTTACATTGAAGGTTTTATATGCAGGTTGTTTATATCCTAGATCAAGTGCGTGCCCTTGAGAATGAGATGCTCCTTCGGATTAAGAAACAAGGACTAGATTTCACTCCCAGAATTCTGATTGTAAGTGTCACTCTTTGGGTCTGGCTTTTCATATTGATAAGGCTTTTGTATTTGATCGTTTTTTGAGTTCAAATCAAGTTAAATTCTCTGCTGTTATGCAGGTTACCAGGCTAATACCCGATGCAAAGGGGACAACTTGCAACCAACGACTAGAAAGAGTGAGTGGTACCGAGCACACTCATATTTTGCGAGTTCCATTCAGATCGGAGTCAGGAACTCTCCGTAAATGGATTTCAAGGTTTGATGTGTGGCCTTATCTAGAGACTTATTCAGAGGTAATTGAATTGTTCACTTTCCCATGAATCATTGTCAGGATTTAAACAATTTCTTAGCTTAATTTAGATTTGTTATCATTTCCATTTAATATTGATGGCTGAGTATGTAAACAGGACGTGGCCAGTGAAATTGCTGCTGAGTTACAAGGTTATCCCGACTTCATCATTGGAAACTACAGTGATGGAAATCTTGTTGCATCTTTATTGGCTTATAAAATGGGAGTTACACAGGTTCTTGTCCCTCTTCTTTCTTATCTCTTAATTTGCCTTTCGAAATGTGACATCTCATGTTATCTACTGCCGACAGTCCACCTTAAATTGATTTGGATGTTACCATGTGTAGTGCACCATCGCCCATGCACTTGAGAAGACAAAATATCCGGATTCAGATATATACTGGAAGAAATTTGATGAAAAATATCACTTTTCATGCCAGTTCACTGCTGATTTAATAGCCATGAATAACGCTGATTTTATCATCACCAGTACCTACCAAGAGATTGCAGGAACGTAAGTATAATATACCTAGTTATATGTTTTGGTTTTCGATATCCTGATTCCACTCACTTCATTTTCTTTAACTCATACTCACAGGAAAAACACAGTTGGACAGTATGAGAGCCACACTGGTTTTACTCTTCCTGGGCTCTATAGGGTTGTCCATGGCATTGATGTTTTTGATCCCAAGTTCAATATTGTTTCTCCTGGAGCAGATATGTCAATGTATTTCCCCTACTCCGAAACGCAGAACAGGCTTACATCCCTGCACGGTTCCATTGAACAGCTACTGTATGATCCAACACAGACTGATGAGCACATGTGAGTTTGCAAAACTTTTACATCATTCTGTATCTCCATGGAGGATCAATACAACGTTGTATTTTGTCTCAATGTGACAGTGGAACACTGAAGGACAAGTCAAAGCCCATAATTTTCTCCATGGCAAGGCTAGACAGAGTGAAGAACATGACAGGATTGGTTGAGTTATTTGCTAAGAGCAGCAAATTGAGGGAACTGGTGAACCTTGTTGTAGTGGCTGGTTACATCGATGTAAAGAAGTCCAGCGACAGAGAAGAAATTGCAGAAATTGAGAAGATGCACGGTCTCATCAAAGAGTACAACTTAAATGGTGATTTCCGTTGGATTGCTGCCCAAACAAACAGGGCACGTAACGGGGAGCTTTATCGCTACATAGCAGACACACAAGGTGCTTTCGTTCAGGTATTATAATTATCACTGATATCTCTTTCCCATTTGATTTCATTTCTCAGGCTTTCTCTGTAAATTGTAACCATCACTCCATTGCTTCAGCCTGCGTTCTATGAAGCTTTTGGGCTTACAGTTGTGGAATCCATGACCTGTGGACTCCCCACATTTGCTACTTCCAACGGTGGTCCTGCTGAGATCATCGAGCATGGTATATCAGGATTTCACATCGATCCTTATCACCCTGATCAAGCTTCAGAGCTATTGATTGAATTCTTCCAGACCTGCAAGAAAGACCCAAGCCATTGGAAGAAAATCTCTGATGGTGGTCTGAAAAGAATTTATGAAAGGTGAGTAATCTTGTTAAATAAAACACTGTTACTTTTCTTGTGAGAAATGCTAACTTGAGCTAAAATTGAACAGCTACACTTGGAAGATTTATTCCGAAAGACTCTTGACCTTGGCGGGAGTTTACAGTTTCTGGAAATACGTTTCCAAATTGGAGAGGCGTGAAACTCGACGATATCTTGAGATGTTCTATATCCTTAAGTTCCGTGATTTGGTGAGTCACTTGACATGACATGACATTAATTTGTTCATACATGAGATGTTCTGTATCTTATTTGTAGCATTAATTTTATCTTTTTTGCAGGCAAAATCTGTTCCCCTAGCAAAAGATGATGCATAAGATGAAGCGAGTTAACTGTATACTTGAGGGCAGGCATAATAATAATAAAAAATAAAAGTTTGGTTGCGCTGCTCTGAAATCTGGTGATGTGATGCGACCTAGAGGAGTTTGATCTATTTTAAGTTAGATTATGTGAGAGGTAGTGAGCACTGGTTGATGAATTTGAATGTTTCTTTTTTTGCTTTGATTAGTAGTTAGCAGTGATCAAGGCCTTGATTGTGATCTCACTGATGAGCAAGAATAAAGCATTGTTTATCTTAGAACTAGTAATGAGACCGTGTAAGCCCTTTTGGGTGTGTAAGATTACATGCTAAATGGCCTTCAATTTTGAAGTTTTAAATAATACTTTTTTATTTTTACCATGAACTATTGTTTGGAAATACTATAACATTATTTCATAACGTATCTATTACAGGGAATTCAGTGTACACATATCATTTTGTTCAAATTTACACACATGTTATACTAAAAGCATTCAGATCCTTAACACTCTTATTATCTTTAATATCCATTATTATATAAATTTAGAACAAGGAGAGTCACTTAAATTTAAAACTTGTTCTTATAATAAAAAAGTACTTTATTTTGAAACAATTCCAGATGGAGGAATATGTTTCCATCTTAGGTATCATCCTCCCACTTCTCACTTCCCACCACTCATTACTTGTTACTTCTTACACTTCACATGTCCATCCTTACCAGCTTTTTCAGACCCTTTCATCCACATTTCTCTATATGGCTTTCAACGGTCAAAGCTCGTTATGTGTAACCCAGTAGAATATTCAAATCAAAATTATTACTCACTTATTTTCCTTATTATATTTATTTATATCCTCTGCCACTCTTTATTAACAATTCATTACTTCCAACTTTCAAGGATTAATCATCCCAACAAACCCTCATTATTATACATTCTCACACATTCCCACCCTCAACTTACTTTATACTTTTTTCAGTTATTCAATCTTCACCAACTATATATATATAAACGTAAAACTTCTTCCATTAAAATCAACACTTAACAAACTGGATTTAACACTTAAACAGGTTAGTAAGTACTGACATTTAATTAAAACAAAAGGTGCAAACACAAGTTGGAGACACTGTTCCCTAGAGTTGGCCAAAAGAGTGTGCAAGATAAGCAAGCGATCCCACAAGAGGTGCGTTGATATAAGTAGCAGGCTCTGATTGCTCGTAATCTGACCGTTCATCAGGGAACCGATCATTCAGATCCGGTCCTCCAACAACGGCACCCACTAGAGTATTGGGATTGGGTGATTCTGAATTCATCACACTGAACCCTGCCGAGCATTGGATCTTGCCAGGGTGAACACCAATGGACGGCAGCGATGAGCCCCTGTGGTGTATCCTTCGCGGATACCGTGGACCATACCCCACCATGTACGACATCTTCAAGGGGTTCTCTCCTAACAAGTAATCCACCTTGAAAACAACAACAATAAATGAAGATCAATATTTTCATGAAACAGAATGTATCAGCACGCACCCTTCTGATGGGTCTAGTTTTTCTGTACCTGTTTCTTGGCTATAACACGTAGTCTCTTTGGAGTCACCGTGGCTCCACCGCAGTTCACAACCACATGGGCTTTGGTTAAATACTTAGCGTAAGTTAAGAGTATGAAGGAGGTGGAAGTCACATACTGCATGTTGCTATCACCCATCTTGAACAGAAGTCCACCTGTGTTAACAATGGTGATACAATAAGAAAAAGAAGAGAAAAAGGAAAAAGAAAAGAAGAACCTTACCTGGGGTGAATCGAGAAGAGGAGGAACCAGGGATAACAGAACAGATAAAATTGTCTGCATGTCCCTTGTAGTCATGCAGGGATTGCACCTTCCGAACAAGAAATTCCTAAAACAAAGAACACAAACATGAGTTTGAAACCATTATTGTCGTTCGTTACCAACCCTACAAAAAGAAAAGGTATGAATTTTGGACCTTAGAAAGCAGTATCCTTGCTCCAACATGCTTGTTATCCCATCCAAAGGTATTATCAGAATCTGCAGCCCCAAGGGTCTGTCCATTGACTTGAATGTAGTTTAGGTACATTGGGTTCTTAGTAGCCTTGTGAAGCCAAGCAGCTCCCCACAACAGTTCATCCTAACGCATTTCGCAGGCATCATTCAGGAACTGTTCTTACTTTACACAAAAATGTAATACAAATTTGTTTTTCCAAGGCATCACCTGATAACCAGAGTAGGAGCAATAAAAGGGGCACACAACGGACTTCAAGCCATTGCTGTAGGATCCCCTGTATTTATCAGCAAACTGGAAAACCTATATTCATAAACAAGCACAACATCACATTTTATCAGCATTACTTTAGAGAACTACGTTACAATCAAAGCGTGGTTTTCGTGTGAAATGAATCACATACACGAATAGCCCTCCTAACCAAAGTTTTGGAATAGGCTGGGTCAGTTTTCTTGAAAGCCAGAGAAGCAGCTGCAAGAGCCGCAGCAGTTTCTGCAGCCACATCTGAACCAGGGTTGTTTTTGTCTACTTTGAAAACACTTCTTGGGGTGTCCATGTCCTCAGGCCTCTCCCAACAAGCGTGGTCCTTCTCAGCATCTCCCACCTGAAAAAAAAAAAAAACACACCCATTAACCATACTTCCCTTGCTTTCTCCGTATTCATAAGCATTTTGGCGTAACATGGCAAAAGTTGACAGATAAAAGAGAATATTATGAAGAGAAGAGTAACCTGGACATAAATGGTGTCTGGATGAGCAGTAGCTTTAAGAAGATAATCTGTGCCCCAACGAATGGCCTCTCTGGCATTCTGCAACTCACCTTTCATCACCCCACCAAACTCGATAACACTCCAAGAAAGCATGGTGGTGGTGAAGGCCATGGGAAAACCAAACTTCACATTGTCCCCAGCATCGTAGTACCCTCCAACCAAATCAACCTGCATTGCACATTTAACCCGAAATAAGCAAGGTTCACAAGCCAAAGAAGAAAAAAAATTGGGACTGAGATAGTATCAGACATTCATGGCGGAGCCATCAGATAGAGCAGAGTCCCTCCTCCAAGACATCCTCTGGTTAGAAGGGAGCTTCCCTGACCTCTGACCCTCAAAAAAGATGATGGATTTTGTGAGAGCATCTCTGTAGTTGTGTGTGGCAGAGTGAGGTTGGTGGTGGGAATGGGGAGCGAGGGAGTGAGAAAGGGTGGAAAAGGTAGAAAGAAGGAAAAGAAGAGAAGAAAAGAGAGAAAAAGTCATGTTGAACCAACCAACAACAAACTGCTGCAAGTATCTCTTGCTCCTCTTCTATCTATTTATAAAAGGCAAAAGCTTCCTCTGCAACGTCCCTGTTTGCTTGGTTACAATACAACAATAATTAGGTCCACATCCTATCCTACAAAACCACCATTTTTTATTACTTCTAAACTCAAAACCTAAGCTAGCTAACTAGCACTGCCACTACACCACAATACAAGTTCATTATCAAAGGCCTATTTTAAGAAACTGATGTTAAATGAAAATAGAAACTAGTGGAAACATTCATCGGGCATAGTTATTTCACAAAAAAAATAATCATATATCTTCAATTTTCTCCTGAACCAGTGGCTATTTTTCTTTAGAACTTGTAACTAAAGTATGAGTCTCGGTCAATTTGTGTAACCAGATAGTCAAGTCATACATATACATCAATTATACTAAACATACTGACACTGTTTGGTTCCATATGTTTAACCACTTGATTTTTGTCCATGCAGAGCTACAGATACTAACCTTTCCATATTCTGTCAATGGATGAGAAAATTTTATAGAAGGCTAAATAGAATCCAATTGAAACTATTTTTATTAAGTTATATTTAATAAAAAATATTAATATAATATTCGTAAAAATAATAAATTTAGATTTAGACCGAAGAGATAATATTATTTTATTTTGAAAAAAATAATTAACGAAAAATATATATACAATAATAAAATATATTAAAAAATATTTTTTAATAAAAAATATCAAAATATTATTTACATAAATAATAAATTTAGTTTGGAATCGGAGAGTAATTAATTTTGTAAAAATATTTATATTTAATTAGTTTGAATATTATAAAAAATATATTAAAAGAATATTTTAATTATTAAAAAAAATTGATAAAATATTAAAAAAAACATAAGTGAAGACTAAATTGAATCAAGAAAACATATAAGAACTAAATTAAAATCAAAACAATGATATTTGATAATGATACTGACACGTGACATTACCCTATCACGTGATATAAATAATGTCACGTGTCATACAAAAACCTGACACATGGCAAAAAAATTAAAAAAATAAAAAAGATCAGATATTGACATGTGATAGTTTTAATAATTTTTTTATGAAAGAAAATTAATTGAGACACTTTTTTAGAAGAAAAGTTGAAATGCAATTAACATTTTTTAAAAAAAACATACACCAAATTAACACATTTTTAAAAAAGTGGATATCATTCGAGTATTTAAACATTTACAAAAAAAAAGTAGTTGTCATTGTAAGATATATTTTGTACAAAATATTATTACCTTTTGTTTTTTACTAGCCTCCACACAGGCCTGTGTGTACGCATTTTTTATATATGAATGATAGTATATTAATATGTGATAATAGTGTAATGTTATTAAGTTAATATATAAAATAAATTTATATTTATTAAAAACAAAGTAAAATGAATAGAGAAATTAATTGTTGATGAATAAAAAAAAAGAAAAAAAATAAACAATTTTATAGAAATTAAGTAAAAATAGCCATTAATTTAAAAAAAAATTTAATAAATAATTATATTATAAAAGGTAAAATTGATATTATAAAATGTGAACACAAAAGAGAGAATTCTCTTTATATATTGTTATAGATACAAAGAAAGAGGTTATAAAAACTTATGTTCTTTATAGTTTTTAAAAATGAAAAATTAATTATGTTTAAGAAAATAAAAGGAATCAAATTATGCAGTTTATTTTATATTTGATTTACCACTTGATTTTATTTTTGTTGTCTATTGTTCTTCAGAGCAGGAAAACAAAGGTATTTGAATTTTTGTGTGAAGAAATGCAATAAAAACAAGAGCACGGTGCTCGAACTAGAAAAACTGTCGGAGAAAGGTGATGAACAGAGCATGGAGAAGAAGTATCCCTTGAAGTTCTCCAAGAACCATTTTCACGAAGGCCCATACATAACAGACATGGAACTTATATCTATAACGATAAGCATGATCCCTCACACATATATAATTCCAATCCTTACCATTCTCATTCTGCATTATATGTTTTCTATAGTTCATACAATTTCACTCATGCATGCATGAAATGCTACAAGTTATGGTATCTCATAAGATAAATTTAATTTAAGATAAAAAATAATAAACACAGTTAACTTTACATCCAACACTTAAATTATGCTACATAACAATTTAAATGCAAACACTCTAGAATGTGTCTCCATCTTGTAATGAATAACATTTTAAATGCCTTCAAATAGTGATGTAAGTAATTATGTAGACCACGAGCAAAAGGTGTGGGAGTGATCAATGTAGGGGACAAACAGTTTCTTATATGTAAGAAAATCTCTTTTTTAGAACAATGGTTGTTTTGTTTTTTCATTCCCAAACAAATGAAGACAGGAAAACGAAGAAGACACAAAAGAAATCACAAATCTTTATTCAGGAGAGGTACTTAGGTTTTTCCATAACCACAAAAGAAAGATCTATCACAACACACAAATATTTCATGAACACCATAAGTGAAAACAAAAAAACACTGTTTTTTTCTTTTGTCTTCAAATTATAGCTATAAATAATGTGACTAACACCATTTCGAAATAACTCTACACCATTTATATCCCGTGATGTCTAATTAGTTGCTGGACAATATTAAATGAACCGGTTATTCTGTTCATTTGGACTTTACATTGTGGGCTGGGCTTGCCATCTCATAGCTGATACAGGCTTTTAGCCCAATAATTTCTCTTTCTTCTCTTCGGTTCTTCACCTTTGTTATGCGAAACGTTTCGATCAGATGAAATTAATTATTCTACAATATTGAAGCTGAATATTTAATATTTATCGGGAGAATTAATTTAGAATTAAATTCAAAATCTAATAATTCATTTGCAACTTTAATTTCAAGACAAATAATTAAAAAACGTTACACAATGTTTGTTTATTTATTTATTTATTTATAAATTTTCGGTCATTCGCTAAAGGTGGGTCAATCATCTTGTTGTTCTCATCTAATTCAAAAATACAATAGACATTCACTTAAGTATGTATTCATTTAAATTTGTATGTTGCATAAATCCGCATTTGCAAAAAGAAAATTTTCGGATAAATAATTTTGTGATTTTATTTTCAGAAAAAAAACTCATAAAGTTATTTGACAATTATTTTCAATTCATTCACGTGTCATTGTCGATTGACCATTTTGTAAAATGCGACAAAAGGTAAAGAGAACCCTTAACTTGATTTACAACTGATGATAAATAAATGAATCTTTCAATTCACTCACATTGACATCAAGGTTGATAACATTTTATAATTAGTTGAAGATAACATTGTTTTGGTCTACTTCAACTTCATCAAGACCAATTACTTATATTTTATATTTTATTACATTTTGTTATATATAGAGAGGGTATATGAATAAAATAAAATAACAAGTTCTTCCTGTAACATATTTCTTATATCTATCATATATATTATATTTCTCACATTTTTCACAATCCCTCAAAAATCTCAATAGCCATAATATTTCATATTATAATTATATGATCTGTAGTATTTTATATTATAGTATGATTCCAAAAATTTATAAGTCTGCATCCAGTGGCGGAACTTGGACAAAATATTTAGGAATGCCAAATTAGATTTGTTATATATAATTTTTTTAGTTAGAAAAAAAAGTTTTTCATTTTTTCTCTTCATTTCCTCTTCTTAAAACAAAGCACACATAATAGTAGAATTCAAAAAAATATGACTATTATTCGCTATTATATCATGCTATTATATCATGATACCAAACTATGAATATCATTTTAGATAAGCTCTTCGTACCTCATCAATTTAATTGAGTGAGTATTGTCAAATTTGACGATGCTTTTCCTGGATTACGTTCTAATAAATTTTTAAATTCATTATATATAACTCTATGAACTTTAGAGATTTGTTTTTCTTTGTGTTGAATTCTTGGTTCTCATGAAAA